>Ga0335397_10005925_pt1 | contig 15884 bp, 18 predicted proteins | sample MAT04_FD_205740 | JGI IMG/M metagenome (GOLD analysis project Ga0335397, IMG submission 205740) | Freshwater microbial communities from Lake Fryxell liftoff mats and glacier meltwater in Antarctica - MAT-04 (spades assembly) (version 2) ... | reverse complement strand
CTGGCGATGCGTTCCAAGGCGTCGGCGAAGTCGTGGAGTACGGCGTGGTACGAATGCGACGGTTCGTGTTGGCGCAGCGTGACCGCTGCGACGAACACGGCGAGGAACCCATACCCGTGGAGGAGTTCGGTGACGCCGTACACCGTCAAGGTGATGCCGAATGCGACGAGTTCTTCTCCTGATCTGGCGAACGCCATCGAGGTTCGCCGTCGGAACGTCAGGCGTGCGATGACACGCCCGAGTAGGTAGCCGGCGACCAGACCAACCGACAGTTTGACCACGACGTCATCGACGACCCAGCCGACGAACCAGTTTCCGCCGACCGCCATCGCGATGGCCAAGTTGGTGATCGGAAAGGCCAGCCCGTCGTTCAATCCTGCCTCGGACGTCAGCGCGAACCGGACGGAATCGTCGTGGTCCTGGTCGGGATCGGCACCTTCGGGCGGGGCATCGTCATCTTCGGGGGCGTCGCGGCGCGGTCCGGCGAGTTGCACCTCGGAGGCGAGCACGGGATCGGTCGGAGCGATCACGGCACCGAGCAGGACCGCCGCGGCGATCGGCAACCCGAGGACCGACACGCCGAGCAGCGCAATGACGGCGACCGTGATCGGCATCGTGATCGCGAGTAGACGCCAGGTGGTCATCCAGCTGCGCCAACCGACGCGGCGCGTCAGTTTCAATCCGGCACCGGTGAGCGAGACGATCACCACCAGTTCGGTGAGTCGTTCAGCGATGTCGTTGTCTGCGCCTGGTCGCGGGCCGTCGAAACCGAGCGGCAACGCGAACAGTGCCATACCCGCCGCGACGGCGATCATCGGCATCGACAACGGAAGTCGTTGAAGCCGGCCGGGGAGCACGGCTGCGAACAGCACAGCGATGCCGAGCACCGCCAGGATGACGAAGTAGTCCACTCGGCTTCAACGATCGGATGCTCGAGCTGACGTCTCGGCGGGGCGGCCGATGACGAAGAGGCAGATTCCCAGCGACACGAGACCGAGCACGATGCCGGCGATCACATCGCTCAGAAAGTGCATCCCCTGATACATGCGCGACCACGCGACCGCGCCGACGACGCCAGCGAGCACGCCAACCGAGGCGCCGCGGATCCACCTCGACGTGGTGTGCCAGAAGACGATCACGACGAAGGCCCCGTAGACCGTTGCGGCTGCGACGTGACCAGAGGGGTAGCTCGAGTTGACCGGCGAGTCCTCGAGGCGCGGCACGTCGGGCCGGGGACGGCCGACGATGGACGTGACAACGATGAAGACCGTTGCCTCGAAGATCAGCGTGAATGCGAGGAACACCGTCTCGTGCCAGCGCTGCCAGGCCACCATCGCAGCGACTGCCAACAGGCTCGTCACCACCACCTTCACCTCGGTCGACGCCAGGAATGCGCCCCAGTGAGCGAGGTCTTCCTGCTGGCCGGTGCGTCCGGGCACGATCCGGTTCGCCACGTTGTCGTCGAGCCGTGTGATCGGGTTCGGCGCCAGCAGATCCGTCATCAGCAACCCGATCGCTGCGAACACTCCCACTGCGGCGATCATCGCAACCCCCAACTGCAGCCACTGCCGACGATCGACCGGCCAGGTCGCCCTGACCCATGAGTGGTGGCTCCGGTCGGCCCGGTCGTGCGTTTCGGCTGCGCTCTCGCCCGGCAGGGCGTCGAGGCTCACGAGTCGGCTCCGACGAGTAGCTGCTTGGGTGCGCTGATCGCACAGAACACCCCGAACACCAGGAGACCGACACCCACCGCGATGACGAGCGCTGTTCCGGGCCCGGACGATGTGGCGTTGCGGAGCGAGCCATCGAGTCCCTGAGCGTCTTCAGGGTCGAACGTCACGGCTGCGCTGATCAGGAAGAAGCCGATCAGCGCCATCATCGCGGCGCGCCCCGCCCAGCCGATGCGGCCGAGCACCACGATCGTGCGCTGTGAGACCGGACCGACAGCTCCCGGGAGCATTTGCTCGGTGAACGAGGCACTGACTGCCTTCCACACGAACGCTGCAGCGATGGCGATCAAGAGCGCACCGACCATGATCACTGCGGGGCGGCCGAAGCTCCTGTCCATGAGGTCTCGTGTGAAGTTCTCGACCCTGTTGTCTTCGGAGTCGCCGGACGAGCCGGGCTGGCGAACAACGGCGATTGCTGTCGATGCGAGCGCCAGGTACGTCACGGCGCTGACGAGGTAGCCCGCCCTCGTGAACCAGGCCTTCATGTCGTTGCCCGCCGGCAGTATGACGCTCACGATGCGCCACAGCGAGTACACGATCAGACCCGCAGCCACCACGATCAGGACTGTCGTGCCGAAGGAGTTCTCGGCGATTCGAGCGATCGCTCCGCTCTGGCTCGCCTCGTTGTCGCCGGTGGTCGACGAACCCTGCGCGGCGTCGACCCCGATCGCCAGGGCCAAGACCCCTGTGAGGCCGTAGACGAGGCCCTTGGCAAGAAATCCGACCCGGCCGAACCTGACGAGCCCCGGGTGCACGCGTGCGAATTCCTCGGCTCTCTCGATGCCGACGTCTCCAGGCTCGCTGCTCGGCGCGTGCCCTGTGGTGTGGCGGGCGGTGCTGCTCATGTCGTCGCCTTCGCGGCTGCTGCGGAATGGCCGGACGGGAACGACGACCCTCTCGCCCCGACGAGATGTTCGACCGGAGGGCGGTCGCTGTTCGCATGATCTGGACCCCACCCTGCGAGCGCAACGCCGCCAGCCGCTGAGCGGTCGGCGGCGTCGGCGAGCAAGGTCCACATCCGCATGGTGTGCTCACCGACACGGCACTCGAAACCTCGTACGACGACGATCGCGCACGGTTGGAGCACATTTGTCGCGAGTTCGTTACGTAGCACCGCGACGCTCTGTGCAGTTCGCCGAGGAGGTGCCCGTGGTGCAACGACCGACAACGCAAGAACTGCAACACCGTGAGGCCGATGTCACCATCTCGATGTGTGACGACCAGGTGGTGATCTGTCCGCCATCACACGTCGATCTCGACGCGACCCATTCGCTCGTCGCTGCCGCCGCCGCTGGTGTGCTCAGTGGCTCGACGGTGATGATCGATCTCGACTTCGACACCGACAGCAGCGAGTTGGTCGCGCTCGGCCCGATCTCCGACGGCCGGGTCGACCCCACGGCGGTGGTAGGACACGTCGGTGTCCTCGGTGCCGGTTTGGTGCGATTGTCGACGGCCGATTCCTACTGGACCATCGACCTCGCAGAAGGCCGTCTGTTCCGCACCGAGACGGTCGTCGACCATCACTTCGTCGGTGGTTCGGACTGGACGTGTGTGCAGGCGATCTGGCTCACGTGTTCGAGCATCACCGCGTTGTGCGCCGACGGCTCGTACATCTCCGCCCGGGTCATCTGGCACGGCGAAGCCTGACAGCACGGCGAAGGTTGCTCTTCGCGAAGCAGGCGGCAGCGGCCACCATGAACCGGATGGTCGGCAAGCCGGGAACCACCACGTCTCGTGCCGAGGGCCACGGCCACCCAGCCGAGTTCGTACCGCATCGCTCGCGCCATATGCCCTCACCGGACGTACCCTTTCGTCACGTGACCGGTGACTCCGACGCTGAACGTGTCGTCGGCGAACGCTGCTGCGGGTTACAGGTCGGCCTCGTTGCCGTCGTCACGCCCCGTGGGGTTCGAGTCGCTTGCGGTCACCACGATCCTTCCGGACATCGAGGCCGGCCTCGGTGGTATTTCCTGGTGCGGATGGGTCCACCAGTGCGTTCTTCCGCAGTACGGTGATCGGGTTCGTCTTCGCCGGCGACCAGGCCGACCGTCATGGCGCTGGGTGCCCCCAAGTGAACGGCTTCGTGCTGTTCGCGAGCTCGAGCCCCGGTTCGACACGACCTCTGCGCTCACCGACCTCGAACCAATCGATCGAGCACGGCTCGCCTCAGACGATGCCTACCGAGTTCGCGAGACCGCTGCGTGACATCAGGACTCCTCGCTACGGCTGGCAGATCCGGACCGCTGCGGGAATGCAGCGAATCTTGAACTTCTTCGCTGGCGCCTTGTCGCCGCCGTCGATCTGCCAGACCATCTTGCTCTTCAGCTCGATCTTGATCTTCTGTGCGGTCGCGATGACGACGAACGGCGATCGATCGACACGGCCAGTGAGGCCGCGAGCCGCGACTCGCACCCACTCCGAACGCGACTTCGCCTGCACCACGCCGATGTCGAGGCGACCATCCGTCGGCCTCGAATCGGCAAAGGCCTTGATCCCACCGAGGATCGTGCCGACGTTGCCGACCAGTACGCACGTCGCCTGTCCCGAGAACCACGGCTGGCCGTCCAGTTCGATCGTCGCCTTGACCGGAGACATTTTCATGCTCCTGATCGTTGCACGCATGTAGCCGATACGGCCGAACCTTTCCTTGAGTCCGTTGTCGTCCGCATCCTTGATCATCCGCGCGTCGAACCCCGTACCGCCCATGACGGCGAAGTACTCGCCGTTCATCATCCCAACGTCGATCGGGCTGGGCTCGCCGTGCAACGCGATTTCGACGGCGGCCTCGAGGTCGACGGGGATGTTCAGGTTCTTGGCCAGCAGATTCGCCGTACCCGCTGGAAGGATCCCGAGTGACACATGGTCGAATCCCTCGCCGACGATCGTGTCGATCGACCGTCGAACCGTGCCATCTCCACCCCAGACCAGGACCCGATCGACGCCGTCATCGATCATCTTGCGAAGGACTTTGGGTACTTCCTTGCTGCGCGACACTTCGAACCACGCGGGGTTCGTGAACCCAGCCACCTCGAGCAGAACCCGGAGTTTCCCGAGTCCTTCACCGAGTGTCTTGTCGCGATGAGCGATCACGCCGACCTTGGTCATGACCTGACTCCGCTCATTGGATTCCCGTCCGCTGAGCCGGGTGGGTCAGTCTTGTTTCGAACGATGGCTCGATGGATGATCCACCAGCTGAGTGCGACTGCCGCCACTCCGAGTGCGGCGCCCGCGATCACGTCGCTCAAGAAGTGCATCCCCCGGTACATCCGGGACACGGCGACCGCCACCGGAATGGCGATCGACAGGATGATCACGAACGCCCGAATCCAGTACTTGCGAGTGTGCCAAAAGACGATCACGACCAGAGCGCCGTACACGGCAGCGGCGGCGACATGGCCGGACGGGAAGCTGCTGTTCACCGGCGATGATTCCAGCTGGTCCGCGGGCCGGGGACGGGCGACCAGGTACGTGACGGTGATGAACGCCGCCGCTTCGAGCACGAGTGGGACGGCCAGCATGAGCGACTCTCGCCAACGCTTCCATACCACCCGCATCGCGATCGCGATCACCGCGGTCAACCCGATCTTGACGAACGTCTCGGCAAGGTTCGAGCCCCATTTCGAGGTGACGTCGAGACCTGGGGTCCGTTGTGTCACGAACCAGTCCGCGACCGTTTGGTCGAGCGAGTTGATCGACGAATTGTCGACGACGAGCTTGCCGATCGCGAACCACACTGCTACCAACGCCACGTAGCAACCGAGGAGCAGCCCGAGATCCGACCATCGCAGGCTCACATCGGTCAGCTCGGCCGAGGCGTGTTGCTCGGAGTGAGAACGTTCGTGATCGGGTTGCTGGTTCGCTCGGGCTGGCGACGGCAACTCGTAGAAGTCGCTGCGGGCGCCCGTAGAGGTCATGAGCGACCGATTCCCGATTCGAGCCCGAGCGAAACGTCTGGAGACCGGGGGAAGACCGGCGCCTCGATCGCGGCTGCCCGTCCCGTACGAAGGCGTCCACCCTCACTACGGCTGAGGTGGCGTTTCGGTGGTGACGCTGGGTGGTACCTGTAGGGGGTGCCGCTTGTCGTCGCTCTACTGATCGCCGTCGCGGTGAGTGCCGCTCTGCTCTCCTTCGGCGCGTCCCGCGGACGGGTTGGGGACCTCGCCGAGGTGCGCGGCGCGCCCGCCGAGATCGGGGCGGCCGCTGCTCGGCACCCCCGTCTCCGCCGGTTCCTGCTCGAGCGTCGCGATCCGACCACGGAGACCGGCGTATTGCTCACAATTGCTGTCGGTTTGGTCGCCGGGGCCATCCTCGTGACGGGCGTGCTGCTCGAAATGGTCGACACCAACTCAGGTCTTGCCCGATGGGACGATGCAGCCGCGCGCTACGGCGCCCTACACGCGACCCCCGAAACCACTCGGCTGCTGGAGGCGATCACGCAATTGGGCAGCACCGTGCCGGTCCTCATACTGGTCGCGACGGTCGGTGTCGTGGAGCTGTGGCGACACCGACGGATGACGATCCTCGCGTTCCTTCTCGTGACCGTCTTCTCGACCATGGCGGTGTACAACGCCACCAAGCTCATCGTCAATCGGCCGCGTCCGGATATCAGCCAGCTCGTCGGGGCCACTGGCTCGTCGTTCCCGTCGGGTCATTCGGCGACGGCGGCTGCGGCGTACGCGGCGCTCGCTCTCGTGTTGGGGCGCGGCATGGGTCGGCGCGGGCGGGTAGTGCTCGCAGCGGTCGCCGGAGCAATCACTGCTGCAGTTGCGGCGAGTCGTATTCTGCTCGGTGTCCACTGGCTCACCGACGTGATCGCAGGGATATCGGTCGGGTGGGGTTGCTTCGCCGTCTGCTCGATCGCCTTCGGAGGCCGCGTGCTGCACTTCGGTCGACCGGTGGAGCTGGCCGAGCAAGCCGCAGACGGCGTTGAACGTCAGCAGGGAATCATTCGATGAAGGCAGCGTGAGGGGAGCGCTGCACCGACCCGACCGGTCAGGGGGCCTCAAACACCCGGTGCGTGAAGGTGGCGAGACAGAACGTGCCGTACGCGACGAACCCGACACCGACGACAACCACGACGAGCGCGCCCCAAGACTCCACGACGAGTCGTCGCAGCGCGCCGTCGAGACCTGTCGCCTGGGCGGCGTCGAAGGTCATTGCCGCCCGCAGGAGGAAGAAACCGATGAGGCCGATCCCGATGCTGCGGCCGATCTCGCCCACCGAGCCGAGACGGCGCGTCACCCGCACACGTGCGGCCGACATGCCGGACAGATCGAGCTCGTCAGCCACGTCCTGTTTGAACCCTTTTGCCATGCGATAGAGACCAACCCCGATCACGATCGCACCGAGGATGCCGATCAGCACTCTGCCTGACGCATATGTCATGACGCGCTCCGTGAGCGACGACACCGTCGTGTTCCCGTCTGGCGCGGCCGTTGTGGTGCGTGCCAGAGAGATCGCCGTGAACGCGAATGTCGCGTACATGATTGCGCTCACCGCGAAGCCAATCCGCTTGGCCCACCCCTTGGCATCGTTATCGCCCGGCATCAGCGCCGAGACCACACGCCACGCCGCGTACAACAACATCCCCGCAGCGAGGACCCACAACAGGGCGGCGCCCCCCGAGGAACCGGCGATCGTCTTGAATGCTCCAGTCGGGCTGGCCTCCTGGTCTGCTGACGAAGTCGACCACCCGGTCCCCTCGAGGGCAACGATGATCGCCAGGATGCCGGCGACTACGTAGACGACGCCCTTGGCCGCCCAACCTACCCGGCCGACCTTCACCAAGGCCGGGTGCGATGCAACCACCCGGCCGGTCGGGTTCGAAACTGTGTGAGATGTCGCCATGAGGTCTCCTTCGGGTCGCCAACAGTGTTTCCGGCCAGCAGAGGTTGCAAACCCCCTCAACCATCATCTCGATTCTTCGTCGAGCGTGTTCTGAGCGAGCGCAGCATCATTCCCCGACTGCGCCCCGGCGGTCATTGGTGTGCATCGATCCACCCGGCGAGCCTCATCCCGCCCGACCGGGCACATCGTCGTGAAGCTCCACCGGTCGCCACCTGTACGGCATCGTGTGGTGGGACGTCTGTCAGGTCTGGGGGTGGCTCAGTTGCACGCCGCTCCCAGTGACGAGATCGACGGTGAACGTCGGGTCGAGTGCTGGGTCGCCGGCGGCGTCGTACGGTGTGGCTTGCTCGACCAACAACGCTGCGGCATCGCCGTCGTAGTCGAGGACTCCGATGCAGTTCGCGAACACTGGTCCCTGATCGATCTCCCAGCGCACCCTGGTCCGCTTGCGGCCAACCGCTCGCCGGAGGACTCGGCCAAGACCGTGGGCGACTCGAGACATGAAGAAGCGCATCAGCATCCGCTCGTGCGGCCGGAGAGCGTTGCGGATCGGCGAGTTGACGAGTTGGAAGACCCGAGTTCCTGTCGTGTCCTCGATGGGAAAGTGGATTTCCGACGCATAGGTGAAGTGGATGTCTCCCGAGAGCACTGCGATGCTGCGCAGCGGCGCGGCCCGGTCAGCGGATGCGAGTTCGGCGAGGAGATCGACCAGATCGTCGAAGGAGCGTACGAACGCAGGCCAGTCCTCGAGGTCGGCTTTGCGTCGCATCCACTCTCCGAAGCGGGCGGGAAGTTTGCCCCACGCCCCGTCGGTCATGCCTTCGCTCCACACCTGCAGGTCGTGGATGCCGCCTGGTGTGAACACCGGCAGCGATGACCCGATCAGGAGATGGTCGACATCCGCGTGACACGATTCGACGACCCATTGCCACTCTCGCTCATCGATGATACGACGGCTGCCGGGCGTCAGCGTGCGGCTGTTCCGGGCGTCGACGACGACAAGCCGCACGTTGCCGATGTCGCGCACGAAGCTGAATCTGTAGCGGCCTTTTCTTCCGGTGAACTCCTCGGTCGACGATGCCCAGTCGTGCAGCAATCCTTCGCCATCAGTCGCGGCCGTGAGCGCCTCGAGGATCCCCTCGTCGCGAATTTCGTTCGGACCGAGGTTGCCCAGATGCTGGTACAACCAGTATGTCATCAGTCCTTCGAGAACGTGGCGCTTCCACCAATCTTCACGCTGGATGTCGTGTACCCACGCTTCTGAGATGTTCCAGTCATCGATCATGTCGTGATCGTCGAAGATCATCGCGGTCGGGACCACCGAGAAGAACCAACGCTCGACTGGCGGTGACCAGGACTCTTCGTAGAGCCAGCAGTACTCCTCGAACCCGTCGACCAGTTCGGCGGGCAGAGTGGATGTCGGCGCTCCATCCCGCTTCGCCTCGATCCGCTCCTTGGTCTTCGGCGACGAGTCGTCGGCGTAGATCTGATCGCCGATGAACACTGCGAGATCAGGCCATTCGCACTCGTCGGATTGCATCATTCGCAACGCATATGCATAGACCGCGTCGACGCCGCGCCCCTCGGTGTCGAGCGCGAACTCGAGCGACCATGGCGCTTCGTGTGGTGAAGCAGTGCGACAGGAACCGAACATGATCCGCGGGGTCATGTCCGCGTGCATCGTTCGGATTCTGCTCGGTGGAAAAGTGCTGTTTGCAACTGGCCAACGCGCCATTCCATCGAGACGGACGTCGTATTCGGTTGACGTACCCGCCGTCAGCCCGTCGATGACGACCAAGGCGTAGTGGTGACCGGCAACCGAGAATGTACGAGTGCGGTGGCCGAGGATCTCGATGATGCAACTTTCGTCGGTCTCCAACCAGATCGTCGCCGACGTCGCTGTGACATGGCGAAGCATCGGACCCAGGATCAACTCAGCCATGTCGAAGGCTCCGCCAGCACAGAACGATCTGAAGACCACCGCCGAACAGAGAACTCACCGTGCCACGATCCCACAGATTCGATGGTGACCGGGATACTTTGCCCGCAAGGTCGCGGGCACGTCTTCCGGAACACTTGCAGTAGTCAATGACCTCGGCGTTCCGAGATTGCGCCTTGCGAATCGCGTCATCGTCGTCGACCTGCGGTTCCGGAGTGTCTGGCGTTGGCGGATTCACCGTGGCGTCGTACCCAGAACCCCTTCGGTGCAACACCGCATTCGGACAAGTCCGGCTCCCGTGTCCCAATCACCTACCGTGGCCGGATGAGCAGTCGGCAGGCGCGGGTAGAGCGGATGGTCGATTCGTCACCGACGATCCTCGTGCGCGACGGCGTCGTCGACTACAAGGCGCTTCGACACGAGCTGATGAGCGCCAGTGAACTGTTCCAGGCCTTGCGGGCGAATGGCGTCGAACAACTCGACGACGTGGCGCTCGCCGTACTCGAACGGCGCGCAGCAGGTACCGATCGACCCGGTCGATGACCGGATCCAGCAGCATCGCCACGACGCTCGCGGCGACTGCCCAGACGAGCACCCGATGGGCATCGACGAAGCCACTCCGGACGACGATCACCCCAATGATGCCGGCAGCGACCATGGCGACCAGCCTCCCGTCGGTGACGATCGTCGCGCTGGTCGCCGGTGGGGTGTTGTCGGCAATGGCGTTACTCGCGATCTTCCAGACCGCATCGTGGGCGCTCACGGCGCTGGGCCTCGGGGCACTGATCGCCATGGCGCTCGATCCGGTGGTGCGGGTGATCCGGCGACGAGCACGGTGCAGCCGGGCGGTTGCCACCTTGTCGATCGGTGTGGTGATGATGGTGGCGCTTGCTGGACCGTTCATCTTCCTCGGCCCGACGGCGGTCGACCAGACCACCGACTTCGCCGACGAACTCCCGGCCACGATCGAAGAGCTGTACTCCTGGCCGTTGGTCGGTGCTCGGCTGGAGCAGTGGGATGCGGTCTGGCGCGCCGAGACCTTCGTCGACGACCTTCCGTCGCGTTTCGACGCCGACGCCATCGAGCCGTTCGCCGAACGTGCTGTTGGAGGGGTCGCCGCTGCCTTGATCGTGCTGCTCACTGCGGTCGCCGTCCTGCTCGACGGTGAGGCCATGGTCCAACGCATCCGCCGCAGGATCCCTCCTTGCGCGCGATTGTCGACGGCCGACTCCTCCTGGACGATCGACATCGCAGAAGGCCGTCTGTTCCGAGCCGAGACGATCAGCGACCATCACTTCGTCGGCCGCTCCGACTGGATGTATGTGCGGGCGATCTGGCTCGGGTGTTCGAAAATCATTGCGTTGTGCATCGACGGCTCGTACATCTCCGCCAGGGTCGTCTGGCGGGGCGAAGTCTGACGTCTCACTGAATCCTGGCGGTCGCTGCAGCCAACCGGTTGAGCTCAGGCGTCGGCCGGCACGGCCACGCTCGGGGCGGTCGGCACTCGGCGCACGATGTACCAGACCCCGATCACGCCGGCCGCGACGATCGTCGAGCGCACCGCCGTGTTGTCGACGAGCAGGCCGGCACTGATCGCAATGGCGACGGTCATCATCGAGATGGCGACCACTTTCGCCCGTTTGGGCATACCGAGCCCGGAGCGGTAGTCGGCTACCGACTTGCCGACACCCGGCAGGTCGAGCACCCACTGTTCGAAACGGGGGCTGCTCCTCGCGAAGCAGGCTGCTGCGGCCACCATGAACCCGGTGGTCGGCAAGCCGGGAACCACGACGCCGATCGCTCCGAGTGCCACGGCCACCCAGCCGAGCCCGAACCACATCGCTCGCACCGCACGCCCTCGCGCCACAGGTTGTTCGCGGGCAGGCCCGTTCATCGGATCGACGTCTCGGACATTCGGGCGGTCGTTGCTCGGGTTCAGTGGCCCAGTCTCCCAGCAATCTCCGGTGGTTGCCCCGGCAGTTGCGCATCTCGCCACGTGGTGTCGCCGATCACCGACACGTTCCCGTAGCCGGACGTACCCTGTCGTCACGTGACCGGTGACTCCAACGCTGAACCTGTCGTCGGCGAACGACGTCGCGGGTTGCAGGTCGGACTGGTCGCCGTCGTCACACTCGTGGCGTTCGAGTCGCTCGCGGTCACTACGATCCTGCCCGACATCGAAGCCGACCTGGGTGGCATTGCCTGGTACGGCTGGGTCACCAGTGCGTTCTTCCTCGGCACGATGATCGGCATCGTCTTCGCCGGCGACCAGGCCGACCGTCATGGCGCCGGGCGCCCCTACGTGGTTGGCCTCGTGCTGTTCGCGATCGGGTTGGTGATCGGCGGGTTCGCTCCGAGCATGCCGGTGCTGGTGGTGGGCCGTTTCGTCCAGGGCTTCGGGGCCGGTGTGGTCCCGGCGATCGGCTACATCGCGATCGGTCGAGCATTCTCGGTACAGGAGCGGCCGAAGATGTTCGCCATCTTGTCGACTGCCTGGGTGGTGCCCGGCCTGGTGGGTCCGGTGCTCGCCGAACGGATCGCCCAGGGCGTCGGCTGGCGCTGGGTGTTCCTGGGACTCATCCCGCTCGTCGTCGTCGCTGGTGCGGTGGTGGTGCCGGCGATGATGCGCCTCGGCCCGATCGTCGAGGCGCGACCGGTCGCCGTGCCGTTCATGCGCCGTCGTCTCGTCGAGGCGGCCAGGGTGGCCATCGGCACCGCGCTGCTGGTGGCAGGACTCACCTTCGATCGGTTGATGCTGGTGCCTGCCATCGTGCTCGGTCTGGCGATCGGGCTCGGTTCGCTGCGTCGGCTCACCCCACCGGGCACGTTGCGAGGTGCGCCCGGGCTACCGGCGGTGATCGCATCACGGGGCCTGATCACCTTCGTGTTCTTCGGGCTCGACGCCTTCGTGCCGTACGCGTTGACGAGTGGGCGCGACCGCTCGACGCTGGTGGCCAGTATCGCCGTCACCGTCACCACCGTCAGCTGGACAGCCGGTTCGTGGATCCAGCAGCGATGGATCGCCCGACTCGGCGAAGCTTGGTTCGTGCGTGCCGGGTACCTGGTGCTCGCGCCCGGCGTGGCGCTCGCGGCGATGGCGTCGGTGCTCGACGGCGTGCCGTTCTGGCTGATCCACGTCGGAGGTGTCGGCGCCGGGCTCGGCATGGGATTCGCCTATTCGGCGCACGCCCAGCTCACGTTCCGGAGCGTCGACGAACGCGAGGTCGGTTCGGCCACGTCGTCGCTGCAGTTGTGCGACAACCTGGGAGTGGCACTCGGTACCGGCGTCGTCGGCGCCGTGGTGGCATTCGGTGACGACATCGAATGGTCGCCTGGCGCAGCGGTGGCGATCGCGTGGATCGCGCCGGTCGCGATCGCGCTGTTCGGCGTTGCGATCTCGCGTCGCCTGCCACGCTCCGCAACCGACATCTCGCCGCAGCCAGCGAACGTCGCAGGCGGCTGAGCGTCCATCGTCGGCACCGAGCCTGGGGGAGCGGTGGCCGCCGCCGAGTACGGTGGTCAGGAACTACCGCAACCGAGACGAGACATCATGGTCAAGAAGAAAGTTCCCGCCACCCGCTGGCACGACGGCAGCACCCCGATCGAGGAGCTCCCCGCAGACGAACAGCTGGCGCACCAGCTCGTCAGCGAGCGTGCCGATCTGGCCCCCTCGGTGGTGCGGATCATGGACGCCGAACTCACCGACGACCAGCGCAATCATGCGTTGAACGCGTTCAACGTGTCGCTCGACAACCCGGGCGATCCGAACCGCGACCCTCGTACCGCGATCGCCAACGCCCTCAAGGCGGCCTGAACCCGAGCGCCGCTCACCGGTTGGGTGGCGGCTGCTGTGACAACTGCGACTGATGAAGGTTGAGTTGACCCGTATCATGTTCACATGATCTCCGTCGAACTCATCGGAATCCAAGTCGACCCCATCAGCGGTGCCGCTGCGCTCATGTTGCGCGAGCACGACGCCCCGAATCGGTTGTTGCCGATCATCGTCGGGCAGGCCGATGCCAGCTCGATCGCCATCGCCGCCAGCGGCAACCGGTTGCCTCGGCCGATGGCCCACGACCTGATGGCGAGCCTGGTCGATGCGCTCGACGGTCACCTCGATTCCGTCGAGGTCACCGAACTGCACGAAGGTTCGTTCATCGCGAACCTCACCGTCAGCGGCCCGGCGGGGGAGCGGCGGATCGATACCCGCCCATCCGACGCGATTGCGTTGGCCGTGCGACTGCAGGCGCCGCTGTTCGTCAGCGAAGCCGTGCTCGACGAAGCCGGGGCACTGCCGATCGGAGCACCCGAGCGGGATCAGTTCGCGATCGATGCGGCCATCGACGCCGAGGTGGATCAGTTCCGCGCCCTCCTCGCCGAACTCGACCCGAGCGACTTCATCGACACCACCGCCACCGAAGCGACCGAGCCCGCAACGGACTCCGGTGACTCCGGTGAAACCGCACCCGCTGACGACACCTGATCGGCAGCGGCGAGACGCCGTCGAGGGGAGCCTCGCACGTCTCTCCACGAGCGGTGGGGCGGTTTCTTGCGCCTACGCTCGGGGAGCATGTACGACCCAGTGAAAGACGGCGTCGCGAAGACAGTCGAGTCGGTGGTCTACACCGAGGCCCCGCCGCCGGCGCCGCTCGGTGGACTCGTGCACTGTTTCTGGGAGCTGCGGACCACGACCGACCTGGCCGACGACTTCACGTTGCACGCCGTGCCCGATGCCTGCGTCAATCTGCTGTTCGATCAGCACGACACTCGCATTGCCGGCGTGACGCAGCTGCACACCAGCCACACGACCCTCGATCTCGGCCGATCGTTCCACTACGCAGGGATCCAGTTCTTTCCCGGGGTGTGGGCGCGGTGAACCCGACGCCTCGGTCGATCATTACGTCGGTGAGCCCTATGAGGGCAACCTGCCGTTGGTCGAGGTGAGTGAGGCGGCGGCCGAGTTCGACTTCGCCGGCAAGGAAACGGTGTTCGCCGAGTTCGTCGCGACCCTCCTCGACGCCGGTTTCGTCGCGCCGAACCCGGTGACTGCGGCGATCCTCACGAACCTCGACGAGATCCACAGCGTCCGCGACATGGCCGAAGTGGCCGCGTTGTCGCCCCGCAACTCCAGCGGGCATTGAAGGCGACCACTGGCTTCAGTCCGCACGACCTGTGGAAGGTGCTGCGGATTCAGCACTCGTTCCGGAAGGACTATCTGCTGTTGTTCGCCGACCAGTCGCACTTCACGCATTCGTTCCGGAACGTGACCGGCCACACGCCCGGCCAGTTCAAGAAGACGTTCGATGTCTGATATCTACAATCCTTCCCCAGCGCTCTCCGCTTGAGTTGTCCTCGAAGGCACACGGTCTTCACATTTACCGATAAGGACAACGCTCATGCGGAAAATTGGATGGTTCGACATCTACGTCGAGGACATGGAGCGCGCACAGGCGTTCTACGAGACGGTGCTCGATACCACGCTGTCGCCAATGGGCGACCCGAACGACCCGACAGCACAGATGCGGGCCTTCGGTGACGACTTCACCTCCCACGGCGCCGGCGGCGCGCTGGTCAAGCTGGAGTACACCCAGCCCGGACCGGGTGGCTCGATGGTCTACTTCTCGTGCGACGACTGCGCTGTGGAGGAGGGTCGGGTGTCGGCAGCTGGCGGCTCGGTGGTTCGGCCGAAGCTCTCGATCGGCGGACACGGCTTCGTCTCGATCGTCACCGATACCGAAGGCAACATGATCGGTCTCCACTCCGTCGCGGCGTAGCGATGTGGACAGGGTGACGCGTCCGCGGACGCGTCACCCTGGGAAGGGCTGCGGGTGTCGATGACGCCCCACCGGTCGTGGCACCCTCGACTCGGTGGAAGTCGAAGCGCTCGACTTCACTAGGTTGCTGCCGGACCCGGATCGCCCGGCGTCGCTCGATCAGTCAGGAATCTCCCATGCGTGAAGCAGTCTTCGTCTCCTACGCCCGCACCGGTCTCGCCAAGGCAGGCCGCGGTGGCTTCAACATCACGCCGGCGATGTCGATGGCTGCGCACGCGATCAGCAGCGCGGTCGACAAGGCGGGCATCGAGCCCGAACTGGTCGAAGACGTCGCGCTCGGCAACGGCGCGCACGGCGCCGCCAACCTCGGTCGTCTCGCCTCACTGCTCGCTGGGCTGCCCGTCACCACCGGCGGCAACACCATCCAGCGTCACTGCTCGTCGGGGCTCAACTCGATCGCTGTCGCCGCCAACCACATCCGCCTCGACGGTGTCGAGTGCGCTGTCGGTGCGGGCGTCGAGTCGATCTCCATCCCGAGCGGTGGCTTCGGAGGTTCGGTCAACATGGACCCGAAGCTCACCGAGATGTACCCGG
>Ga0335397_10005921_pt1 | contig 15888 bp, 20 predicted proteins | sample MAT04_FD_205740 | JGI IMG/M metagenome (GOLD analysis project Ga0335397, IMG submission 205740) | Freshwater microbial communities from Lake Fryxell liftoff mats and glacier meltwater in Antarctica - MAT-04 (spades assembly) (version 2) ... | reverse complement strand
TCTGCGCGTGAGTATGCTCGCCCGCATCCATCGCGGTAAACAGCCATTGCCGCCGCGATTGGTGCTTTATGGAACCGAAGGCATCGGCAAGTCGACGTTCGCGGCCCAGGCTCCCGCACCGATCTTCATTCAGACTGAAGACGGCCTGAGCGAAATCGCCTGCGACAAGTTCCCGCTGGCCCAAACGCTCGACGAAGTGGTGGCGTCGCTGACGGCACTGCATGCCGAACAGCATGACTATCAATCGGTGGTCATCGACAGCCTCGACTGGCTGGAACGCCTGATCTTTGACGAGCTTTGTCGGCAGTTCAACGTGCCGTCCATCGAGAAGGTCGATGGTGGTTACGCGAAGGGCTACACGCACGCCCTCACGCACTGGCGACAGGTGCTGAGCCTGCTCAACCGGCTCCGTATCGAACGCGGCATGGTGGTGCTGTGCATCGCCCACGCCAAGGTCGAGAAGTTCGACGATCCCGAGGCGACGGCCTACGACCGTTACAGCCCCAGGCTGCACAAGCATGCGTGCGGCTTGGTCTGCGAATGGGCCGACGCCGTGCTGTTTGCGACTCGCAAGATCCGCGTCCAGGCCGAAGACGCCGGGTTCAACCGGAAACGGGGCCTGGCGTTCGCCCTCGGTAAAGACGGTGGCGAACGGGTGCTCCGCACGATCGGCGGCCCCAGTTGCGTCGCCAAGAACCGTTACTCGCTTCCCGAAGAACTGTCGCTGTCCTGGCCGGCCTTCATGACGGCCCTCGTCCAGCAACCCGCTGAACCGACCTCAACCAAACCCAATCCCCAGGAGAACTGATCTGATGGCAAATCTGCATGGCTTCGATGCCAACCAAGTCGATCCCGCATCCAACTTCGATCCGCTCCCGGCCGGGAAGTATCTGGCCGCGATCATTGAATCGGAGATGAAGCCGACCAAGGCCGGGACCGGGAACTACCTGGCTCTCACGTTCCAGGTGCTCGATGGCCCCCACAAGGGCCGGATGCTCTGGGCGCGACTCAACCTCGACAACCCGAATGCGACTGCGGTGCAGATCGCCCAGGCGGAGTTGTCCGCCATTTGTCGGGCGGTTGGGGTGCTGGTCCCACACGACTCGGTCGAGCTCCACAACCTGCCTCTGGTCATCAGCGTCCGCTGCAAGAAGCGCACGGATACGGGCGAGATCACGAACGAGATCGGTGGCTACGCGAAGAAGGAATCTCCGCCCACCCCGCCACCGGCGGTGAACGGTGCGGCCCATGCGCCGTGGAAGCGGCCCGCGCAAGGGGTGTGACATGACGTTGCATTTCGATCTGCCGTATCCGCCGTCAGTGAATCATTACTGGCGGCGGGTGGGAGCACGGACGCTCATCAGTCGCGCGGGCCGAGTATTTCGCGAACGCGTGTGCTCGCTCCTCGCGGCACGGCAGATCGATCCGCTGGCCGGTCCCCTGGCCGTCCAGATCGAAGTCTTTCCCCCGGACCATCGTCGCCGGGACATCGACAACCTGCAAAAGGCCCTGCTCGATGCGCTCCAGCATGGCGGGGCTTATTTCGACGACAGCCAGATCGTGTCCCTGTGCATCACCAAACGTGAGGTCGTCCCCGAAGGACGAACCCTGGTCACCATCGAGAAATCTGCATGCTGACATTGCGTCCTTATCAACACGAAGCGGTCGCAGCGGTGTATCAGCACCTGCGGGAACGCGACGACAACCCGTGCGTGGTGATTCCCACGGGCGGCGGGAAGACGCCCGTGATGGCGACCATCTGCCGGGATGCCGTCGTCACCTGGGGCGGCCGCGTGTTGATCGTGGCCCATGTGAAGGAACTGCTCGAACAATCGGCTGACAAGCTGCGCGTGGTCTGCCCCGAGGTGAAGTTCGGCATCTATTCCGCCGGCCTCAAGCGGCGCGACACGCAGGCCCCGGTAATCGTGGCCGGCATCCAGTCGATCTACAAGCGGGCCTGCGAACTCGGCCCCATCGATCTGATCCTTGTCGACGAAGCCCACATGATCCCGCCCGAGGGGGAGGGCATGTATCAGCAGTTCCTGTTCGAGGCGAGGGTCGTCAACCCGGCGCTCCGTGTGATCGGGCTGACTGCCACGCCGTACCGGCTCAAGTCGGGGCTGATCTGCACCCCAGACCATTTTCTGAATCAGGTGTGCTACGAGGTGGGTGTCCGCGAGCTGATCGTCCAGGGCTTTCTTTCACCCTTGGTGACCAAGGCCGGCATCACCCGTGTCGACACCAGCGCCGTGCATGTCCGGGGTGGCGAGTTCGTGGCGGCTGAAGTCGAAGACCTGATGGACCAGGATGAATTGGTCGAAGCGGCTTGCCAGGAGATCGTGGTCTCCACGCATGATCGCCGGGCCGTCCTGATCTTCGCGACCGGCATCAAGCATGGTCGCCATGTGCAGGATGTGCTGCGCCGCAAACACGGCGTCGACTGTGGGTTCGTCTCGGGCGAGACGCCGACCGGTGAGCGGGATACGACGCTCAAGGCGTTCCGCGACGGCGGGATGCGCTATCTGTGCAACGTCAACGTTTTGACGACGGGGTTTGACGCCCCCAACATCGACTGCGTCGTCATGCTGCGGCCGACGATGTCCCCAGGCCTGTATTACCAGATGGTGGGACGCGGATTCCGTCTGTTCCCCGGCAAGGCGAACTGCCTCGTCTTGGACTTCGGCGGCAACGTCCTGCGGCATGGCCCGGTCGATGCGATCCGGATTCAGGAACGGCCGGGCGGGACCGGCGAAGCGCCGGCCAAGGAATGTCCCGATTGCCACGCCGTGATCGCGGCTGGGTTCGCGACCTGCCCGCAGTGTGGCTACGAGTTCCCACCGCCGGAGCGGCAAAAGCACGAGGCTAAGGCGACCGAGGCCGGCATTCTGTCGGGCCAGGTCACGGACACGAAGTACGAGGTCATGGATATTTCATACTCAGTCCACACCAAGCGCGACGCGACGCCGGATACCCCCAGGACCATGCGGGTGGATTACCGGCTGGGGCTCAGTCACTGGCAATCCGAATTCATCTGCGTCGAACACGATGGCTACGCCCGGCAGAAGGCGGAAGCCTGGTGGCAACGGCGGTCCCCCGATCCGGTTCCCGACAGGGCCGAACGGGCGGTCGAAATCGCGGAAGCCGGCGGGCTGTGCCCCACGCATGGGATCACAGTCCGGACGGTGACCGGCGAACGGTTCGACCGGATCGTCGGCTACGACCTGGGGCCACGCCCGGACGCCGTTCCCGCAGGTGATGTGTTTGCCGATGAGGAGGTGCCATTTTGAATCCGCCTGATTTCACCGCCGAAGAGGTCCCGGAGATCCCCGTCCGCATCGTCCTGAAGGGGATGCCAGGGAATGAGGCGGGATTGTGCTGTCCTGTGTGCGGCTCGGAGTACGTGCATCCCCTCGCCGTGATTGTTGAGCAAGGGCACACCCGCACCGAGGTCAAGGCCCACGGTACGACGGTGACCGCGACGGATCGATTTTGCCGCGCCCGCGGCTCCCTCGTGGAACTGGGGTTTGCCTGCGAGCAAGGGCACGACTTCCGTTACGCCCTCGAGTTCCACAAAGGGTCGATCTTCCTGCAGCTCGCGGCCCAACCGCGTGATCCCCAACTGCCCCTCGACGAACTGTGGAGGAATTGACACCCATGATGGATGAGTTCCTCGGCTGGCTTTTTCCCGACGCGGTTTCCCCGGCGCAGCGGATCGTGCTGTTCACGGTGCCGGAGAAGCGCGCGCGGTTCTTCGACAGCCCGTCGACCGCTCAAACCGCCGCCCGGAAACTCTCGCTGACTCAGGACGTCTATTTCGGCGTGGGGCTGATCCAGGGGACGCCGCGTGGCCGTGGCAAGCGAGACGATGTCGGCGGGATCGGAGCGCTGTGGGCGGACGTCGATTTTGCCGGTTCAGCCCATCCCGATAAGGCGCTGCCGCAGGGAGAGGAGGACTTTGAACGGTTACTCGCCGAGTTACCCCTGCCCCCGTCCATCGTCATCGACAGCGGACATGGTCGGCATCTGTACTGGTTGTTGCAGGAACCGTGGCTCTTTGCGAATGCCCTGGAACGCCAACGTGCGGCCCAGCTCGCGCATGACTGGCACGAGGTGGTCTGCGCGGCCGCCCGGCGACTGGGCTGGTCGTTGGAGAACCTGGGCGACCTGACGCGCATTCTGCGTTTGCCGGAAACGTTCAACCGCAAGCAGGCCGATGCGCCACGGGAAGTCCAAATTCTGGCTGCGCATCCCGACCGGCGTTATGCGCTCGATGACTTCGAGAACTTCCTGCCGGAACCGGCCGTCCTCCCCGCGGTGCCCCGCCCGATGGGTGCGGCTCCGGCCATTGAGCTCACCGCCGAACCGCCCGCCGACAAGTTGCAAACGGCCTTGGGGGAAAGCCCGCTGTTCCGCCAAACATGGGAACGCAGCCGTGTCGACCTATTGGATCAGTCGGCCAGCGCGTATGACCTGAGCCTGGCCACGTTGGCGGTCCTGCGAGGCTGGTCGGACACGGAGATCGCGGCCCTGCTCGTGGCCTGGCGACGCACGCACGGTGAACGCCCCGAGAAGGCAACACGTCCCGATTATCTCGCGCGGACGCTGGCGCGGGCCCGCACGGCGGCAGCGGCCGACGATGAGACGCCGGTGGACCTGTCCCAGTTCCTGACCGGTTCGCCGCTGGTGCTGACCGACACGCCGCCGCCGGATTATCCCGACCCCGGTCCGATCCCCGAGTCGTTGTGCCGGATGCCGGGGTTCGTGGCCGAGGTGATGGACCATTGCCTGGCGACGGCTCCCTATCCCAACGTTCCGCTGGCGTTCTGCGGCGCGATCGCCCTGCAAGCTCTCCTGGCTGGCCGCAAGGTCCGGGACGACGCCGACAACCGCACCAACATCTATCTGCTGGCGCTGGCGTTTTCGGCCGTCGGCAAGGATTGGCCCCGCAAGGTCAACACGGCGATTCTGCATCGCGTCGGCCTGGTCAATGCGTTGGGGGAGAAGTTTGCCTCGGGCGAAGGAATTCAGGACGCCCTGTTCCTCAATCCGGCCCTGCTGTTTCAAACGGACGAGATCGATGGACTGTTGCAGTCGATCAACAAGGCCCGCGACGCGCGGCATGAGAACATTCTCGGCACGCTGCTGACAATGTACTCGGCGGCCAACAGCATCTATCCCATGCGCCGCAAGGCGGGGAAGGAACCGCCCGGCGTCATCGATCAGCCGTGCCTGGTCGTCTACGGCACGGCGATCCCCACGCACTATTACGGGGCCTTGTCGGAGCGGATGCTGACCAACGGATTCTTTGCCCGCATGCTGATCGTCGAGAGCGGCCGCCGCAGCCTGGGGCAGGATCCGGGGCTCATCGACCCGTCGGCCGCGATTCTCGATGTCGCCCAGTGGTGGGCCGATTTCAATCCCGGCACCGGCAACCTCGAAGCCTGGCATCCCCAGCCGCGCGTGGTGCCGGCGACCGACGCCGCCCGAGAGCTGCTCCGGGAGGGGCGGCGGGAAGCGGAGACCGAATACGCACTGGCCGAGGCCCGTGGCGATCCCGTGGGGACAACCGTCTGGGGTCGTGCCCACGAGCAGACCCGCAAGCTCGCGTTGTTGTATGCCGCCAGTGCGGACCACACCGATCCAGTGATCGACGTGGAGGCGGTCCGCTGGGCGAACGAGTTCGTCCTGCACCAGACCCGGCGGATGCTGTTCATGGCGCACGGGCACGTCGCGGAGAACCCGTTTCATGGCGAGTGCCTGAAGCTGATCAAGAAGCTGCGGGAAGCCCCCGACCAGCAGTTGCCGCACAGCGTGTTGCTCAAGCGGATGAAGCTCGACTCGAAGACCTTCCAGGGGCTGATCGAAACGCTCGCCCAACAGGGAGACGTCGAGTTCGTGACCATCAAGACGGCGGGCCGCACCCGGCTGCAGTACCGGCTGCCGGGAGAAAGAAGTACCGCCGGTGAAACAACCATGACCAACCCGGTCGCTTCGGAAGGTGAAACAAGCCCATGAAATGGACCAAGAAGGTGAAACATGGGGTGAAGGAAGTGCGGGTGAAAGAAGGGAAAGAAGCCTCCCGTAGACCCTGCAAGACACGGGATATCGACTTCGTTCTTCTTTCACCCACACCCGCAAAATGTATGTGTTTTAACTTCTTTCCCCTCTTTCACCCCCACCTACACACACACGCTGCAGGCGCGCGTACGCGTGAGCGCACGAGTGAGGGGGGGTGAAGGAAGAAAGAAGTCCATAGGTACTTCCCGGCAAGCTGGGCAATCTGAGGCCAGCGGGAACAGTCGCCATTGGCAGCAGAGTTTGTTTTGCCTGTCCGGTCCGGTCAGAACGTCTCTTCGATGGCCAATCCCCGCAACTGCGGGATCGTCAGCCAAACGGTCTGGGTGTACGGCACGCCGTTCTTCCTCACGTCTTTGCGTAACCCAATGATCGGCGGCTCGCCGACTTTGATGACTTGCACTTCCGCCTGCGCCCATTCGTGTTCGGTCGGCGGCGGATAGGTCTGCGGATTCATCGGAACTCCCTCCTGAAAGGAACAAAGCATCATGGCAACTGAGCGTAAATCCGGCCTGCTGGTCGAGCAACGGAACATCGCGGACATCCAACCCTACGACAAGAACCCGCGGATCAATGACGATGCCGTCGAAGCCGTGATGGCGTCGATCCGGGAATTCGGTTTCCGCCAGCCGATCGTCGTCGATGTCGATGGAGTCATCATCTGCGGGCACACCCGATTCAAGGCCGCGCAACGGCTCGGCTTGAAACAGGTGCCGGTGCATGTCGCCCAAGACCTGACGCCGGCCCAGATCAAGGCCTACCGCATCGCCGACAACCAGACCGCAACGCTGGCCGAATGGAACTATGATCTGCTCCCCATCGAACTCGCCGATTTGCAGGGGTTGGACTTCAACCTCAACCTGTTGGGGTTCGACCCCGATGAACTGGCGAAGATCCTGAACCCCGATCTGAAGGACGGTCAGTGCGATCCGGACGATGTCCCGGCCCCACCCGATGCGGCGATCACTCAGCCGGGCGACCTGTGGATTCTCGGAGAGCATCGATTGCTGTGCGGTGACAGCAGCAAGCCCGCTGACGTGGACCGGTTGCTCGATGGTGCAGTGATTCATCTGGCGAACACCGACCCGCCGTACAATGTGAAGGTCGAACCCCGCAGCAACAACGCCATTGCGGCGGGGCTGTCTTCGTTCAAGGGGACCACACATCACCAGTCACTGGACGTGGCTCGGCATCCGGGGAAATCGAAACCAACGCAGAAGAAACTCCGTGCCAAGGACCGGCCGCTGGCGAACGACTTCGTGACCGACCAGCAGTTCGACGTGTTGCTCGATGCCTGGTTCGGCAACATCGCCCGCGTGCTGCTGCCGGGACGCGGGTTCTACGTGTGGGGCGGGTATGCCAATCTCGGCAACTATCCCCCGTTCCTCAAGAAGCATGGACTGTACTTCAGCCAGGGAATTGTCTGGGACAAGCAGCACCCGGTCCTGACCCGTAAGGATTTCATGGGTGCGTTTGAGATCGCGTTCTACGGCTGGAAAGAAGGTGCGGCCCACGTCTACCTCGGACCGAACAACGCGACCGACCTATGGCACATCAAAAAGGTCAACCCGCAGTCGATGGTCCACCTGACTGAGAAGCCGGTCGAACTGGCGGTGCGGGCGATGCAATATTCGTCGCGGGAAGGCGAGAACGTGCTGGACCTGTTCGGCGGCTCGGGCAGCTCGTTGATCGCTGCGGAGCAGACGGGCCGGAAGGCATTCCTCATGGAACTCGACTGTTTGTATTGCGACGTCATCGTGCAGCGGTTCGAGAAGTTCACTGGACGGAAGGCCGAGCGCGTCCCGGCGCAGGAGGCCGCAGCATGATCTACCTGGCCAGTCCCTACTCCCATCCAGACAGCGTGGTTCGCGAAAAACGGTTCCACGACTCCTGCCGGGTGGCAACCCAGTTGCTCGCGGCCGGGCACACGGTGTTCTCGCCCATCGTGCATGGGCACTCGCTCGTCGGCCACGGGCTGCCGACCGACTGGTCGTTCTGGGAGCGATTCGACCGGGACCATCTGGTGCGGTGCGACGAGGTGGTCGTGCTTATGCTCGATGGTTGGCGGGAATCCGTCGGCGTGGCGGCGGAAATCCGGATCGCGGGGGAACTCGGGAAGCCTGTCCGGTATCTGGCCCCGGATGGCACGGGTTTGCCCACGTTGGCCACGGTCGCGAAGGAGGCAGTTCGTTGAAGAAACCTCCGACCAACGAGAAAACGCCCGCACGTCGCGAACGTGGGGCGTCGGGGCGGAGCCCCGTGGCGCTAGGCCGGGTTGCGGCGGGCCTGCCATTCCGCCTCGCAAGCCAGCATTGCGTTGTGCCATTTCATCATGTCGATCTCATCCGTGGTCGCGGGGCGGATCGTCCGGATCTCGATCGGCACATCTCGCCCCAGTCGTTCGCGGAGATCGGCGTAGAGGTCATACAACGCGGTGTGGCCCGCGACGCGGGCGGCCGATTTGTCCGCGGCTTCGACCAGGACGTAGCGGGCCAGCGTGGCGACGTAGAACGTGGTCATGGTTGTGCTCCTGGGGTGTGGCTATCGCTGCGAAAAGTAGTCGGCCAGTTGCCGGTAGGCGTCCGCGACATTGATCGTGAACTCGGCCGTCCATTTCTGAATCTGCTGCTTGGCCTCGCGGTAACGCGCCAGCACGACCGCATCGTGGCCGTTGCCGTCGTCGTCCATCACGCACATCAGGTCGTCGATAATCTCAATCGTATGGGGCATCGTTTATCTCCTGGGGTTCGATCTGGCCCGGCACCGCGCCGAACGTCATCACAACATGAGCCACATCGCGGACAAAACATCAAGCGATGTGCTTGGTCCCACGAGAAAACGCCCGCACGTTGTGAACGTGGGGCGTCACCGGGGCGAACCCGGATTAAGGGGTTGTCATTCGCCGGGGCGGTACGTCGTACCACACCCGGCGCAGCGAACGGTCTCGTCGTAGTCCTGCCAGACCAGCCGGTCGGCGTTTCGTTCGCCGCAGCTCGGGCAGGCCTCGGTTGTGGCGACGTGGTTGGCCACGGGCGGGTCGAGTTGGTCAGCCAACGCCAGCAACGTTTCGAGGAGGTCGTTGGCATCGATACGGCTGGACCTGCGTCCCTCTTCGAGGGCGTTCTCCAGCCGCAAGGCGACCACGCGGAGGGCGTCGGCGATCTTGTGTTCGGGATTCGTCATGGTGGCCCCTCAAATCTTGAAGAGTTCGGAGACCGCTTTGGGACCGGGCGTTCCGTCCGCGATCTCGGCGTCGCCCGTCTTCTTCTTGGCGGCCTTCTTGCCCGTGACATTCGCGGTGGGCTTGGCCGGGGCGTTGGTCCCCGTCCCGAGCGCGAAGTGCCCGCGTTCGGTTTTGGTGAACCGGGCCTCAGCCCCCTTGGTCTGGATCTCCCGCAGGATGGCGGCGTAGAGGGTGGCCTGCGGGGTCTTGCCGCCGGGGCTGGTCCAGTACCCCTTGGTCGCCATCGCGTCGATCATCGCCTTCGAGGTCATCGGTTCGCCCGCTTCCGCCAGCACCTTCGCCGCCGCGTCGAGCGCGCTCAGCTTACCGTCGATCTTTCGAGGGGCGTCGGTCTTCTTCTCCTTGCCCGGCTTGGCGGCGGACGTTGCCTCGACCTTCGTCTCGGTGGCCTGCGGTTCCGCCTTCTTCACCGGGGCCTTCTTCGCGGCCTTGGTCTGGGGCTTCGTCATCGTCTTGGTCGTGGTCTTCTTCGTCGACATGGTTCTGTTCCTTCTGAAACGGGGGTCCGAAAACAAAATCAGCCGGCCACACGGCCGGCTGGTTACTCACGACGCAGGATTCTGCGTCGGGCGTCGCGGGCTTTCTCTAAGGCCCGCTCGGCCGATTCGATGGCGAACACCAGGGCGTCCGCCGCCTCGGCGTCTTCGCATTCGATGGCCATCAGGTCGTTGATCTGCTTTCGCAGTTTCAACTGCAGCGTGTGCAGCGTCCGCAGGGCGGCGCAGTTCAAGGCGCGGGGTTCTTCGTCGGGCTTGGCGTTCATCGTTTGTTCTTTCGTGGTTGGTGGGTTGGGCCTACACCGGGAATCCGAGTTCGCGGGATTCGTCTTCGTTGACCACCCCCAGGGCGTGGGCGGCGTAGACCGACCAGCGGAGGGCGTCGTGCATCTGTTCCGCGTGGCCCCATTCGACCTTGGCCTGTTGCGGCATCGCGATGGTGGCGGCCTGCATCCGGACCAGGAGGTCGTGCAGTGTTTTCGCGTGTTTCTCGGTGCGTTGTTGGGCGTTCATCGTTTGTCCTTTCGTGGTTCGAATCGTCGTGGCGACATGACATCAGTTACCTCAGGTGCGGAACGACATCCACTCCGTTCCGCAGCGATTCGGTGAGATTCTCAAAGGTTCTGGAAAATGGCCGAAGACCCCGGAAAACCGCCGCTCAGCCCCACGGCGCTGCCGCTCCGGGACGCCGCGCGTCTGTTGTCCAAAACCGGGGGTCAACCGATTTCAATGGAGATGCTCGAAGCCGACATCGCGGGGGGGGCCCCGACAAACCCGGACGGGACGATCAATCTCGTCCACTACGCCGCCTGGCTGGTGAAGGAGTTGGCCAGTGGCGATTGATCCGCGACAACTTGGACCGACGCAGTTGTGCCGGCTGCTCAACTCGACCCCATTGGGTGAGGTGATCAGCGAACGGCAACTACATCGCCATCGCACGCGGGCCGGGTTCCGCATTGGTGACGGTCGTCACGTCGATCTGTTCCGGTACATCGCGTGGTTGGTGTCGCTACGCCATACGACGAAGCCGGACCCCGCGGGCCTGACCGGCTACGACGCGATGAAGGAGCAGGCCCGCGCTCGAAATGCGCTGCTCTCATTGTCGGGCCGAGACATCGGTGAGTTGCCAGTGGTGGGTAACCCAGAGCGGAAAACACAGGCAGGAGCGAGTTTTCGATTCTTCTGCGAAGCCTACTTCCCGCTCACATTTCACCTGGCGTGGTCCCCTGACCATCTGAAGGTCATCGCTAAGATCGAAGAGGCGGTGTTGCACGGTGGATTGTTCGCGTTGGCGATGCCCCGTGGTTCCGGCAAGACGACCATCGCCGAGTGCGCCTGCCTGTGGGCGATCCTGTTCGGGTATCGGGAATTCGTGGCGCTGATCGGAGCGAGCGAAGTCCACGCGGAAGAGATGCTCGACTCGATCAAAATGGAACTCGACGGCAACGACGCGTTGATTGAAGACTTTCCAGAAGCGGCATTCCCGATTCATTGTTTGGAAGGAATCGCGAATCGCTGTGCCGGGCAACTTTATCAGGGTGAGCGAACACATATCGCTTGGACGGCGAAAGAGATCGTGTTGCCGACCATCGCGGAGTCGAAGGCCAGCGGGGCCATTATCAAAGTCGCGGGGATCACTGGTCGCATTCGCGGGATGAAGTACAAGCGGGCCGATGGTCGCACGGTGCGTCCGTCGCTCGTGATCCTTGATGACCCGCAGACTGATGAATCGGCCCGGTCGCCCTCGCAGTGTGCCCAGCGGGAAAGCATCCTCGCGGGAGCGGTCCTCGGGCTGGGCGGTCCCGGGCGGAAGATCTCGGGCATCATGCCCTGCACAGTGATCCGACCGGACGACATGGCCGACCGGATCCTGAACCGCGACAAGCATCCGCAGTGGCAAGGGGACCGGACCAAGATGGTCTATGCGTTCCCCTCCAATGAAAAGCTCTGGGCTCAGTATGGCCAGGTGCGGGCCGACGGTCTCCGTAACGAACGTGGACTTGCCGAGGCGACAGAGTTCTATCGCCGGCACCGTGACGACATGGATGCGGGGGCGGCCATTGCCTGGCCCGAGCGGTTTAACCCCGACGAGCTGTCTGCCATCCAGCACGCGATGAACCTGCGGCTACAAAACGAAGCCGCTTTCTTCGCCGAGTACCAGAACGAACCGCTGCCGGAGAAGACGGCCGACGACGATCTGCTGACCGCTGACCAGATTGCCAGCAAGACAAGTGGCCTCGCCCGGAACGTGGTCCCACTGGGCTGCAACCACCTGACGGTGTTCATCGACGTGCAGCAGAAGTTGCTGTTCTTCGTTGTATGTGCCTGGGAAGATGATTTCACGGGCCACATCATCGAATACGGATCGTACCCCGATCAGAAGCGCCCGTACTTCACGCTGCGGGATGCCACTCGCACGTTGGCGACGGCAGCCAAGGGGACTGGCCTGGAAGGGGCGATCTACGCCGGGCTGGAATCGCTGACCAGTGACCTGCTCGGCCGACGCTGGCGACGAGACGACGGGGCCGAACTGCGGATCGACCGGTGTCTGATTGATGCCAACTGGGGTTCATCCACAGACGTGGTCTACCAGTTCTGTCGACAGTCCACGCACGCGGGAATCGTGCTGCCTTCCCACGGGCGGTTCGTCGGGGCATCGAGTCGCCCGTTCTCGGAGTACACCAAGAAACCTGGCGAGCGTGTCGGACTCAACTGGCGGATGACGAACGCCGCCGGCAAGCGGGCCGTGCGCCATGTGGTGTTCGACACAAACTACTGGAAGTCATTCGTCCAAGCCCGCCTGGTCGTGGCGCAAGGCGATCCGGGTTGCCTGTCGCTGTTTGGCGATCGGCCCGAGTTGCACCGACTGTTCGCAGAACAACTGACTGCCGAATACCGCGTGAAGACCGAAGGGCGTGGCCGCACGGTCGATGAATGGAAGATTCGCCCGGAGCAACTCGACAACCACTGGCTCGACGGTGTGGTCGGCTGTGCGGTTGCGGCGTCAATTCAGGGATGCATTCTGTTCGGCACCGACGAGCACGCTCGTGGACCGAGGCAACGGGTGCGGCTGTCATCCTTGCAGAGGGACAAGCGATGATGGCGAGCCCGAAACCCGATCCCGAACCCAAGGGACTGGTCTGCCCACAATGCGGCTGCCGGCATTTCTACGTCGTCTACACCCGCCCACAGGCGGGGAAGATCGTGCGGCGGAAGGAATGCCGGCATTGCGGTCGGCGGGTGATGACCTCGGAGAAAGTGTTTGGCACATGATAGTTACGGCTCGTCTGGGCTGGACGCCCTTGCGAGAAAAGGATACAAATACCAGCACGCGATGGTTTTTGCAGGTATACTTATCCGTATGACGACCGCCAGCCCCTCCCACGACCGCCGTTCGATTGCAGTTGCGCTGCATGCCTTTCGCGCCACCGGGGGGATGCTCCGGACGCGAGACGCACTTCAGGCTGGGATTCACCCCCGCACTCTGTACGAACTACGGGATACTGGTCAAATCGAACAGCTCAGCCGGGGTCTGTTCCGGCTCGCGGAAACACCATCACTGGGCCATCCGGACCTCGTCACCGTCGCACTCAAAATTCCCAACGGTGTGCTTTGCCTGATCTCGGCACTGGCCTGGCACGAACTCACGACGCAGATTCCACATGAGATCTACGTAGCGATCCCCCGCGGAGCCGAAGCGCCGCGACTTGATTACCCGCCAGTCCGACATTTTTGGTTCAGTGGCAAGGCGTATTCCGAGGGAATTGAGAAACAAGTCGTCGATGGCGTTCCGCTGCGTGTCTACTCGCGCGAAAAAACGATTGCCGATTGCTTCAAACATCGGAATCGGATCGGTCTCGACACCGCGCTCGAAGCGCTCAAGGTCTACCGCCGGGGGGGACAGTTCAACTCCGAGTCGCTGCTGCACTGCGCGGAAATCTGTCGGGTGCGACGCGTGATCCAGCCGTATCTGGAGGCCCTGCTATGACGGATCGTCCTCTACGCAACGTCGCTGCTTCCATGCGGCAGCGACTGACGGTCACCGCCAAGCAGACCGGGCGTCCGTTTCAGGAAGTCCTGCAGTACTTCGCGATGGAGCGGTTTCTCTATCGACTCTCACTATCCCCTCACAGCGAACGGTTCGTCCTCAAAGGGGCGCTCATGTTCACGGTCTGGGGCGCGGCGGCGTCTCGACCGACGCGTGACATCGATTTCCTGGCCCGCATGAGTAACGACGTCGATGCCCTCGTGCCGGTGATCCGCGACGTCTGCCAACAGGATGTGGAACCGGACGGCCTCGTGTTCGATGTCGCCAGTCTGGTCGGCCAGGTCATCAAGGAGGATGCCGACTACTCGGGAGTGCGTGTGACTTTTCTCGGCTTTCTTGAGAATGCCCGCGTCCCGATGCAGATCGATATCGGGTTTGGTGATGTGGTCGTGCCCGACGCGGTGCTGACCGACTACCCGACGCTGCTGGAACTCTCCGCGCCGCGGCTGCGAGCGTATCCCCGCGAGACGGTTGTCGCGGAGAAGTTTGAAGCGATGGTCAAGCTCGGACAACTTAACAGCCGTCTGAAGGACTTCTTCGATCTCTGGCTCCTGTCCCGGCAGTTCGAGTTCGACGGGACGATCCTGTCGATGGCCGTATCCCGCACTTTCCAGAACCGGCAGACGGCGATCACGCCTCAACCCGTGGCGCTGACACCTGCGTTTGCGAACGACCCCGTCAAACAGACACAGTGGAAAGGATTTCTGCGCAAGTCCCGGCTCGACATGGCCCCGCAGGATCTGCCCACCGTCATTGAAATCATTAGTCGGTTCCTGCTTCCATTGGCCGAGGCGCTCTCTGCGGGTCAGGAGTTTTCGCCGGTTTGGCAGCCTTCTGGTCCCTGGCACAGGTGATCGGCCTGTCTCCGCGGCGAATGGTCGACACGCGTGGGAAAGTGTCGACGTTTCGTAACATTCCCCCTCTCGTTCCACATCTGGAACGATCTTCGACTTTCTGACGGTCATTCCGTCACTCCAGCGCTCGGCCGGGTAGCTCACCAGATAGGCGACATGGTGTCGCCGTCTGAGAGACCCACATGGCCAACGACCTCGAACAATCGATCCAGGAAAACGCACAACAGCCTGCCAAGGCGACTGGCGATTCCGGCAGCGTCGAGCAGCACCCGCTGCCCGATCAGATTGCCGCAGATCGATATCTCGCTTCCAAGCAGGCGGTGCGGTCGAAGCGTCTCGGTCTCCGGTTCACCAAGATCATCCCACCGGGAGCCGAATGACCATGTTCGCGTGGCTCCGACGAGCGATGTCCGCCTCCCCACCGTCGCACAGTGGATTTCGTCCGCTGCGTGTCGTGCGGGGGAAATACGACTCGGCCCTGACGACCGACAACAATCGGCGGCACTGGGCCAACGCGGACGGTCTGTCGGCCTGTGCGGCCAACGGCCCTGAAGTCCGTCGCATTCTGCGGAACCGGGCCCGGTACGAAGTCGCCAACAACAGCTATGCCCGCGGGATCGTCTTGACGCTGTCCAACGACATTGTCGGCACCGGTCCCCGCCTGCAGCTCCTCACCGAAGACGCAGATGCCAATCGGCAGATCGAACGGGCCTTCAACCACTGGGCCAAAGCGATTGGCCTGGCCGAAAAACTCCGCACGCTCCGGATGGCTCAGGTTCAAGACGGCGAAGCCTTCGCCGTCCTCGTCAACAACCCCCGCCTGCCAACAGCGATCCAACTCGACTTGCGGCTGATCGAAGCCGACCAGATCGCCACGCCCGGCCTGCGTTGGAATGACAGCCGGGCAGTCGACGGAATCGTGTTCGACGGTGCTGGCAATCCCACCGAATACCACATCCTGCGGCGTCACCCGGGGGACGGGAAGTCGCTCGACCTCGAGTTCGACCGCCTCCCCGCCGCTGCCGTACTTCATCTGTTCCGTGCCGATCGACCGGGCCAGCAGCGCGGCATTCCCGAAATCACCCCCGGCCTGCCGCTGTTCGCCATGCTGCGGGATTACTCGTTGGCGACGCTCGATGCGGCCAAGGCGGCGGCCTACTACGCCGGGAT
>Ga0335397_10005920_pt1 | contig 15888 bp, 15 predicted proteins | sample MAT04_FD_205740 | JGI IMG/M metagenome (GOLD analysis project Ga0335397, IMG submission 205740) | Freshwater microbial communities from Lake Fryxell liftoff mats and glacier meltwater in Antarctica - MAT-04 (spades assembly) (version 2) ... | reverse complement strand
ACTACATTTGTTATGGGACAGGACTATTATCGCCTGTCCTTTTTTCTCTGTTCGCTTTGTTCTAAATCAACCGTGCCCCAGACAATAATACTCCCCCAACCTCTGGATACGCCCGGGGTTGGGGGGATCGAGCGTAAAAGTCTCGTGATTTGCTACTTTTCAAACATCCTCCAACGCCGAACCTAGAGATGTTTGCAGCTTGACGAGTTGAACGAATCACGCCGCATGTTGACCATTCTAATCTGATTCATATTGTTATTTACCAATGCCCAAGACGTAGCGATTAGAACAAATAAATAGCTACCAACCTTCCTTACGCAATTGCAATTCACGGTCTAACCAGTTTTGAAATAGTTGATCTAGGATGATGGTGTGGATCTCAGGCGTTAGCTTTCCAGGAATAAATTCTTCAACCATTAATAGTGTATAACTTTGCTCAGACTGGACTGGTCCGATTATATCTTTAGGGTTAGCGCCTAAAAGAATAGCTGCAATTTCTGGATTAAAGCTCCATTGATATAGTTTTCCTACATAGCCACATTGCAAACGACGTTGTTCATCTAGGTCATAAGAATGTGCTGCGTCATAAAAGCTGATTTCATTTTCTTCGATTTGGTAGAGTAGTTCTTGGGCGAATTGGAGATACGGCACAGCAAGTTGGTAGAGCAAAACTTGCTCAAATTTAAGCCGATGTTCGACAAAATATTTTTCAACCTCGTGGGCAAATAGCGATTCGGCAAGTTTTACAGCGAGCAAGCGATCGCTAATTCCAGCTTCCCAATCTTCTGGTGTTATTAACTGCTCAGCTAACCAAGAGAAGGTTGCTGTTGAACTTTCCAAGTGCTGTTGATGCCGCTGACGATCGGCTTCCGCTTGAATTTCTGCTGCGGTTATAGTGATGCCTTTCGCCTTTGCCGTTTCGCTGATAATTTGCTGGGATATTAACCGTTTATAAGTATCCTTTAAAGTGATTTCTCGCTTTAAAAAATCAACAATGGCTTCGGGCTGAATGGATTGAGCTGGTGAGCAAATCATGGCTTAAGATAATGTTGTTAAATTTGAATAGGTTAATGTGGATGTACCAGATGCATTGACTGTATTAAGAACGATCGCTTGAATTCTATTATTATCTGACCGAATTAAGGTTGCATCAAAAATCCCATTCCCATCTGAGTCAAAGACTTCAAACACAATATTTTTCAAAGTTTCGGCACGACTAGCCCTACCCTTTGCTACCTGAATTACATCGCCTTGTGCAGCATTAAAATCTGTAATTACATCAGCTAAATTGAGAGCAATGACTCCCTTGCTCAAAACAAACCGATCAGCTCCTCCATCTCCAGTCAGCCAGTCTTGACCCAAGTTACCCACAAGTGTATCATTGCCCTCTCCGCCAGCCAGCCAGTCGTCTCCCCGCCCTCCCCGCAAAGTATCATTGCCGCTGCCTCCGGTCACCCAATCGTTGCCGCCTTTTCCCCACAAATGGTCATGACCGCGATCGCCCCACAGTTGATCATTGTGCCGTCCGCCTCGGAGAACATCGTTGAATCTGTGACCTCTAACGAACTTACCATCTTGATGAAACTGTTTAGAAAAACTTGATGCACTGATCAATATAGGTGAGATGGCGATCGTAGAAATAGATGAGCTATCGGGGCTAGAGATTACCGAAGAAGAATCAGGAGGTACATCGGTGATTAAGTTTGTAGAATGGATAGGGGATGTATTAAAGGACGGGTCAGGGTTAGGTGCTGCAACGCTAGTGCTAACGGTTGCGCCCTGTGGAGAAGAGGTGGCGATCGCGCTCCCGCTACTTGATGTGGCACCAGGAGTATAAATCTGCTGGCTATTTGTAGTTTGGGAGCCGTTAACTCCATTAGTCGAAGTAGCCGTTGCGCTACTCCCTGCACCTTCTGTCGAAACAAAAGAACTACTAGAACTTTGACTAGAGTCAGATACGAGCCAATTTGGTGTAGCCATTGTAATGCACCTTCCTCGTTCAATTATGGTTTACCATCTATCGATTAAATAAGAGATGAAGCAACATTAGTACTAACGGTTGCTTCATCTGGAGAAGATGTGGCGATCGCGCTGCTGCTACTTGATGTGGCACCAGGAGTATAAATCTGCTGACTGCTTGTGGTTCCAGGACTGTTTCCATTTGTCGAGGTAGCAGTTGAGCTACTCCCGGCACCTTCTGTAGAAACGAAAGAACTACTAGAGCTTTGACTATGCGCTTGACCATCAAATATGACCCAATTTGGTGTAGCCATTGCGATGCCTCTTCCTTATTCAATGATGGGTTACCACCAATAACTTTTTCTCTCAGTTGTTTGAACCGAATAGGTATCTTGTCCATTGGAGGCGTAGGCAGTTCCTTGCGCATAGGCGGTGCTATGACTTGAACCTTCTCCCTGGTAAAGATTAGCCCGAGTATCTGTATAAGTTTGAGTAAACCGACCTACTGCAACAGCATTGGCGTTGGCAGCACTGAAATCTTGTGAAGCGTAGGTATTGACTTGCACATTAGCATATACTCCTCCTTGAACTTCGCTAGCTCTATAAATGTCAATTAAAGTCAGATAATTTAGTTGATCAATTTTCATCCTTACGTTCCTCATTACGGCATTAATTAAGTGTTCAGAATGCCCCTGGCAAACAACAATAGAAGATCACTGAAAGTTATTTTTATTTAACTTTCAGTGATCTTCTTGAAGTTGAAGTTTAAACTTCTCCCAGATTCTCTAGGAGCAAATCGCTTTACAGCATCAATGCTCAGAGGAGCATTAGACTCTACTAATGGTTAGCTGCCGCAATGGATGAACTAGTCGCAGACGATTGAAAGCCTTGGATGACAAAAGCATTTGTATAGGTTTGTGCATCCGTATTGCGACCGTAGGCATTTGCATGTGCATCTGCCACAGCGACGTTGCCATAAACGTCTGATGTCACGTAGATGTCCTTGTAGTCGTACAGGTAGAGGGACGTGTTGCGGTAATTACTGTTACGAGATCCTCCCACCAAGTCAGTGGATGCAGAAGAAACTTCGTTCAGATAGTTAAGATCAGAAATCAACATGAGATTGCTCCTTAGTTGTTGTTTAGGAATCAAGAATCGTTAGGTTGTAACTTAGTTCAAGGGAATCACAAATTTGTAATTCAACTTGAACGATTACTTCCTAAGAATAGGGGGTTGTTCTGATTTTGACTTGCCATTTTGGCAGATTCTTTGAGGTTGATTACACGGATAAATTTTCATGAGAAATCGTCTGCACTTGCTCTTCAGAGAAGCTAAGTGCAGACGACTCATCAGTATTATTTGGCTACAAAGCCATTAGATCCATCGAGTAATCCAAGGCGGTAAACAAGATGGCGCACGGCTTCCACCTCGCACACTATTAATCTGAGTTCGATCGCCTTCGCCTTCTTGTTCTAAAGGCTCTAAACAATTTAAATCCTTAATTCGGTTAGCAAAAGAGAGATTGGAATTAACCTGGCGATCGCCCAATCTATTATCTTTCAGAATGCGAGCATACGTCCGGTAAGGAATGTAATCGATCGGGTTATAGCCGATCGAATGCAGCATTAAGACACAAGCCCAGGAATACTTACCATCGACGATCGCCTCGATTACCTGAGTCATTTGTTCAGGGGGCACGATTCTGCAAGATTGCAGGGTTGCGCGATTCTTGGAGGGATTAAAGCTGACGTTCATAATGTCAATCTCAGGGTAGATAATAAGAGACGTGTAGGAACCGGGTAGGGGCGAAGCATTTACAGGATGTCTGAAAAGTTTTTATTAAGCACTTCATCCTAGAAGATCCCCCTAAATCCCCCTTAAAGAAGGGGGACTTTGAAGTTCCGAGGTCTCCCTTCCTTAAGGGTTGGGGGGATCGAGTGTAAGAATCTCGTGATTCATTACTTTCCAAACATCCTCTTACAGGGAAATGCCACTTTTTTGCATTTGCTTCAGCGGCTCAAGTAAAATGTCGATAATCCGGCGCTGGCGTGTGACAACTTCAGCCGTTGCAGTCTGTCCAGCTTTGAGTAGGTTCGTTTTTCCGCCGATAGTAGACTGATTTAGGGCAACTTCAATACGATAACCCGATCCTAACTGCTCATCCACTATGGCATCAGGAGCAATGAACAAAACTTTTCCAGAGACAGTTCCATAACGTTGGTAAGGAAAAGCATTAAACTTCATCCTAACGGTCATTCCTTCTTTAACAAAGCCTGCTTCCTGATTGGGTAAAAAAGCCGACAGAACTAGCGATGCTCCATTTGGCATAATTTCAGCAAATGTTTCACCCGGTTTTGTCACTTCTCCGATATTATGTACCTTTAAATCAGTGACAACGCCACCGACCGGAGCATAAATAAATGTGTACTCTAACTTGGTTTTAGCTGCCTTCAGCGAGTTCTCGGTCGTTGCAATTTTAGATTGCAATTGGCTGACTTGAATATTCAACTGCTGCAATTTTTGTTGTGCTTCAAGCTGGCTCTGTTGACCTTCCGCTTTTGTTTGCGCTAGTTTTGCTTGCAGTTGTGCGGCTGAAGCTGAGGCTCTTTGCAAATCACCTTGGTTTTGGGTAACGGTTTGTTGTCGTTGTCGCAAAGTCTGTTCCACATCGAACAAGTGATCTTGAGCGATCGCCCCTTCATCAACCAGAGGCTGGAGGCGATCCAGACGATCTTGATAGGCGGTCATCTCGGCTTGCAAATCTGTTAATAGTTGGCGGTAGGTATCAGCATCGGTTTGAATCTCAGCGATCGCCGCCACTTGAGACTGCATCTGCGCAGATGAAATAGCTTGCCTTGTCTGAATTTCCAGTTGAGTCTGAGCGATTAACCCCTTTGTTTGTGATAATTGCAGCCGATCTGCCTGGATGCTTTCCTGTAAGCCTTCAATTTCGTTAGTTGCCAGTCGATGATCTAATTCGGCAAGCATTTGCCCTGCCTTTACCTTTTCTCCTTCTCGCACCAAAACCCTTGCCACCTCTGCTTGTGCAGTGGGCTGAACTTTGTAGATCTCGCCCTTAGGAATCAGTTTTCCGGGGGCAGTGCTAACTTCTTGAATTTGTCCAAACCATGCCCAAGTCCCAAAAACACAGCAAAACAAGACTCCAGCCACTGCTAAGTGCCAGGGCAAATTTGAAGACGGCTGATCAAGCACATTTTGGAGTGTGGGACTCCAGTGGGTATCCGAGAGATGGCGAGTAGGCGCAGGAGAGTGAACCGGAGGCGTGGGCGCAGGCGCAAAGTTTTCTGGAGCCGCGACCCCACCCCGAATTGACTTTGCTTCTGGGTCAGGCAGCGGCGTGAAAGCCATCCCCGTCAGATCAGCGATCGCCAGTTGTTTGGTTAAACGATATCTACGAGAGGGCGTAGAATCTGCATTGATTAAAGAACTAACTGAAGAATGGTGCAAGCGCATAGAGGTATTCCTTTTAATCAGAAGTGAATAGACTTTAAGTACCAAGCTGTTTTAAATGTTGAGTTTATGTGTCGTCAATCTCATAGCTCTAGCTGTTGCTGAGCCAAATGATAGTAAAGACCGCGTGAAGCAATTAACTCTGTATGCGTCCCTTGTTCGACGAGATTGCCTTGATCAATCACTAAAATATTGTCCGCATTGCGAATAGTAGACAAACGATGGGCGATCACAAAGATAGTGCGCGCCTCTTTGGAAGATCTGCCGCCAATTTGCATCAAATTGAGTTGAAAGCGGCTTTCCGATTCAGTATCTAAAGCGCTGGTAGCTTCGTCAAGAATTAAAATGCGGGGATTTGCTAGCAGTGCCCGCGCGATCGCAATTCGCTGTCGTTGTCCTCCCGATAAACAAACTCCTCGTTCTCCCACTTTAGTGCTGTAGCCGAGGGGCAAACTTTGAATAAATCCATGTGCCTCAGCGAGCTTTGCGGCGGCTACGGCTTGTTCTAAAGAGTATTCTGAACGGTAAAGCGTAATGTTTTCTAAAATCGTTCCTGAAAATAGAAAACATTCCTGCGGAACGACTCCGAATTGCGATCGCAAAGATTGCTGTGAAACATGCCGAATATCATGACCATCAACCAAAACCCGCCCATGATTGGGTTGATATAACCCTTCTAGAAGGTTGACTAGAGTGGTCTTTCCAGAGCCACTGCGCCCCACAATGGCAATCATTTGTCCTGACTCAGCCTCAAAGGAAATATTTTGCAGTGTATTCCGTTCCTCATCCTCGCTGTACCGAAAAGTAACATTCTCAAAGCGCACATCACCCCGCAAGCAGGGCAGCACCAGTAGAGATTGTCCAGGTAAAGCTTCCGGCGAGGCTTCAAACACATCATCGAGCCGTTCGACAGAAATCAAGACATCTTGCAGTTCATCCCAGAGATTGGCTAAAGCAATAACGGGACTAATCACATAACCCATCATCATATTGAACGCGACAAATTGCCCGATCGTTAGCTGATCTTGAATCACCAGCGTTGCTCCATACCACAGCAATGCAGTACTGCCAATGGTATTAATCAAACCACTGAGCGCTTGCAGCTTGATGCCCAGTTTTTGCCCACGAAATTGGGTATTCATCTGACGGGTTAAATGATCTTCCCATCGCCACCGGATCTCTCGCTCAGAAGCGACAGCTTTAATCGTATTGATCCCCGTTATCATTTCCACCAAAACCGAGCTTTGATCGGTTGTTTCTTTAAAGACTTCCCGTGATATCTGGCGCAGCATTGGCGTCGCTGCTAAGGTCAACAGCAAAATGGGCGGAATCAGCAGCAGCACCAGCATTGTCAATCGCCAGTTATAGTAGAGCATTAGCCCCAAATAAACAAATCCGGTTAAAAAGTTTAACCAGGCTAAAACAACCTGCTGAATCAAAAATCTTTGAATTTTTTGATTTTCTTGAACACGGGTCAGAATATCACCTACCCGTCGAGCTTCAAAAAACTTTAGAGGCAAAGAAAGAGTATGGCTAATAAAACCACTAATTAAAGTCAGATCAAGACGATTCGACAAAAAGCTTAATAAATATTGTCGGACTGCGGATAGAGCAATATTTCCCAGATTAAATAACAGCAGCCCTAAAGCAAAAACGTTCAGAGTATTTAGGCTTTTCTCCACCACAATGCGATCGAGAATGACCTGAGTAAAGAGCGGCGTAACTAACCCAAAAATCTGAATCAGCACAGAAAAGAGAATGATTTGCAGAATCAGGGAACGGTAGGAAAATAACGTTCCGAAATAGCGCCCAAAGGATGATTTTGGAGTTTCAGATTCAGATAGTTTCGGGGTCGGTTCCAGCAGCAAGGCATAGCCTGTCCAATGCTCTTGAAAGGCGGCGCGCGTAACGGTGCGTCGTCCAAGTGCAGGATCTGCCAGGATGACTCGATCGCCTTTGATTTGATAGACCACGACGTAATGCATCCCTTCCCAGTGAGCAATCCAGGGATCGGTTTGTTCTGCCATGCGCACTAGATTGGCTCGCACGGGTCGGGCGTGAAAGCCAACATTTTCTGCGGCGTTGGCTAATCCTTTGAGCGATGTGCCCGATCGCCCGACATTGGCTTGCTCTCTCAAAACATGAATGGGAATGGAGTTGCCCCAATAAGCGCAGAGCATTGCCAAACAAGCTGCACCACAATCAGAGGAACTTTGCTGCTCTATCCAAGGGTAGCGCTGGAGAAAATTGGATAGACGACGATTTAGGGGTTTTGGAAAGGCGATCGCTTCCCGTACCGATGGGGCAGCGGTCTCTACATTAGATGGAACCTTCTGCTTATGCAAATACTGGTGCAAGTGGGGCGATCGCGCGATACCCAACTTCACGGGCAGCTTCGGTACAGCCTGAGAAACTTCTGCACCCGCATTTAATGCTGACGTATTTGCTGACGTGTTTAAATTAGGAATAATTGCATGGGCAGCTTGCCATTGGTCGCCAGGTAAGACGTATACTCGTAAGTCAGTTTGGGCAATCCAATCAGGTGGGGTGGTTTCTGGATAGCCCCAACTTATCGCAGAGGGATGGTCAGAATTGGCGGCATGGGCGGCATCTGCTGCACTGAGGATGGTGCCCTGTCGGAGCCAAAAATGACCCGTATCACCTGACGTTACTTCAGTTAAAGATTCACCTGCCGTAATGTATTGCTCTGTTAACAGTGGTATCAATTGTTCGAGTTGGCGGCTTGAACAAGACTCTAGCGAAGTTGCCGTCTTGAAAAAAATCATCCGTTCTCGCTGAAGAGCCGCTTGCTGTAAATGCGATCGCAACAGTGGAAACTTTTCTAGCCAGGGTGCTAGCTGATTTGCCGCGAGTCGAGCAATTTGCACGGTTCCAGCAGCAATAGCTCGATAAGACAAAGGCGTAGAGCTGAACAAATGATCTGCTCCAAATCCATCATCCATGTTTAATAACATCGCAGTCACTGCTCTTGGGTGATGATTCCCTTGGCAGAGCAGCCGCACTTGACCCTGACAAACAAAATAGAAATCTGAAATGACATCTTGGTCATCCTCTAATGAGGTCGCCAGAATTTCTTCTCCCAGTTGAAAGTAGCGTGTTTCCAACGCTTGAATGATCTGCGAAATAACGGCTGCATCAACCTGTTTCGCCGTCAGCATCTGGGCGATCGCTGACAGGTTTTCCGAAGATGCCGAAGGCGAGAAGCTAGAATTCAATCCTCGCACTTTGAGATTGTGGCTCATGACAGAACCTCATTGGTTTTAAGATCTTTAGTTAGCTCGACTTTCGCACTTCTGGTTGTACCCAAAAATGCCAACAAAAATACTCTCTTTGGCAGAGAAAACAGAACGCTACATTGACACTCTAAATCAAAGATTTAGAACAAAAAATTTAGCCAGTCACCAGGCTCATGACCCTGCAAGCGCAAATGGTCGATGACCCTAAATCGTAAAGCTTTTGAAATTAGTGTTGCTCGAAGGTGCTGATTCGACATCACTAATCAAAAATATGAATCGATAAAGCTCTAAGGTTAAGGAAAAATAAGTTTAGGGAATTTGCTAGACCTTCAACATTTTAGGGAATGTCAAAGAATCAATGAGTCAGAGCACTTCCGACGCCGAAATGCTGCTGAGCAGAGTTGAGATGTAATAAGCAGGAGTAGACGCAATCATGAAAACCTCGCTTAATGCAATGACCATTGATGATTTCAAAACTATTAATGAACTCAACTTGACTTGAGTTCAACCTAACTTGAGTTCAACCTGGTCTATGGACTAATCTCGATCTTTATAAAGCTAGACTCTATAAAGCCATGACATACTTCGTAAGCTCAATCTGACATGTTTGTAACATAGTATCAGACATCTGCATAAAAGCTAGTGACTCTACGGACGACTGTTGCAATAAAAACTTAATGCAGTTTCATAAGTGCCCGTGAGTTTACGGATATTTCTCTCGACAACCCTTAACGTTTGAACCTTGGCGGGGCATGAATTAGCAGATTTTTTACCTGATTTTTATCTGACTATCAAAATTTTGGGCAAGATGAAAATCTTAAGATGAAAATCTCAAACTGTTCATGAACTCTTTATAAAAAACCAAAGAAATTCATGACATCTTCATAAAAAACTAATGATTTTACATTGGTGTAAAATTTGACATTACCTGTGTCGGTAGTTGCAACCAAACGGACTACTGTGTAAAAAGTCACCAGTTCTTACGTAATTTTTATCTGACTGTGAAGAATTAGCCTAGATAAAAACTGCAAGATAGAAGCTTCTGAAACATCTACAGATGCTTTACAGAGAGCAGAAGGAATTCATTATCTTTTTACGGAAAGTCCGATTAACTTATATAGGATAGGGCGAACGCATACGTTTCTTAACACACTATATCTAGCGAATCTAGACTTCGGTAACACTAAAGTGAAGACCAAACATTCTCAATAAGCACTTGTTGATGAGAAGATTCGCAATAAACTGCCTCATATCTCGCCCTATTGAGATATTAAGAAACGTATGCGTTCGCCCTACTTATATAAGACTTACGCATTGACAGAAAAGCCAAAGTAGCAAATAAGGTTCTCAACACTTTGAGCTTGATTTTCTTGCTCCTTTCTACCCGGTCTAAACCCCAGAAGAGGGGTTTGTAAAGGGCTGAAACGACCTAAATAGGTTAGCTCAGATCTTGCACCTTTCTCAACAAGCCACTTTTTTGACGAGAAACCAGGGTTTTGAAGCTTACTTAACGGCGGAAAATCGGGTTAATGATATTGGTGCAAGATCTGAATTAGCCCACAATAAGTCTATTTTGTACAATGCGTAAGTCCTATTATACTAATTTTAAAGTGCAACGTTTAGTAGTGCTCAGTGATTCAACTCCATGAATGACTGAGATTTTAATCCCTCGTTTTCACAACAGAAAATATCAACAGGAAATACAATGACAAAAACAGCAAGATACTTAGACAAAGTTACAAACTCAAGACAACCCCTAACGAAAACTTCATCTTGCAGAGGAGAGGATGCGATCGCGGTGCTCCTAAACCAGACTCGCAGCCTCATGGGAATCGCCACAGTCAGATCTGCTGATGCGATCGCAGCTAGCCAAGCCAGAGCAATTTCCACTGAAAATTTTGTTTTCAAAAACTTTAATCAATCTTTGATTGCCACCCAAAGCGCCACCGATACCAACAGCATCGTATCGAGCGAAAACAACAGTATTATTGCTGCGTCTAACGCAGATGCGTTTCTGGGTCTAGATCCTATCACTGGTAAAGACTTTGGGATAGGCAGCATCACCAATGAGGTAACGGGCGAAGGCAGCATCACTGGAGTAGCTGGAGGATTTGCCAGCGTTGCAGGCACTTTTTTTGTCCATGCAGGAGAAACGTTTTCATTTGAATTTTCAGGGTATTTGCAGATGAATACAAGTTTGCAAAACGCAGAGACTCAGACGGCAAATACCGCCGGCAGAATTGCATTTGGTGTATATGACGTTACCCGTAAACCTACCCGCTTAGATTTCTTAGAAGTGACCAGTGGCTTGGATACACCGGGTGATCGAGATTTCTTAAATTTTCAAACCAGCGGTAATAATATCAGCCTGAATCCGCAGCAAACTCGTTTTGAGCGTCAGACCGGCAACCTGGAAGAGTCCACTTTTGTTTCTATTGTCGGAAAATATAAAACTCAACCGTTTAAGCGAGATACGCTCCTAGTATTAGGAGACTTAGCCCTTGCGCTAAAGCCACCTTTAGAGCCTTACATGTACCGGAAATGCCAACTGACTGACTCAAAACCGTATACCCTCCAGATCCCAGAAGACGCGATCGCAAATGGGACCTGTGCAGCCTTTTAATGCAGTGGCGTAATTTAATCCAGGAACGTAAAAGATTGCGGTAGAAATAACTCAACACCTTTGGCTTAGTTACCCTGCTCATTGCGTTGCAGGGCAATTCTTCAACCATCAAAATTCGTGTCGGCACCTTAACCTTAGAGGATGTCTGAAAAGTCGTAGGGGAGTAGCAATGAAATAATGTCCCGATCCACCCCCTAAATCCCTCAAAATTGGGGGACTTTGAAAGGCTCGGAAGTCCCCCAATTTTGGGGGATTTAGGGGGCTAGCAAGCTAGCGCATCCCACTGGGAATTTATTTCAATGCAGATCCCTAGATGTGACATCCGAGAGTCAGGGCTCGGAATTCGGACGACCATTTCTCGGTGTGTCCGAGAACTTTTAGACCGAATGCCACTCCCCTACAGATGATTGACGATACTTTTCAGACATCCTCTTATAGAATCCATTTGAGATCTTTCCGGTTACTGCGAATATTCTGTAGGAGCGAAGCATTTGCACCCAGATCTAGGCTGCGCTTCCAGAGTATTAATGCAAATGCTTCGTCCCTACTACGGCACCGCAATGACTTGATTTTTTCCAGGTGTTCCGAGTGGAACGCGCACTCCGCTCTTTCTACTAATCTTACACTGACATGAGGGAGAGCGTAAGTTGCACCAAGGTTATTAAGAGAGACGCCTTCGAGTTCGCGATCGCTTGACTTCCTTGTACTCTCCAAGTGCTATTGCCAGAACTGAGGAGTTTTGTCAGATCTATTTTTACTAAACCCTTTTGCTGAAGTTGACAGCGGATTGAATTGCTGCATCAGTACCTCTACCCGGCTTTTAAAATATGACTTGATATCCATGATGCTTCTCCGAGGGTAATTAAATAGCTATGAGTTGCGGTCAAGTCCTATGAAGATTGGCATTGTTACATTGCAACAGTTGTGACTGAGGATATCTTTTCTGTAGCCGTAATTGTTGTTGCGAATCTGGGCGGCCGTAAGTCGATATTTGTTGTAAGGCTGCGGGTTCTGGCGGAGTGGGAAATGACTCTTCTCCCAGATGGCTGAATATGACCGTTCGCAACTGCAAACGGCGTTGCTGGTGCTGTTGATAAAGTTCAGCATAAGTCTGTATAACCTGCTGCCACTCTGAGGCAGGACAGTAGCTGCGATCAATCAGCACAGTCATCGTCAGGATTGCAAAGAGCCAGCTAAGGGAGTAGCAATGAAATAACGTCCCGATCCGCCCCCTAAATCCCCCAATTCTGGGGGACTTCCGAGCCTTTCAAAGTCCCCCAGAATTGGGGGATTTAGGGGGCTAGAAAGCTAACGCATCCCATTGGGACTTTATTTCAATGCAGATCCCTAATTAATAATCCAGCGATTAAGAATGTGAGCCAGCTAACTCCTAGCGTTTTGAAAAGCCGCTTGTTTGGTTTCATGGTTGCGATTGTTCCACAAATGTTGCATTAGAGGTTTATTTGAAATAAGTCTTTGAGCAGAACTTGTACCTTTTCAGGTGTACCTTCATAAACGCTGCCTTCTCGAATGGCGGCGATCGCTTCTAGTTCTTGTGGATTTACTTCGCCATAATCGATCGGATAAACTCTAACACCACTGTACTTAATCACCTGCTTAATTTGGTCAAAGCCAAGCCGTCGGTTCGTTCTCCATCGGTTAGCAGCAACAGGTAAAATTGACCATCAGGATCAGTTTTTTCTTTTCCATCAGATCTGAAAGTCCTACAGCAAGTCCATCGTAAAGAGCGGTTGCACAGTCGGGTCGAAGCTGGTCAATAGCAGCAAATAATCGCTTTTGTTCTAACTTATTAAAGGGAGAAAAAGCGATACGCCGAGTGAGGCGATCGCCAAACGTCACGAGTCCAATTTGATTACCCTGATTAATTTGCTGGCTGGCAAATCGTAGGGCGGATTGCATTGCATTCAGGCGATTATCTTTCTCCATTGAGCCGCTCGTATCCACCACCAGTTCCATATACACCGTATGTCCACCATCCTTACACTGTTTCCAAAACGACTGAGCTGCTTGTATCACTTCATCAGACGGTAGGGGCGGAAACTGCTTTTGTTTCAGATAATCTGTTTGTTCATAGCCTTGCTGTTCTGCTAGCTGTTGCATGGGTGCCGAAGTGGCAAACGCAGCGAATTTCTGAAGTGCCTCTTGTTCAGATGCAGTGTTCCAGTCAAATCCAGCCAGGGGTGACAGTTCAGGAAGCCCAAAAGGAATGTAAGCAAGTTGTTCAAATTCTGGCTGTTTTTTCAAAGTGACGTAGCTTTGATATGCCATAACGATCGCCTGAAACTTTTGAGGATCATGAATCCAGATTTGTTTTAAGTCGAGATAGGTTGGAGTGGTGAGAGCGATTTGTTTCTGAAATGTGCTGAAGGCTGAATTGACTTGTGGTAACTCTAATTCAGCTAGGGTCAGCGGTTTGCTGTCTTGATTTGCCGATCGCCAAAGCAGCGTGTGCAAAAAGTTTAACGCCGATGAAGCAATGTAAGGATTGGAATAGCCTACTTTAATTTTGTCTGCAAGAATAGAATCAAGCACGCGATCGAATGTCACCTCTCCATCTTGAGCTATACTCTACTTGGCTAAGAATTGGACTTTCTTAAAGGACTGAAACTTCCAAGTCATCAAGCTTTTGAGTTGTTCTTTTTGGTTGAGGGGAGCCGTGTCAATCAGCATTGAGATGGCAGTTCTAAAGGAGGTAAAATCTGCATAGTATCTGGAGTCCAGACATTCCTTGGGAACAAATTTCCATAACCGTTCGATTAAATTCAACTGGGGCGAGTCGGACGGTAAGTACACCAGAGTGATTCCCAATTGGCTGGCTAATTCAAAAACGATTGCACATTTTTGATAACGAGCATTATCCCACACCAGGGTAATGGGCATTCCTAATGCCAACGCTGATAGTTTTTGCAGCAATTGGCAAATGCTCTCTCCATTGATGTAAGTTTCGTTGCTGATAGTGATGATTTCCAGGGTCACCGCGTTGAGTGCCCCCAGAACGTTGAAGCGCTTGCGTCCAGAGGGAGATTGAATGAACAGTCGGGTAAAATACCAGAGATATCCTAGAAAAGTCGTGTGAACAAAGTGGGCAGCATCGACAAAAAAACGGCTTGTTTCCCTGCTTTTGCAGCGGCTAATAGCGGTTCTAGAACCTCCGCTCGAAAAGTTTCTTGTTGGGCAATCTTGTCTGGGCTATCACTTTTACCGGGAACAAACCCCACTTTGCGTCGTTTCATCCCAAGACGCTTGAGATAGGCGCTCACTTGCGTGGGGCTACGCTGAATGCCGGTGAGATCGTATATCTTCGCTTGAGCCTCAGCGATCGTTTGGGGCGGATGAACCTGGAAGTAAGTTTCGATACTGGAGGCGTGTTGATTTAACTCGCTGGGCTGTCCGTGGTAATCCAACTGTTTCAGCTGCTCAGTCCCTCCCTCAAGATATTGTTTGAGATAGGTTGTTAGGGTCGTTTTCGAGATGTTGCACAGTCGTCGGATCTCTTGATGAGCCAGTCCTTGACTTTTCAAATACAACACTTCCATTTTTTGTTGAACTTTCGGGTGGGGATGATGATATCGTTCATAGTTCAATTCGGCAATCTTCTCCTGAGTAAATTCAATCTGAATCATACTGACAACTCCCCTGATCGCTTAGAGGTGGATTGTCCAATCATACAATTCCTAGAAGAGAACATTCTAAAAGTCCAATTTCTAGCTCAGGCGAGTATACTGCCGCTGTACTCCTAGCGATCGCGGGAGTTGAGACAAAAAAGATAGCGGACAAATGCGTCGCCATGCCTCATGACCAAAAACCAGTAGAGTGATGATGACTAGCGGTAAAACCATTCCCCAAAAAATTCTTGCGCCCATTGGATAGGACAATAGGGGCAGGCATTGCCCTTGAAACAGCGCGCAACCATTGGGTGCAGTTGTGGCAAATAGATGATCTGGGGCAGTCCACTGAGCCGAGATGGGATCGTAAAACAGGGAAACGATCAACAGTATCCATCCTAATGTAAAACCCCAGCGGGTCAGGTGCATAGTCCGTTCAGAAATCTTTGAAAACATGAATGCTGCCCTCCACTTTTGTTCGGGTTGAGCCGAATGAATGATTTTAGTCAACTTGTAATAACTACAGATATCCAGCGAGTTCTGGATGTCGAATGAAACAACTCTTTAAATTTCTTAAACATAGATGTTCTTAAACAAGAGATGTTTCTGCTAGGGTCAATTTACGTTAATTTATTCGAGATGTCTGGCTGTAAAAGTCAGATAAAGTCAGGTATTTTTAAACAGTTTTGGCGAATGTCAGATTAAGTCATAAGTCGTGTCAAATTACGAGTTATGCCCTTGAATATACAACCGATAAGCTGGATACTACTGTAAAAGTTTCATCATCTCGAAAACGCCTTGTTTCCTTCAAACACCTTGTTCCCTTCTTAGAGGATGTTTGAAAAGTAGCAAATCACGAGACTTTTACGCTCGATCCCCCCAACCCCCCTTAAGAAAGGGGGCTTCGGAACTCAAAGTCCCCCTTTCTTAAGGGGGATTTAGGGGGATCTCC
>Ga0335397_10005917_pt1 | contig 15890 bp, 12 predicted proteins | sample MAT04_FD_205740 | JGI IMG/M metagenome (GOLD analysis project Ga0335397, IMG submission 205740) | Freshwater microbial communities from Lake Fryxell liftoff mats and glacier meltwater in Antarctica - MAT-04 (spades assembly) (version 2) ... | reverse complement strand
AGGCACCGGCAGCGGGGCGCTTCCCGACACCAGTAGCCGGGCGCTACTCAACGCGCGCGCTGCCTCGGGCTGTGCGCACACTCGCCCCCACACCGTGGGCACACCGAAGTACAGCGACCCCTTCGCTGCGGCGTAGGCGTCGGGAGTCGGCCGGCCGGTGTGCACCAATCGGCTACCCAGTCGCAACGCACCCAGCACGCCCAACACCAGGCCGTGCACGTGGAACAGCGGCAGCCCGTGTACCAATGTGTCGTCGCGGTTCCAGCCCCAGGCGTCGGCCAGCCCGTCGATACCTGCGGCCACCGCCCGGCGCGACAGCACGACACCCTTCGGAGCACCTGTGGTGCCAGAGGTGTACATGATCAGCGCTGGCGCCGAGAGGTCGGGCTCCGGTAACGCTGCATCAGGCGACGCCGAGGTGAATGACGAGGTGAATGACGAGGTGGATGACGATGCGACCGGCACCCGCGCCACAGTGACCTCGGGCCAGTCGGGCGAGCCGAGCACCAACGAGGCCTCGCTGTCGCGCAGTATGTGCGCCCGCTCGACCGGCCCCGCGTCGGGCGGCACCGGCACCACCGGCACACCGGCAGCGAGCCCCGCCAACACGGCAATCACGGTGTGCAGCGTGGGCTGCGCGTCGACTGCGACGGCGCCAGCCCCTTGCAGTTGCGCGGCGAGCGAGTTGGCCCGAGCGGCGAGCGCGCCCCACGAAAGCGACTCACCAGCCACCGAGACGCGCCGCTCGGCGTCGGGGAATGCCCCATGCAACGACGGCAGCAGCGGGCCGGGTTTCACCGTGATGCGCTCACGAGCGACATGCGGACATGGTGACCGCCAGCCGCTCGAGGAACTCGTTCACTGCGAGCGCCAGGCGACGGCGATCGCCGGTTGCGAACAGATCCATGACGAGGCCGGTGAAGGTGGCCTTGATCAGTGACGCTTCGGTCTCCGCCCGCTCGGGAGACATTCCCTCGGCTTCGAGCCGCAGTTCGGTGTCGTGGCGCCAGACACCGATCTGGTCGGCACGCACCTCGCCGGCGAGGCCTGTGACGCTGGCGTCGAGCGTGGCCGCCTCGTAGTTCAGACGCACCAGCGCCAGGTTGGCCGGATTGGCGTTCATCCACCGCCACCACTTGCGATACAGCTCGGCCTGGGTGAGGCGCGGCGCCTTGCGCAGCCAGGCGCGCTGCACAGCGAGTTGCTGGTCGAGCGCACGGGCAAGTGCAGCGGTGAGCAGCTCCTCCTTCGACCCGAAGTGATGCACGAGCCGGTTGATACTGACGTCGAGCGCAGCCGCCATGGGGCGCAGCGTCGCCTGCGAGAGGCCGTTGTGCGCCAGGTACTCGACGATGCGATCGAGCAGTTCCTGGCGACGCTCGAGATCGGGGGTGCGAGCCACGGCGGCACCCTACTTCGTGGGTCAGAGGCCCGACACGTTCACGGCGACGAGCGACACCACCGCGACGAGCGCCCAACTACCCAACCCGAGAGCGAGCGGCCTGCCGCCGACCGCACGCAACTTTCGCAGGTCGACGTTGCTGCCGAGACCCACCAGCCCCATGCCGAGCAGGATGGTTTCGACGTCCTTCAGGTGGCCCAGCCAACTCGTGGAGATCACGTCGGCCGAGCGCACGGCCACCGCAGCAAGGAACAGAAGAATGAACAGCGGCAGCACCGGTGGCCGCTTCGCTTCGGGGTTTGCGTGCACCGCAGGGTCGCGCCGAGCGCGTCGCCGAACGCTGATGGCGACTCCGGCGAGCAGTGGTGCGAGCAGCGCAACCCGCGTGAGCTTGACGAGCGTTGCGACTTTCAGCGATTCCTCGCCATGGGTGGAAGCAGCGGCCACCACCTGCCCGACGTCGTGCACCGACGCACCGACCCAGCCACCGAACTGGCTGGCGGAGAGGCCGATCAACGTGCCCAGGCCCGGCAGCAACACGATGGCGAGCGTGCCGCAGAGCGTGACAAGTGCGATGGAGTAGGCGACCTCTTCCTCGGTGGCATCGGCGAACGGTTCGACCGCTGCGATGGCCGAGGCTCCGCAAATGCTGTAGCCGGTGGCCATCAGCAGCCCGAGCGACGGCGTCAGTCCGAGGCGCGCCGCCAACCAGCGGGTTCCGAAGAACGTCGCGACGACGACGACCGCCACCGCTGCCAGCGCGCGTGGCCCGAGCGCACCCAACTCCGACAGCGACAGCCTGAACCCGAGCACCACGATGCCGGCGCGCAACACCTTCTTCGCCGAGAAGCGCAACCCAGGGCGGAACACCTGCTCGATGCGCCCGAACGTCGCACCCAGGATGCCGATTGAGACCGCAACGACGTGCGGCGACACTGCGTCGATGTAGCGATGCACCACGAACCCGACGACAGCCACTGCGAAAGCCACCAGCACTCCGGGGGCAACCAGGCGCGCCCACACCACAGCCCGCCGTACCGGGGTCATTCCGTTACCCCTCCTTCGACCACTGTGCGGATGAGCGGCACACCGGGCCGGTAGACGAGATGGGTGTAGGACGGAGCGTCGAGCACCATCAGGTCAGCGCGAAAGCCGGGGACCAGACGGCCGATGTCGTCGCGCCGCAAGGCGCGCGCCCCACCTACCGTCGCGGCCTGCAGCGCTTCATCCATGGTCATCTGTAGATCGCGCACGGCCAACGCAAGACAGAACGACATCGACGTGGTGTAGCTGCTGCCGGGGTTGCAGTTGGTGGCCAGCGCCACAGTGGCGCCAGCGTCGAGCACTCGGCGAGCGTCGGGGTACGGCTGGCGGGTGCTGAAGTCGGTGGCGGGCAGGAAGGTGGCGACGGTGTCGCTGCCCGCGAGCGCGGCGATGTCGTCGTCGCTGAGGTAGGTGCAGTGGTCCGCAGACGCACACCCCATCGCGACCGCCAATTGCACACCCGGACCGTGGCCGAGCTGGTTGGCATGGAGGCGCAAGCCCAACCCCGCCGCAGCACCGGCAGCGAGCACTGCCTGCGACTGGTCGCGATCGAATGCCCCCACCTCGCAGAACGCGTCGATCCAGCGGGCATGCGGCAGCGCTGCCTCGAGCATCTCGTGACACACGTGGTGCACGTAATCGTCGGTGCGACCGTCGAACTCCGGAGGCACCACGTGGGCGCCGAGGAACGTGGTGTCGCGCGTGAGCCCCTCCCCCACCTGCAGACATCGCGCCTCGTCGTACGCCGTGAGGCCGTAGCCGCTCTTGATCTCGATGGAGGTGATGCCAGCGCGACGGGCCTCGGCACGGCGAAGTTCGGCCAGCCGCACGAGCTCGTCGGTGGCGGCACTCCGGGTGGCCGCCACCGAGGTGCGGATGCCGCCCGCCGCGTACGGCACGCCGGCCATGCGCGCAGCGAACTCGTCACCGCGATCGCCGGCGAACACCAGGTGGGTGTGGCTGTCGACGAAGCCGGGGATCACGCACGCCCCCGCCGCGTCGATGCACTGGTCTGCGACCTGCCCTGCGGGGCCCACTGCGACGATGCGATCCTGTTCGAACACCACCGAGGCATTGCGCAGCAGCCCGAGCGGGCCGTCGCCCGCCGATGGGTCGTTGGTGACCAGCAGACCGATGTTGTCGACGACGGTTGTTGGGTTCATGTGGCCATCAGCTCAGTGATGGTGGCATGCAGTTCGGCGGCCACGTCGATGCCCCGATGGCGGCCCTCCGCCACGACGACCTGACCGTTCACCACCACGTGGTGCACGTCGCTCGCTGCAGCAGCGAACACGGCCATGTCGAGGCTGGTCTGCAATGTCGAACCTGCGGTGCGCACCGAGTCGAGACGAACTGTGACGAAGTCGGCCAGCGCGCCGACTGCGAGCCGGCCGCCGTCTCCCCACCCGAGCGACCGATAGCCGTGCTCGGTGGCCGCCTGTAGCAACGACGGCGCGTCGTGGTTGCCCCGCACCCGCGTGGCAAGACGTTCGTCGAGCTCAACCGCGCGGGCCTCTTCGAAGAGATCGATCATCGCGTGCGAGTCGGTGCCGACGGCGATGAGCGCACCGGCCTCGCGCAGCGAGCGTGCCGGACCGATTCCGTCGGCAAGATCGCGCTCGGTGGTGGGGCACAGGCAGATCGTGGACCGGCTGGAGCCGTACAGCTCGATGTCGGACACGGCGAGGTGCGTGGCGTGCACCGCCGTGAACTTGTCGCGCAGTGCTCCGCACTCCGACAGCAGGCCGGTAGGGGTGAGCCCATAGGCCTCGATGCACTGCTCGTTCTCCGCCGGTTGCTCCGAGACGTGTGCGTGGAGCGGCGCTCCGAGTTCGTCGGCCCACGCGGCTGCGACGCCCATCGCAGCCGGCGGCACGGCCCGTACGGAATGGATGGCCGCACCGATCTTGGCGGTGGGCGAGGCGAGCGACCCAGCTGCGGCGGCCCGCGTGCCCCACGCGAGCGCGTCACCATCGCTGAATCGACGCTGAACGTCGTTGAGCGGAAGCCCGATGCCGCCCTGCAGATAGCAGGTGTCGAGCAGCGTGATGCGCACCCCGGCCTGCGCAGCGGCCGCAACCAGCGCAGCGCTCATCTCGTTGGGGTTGTCGTAATGGCGGCCCTGCGGCCCGTGGTGGAGGTAGTGGAACTCGCCCACGCACGTGATGCCCGCCAACGCCATTTCGCCGTAGACCGCGCGCGCCAGCCGCAGGTAGCTCTCCGGATTCAGCCGCGACGCAGCGGAGTACATCTGCTCGCGCCAGGTCCAGAACGAGCCGACCCCCCCTTGTGTGCGGCCCCGTAGCGCCCGGTGGAAGGCGTGGCTGTGAGCGTTGGCCAGCCCTGGCAGCGTCAGCCCGGCGAGCCGGACCGCGTCGGCAGGGCATGGCACGCCAGACGACACCTCGGTGAGCACGCCGCCCTTCGTCCGCAGCACGACCTGTTGTGCAGGTGACTCGCCGCCGAGCCAGGCGAGCTCGCACCAGTAGCTGACCACTACGAGCCGACCCGCTGCACGAACGCGGTGATGCGTTCCACGAAGGCGGCGCGATGGAAGCGCTCGAACTGCTCCCACGTGGTGAGGCTGCGCGTGTCGTGCACGCGATCGAGGAACAGCAGCCCGTCGAGATGATCGCACTCGTGCTGGAACGTCCCAGCGGTGAGGCCACGGCGCACTTCGTCGTGCTCAGCGCCATCGCGGTCCCACCAGCGCACACGCACGTTGACATGTCGCATCACGTTGCCACGCATGTTGGGCACCGACAGGCAGCCTTCGTTGATCTCGACCACTTCATCGTCGAGCGCCTCGATGATGGGGTTGATCACGACAGTGAGCGGGATGCGCGGCTTGTAGGGGTAGCGCGGGTTGTCGCGCACCTCGATGGTGGCGATGCGTACCAGCTCGCCCACTTGCGGTGCCGCTATCCCCGCGCCGTTGGCCGCATGCATGGTGTCGATGAGGTCGTCGATGAGCTGCTGGATCTCTGGCGAGGCGAGCTGGTCGCGACCGACCTCGTGCGAACGCTCGCGCAACAGCGGATTACCCACATGCAGGATGTTGCGAACTGCCACCGCTCAACCCTCGCGCATGGGAATGCGGACACCACGCTCATCGGCCACGTCGATGGCACGCTGGTAGCCGGCGTCGGCGTGACGGATGACCCCCGTGCCCGGGTCGGTGACCAGCACTCGTGACAGCTTCTCGGCCGCGAGGTCGGTGCCGTCGGCGAGGGCGACCATGCCTGCGTGGATACTGCGCCCGATGCCCACGCCGCCGCCGTGGTGGATGCTCACCCATGTGGCGCCGCTCGATGTGTTGACCATTGCGTTCAGCAGCGGCCAGTCGGCGATGGCGTCGCTTCCGTCGAGCATCGACTCGGTCTCTCGATACGGCGACGCCACCGAGCCGCTGTCGAGATGGTCGCGCCCGATGACGATGGGTGCCTTCAACTGGCCACTGCGCACCATCTCGTTGAACCGCAGACCCAGGCGATGGCGTTCGCCGTAGCCGAGCCAGCAGATGCGCGCCGGTAGTCCCTGGAACGCAACACGCTCGCCTGCCATCTGCAGCCAGCGGTGCAGACCATCGTCGTCGGGAAACTCCTCGAGCACGGCGCGATCGGTGGCGGCGATGTCGGACGGATCGCCGCTGAGCGCCACCCAACGGAACGGCCCCTTGCCTTCGCAGAACAGCGGGCGGATGTAGGCGGGCAGGAAGCCCGGATAGTCGAACGCCCGCTCGAAGCCGCCCAGTTTGGCTTCTGCCCGCAGGCTGTTGCCGTAGTCGAACACTTCACTGCCCTTGTCCATGAAACCCACCATGGCCCGGCAGTGCGTCGCCATGCTCTCGCGGCTGCGACGGATGAGCTCTTGCGGGTTGCTGCGGGCCATCTCTGCTGTGGCTTCGGGCGTGACGTCGGCCGGCACGTAGCTGAGGGGGTCGTGGGCGCTGGTCTGGTCGGTGACGATGTCGGCCGGGAAGTCCATCTCGAGCAACTGCGGCAGCACCTCGGCAGCGTTGCCGACCAGCCCAACCGACAGTGGGCGACCCTCGTCGCGCGCCCGAGTACACCGAGCTACCGCATCCTCCAGAGAGTCGGCGATCTCGTCGAGGTACCGATGCTCGAGGCGGCGTTGTACCCGCCATGCCTCCACATCGATGCACAGCGCAACACCGTCGTTCATGGTGACGGCCAGCGGTTGCGCGCCACCCATTCCACCGAGCCCGGCGGTGAGCGTGATGGTGCCGCGCAGGCTGCCGTTGAACTTGCGGCGACCGATCTCGGCGAAGCACTCGTAGGTTCCCTGCAGAATTCCCTGGGTGCCGATGTAGATCCATGAACCAGCTGTCATCTGGCCGTACATCGTGAGGCCCATGTCTTCCAGTCGACGGAACTCGTCCCAGTTGCCCCACTCGGGCACCAGGTTGCTGTTGGCCAACAGCACGCGCGGCGCCCACTCGTGCGTTCGGAACACCCCGACCGGCTTGCCCGACTGCACCAGCATGGTCTCGTCGGCCTTCAGGGTGGTGAGCGTGCGCGCCATGGCGTCGAACGCGTCCCAGCTGCGCGCGGCCCGGCCGGTGCCGCCGTACACCACGAGGTCGTCCGGGCGTTCCGCGACCTCGGGGTCGAGGTTGTTGTGCAGCATGCGGTAGGCCGCTTCCTGCGGCCAACCGAGACAGTTCAGGTCGGTGCCGCGAGCGGCGCGGACAGGACGAGGGCCCGACATCAGAGAACCTCCAGTGAGCCGATGGCGGTTTCGACCGCAGTGAGCGCAGTGCCATCGGCGAGCAACTGCTCCGCGGCGCGGAGATCGGGCGACAACCAGCGGTCGGGCCCGGGGCCGGCAACTTGCTCGCGCAACACGGCGAGTGCCGCACCGGTGCCGGCGGCAGGCTGCAGAGGGCCGCGTAGGTCGATGGCGGCACCGGCACACACCATCTCCACCGCGAGCACACGCCGCAGGTTGGCGACCGAGCGAAGCAGCTTGCGCGCCGCAGCCCAGCCGTTGGAGACGTGGTCTTCCTGCATCGCGCTGGTGGGCATGCTCTGTGTACTTGCCGGCACCGCCAGGCGTTGGTTCTCCAGCGCCATCGACACCTGCGTGTAGTGGGCGATCATCATGCCGCTGTTCACCCCAGCATCGGGCGAGAGGAACGGCGGCAGCCCATGCGAACGAGCCACATCGAGCATGCGATCGGTTCGCCGCTCGGCGATGGCAGTGAGCTCGCTGGCAGCAATGGCGAGGAAGTCGCAGACGAACGCGACCGGCGCGCCATGGAAGTTGCCACAGCTCTCGACGCTGCCATCGGGCAGGATCATCGGATTGTCGATCGCGGATTGCAGCTCAAGCGCGGCCACGACGCGAGCGTGCGCCATGGTGTCGAGCGCCGCACCGTGCACTTGCGGAGTGCAACGCAACGAGTACGCGTCTTGCACACGCGAGTCGCCCTCGCGATGGCTGGCCACGATGGCCGAACCGGCGAGCAGGCGGGTGAGGTTGCGGGCGCTGGCGGCCTGACCGACCTGCGGGCGCAGCGCCTGCAGGTTGGCGGCGAAGGCACGATCGGTACCCAGCAGACCCTCCACCGTCATCGCCGCCGTGACGTCGGCCAGGCGAGCCAGCTCGCCGAGATCGTGGAGCGCCAGGCACAGCATGCCCAGGATTCCGTCGGTGCCGTTGATGAGCGCGAGACCCTCCTTGGCGCGGAGCTGCACCGGGGCCAGCCCGGCGGCAAAGAGCGCATCGGCTGCGGGCTGGACTACGCCCTGCGCGTTCCACACCTCGCCCTCGCCAATGACCGCCAGCGCGCAGTGGCTGAGAGGCGCAAGGTCGCCACTGGCGCCGAGCGAGCCGTGTTCGCGCACCACCGGCGTGATGCCCGCCGCCAGCATTGCCAGCTGCAGGTCGACGATCTCAGGGCGGGCCCCGCTGAACGCCATGGCCAGGCTGCGTGCCCGCAGGAAGAGCATCGCGCGCACGACTTCCGGCTCGATCGTGGGGCCCATGCCAGCGGCGTGCGAGCGCACCAGTGCCACCTGCAGCTCGGCGGTTCGCTCGGCGGGGATGACCGTGCTGGCCAATGAACCGAACCCGGTGGTGACGCCGTACACCGGCGTATTGCCGGCGACGAAGCCATCGATGAGGGCGGCCGAACGCTGCATGGCCTCACGAGCTGAGGACGTCAGTTCGGCGGTGACGCCCTCGCGGGCAACTGCCACCACCTCGGCAAGCACCACCCCTCCGCTTCCTAGTTGGACAGCGGAGGCTCGAACGGCCGACGACTGGGAGATAGGCGACTCTTTCATTGTACGCAACAGCCTGCCATACTACGCAACATGCCGCAAGCGTCTCCGAGCACACAGCCACGGGCCACGGACCGCGGCCTCGCGTTGCTGAAGGTGGTCGCCGACCACGGCGCCACCCACCCCGATGGCATCGCCCTTGCCGACGCTGCACGCGCTGTCGACCTCTCGGCCAGCACCGCCCTGCGGCAGCTACGGTCGCTGGAGGCTGCCGGCTTCGCCAGTCGAACGATCGATGGTCGCTACCTACCCGGGCCGGAACTGTTGCGCATTGCGCGCAGCCTGGCCGGCTCGGCCACACTCCCCCGGCTTGCCGACTCGGCGTTACTCACGTTGGCCGCGGCCACGGGCGAGTCGGCCTACTTGGCAGAGCCTGCCGATGGCCGACACGCGGTCTACGTGGCCAGCCACCCCGGTTCACACGCCGTGCGCCACGTCAGCTGGTTGGGCCAGCGCGTCCCGCGCCGCAACTCGGCGGTCGGCGCTGCGCTGGCGGGCAAGGTCGACAGCTCGGGCGTCGCTGTGCGCCTCGACGCCGTCGAGCCGGGCATCACAGCCATCTGCGCCCCGGTGCGCGACGCCGACCACCGCATCATCGCCGCTGTCAGCGTCGTGGGCCCGTCGTTTCGCCTGCAGGCAGAGGCGCTGGCCTCCGCCATGCGAGCCGTCGCCCGCTGCGCCTCCGCCGTCGAGCAAGCCCTCGGCACCCGCTGAGAAGGGGTCGGCGCCCACTCGCCGACCACTCACCCCAACGCCTCTGTGTCACGGCACAGAGCGAGGTTCCGTCTGTGCCGTGACGCAGACGAGGTGTTCAGACCAGCAGTGAACGCAGCGGTAGGTAGTCGGCGACGTCGAGCGGTACGAAGGCTCGGATGCGCAGGGCGGCCACGGCGGCCGCAGCGGCGGGGTCGAAGACCGCTGCTGCGAGCGCTGCGCGTAGCTCCGGCACCGCATCGGCGTACCGCCTGCCAGTGACCAGCGGCAGGCATGGCACACGCGGCCCGGCCCCGATGACGTGGAGCGTCTCGGTGAGCCGAGGTTCGTCACGGCAGAAGTGGAACCAGGAGACGGCGTCGATCGAGGCCACCTCGGCGTGGCCTTCGACGACGGCACGCACACTCTCGAGGTGCGCACCGGTGTGCACCACCTGGTCGGGCACGCCGCCCCATACGTGCTGCAGGCTGACCCAGCCCGAGAGGCTGTCGAGCCCATTGACCGCCACCACCACTCCTGGCCCGGCGACCAACTGGTCGAGCGGGGTAGCGTCGCGGCCCACGATCACCGATCGGTATGTGCCGTCTTGTGCGCCGGGCACGTCGAACTCGAACGTGCCCAGGGGCGTCACGCGGTCGGCGAGCGAGGTGACCAGCGGCCAGCCGCAGGCCTGCGCACAAACCAGATCGTCGTGATGCCACACCTCCGGAGGCTGCACCAGCCACTCCAACTCGTCGGGCCCCCAGCCGAGGTGCCCACGAACATGCGACCACAGCGCGTCGGTGGCCGCACGCAACGACGGGAATGAATACATGGCCAACGACGCCACACCTGAACCATGCGTCGCCAGTTCCATCAGGCGATGCCGCGCGCGCCGTAGGGGCGTGCGCCCGGCGACAGCGGGTGATCGGGCTGGCAGAACGGGGTGAAGAAGTAGCTGCGCACCACTTCCAGGTAGCCGCCCGAGTAGAGCCCCGCCCCCATCGCAGCCAGCTCGTCGGAACCCAGTTCGCGGTGCTTCGCCGGAATCCGATACCACGCCAGGTCGGGAACGGCATGGTGGGTGTGATGCAGGTTGTTGTTGAGGTACAGCAGTGCCATCGGGGGGCTCGCGCTGACCACCGCACTCCGCGTACCGCTGGCGACAGCTGCGTGCTCGACGAACGAACGCAGTTGCGTACACGCCGCACCACCGAGGCAGAACGCGAGCACGTACACCCACGGGCTGATGCCCACGACACCGAACAGCAGCCATCCGAAAACGCCACACGCAGCAAGGTGCGGCACCCAGGCGCGCACGATGGCGCGCTGCGGAATCAGCCGTAGTTCGCGACGCCAGAAGCGCAGAATTCCACGCGGCACGCCGAGTGTGAGTCGTCCGGGCACGGTGCGCAGGAACAGGAAGTACCGCCGCTTCCACTTGGGCGCGCCCTGCCACAGCGACGGCGGCACATAGAACGACTCAGGGTCGTCCTCTGGGTCGGTGAGATCGCTGCGGTGGTGCTGCACGTGCAGCGTTTTGTACCGCGCGAATGGCAGCCAGAACGCGAGCGGCACGGAACCCAGGGCCGTGTTGACCCAAGTGAAGCGTGTGGGGTGACCGTGCAGCAGTTCGTGGCCCAGCGACATCCACAGCCCGCCGAGGTAGACGAGTGCGGCGACCTCCACCGGCCAGGGAATGGCGTCGTGCCACCGCAGTACGCTGCCCCATGCAGCTACGAACACCACGAGCAGCCCAATCGTGGGCCACTCGATACGACGCTGAGAAGTGTCCTTGGACAACTCCGCCCCCTGAACCTCACCGGCCGCGTGCCCGGCTCGGTCGAGCGGCATGCTACTGGAACGACCGTACCGCGACCAACATCATTGCTGGCGATACGCCGATCGGTACCTCGGCGATGATCCCGCAGCCATCGCTCCGCTGGCGAGAAAGTGCTCGTGCATGCGTCGTACGGCGACCGGATCGAGGCTGACGCCGAGGCCGGCAGCCGTCGGAACGGGCAGGGCGCCGCCGTGTGGCGCGTAGTGCCCCTGCTCGATCGCGACGTCGGCAGTGAAGCGAAACAGCGATTGGTGGGGTCGGATCATCGACGGCTCGCTGGCGGTGAGGTGCAGGTAGGCAGCCGTCATGATGCCCGCGTCGCCGCTGTAGCACCAGAAGTCGATGCCGAGCGCAGCGCACGCCCGTAGGTAGTCCTGAGTCCGGCGCACACCGCCGAGCTCGGCGATGTCGAGGCAGAACCCGTCCGGGGCGCCGTCGCGCGCCGCTCGAGCCAACCCCGGCTCATGCGTCGAGAACGACACCGGCACCCCGTCCGCACGCAACCGGGCGGTCTCGGCGAGAGTTCGGCACGGGTCCTCCAACCACCCGATACCCAGCTCGGCCAGCCGCGCGCACACCAGGCGTGCCGTGGCCACGGTGTATGCGCCGTTCGCATCCAGCCGCTGCACCCGGCCATCACCGAGTTCACGGACCAGGTCGGTCACCATGGCCAGTTCAGTGTGCACGTCGAGCACGCCGAGCTTGCCCTCGAAGGTATCCGAGCCGAACTCCTCCGCCATCCGAACGCAGTACCTCACGACGTCGATCGGCGTGGTCTCCATGCCCTCGCGGAGGGCGAAGTACTCCGTGAACGCAACGCTGTCGCGTACGCGACCTCCGAGGAACTCGGCGAGCGGCACGCCAGCACGCTTCGCACGCAGGTCGTGCAGTGCCAGTTCCAGCCCTCCGAACGCTCGCCGCTCGCCAGCAGAGTTGTCCCACGCGCTGAAGCCGGTACGAGCGACGCAGCGCTGCTCGGCCTCGTTCGTCGCATCGACGGGCAGGCCGATCAAGCGACCACCCAGAGCATGCACGAGTTCCGACAGGTCGCCGTGGGGTGATTCGCCCAACCCGGTGACGCCATCGGAGTCGACCACCTCGACGAGGGTGGTGGTGAAGCTGGCCAGGGTGCCGAACGCAAAGCGGTACGGAGCCACCATCGGCACGTTGACGGGCGTGGCTCGGACGGAGGAGATGGTGCTCATCGCCGGCGACGCTAGCGGTACGGCGGGGCCAGTGAACGAGGCCCATAATTCCTGAGACATTCGTACAAGGAATCGGCAGCGACGTGTAGTGTCGCTCAGCGTGACCGACACGCACCCCGAACCTGCCGAACCGGCCGCAACCCGTTCCGAGGGGCGCCGCGGCGGGCGGGCCCGGTCGGACCGCGGCCCGCGACTTCCCGAGCAGGCGCCGTTCCGCCAGCCCTCGATGCGCTTCAACCACACCGAGGTGCTCTCGGCCGACGAGGTCGAGGTGATCCACGACGCAAGCCTGACGATCCTCGAACGCATCGGCATGGAGTTCCTCGATGGCGAGTCGCGCAGCATCATGCGCGAGGCCGGGGCCGAGGTCGACGAGGCGACCCATCGTGTTCGCTTCTCGCGCGAGTTGGTCGAGACGTCGGTCGCGAAGGCGCCGAGCGAGTTCACCTTGCACAGTTGGAACCCGGCGCACGACATGCGCATCGGTGGCCGCTGGATGACCTTCGGCACGGTCGGTAGCGCTCCCCACTACATCGACCGCAACGGTGTTCGCCGCACCGGCGATCGCCAAGGCTTTCAGGATCTGCTCAAGCTGGCGCAGATGCTGAACATCGTCCACTACGTCGGCGGCTACCCCGTCGAGCCCGTCGACCTGCACCACAGCATCCGCCATCTCGAAGCCAGTTACGACATTCTCACGCTCACCGACAAGGGCATTCACTGCTACAGCCTTGGTCGCCAACGCAACCGCGATGTGTTGGAGATGACGCGTATCGCACGCGGCGTCGACATGGCCACGCTCGACCGTGAACCCTCGGTGATCACCGTCGTCAACACCAACTCGCCGCTACGCCTCGACGTTCCCATGGCGCAGGGGATGATGGAGTTTGCCGCTCACAACCAGCCCATCGTCGTCACTCCGTTCACGCTGGCCGGCGCAATGGCCCCCATCACGCTGGCCGGCGCCGTGGCGCAGCAGAACGCAGAGGCGCTGGGCGGCATCACGTTCGTGCAGACCATCAACCCTGGTGCGCCGGTGATGTATGGCGGCTTCACGTCCAACGTCGACATGCAATCCGGTGCCCCCGCCTTCGGCACGCCCGAGTACGTGCGCACCGCGATGATGGGCGGCCAGATGGCGCGCCGCTACGGCTTCCCGTACCGCAGCAGCAATGTGTGCGCGGCCAACGCGCTCGACATGCAGGCCGCCTACGAGAGCGTGTTCTCGCTGTGGGGCGCGATCATGGGCGGCGTCAACTTCTTGATGCACGGTGCTGGTTGGATGGAGGGGGGGTTGCACGCCAGCCTCGGCAAGATGGTGCTCGACGCCGACCTGCTCGGCATGGTGGCGGCAATGATGGACCCCGTGCCCGTGAACGCCGACACGCTGGCCATCGACACCATCGAGGAAGTTGGCCCCGGTGGGCACTTCTTCGGTACCCAGCACACGCAGGACCGCTTCCGTCACGCGTTCTACAAGCCGTTGGTCAGCGACTGGCGCAACTACGAGAGCTGGCAGGAAGCCGGCAGCCCCACCGCCGAGCAGAAGGTGGAGAAGTTGGTGCAGCAGTACCTCTCCGCCTACGAGGCTCCCGCGATGGACCCCACAGTGAAAGCCGAACTGCGCGCCTTCGTCGACCGTCGCGTCGCCGAAGGTGGCGTCGCCACCGATTTCTGATGCGCCGACAGCCTGCAACAACATCAACAACAGTCGTGAAGAACGAAGTACGAAGAAGGGGACGGCAATGAAGTCATCAGCGCAGGTCGTGGTGATCGGCGGCGGAGTGGTCGGCGCGAGCGTGCTCTACCACCTCACCAGGGAAGGCTGGACCGACGTGGTCCTGGTCGAGCGCAACAAGCTCACCTCTGGCAGTACCTGGCACGCCGCTGGCGGCATGCACACGCTGAACGGCGACCCCAACGTGGCCCGTCTGCAGCAGTACACGGTGAACCTCTACAAGGAGATCGAAGCCGAGAGCGGCCAGAACTGTGGCATCCACCTCCCCGGCGGCATCCAGTTGGCCGACACGCCCGAGCGCCTCGATTGGCTGCGGATGGCGCAAGCTCGCGGACGCTACCTGGGCATGAACATGGAGATCCTCTCCATGAAGGAAGCCAAGGAACTCAACCCGCTGCTCGAGGAGAAGTATTTCGTCGGCGCGCTCTACGACGAAGACGAAGGCAGCGTCGACCCTCACGGCGTGACCCACGCCTACACCATCTGCGCCCGCAACCGCGGAGCCGAGGTGTACCAGGACACGTGGGTGAGCGGCCTCAGCCAGCGCCCCGACGGCACCTGGGACGTGCACACCGACAAGGACCACACGATCCACGCCGAGCATGTCGTGAACGCCGGCGGCCTGTGGGCTCGTGAGGTGGGGCGGATGTGCGGGCTCGAGCTTCCCGTGCTGGCGATGGAGCACCACTACCTGATGACAGAGGCGATGCCTGAGGTCATCGACTACAACCAGACCCGCGGGCGCGAACTGCCGCACATGATCGACTTCGCAGGCGAGATATACGCTCGCCAGGAAGGCAACAGCATCCTGCTCGGCACGTACGAGCAGGACAACCGCGTGTGGGCAGCGAAGGAGACCCCCTGGGACTTCGTGTTCCAGCTACTCCCCCACGACCTCGACCGAATCTCGCCCGAGCTCGAGCGGGCATTCGAGCACTTCCCGGCAGTCGGGCGCGCCGGCATCCAGAAGTTCGTCAACGGGCCGTTCACGTTCAGCCCCGACGGCAACCCGCTGGTGGGGCCGATCAAGGGTATGAGGGGCATGTGGATGGCCAACGCCGTGATGGCCGGCCTTTCGCAGGGCGGCGGCGTCGGCCTCTCGCTGGCACAGTGGATGGTGCACGGCGACCCCGGTGCCGACATCTGGGCGATGGACGTTGCCCGCTACGGCGACTATGCGACGCTCGCCTACACGAACGCCAAGGTCCGCGAGAACTACTCCCGCCGTTTTCGTATCACGTTCCCCAACGAGGAGCTCACCGCCGCTCGCCCACTGCACACCACGCCCATCTACGACCGGCTGCTGGCCCACAACGCGGTCATGGGCGCAGGCTTCGGGTTGGAGCACCCGCTGTGGTTCCAGAAGCCTGGCCTCGAGCCCGTGGAAGAGGTCACGTTCTACCGGTCCAACGCCTTTGAGAAGGTGGGCGAGGAAAGCCGTACGGTTCGCGAACGCGTAGGCCTCAGCGAGGCATCGAACTTCGCCAAGTACAAGGTCAGCGGGCCCGGCTCTGCCGAGTGGCTGCAGGGCCTGTTCACCAACGCGCTGCCGAAGGTCGGTCGCACGAACCTCACCGCCATGCTCAACCCGCAGGGCCGCATCGAAGGCGAGTTCTCCGTCAGCCGCATCGGTCCCGACGAGTTCTTCCTGTTCGGG
>Ga0335397_10005915_pt1 | contig 15893 bp, 25 predicted proteins | sample MAT04_FD_205740 | JGI IMG/M metagenome (GOLD analysis project Ga0335397, IMG submission 205740) | Freshwater microbial communities from Lake Fryxell liftoff mats and glacier meltwater in Antarctica - MAT-04 (spades assembly) (version 2) ... | reverse complement strand
AAGTCGCCATCGCCGAGGATCTTAATCGCGTCGAAACGCTTCTTGACCAATCCCTTGTCGTGCAGCGTCTCCGGACAGACTGTATCGCCTGGAGCGTAAGCTGCCTGGAGCTGATCAACATTCAGAGAGATCACAACATCGGCGTAAGCCTTGTTGTTGAATCCACGCTTGGCCACCAGGCGAAACAATTGCTTCTGACCGCCTTGAAAGCCGGGTCGACGACTGGCACCGCGACGGCTGCCCTGCCCCTTGTGACCGCGACTACTGGTCTTGCCGTGGCCTGAACCACAACCGCGACCGACTCGCTTCGGACCACGAGGAACATAAACGTCTTTGTTCACATCGCTGAGAATCATTAGATTTCCACTCCTCGCAGAAGCGCGACATCTTCACGCGTCCGCAGCTGACCCAGAGCCATCAATGTGGCCTGGACGACGTTGGCTGGATTACTGGAGCCACGCTTCTTGGTGAGAATGTCCTTCACACCAATCGACTCCAGTACTGAACGAATCGTCGCACTGGCGATGATTCCCGTACCGGCTGGCGCTGGCATGAGCTTGACGTGAGACGAGCCATAGCGAGCTTCGACGGCATGCGGTATGGTCGTGCCCGTGAGCGGGAACCGATGAAATCGTTTCTGAGCCTGCTTGGTCGCCTTCTCGACTGCGACGGGAACTTCTGTTCCCTTCGAGTAGCCGACGCCGACTTTGCCGTTGGAATCGCCCACCACCACCAAGGCCGTGAAGCTGAAGCGGCGACCGCCCTTCACAACGCATGCACAGCGACGAATCTGGATGACTCGTTCGGGTGAATTTGAGGAGTCGCCGCCCTGTTGACCACGTGACATGATTTATTCCAATCGCCGGTGTGACGAATCCCTAGAAGTCGAGGCCGGAGGCCCGAGCGGCATCCGCCAGCGCGGCAACACGTCCATGGTAGCGACTGCCACCACGGTCAAAACAAACCTGGACGACACCCTTGGCCACAGCCCGCTCGGCGATCGCTTTTCCGACCCGAATGGCACCGTCTGAGTTGCTGTGGCAAGTACCTGCGCCGCCCAGAGCCTTCTCACACGTTGAGGCAGACACCAAGGTCTGTCCCACAGAGTCATCAATCACCTGAGCATAGATGTGCTTGCCACTCTTGAAGATCGAGAGACGCGGACGCCCACTCGAACGGAGTTGATTCCGAACGCGATACTTCCGTCGTTCACGTTGAGCCGCAAGCCGCATTTCGAGACGCATCGCACACCTGTCCTGAACTACAGACGCCCCACTTCAGCTGACCCAAAGTGAGTAAAGTCCGCAAAAACCACTAGCTGCCGAATGCCTTGCCGGCCTTACGACGAACTTGTTCCCCAGTGTAACGAATCCCTTTACCCTTGTAGGGCTCAGGCGGTCGCACACGACGAATGTTGGCAGCGAACTGACCAACCACAGCCTTATCAATCCCTTGGATCAGAATGTCCGTTGGCTTGGCCAACACACATGTCACACCCTCAGGAATCGGAATCTTGATAGTGTTGGCGAAGCCCACCTGAAGCGAAATACTCTTGCCAGCGAGCGTGGCTTGATAGCCGACACCGACAATTTCTAGCTTCTTCTCGAAAGGCTTCTGAACACCTTCGACCATGTTCGCGATCAACGCTCGCGTAAGACCGTGAAGGGCCCGATTCGCCCGATGATCATCAGGACGCTTCACGAGAATCTCCCGCGTCGCGCCGTCAAACTCGACCGACATGGACGGATTCCACTGCAAAGCCAATTCGCCCTTAGGGCCTTTGACCTTGAGATTTCCGTCGCTGATCGACACGTTCACACTGGCTGGAACGACGACCGGCTTTTTTCCAATTCGTGACATGATTCACCTAGCCCGGAAACCGGGATCACCACACTTCACACAGGACTTCGCCACCGACATTCTGAGCTTTGGCCTCACGGCTGCTCAGCACACCCTTGCTGGTGGTTAGAATCGTGACCCCCAATCCATTAAGGATTGGGAGAATTTGACTCACACCGTTATAGCTTCGCAGACCAGGCTTGCTTACCCGCTTGATCTTCTGAATGACTTTCTCGCCATTCGGGCCGTACTTCAGGTTGACCTTGAGCGTCTTCCCAGGCGTTTCAGTGTTCGCAACGACCTCAAAGTCCCAGATAAAGCCCTCTCGCTGCAACGCTGCAGCCAAAGCTTCCTTCTGATTCGAATGAGGCATGTCGACCGACAACCGCTCAATCATCACGGAGTTGCGAATACGCACCAGCATGTCAGCAATCGGGTCTGTCATCATAGTTTTGGGGTTCCTGGACCGCTGGATTTACCAGCTGGCCTTCTTCACTCCGGGGATCAGACCATCCAGGGCCAGATTGCGGAAGCAAATTCGGCAGACCTGAAACTTACGATACACGGCGCGTGGACGTCCACACAGCTGACATCGCCGCTCTAAGCGACTGCTGAACTTCGGTATGCGTGCGGCTTTCGCAATGTGCGCCTTGCTGGCCATCTTCGAATCCTTAGGGGCTCAACCGTTAGAGGGCGGGAATTGTAGAAAGTTCGGGTCTCAGATGCCAGCCAGTCCAGCTGGAGGCCGGACTAAACCTTCGTCTCCTTGCGGAACGGCATGCCAAACTCACGGAGCAGGATCCGAGCTCGGTCATCGCTACCTGCACTGGTGACGATAGCAATATTCATCCCCTGCGCATTCTGGATCTTGTCGGCCTGAATTTCGGGGAACACTGTCTGCTCACCTAATCCCATGCTGTAGTTTCCAGCCCCGTCGAACGCCTTGAAGCTCACGCCTCGAAAGTCGCGCACACGGGGGAGTACGATGTTAATCAGACGGTCGAGGAACTCATACATCCGGGCGCCCCGGAGTGTCACTCGGCAGCCGACTTGCATCCCTTCACGTAGCTTGAAGTTCGAAATCGACTTCGTAGCCTTGGTGATGGCTGGCTTCTGGCCGGTGATCTGACCGAGATGTCCAGAGACTTCCTGAAGAATCTTCTGATCACCAATCGCCCGCCCCACACCCATGCTCACCACAATCTTCTTGATCTGGGGCAGTGCATGTGGGTTGTCAGTCCCAAACTCAGCTGCGAGCTTGGGAACAATTTCGGTTCGATAACGATCCAGCAGACGAGGAGGCATGACTGACTATTCCTTTGGGTCTCCGATACCAACCGGAGACCAGATGTTTCTCGAATCATCCCGAGGGATAACTATCCACGAGGTGGGCTGACGCGTCCAGCAGAGATATTGCACTTCTTGCAGAATCGCTCCTTGGCACCGTCGGCTGTAAACCGAAATCCGATTCGGACCGGTCGCTTGCAACCGTCGCAGTAGAACATCACGTTGGAGGCGAAGATCGCCTTTTCAAAACGCAGACGTCCACCTTGAGGACTCTTAGGATGGCCGCGTTTGACGTGACGTTGGACCACGTTCACGCCTTCAACAACCACCTTAGCCCCTGCGTTGAGCACCTCGGAAACACGACGGGGAGCTGACGCTGCCTCGTCTCCGGAGATGACCACAACCATGTCGCCCTTCTTGATCTTCATCTCAGACGACCTCACTCGCCAGGCTCAGGATCTTCGTAAACTTCTTGTCGCGTAGCTCGCGGGCCACGGCTCCGAAAATGCGGGTGCCACGCGGATTGTTGTCCGCGTCAATCAACACAATCGCATTGCTGTCGAAACGCACATAGCTTCCGTCAGCACGACGTGTTGCCTTGCGGCAACGCACGATGACTCCCTTGACCACCTTACCGTGGCGGACAGCTTCTGGAGCACCGGCAATGGCTCGTTGAATACTGCACACGATAATGTCGCCCAAGCCACCCGAGCGGATGTGCGTCGGACCGATGACTCGAATCGTCCGCACGAGCTTGGCGCCCGTGTTGTCTGCGACATCGAGCAGAGTTTGCATTTGAATCATCTTGACACCCCTTCATCGTCCCGAGTGGATGACATCGTCGCTGTTCAACCACGAACAACTAGACAGCGGCTTCGACCGTTTCCGAAACGGCCGGTGCCCGATTGCCCATTTGAACCACCTTCACCAACTCCCAGCGCTTCGTCCGGGAACGAGGACGGCATTCCACGATCTCGACAGTGTCTCCTTTTCGGGAGACATCATTTTCATCATGGACGTAGCAAATCGTCCGTGCGCGGACAATCTTGCCATACTTTGGATGGCGATACAGACGAGCGACTTCGACTCGTCGGGTCTTACTGTTTTGATCTCGTGTGACCACACCCACCAGTTGCCGCTGCATCTGTATTCCTCGCCCTATGCCTGCTTCGCGCTGAGATCACGCTGATGTACGATGGTCTTGATCCGAGCAATTTGACGACGCAAGCGTCGAATATTACTTGGGGCGTCCAACTTCTCCGTGGACGACTGGATCCGCAACTGAAACAACTCCTTCTGAGATGCCGTCAATTCGGCTCCCAGCTGGTCGGTGCTCATTTCGCGAAGTTCACTGGCCTTCGACATCATCGACTCCAAATCACAGTGCGACCTCAAATTGAGGTCGCAGTCGGAACAACCCACTAGGCACCTGGCCGCCGCTCAACTAAGCGAACCGCCAAGGGCAACTTGTGCGCCACGCGATTGAAGCAATCCCGTGCCGACTCCTTAGAAGCACCAGCGATCTCGAACAAGATCGCTCCGGGCTTCACCACGGCCACCCAGTGATCCGGTTCCCCCTTGCCTGTACCCATTCGGGTCTCAAGCGGCCGAGCCGTCATCGGCTTCGACGGGAAAATTCGAATGAACAGGCGGCCTTCACCGCGAATGTACTGATTGGCTGCCACACGACACGCTTCGATGGTCGTTGCGTTAATGTAACCGCCTTGAACCGCTTGCAATCCAAATTCGCCAAAGGAAACCGTGTTTCCACGGGTTGCACTACCTTTTATGCGACCTCTTTGGACCTTTCGGTGCTTGACCCGCTTGGGCATTAGAGCCATTGTCGGCCTCCTCGCTGTTGTAATCCCCGAGATCGATCCAAACCTTTACGCCAATCACACCCATTGTCGTCTTGGCGATGGTAAAACCATAGTCAATATGACGCTGGAGAGTTGACAGCGGGATCGACCCGCGACTGGCCTTCTCACATCGTGACATCTCGGCACCGCCCAGACGTCCCGACAACTGAACCTTCACTCCGAAAACCCCCGAGTCCATCACTTGGTCGAGAGTCTTCTTGATCGCTCGGCGAAAGCTTCCACGCTTGGAGAGCTGCTGAGCAATGTCTTCCGCCACGAGAAACGCGGTACGGAAGGGGTTGTTGATTTCCACAATCTTGACTTCGGTGCGTCGACCCGTGAGGTCTTCCAACCGCGCCTTCATCCGGTCGATTTCAGCACCCTTCCGCCCGATGATCATTCCCGGACGAGCAGAGTGAAGATTCACGATCACTTGATCGCGGGTGCGCTCGATGACGACTTTCGCGATCGATGCGGACTTATATTCGTCGCTGACGAACTTGCGGATCTTGAAGTCCTCGACCAGCAAGGTCCCGAACTCCCGCTTGGGAGCGTACCACTTGCTGCGCCAGTCTTCGGTGATCCCCACTCGAAAACCTGTTGGTCGTGTTTTTTGTCCCATGGTTAATCCTGAGCCTTCTCGGCGACTTCCGGAGCATCCACTGCCACAAGGATGTGGGCGAATCGCTTTCGAAGTGTGAACACCATTCCGCGACCACGTGGCCGAAACCGCTTGAACATCGGACCGCCATCGACGGTACACTCGGCGATGACCAGTGCCTCGACATTGCGGGCGCCACGATCCTCAGCATTCGCAGCTGCGGACTTCAATACGTCCTCAATCATCCGCGCACCGCGGTTCGGGAGGTAGCGGAGTGTATCGAGTCCTTCCTGGACGGTCTTTCCCCGGACCAGGTCAGCGAACGGACGGACCTTCCGACAGGAGATACGGATGTGCCGAGCTAATGCACGAACCAGGACCATTGTTCCACCCTCTCGCTTTCCGCAATTGCTTGCGTGTTACTTCTTGCCCCGCGCCCCATGGCCCCGGAAGGTTCGCGTGGGGGAGAATTCGCCGAGCTTGTGCCCGACCATCTCTTCCGTCACGTACACCTGTGTGTGCTGACGACCATTGTGAACCATAAACGTGTGCCCCACGAACTCCGGAGAGATCGTCGAACGCCTCGCCCATGTCTTGATGGGATCCTTACGACCAACTGCATCCTGGGCCTGAATCTTCTTCATGACCGTCGGGCAGATGTAAGGACCCTTTTTCAAGGAACGTCCCATTGCTCACCCCAAAAACCGAACCCTGGACTCAGACCTTCTTTTGACCGTTGCGGCGGCTCCACCGTCGCCGAATGATCGCCCGACTCGATGGCTTCCGACGCTTACGCGTGTTTCCACCCTTTGACGGACGACCATTTGGACTACAAGGATGACGACCACCAGAACGGCGACCTTCTCCCCCACCCATCGCATGGTCGACTGGGTTCATCGCCGAACCGCGGACGTAAGGACGAATCCCCATCCAGCGAGCTCGACCGGCTTTCCCAATCACTATGTTCATGTGGTCGATGTTTCCGATCTGGCCAATCGTGGCCCGACAGAAACTCGAAACTCGGCGAACCTCGCCCGAAGGCAAAGTGATTTGCGCCCATTGCCCTTCACGGGCATTCAGCGTCGCATATGTTCCCGCAGCACGGCAGAGCTGTCCACCACGCCCGGGTTGCATTTCCACATTGTGAATCTGCGTGCCGGGCGGAATCTCACTGAGTGGCAAACAGTTCCCGAGCTTCGGCTCTGAACCCGGTCCACTCTGAATCTTGTCGCCGGCCTTCAGATGCAGAGGAGCGAGGATGTACCTCTTCTCACCATCCGCGTACTGAATCAATGCAATGCGGCAGGTGCGGTTGGGGTCGTACTCGATGAACGCGACATCGCCGACAATTCCGTCCTTCTTGCGGGCGAAATCGATGATCCGATAGAGACGCTTGTGACCACCGCCTCGATGACGAGACGTAATCTTCCCCTGGAAGTTACGACCACCGTGACGTGGCAGGCGAATCGAGAGCGACTTCTCTCGCTTCTTCTTGCGATCCGTGATGTCCGCGAAGTCGCTCACCGACGCATTGCGTCGGCCGGCGGAAGTCGGCTTGTAGACTCGGATACCCATTCTGCACCTGACATGTGGCTTCTGAACTTTGGCTCACAACTCGGCTCACAACCGAGAGGGGATCGAAACAATCGTGCGAACCTAGAAGAAGGCGATATGGTCTTCTAAGTGGAGCTTCACGATGGCCTTCTTCCAATCCCCGGTTCGTCCCATCCGCATCTTGAATCGCCGCGGCTTGCCCTTGTAGAGCTGAGTCCGAACTTCCAAAACACGGACATTCCAAAGCTGCTCCACAGCTTTGCGAATATCCATCTTGTTGGCCATCAGATGCACCTGGAACTGATACTGATGGTGACGCTCCGAAAGGTGCGTTCCCTTTTCAGTGACCAGTGGTCGCAAAATCACCTGATATGGCTCAAGTTGAATCCCGCCCATCTTGAGTTCAACCGCAGGGGTTGCATCGGCTTGTACTGCTTGATCCGCCATGTTCAGACCCCTGCCTCTACGACCTTGCCGCGGGAACGAATCTCATCCATCGCTTCCCGTGTAATCACGAGCCGCTTCTGATGCAACAGATCGTAAGCATTCAGATTCGTGCCAGGCGAAACCCACAGGGAATCGATGTTTCTGGAACACTTCCAAACTACTGGATCATGCTCCTTGATGGCCAACAGGCAAGTCTGCCCAGCAACCCCCAAGGCCTTCAACACACCCGCCACAACTTTTGTCTTCTGCTCGGGCAAATTGAGGTCACTCAAGACCACAGCTTCGCCGTCCTGAAACTTGCTGAGCAACGCCATGCGAGTGGCTGCACGCAGCATCTTCTTGGGCATCCGGTAGCTCCAATCCTTCGGACGCTTGGCGAATGCGTGACCACCATGACGGCGAGTTGGGGAGCGCTTCGTACCCACACGAGCGTTTCCGGTCCCCTTCTGCTTGAACAACTTCTTGGTGCTACCGGAGACTTCACCGCGAGTTTTGGTACGCACGGATCCAACACGCTGGTTCAGCGCATACATGACGCACACGTCGTGCAGCATCTGCTTATTGATCCCCTTGGCCAGTTCTGCCGGGTCGAACTCGTAAGTCCCCACGGTAGCACCAGACATGTCGACCATTGGCACACTGATCATGACTTCCACCTGACAACCGACTTGAAGGCCACTGTGACCGTATTGGCGAGTGACTTGTCACTCCCGCTCAGAGCTGAACCGAAAACCAGAACTAGGCCTTACGAATCACGACGTATCCGCCATTTGGTCCGGCCACTGGGCCATTCACCAGCAACATGTGGTTTTCGGCATCAATCCGCATGACCTTGAGATTGCGAGTCGTCCGGCGATCGTGGCCGAAATGACCGGCCATCCGCTTGCCCTTCCACACGCGAGAGGGGTCGGTGGCTGCACCAATACCTCCCGCCTTGCGGTGGCACTTCTTCACACCGTGAGTCGCTCGCTGACCCTTGAAGTTATGCCGACGCATAACGCCGGAGAACCCACGCCCCTTGCTTGTTCCGATCACGTCGACATAAACCACGCCCTCCAGGGCACTGGCGGTCAACACTTGACCGACTTCGCAGCCGTGCTGCTCTCCATCGGTCCGGAACTCTCGAATGAATCGTTGTGGCTCGCATCCCGCCTTCGGGGTCGCCAGCTTGCCTGCAGCTTCGCGAGCCTTGGCATTCTTTCCGTTCAGAGCAACAACTTGACCACGCTCCGCCCGTGAGGCCCGGCTGCGGGACCGAGCTGCGGGATCACGAGCCAAGTCAGCCTGGCTCAACTTGTCGGCAAAGCCGAGCTGAACTGCCTCGTACCCATCACGATCGGCAGATCGCAACTGCAGAACGTGACAAGGGCCCACTTCCAGAATCGTCACTCCGATCGACTGCCCTTCCGGGCCGTAAACCTGAGTCATGCCAATTTTGCGGCCTAGAAGTCCCACCGGCATGTCAAACCCCACTCCAACCCTGTTTCCGACACGACTGGACGACCCGTCCAGCAGCTCCAGCCCACCCACTCGGCAACGACTATGTCGAAGCCTTGATCTTGATGTCCACACCAGCAGGCAGCGACAGCTTATTCAGCGCATCGATGGTCTTGCCGGTGGGTTGCACGATGTCAATGACCCGCTTGTGAGTGCGGATTTCGAATGTCTCACGAGACTTCTTGTCGATGTGAGGCGACCGAAGAACAGTGTAACGCTCGATCTTGGTTGGCAGCGGGATTGGTCCGTGGACCACCGCACCAGTCCGCTTGGCAGTATCGACAATGTCACTTGCCGACAAATCCAGAACGGAATGATCGTACGCTTCCATTCGAATGCGAATGCGGCTACCTGCCACGTAAATCCCCTTGATCCAAAGACTTGCGTCTCATCCCACCACACCCGCTGACCTCGGTCCGAAGCGGGAAGCGAGAAATGGTAAGTTTTCACGACGAAATTGTCAACGAACTGCGATTGCTTTCGTGGAAAAGATGTCGAGACACTTTTTCACGTCGTCTGCCGTACTCACCGATTTTCGCATCATCATGCAGAAAAAACAGTTACGTCGCGACCAACACTCCAACAACAGCGATTCGCGAGCACTACCTTACCCGCGAACGTTCGAAGAGTATAGCAAATCTCACCGTCCCATCATCTCATCCAGCACAGATTGTGGCGCAAAATCGTATTTCAGTGGCTCCATCGAGTAGGAAGCTCGACCCTGCGACAGACTTCGGACCTGCGTTGAGTATCCAAACATCCGCGAAAGTGCTGCTTCTGCCTCAATGGCGGTCAAGTGATCGCGCGGTTCGGCCCCATTGATTCGCGCGTGGCGCTGATTGAGATCCGCCTGAATATTTCCCATGAATTCACTCGGAGTCAGCACCTCCAGCTTCATAATCGGCTCCAACAGCCCCACATCTGCCTTCCCCAGGGTCGCGTAGACCGCCTGGGATACAGCTGTGCGAATTGCCTCTTCGGTCGATTCTCCGGGCTCAAAATCGACGGAGACTACCGTGAACTTCACGTGCATCAATGGATATCCCACGATTCCACCCGCCTGGGCCGCCTCCAGTGTCGCCTGAGCGACCAGCTTGGCGACATCGACCGGGATTTCATCGTGCTTCAAGTCGCTGGCCACCGTGACAGGCTCCTTTCCCTCGAATGGCTCGACCCGGACCTTGATTCCAAATCGCTGCACCACCCCTTGCACGGCCCGATGAAACACTCCCTCGCCGATCGCCGAGTTACGGACAGTTTCGCGATACGAGACGCGGGGCTTGTGGACCTTCACATTCAAGTTGAAATCCCGCAGCAATCGCTTCTGCAGGACCTCCAGGTGCAACTCCCCCATCCCGCTGATGATCGTTTGACCGGTCTCTTCGCTGACCTTGGCTCGAAACGTGGGGTCCTGCTTCGCCAGCCGGGCGAGAGCCTCCTCGAGCTTTTTGCGGTCATCGCCGGTTTCCGGCTCGACAGCCACCGAGATCACCGTCTCCGGAAAGACAATCGCCTCCAGCAAAATTCCATGCTTTTGATCACACAGCGTATCGCCAGTGACTACCTCTTTCGGTCCGACGACACCCGCGATTCCGCCGGGCCCCACAAAATCGGTTTCAATTTTTTCTCTCGCGTCCGCCTGGATGTGCCAAAGCTGGCTAATCAGCTCTTTTTTCCCCGTCCGAGGATTCAGCAATCGCGACCCGCTTTTCAGAACTCCGGAATAGACTCGCACCCAGCACAGGTCCGCATGCTTGTCCGTTTGAATCTTAAACACCAATCCCGCGAACGGCTCATCAGGATCTGGCTTGCGAGTCACTCGCAGTTCCGCCTGCTTGCGGGCCGTCGGATTGTCCCCTTCGACTGGCGGACGATCGAGTGGACTCGGTAGGTAACGCTGCACACCATCCAGAAGTGGCTGGACCCCACAGTAATGCAGTGATGTCCCGCAAAAAGTCGGTTGAATCTTGCCCGCCAGCGTCGCCTGCCGCAGCAACGAGTGGATCATCTCGACAGGCAAATCATTGTGATTTAAATACGCTTCCATCGCCGTATCATTGAGAACAGCGACCGCCTCGATCAGCTTTGCACGCCATTCTTCCGTCGCAGCCTGAAACTCCTCCGGGATGTCGGTGATCTCAATCTTCTTGCCGAGCGAGGCCTCGTCAAAATACATCGCCTTACGATCAATGAGATCAATAATCCCGGTGAAGGTCGTACTCGCCCCCATAGGAATAAACAGCGGAACCGGCTCGGCATGCAGGCGACGCTGCATCTGCCCGAGCGTCCGCTCAAAGCTGGCTCCGATACGGTCCATTTTATTGATGAAGCAAATGCGAGGGACGTTGTACTTCGTCGCCTGCCGCCACACAGTCTCGCTCTGAGCCTCGACCCCTTCCACTGCACTGAAGACCACGCAGGCACCGTCTAACACGCGCAAGCTGCGCTCCACCTCGGCGGTAAAGTCCACATGCCCGGGCGTATCAATCAAGTTGATAAACACATCCTTCCAGCGACAAGAAATCGCAGCTGAGTAGATCGTAATCCCGCGTTGAGCTTCCTCGGGATCGAAATCGGTCGTGGTCGTGCCATCATCGACGTTGCCCATTTTGTGGGACTCGCCGGTGTAGTACAGAATGCGTTCGGTCGTCGTGGTCTTGCCCGCGTCAATATGGGCCACAATGCCGATGTTGCGAATCTTGTCGATCGGGGTCGCGATGGTCGCTGCTGCAGGTGTCGTCGCCACGGGAGGACTCGATGGAGAAAGGGAAGAGGGGCCGCTGATGGCGGATGGCCAGAGCGTATTCTGGCCAAAGGCCATCAGCCAATCGCCCCGCGAATGGCTGCGAAGTCTGGCCTTCTGGCTCATACTTCTCAACCGAGAACTGAAAACTGACGACTGAAGACCTGTTCCACTTCCCAAAAGCAAAAGGAGGCTCCCCGTTCGGGGAGCCTCCTGGAGGGTATCGGAATGTGGCTCGCTGGAAATGCCCGACAGTCACGCGCGACTGCGAACTACCACGCGAAGTGAGCGAATGCCTTATTGGCATCGGCCATCTTGTGGACGTTTTCCCGCTTGGTCATCGCGGCGCCTTCACGCTTGTACGCGGCCATGAACTCGTCGGCGAGTGAATTGGCGATCCCACGCCCCTTGCGACCGCGGCACGCTTCCAGGAGCCAGCGAATCGCCAGGGCTCGTTGACGGCGAGTACCGACGGGTGTCGGAACCTGGTAAGTGGCACCACCGACTCGCTTAGAGCGAACTTCGATCGCCGGCTTGACGTTGTCGACCGCATGCTGGAAGACTTCCAACTCGCTGGTCTCGGGAAGTTTCGTTTTGATAATGTCCAGCGCGTCGTAGAAGACTCGCAGAGCGACCGACTTCTTGCCGTCCCGCATCATGCAGTTCACGAACTTCGAAACGAGCAACGAACCGAACTTGGCGTCTGGCTGAAGCTGATCTTCACTGGAGGTGAAATTCTTGGACATCGAGGTTTTCCACTCACAAAATCAAAAGATGCCGCCTGGCTGGTCCCGCCTCAACAGACGGATCACCAACGGGCACGGACTACTTGGCCTTAGGACGCTTCGACCCGTAACGGGAACGAGCTTGACGACGGGCCGACACACCCAATGTGTCGAGCACACCGCGAATGATCTTGTAACGCACACCTGGAAGGTCACGCACACGACCGCCACGGACGAGCACAATGCTATGCTCTTGAAGGTTGTGGCCTTCACCGGGGATGTACGCCGTCAATTCCTTGCCATTCGACAAGCGAACACGAGCGATCTTTCGAAGAGCCGAGTTCGGCTTCTTCGGAGTCATGGTTCGCACTTGCAAGCAGACGCCACGCTTCTGCGGGCAGCCTTCCAGCAACGGTGTCTTGGTCTTCTGGGATTGCTTGGCCCGCGGCTTGCGGATCAGCTGATTGATTGTCGGCATGACGTCAGACGCTCTCTGTCCGGAACTCACAGCCCATCCGGGCCGGTTTTTTGGGAAGTCGAAGAGTGTACCCGTGCCCTTCGCGATGGTCAAGCAACCGGTATCCCCTGTTTTTCTGGCTCAAACGCAGCTCAACCAGAAATCCTAGAGTTTGCAACCTCTCGGCTTTGGCTCACGAAAAAGCCCACCGAAAGTCGCTGATCGCTCCGCCGATCGGAACGTTGGCACCAGAAATCCTCGTCCGCATTCGGGTTCTGATCGCGGAGCGATCAGCGACTTTGCTCCACCCACTAACAGCTAAAACCCTCATCGCGATCTCGCGACGAGGGTTTTGTGGACCAGAACAAAATGAGTGCTGAGCCTCGGCTCAGGAAGCCGGTGCTGCTGCTGCTGCTGCTGCTGGAGCAGCAACGACCTTCACGCGGCGTTCAACGAGGCGGGTCGCCTTGCCAATACGATCTCGCAGGAAGTACAGCTTGGCGCGACGGACGATGCCGTGCCGCTTGACGATCACGTCGGCGATCTTCGGGCTGTTGGTCGGGAAGGTCCGCTCGACCCCTTCGCCATTGACGATCCGGCGAACGGTGAACATTTCCCCGACGCCGCGTCCCCGCAAGGCAATCACCACACCCGAGAAGATCTGGATGCGTTCTTTGTCCTTGTCCCCGTCCAGGATGCGAGTATGCACATCGACGTTGTCGCCGACTTCAAATTTCAGGGGAATGGCTCGCAGATTCGGCTTTTCGGCGACGTGGATGAGCTTGTGCATGATGTCTCGGAATCCTGACTCTCGCCGCTTCACACGCTCATTTCAGAGCGACGGCCCAGAAATGACCTCCAGCGGTCGGAACTGGTAAGAATATCGCATCCCACAAATACCGGCAAGCGAGAGGAAGTGGGGAAGTGGTCAGTTTTCAGTCGTCAGTTTTCCGTTTCGGAGCGAAGTCCTGCAAAAACCGCGTTTTTGTTCATGAGCGGTTATCACCGCCCTGTTCGAATTTCGAATTTCGAACCCCCGTCATCCACCCCTCTGCCACTGCTTCACCACCTCCAGCGGATAAACCAGCATGACCACGTTCAGCACCAGTGAATCCCGAATCGTCGCCAGCAGCACCAGTTCCACAGCTGCGAAAAAGGCCACTGACGATTTCCTGGACATCCGCTGCGCCAGCAGATACCCCACCACGCAGGAACCGACATCGCATAGGGAATTGATGATCGAATCTCCGGTATACCCCAGCGCAATCGTCGCGGTGCGATAACGATCAATTACCATTGGAGAGTTCTCCAGCACCTCCCAGGTGGCCTCCAGTGTCACACACGCCCAGATCCGCCCACCCGCCCCTAAACGGTCTCGAAACAACCACAAACCCGCATAAAACACCACACCGTGCAGCACATGCGACGCACTGTACGCATCAAACATGTGCTGTGAGCAGTGTTGGCTATCGACATCCGAAACCCACGGCGACCAGCTGCCACACCCGCAAAACAACACCCTCTGCTCGTACACCAGCCCGACCAGCATGGCCAGCACCGACGCGAAACAGCCGACCACGACCGCTCTCGTCATTGGCGGCTGCGAGGGGAGGCGGTTCTCCGAGATCGTCTCCATCACATCCCCAACCGCTGTTTCTCCAAATCGACCAGCCACAGCCAGTCGTCAAACAGGAATTCAAACCGAATCCCCAGCAGAGCAATCCGGGCCATGACCGTGTTCGCGAACGCCGCCCCAAAGGTAATCATCAGCACCAGCACGCCAACACGCGAAACCTTGCCAAAGGCTCCCTTGTGCTCCCACGAGAAGTAAAAATACGTCAACGCCGCCAGCATACTGACCAAGAGCAATGTGCTCGAAAGGCTATCGAGCCACAGGATCGCCCCGCTGGCGTCCGTCACCAGCAGCGGCTTGATCGAGGCCTTAATCTGGCTCAAAAAGTCGGCCTGCAAGAAGCTCACCAGCTTCAGCCCCGCTGTGGTCCCGATGATGAATGCCAGCGGCCACCTAGAAATCCAAGCCCCCCGGGGAGCCAGCCTCCACAACAGCATGATTCCCAGCACCAGCGGCACCAGATTGATCTGCCAGTGCTCATCATGTACCGGCGACAATCCCGGCATGGCCCACGACTGCGTGAGTCTCGGCAGCAGCTTCCCGAGCAGATTCGGCACCAACACAGTCCAGAAGCTGACCACCATCCAATACCCCGCCGAAACGCCGATAAACACCGACTCCGATAGCTTGTAAACCACGTTGTCCTTGTAGAGGAACGAAAACACAGCCAGCGTCATCAACGCCGCCGTCCAGATCCCCGCAGTGCGGGCCAGACTCGCTTCCCCAAAGCCCAGCTGAGCCTGGGTATAGGTCGTCGGCTGTGTGATCCCGTCCACCGTTTCCGTGTAGCCCGTGCCGGCTCCCGTGGTCACAGCCCGCCCGACGAGAACCAGTCCCGCGACGATACCAATCAGCAGCCAGAGTTTCGTTTCTTGCTTCATGAGACAGTCAGCAAAACTAATGAGAGCGGGCCAAGATCCATCGATTTCGCGTTATACCCTGCCCTCCCACGTTTTGGCGAGAGCCGGGAGCCACAATTCCGTAGTCGTGTGCGCATCAAGAAAGTCGGCGGCTTTTCAAACCGCCCCGAACATCAGCGATGAAAAGGAACAGACTGTTCGAGCCAAGGCGCCCATCGATTGCACCCCAGGCCAGCGTGGGTAACTGCCCTTGCCGGGCGAAGAGGGGCGTCGATTTCGGATCGCAGTCCGGAATCATCGCCTGCGACCACCGACTGGCGAATGATTCCTTCTTGCCTCTTGGAACGACATGCCGCTCATTCAACTCCGACCGCAAACGTGTGTCGATGCG
>Ga0335397_10005912_pt1 | contig 15895 bp, 13 predicted proteins | sample MAT04_FD_205740 | JGI IMG/M metagenome (GOLD analysis project Ga0335397, IMG submission 205740) | Freshwater microbial communities from Lake Fryxell liftoff mats and glacier meltwater in Antarctica - MAT-04 (spades assembly) (version 2) ... | reverse complement strand
AAAAATAGTGGATGTAAAGAAACGCTTCACGGTGTACGGCTACATCAAGGACGGTCTGATGAAGCGCGGCATCCCAGCGGCAGAGATTGCCTTTGCCCAATACTTCAAAACCGATGCCCAAAAGCTGGAGATGCAGCAGAAATTCAACGCAGGTAAAATCCGTATTTTGATTTCAGGCGCTCAGCTAGAAACGGGCTTCAACGGGCAGCGGAAGCTAGGGCTAGAATCTCACCTGACCGTGCCATGGCGTCCAGATCAAGTTGAGCAACGTGATGGCAGAATCATGCGGCAGGGCAATGACAATGCAGAAGTCCAAATCCGGCGCTATGTCACTCAGGGTAGAGGTGGCCGACCCAGCTTCGATTCCTATATGTGGCAAACCCTGGAGACAAAGAAGAAATTTGTCGCGCAGGTCATGGCAGGCAACAGCGAAGTTAGATCGATGGAGGATGTCGCAGACGCAGCCCTCACCTATGCGGAAGTGAAGGCGATCGCGACCGGGAATCCGCTGATTGTCGAGAAGGCAGCGGTAGATAGCCAAGTCTATCAATTCTCCGCCCAAAAGCGATCGCACCTAAACCAGCACTATTCGATCAATCGGGAGCTGAGCCAACTGCCAGGTAGGATTGATCGCCTAGTCAGCACTATCGCGGCATTGGAAGCGGATGCCCAGCAGGTGCCCAGACTTTCAACACTGACCTTGACAGTGAAAGGGAAAAAATTCACCGACAGCAGAGAAGCGATGAAGCGGCTCAAGGCTAGGGCAGTGAAGAAGCAAGAGACAAAGAATTTCAGCACTGAAAAAGTCGGAACAGTCGGGAATTTTGAGCTGTGGCTCAGACGAGCGCAGTGGAGAGATGAGATGGACTTGGTAGTTAAAGGTCACCAAGAGTATGAATGCAGAATTCATCATACCTATGTCGGCACAGCTGAAAACCTGATTGACACCCTCGGCAGCATTGAACCCTCAGTCGAGGCAACGCGGTTGAGGCTGGTCGAGGCACAGAAGAAGATGAAGGATCTCTCAAAGCACAGCAGCGACCCATTTGCCAGAGAAGCTGAGTTGCAAGCAGCCATGAAACGGCAGCTGGAGATCAATACAGAGCTGGGGCTAAACCGCGACAATGCTCAAGCCAAGGAAGACATCGATGCCGCCGAAAGCAAATCGGCTGAAGTGGATGTAGACGCGATCGCCCCTGGAGAAGATGCGGGCGACAGTCAGCCGATAGAGGCTCCAAAAACGATGGCGATCGCATCCGTCTAAAACAATCTTTGTAGAGGTTCCAGAACCACAAACCCCCCTAGTCCGGAATTCCGGACTAGGGGGGTTTGGTTTGCCCCGCTTTTGGTCAAAAATTAAACAGGGAGCCTGCTTGGCACAGTCGCTCAGGAAGTTCCTCAAAGTAGCTCAAGGCGATTTTGCCCAAGCCTAGCTGTCGTAGTTTTGATTCAAACCTGAATAGCTCAAGATTCCCAATTTGTGACAAGTCGAACTTGGTGAAAATGTCTTCAGGCAATGGAACATTGTTCACCAGGCGCACCAATGCTTTGCTACTAAAAGGAAGTTGTTGCAGGATGCTGTAATTTAGCTTCCCCCCAAGGGGACTGAAATATACTGGGACTACGCATTCCGGTGACCCTATGCCTAAAACTGCCCAAGGAACTGAGCTAGATCTGAACGCCAAAACCCTATGGCCTAACCAAACTGAGCTAGTAAGCCTGCGATTTGACCTGGTGGCCGACGCCGCCTATGAGCTGTACCCGCAGTACACTATTGGTCTGCACGCCTGGTTTTTGCAGCAGATTCAGGCGTTTGACCCGGCGCTGTCGGCTCAGCTGCACGATGGCGAAACCGACAAAGCCTTTAACCTATCGGGGCTGAACGGCCAGTTCTCAACTCAGAGCCGCAGCCTGCAACTGCAAGCGGGGAAGACCTACCATTGGTATGTCAATGGATTAGCTAAGCCCGTAGTGGCAGGCATGGCCAAGTGGCTCAAACAGTTGCCCGAGGTGGTCGCCCTGAAAAATGCGCCGCTGACCATTCGCCAGGTAAGCTATGCCCAACCTCCAACTACCTATGCCAAGCTGGCAGCAGTAGAGCCAGAGCTTAGCAGCCTCAGTCTCACTTTTATAAGTCCTACCAGCTTTCGCCGCAAGGGGCACCACCTGCCGCTGCCCTGGCCCCGCAATGTGTTCCATAGCTATCTGCGGCGGTGGAATGAGTTTGCCCAGCGTCCGGTGGATCAAGACCCCTTTCTTGACTGGGTGGATGACTATGTGGTGTTTCAGCGCCACGAGCTGGTCAGCGAGAAAATTGCGGCAGGCAAGCGCGGCTCGGTGACGGGCTTCACGGGCGCAGTTACGTATGGACTGGCGGGCAAGGCGGCAGAAAATCCTGAGTTTCGGCAGATGTTCTACACGCTGGGGCTTTATGCGCCCTATTGCGGCACTGGCCACAAGACCACTTTTGGCTTGGGGCAGACCCGCCTGGGCTGGCACCTGAACCAGTCCACCCCACAGGTGGTGCCTACGGCTCAACGGCTACTGGCCGATCGCATCGACGAGCTGACCACCCTTTTCACCCACCAAAAAAAGCGCACGGGAGGCCACCGCGCTCAAGACTCAGCAGAAACCTGGGCGACCATATTGGCCCGGCGGGAGTTGGGCGACTCGCTGCAAACCATTGCCGAAGAGCTGGACATTCCTTACGAGACGGCAAAGACCTACAGCAAGCTGGCCCGGCGATCGCTGCGAGAACGGGAGTCAAGCGGGTAAGAAAGAACGAAGAACGAAAAAAAAGATTTTGCCGACGTACTCAAGAGACTCTATCGGTAATAAGAGAGGTAAAATGCTATCAAAGCCTTATGCAGCAAGCATTCCAGTCAGCTTTAAGCCGATCGCTAAACCTCTTGCACGGCAAGCATTCTACTATTTCCGATTAAGTCTAATACTGGTTAAGGGTTTTCCCTTTTCATTTTCGTTCTTTCCCTACATTTTCGTCCCCTTGCGGGGAAGTGGTTTGAAAGGCTAGCCTTCAAAATCCTGCCCTGCTCAGTCAGGTTAAACGTTGTTTCCGTCCCCTTGCGGGGAAGTGGTTTGAAAGTTGACGGCTCTTCCGCGAAACGAATCGAAGAAATACAGTTGCTGTTTCCGTCCCCTTGCGGGGAAGTGGTTTGAAAGGCTACCCGAAGATTTGCCGATCGACGAGTTTGCCGTAATCTGTTTCCGTCCCCTTGCGGGGAAGTGGTTTGAAAGAGTTTTTTCTATCGTTTGTGTGCCTCTAGCTATGGGCAAGAGTTTCCGTCCCCTTGCGGGGAAGTGGTTTGAAAGAATGCTGGATTGCCCCGCTTGCGGTGCTGCTTACTCAGAAAAGTTTCCGTCCCCTTGCGGGGAAGTGGTTTGAAAGCGACGGAGGCAATAGCAATACGAAGCTCGTAATTTCAGGGTTTCCATCCCCTTGCGGGGAAGTGGTTTGAAAGAAAAAGAACGTGACGCGGCCGCAAAGGAATTAAAGTTTCCGTCCCCTTGCGGGGAAGTGGTTTGAAAGTTTATCTACTTTTAAGCGGTTGCTGGAACGTTCACTAGGGTTTCCGTCCCCTTGCGGGGAAGTGGTTTGAAAGATTGACAGAGTTTCAGCAGTACATCAAAACACAGTCGGTGTTTCCGTCCCCTTGCGGGGAAGTGGTTTGAAAGCATTCGCTCTAAACATCCGGTTTAATCAGGAATCAGAAAAGTTTCCGTCCCCTTGCAGGGAAGTGGTTTGAAAGCATTGCCAGAGTCACAGAAACCCTGAACGTGATTGGGGAGTTTCCATCCCCTTGCGGGGAAGTGGTTTGAAAGTGAGGTTTTTCTGTCGTGTCTGATTACCTTAAAGTGCTAGTGTTTCCGTCCCCTTGCGGGGAAGTGGTTTGAAAGTCAGCCTCAGAGCTAGGCGGATCTGTGGCATAGCCAATTGGGTTGTGTTTCCGTCCCCTTGCGGGGAAATGGTTTGAAAGCGTTTAGGGTTTTTCTGGAGTTTCTGGAAGAGTTTGAGTTTACGGAGTTTCCGTCCCCTTGCGGGGAAGTGGTTTGAAAGGCTAGACAATGACGAACCAATGGATACGGTCTACGGGGTTGAAGATATGTTTCCGTCCCCTTGCGGGGTAATGAGATTTGAACATTAAGATTTACGGAAATCAGTCGGATGCCAGTTTGTTTCCGTCCCCTTGCGGGGTAATGAGATTTGAACCCGAGCAACCTGGAAACGTAGCAGCAGCGAGCGGGGTGGTTTTCGTCCCCTTGCGGGGTAATGAGATTTGAACAGAGGGTAAAGTTGAACGAGAGCCGACCAATGAATTTGTTTCCGTCCCCTTGCGGGGTAATGAGATTTGAACCTAAAGGTTCAGACGTCTTGACCGGTGGTTCTGGTTTCCGTCCCCTTGCGGGGTAATGAGATTTGAACTAAAGAAATTGGAAGATTATAAGTTCTAATTTCAAAGTTTCCGTCCCCTTGCGGGGTAACGAGATTTGAACGTGTATATGCTGAAATCTACAAAGAGCAGGCCAGCGTTTCCGTCCCCTTGCGGGGTAATGAGATTTGAACAATAAGAAAGCTGATCAAGTGATAACGGTTTTGAAACGTTTCCGTCCCCTTGCGGGGTAATGAGATTTGAACCAAGAGGAACAAGTGGATGTAGATTGCTCGGTTTCCGTCCCCTTGCGGGGTAATGAGATTTGAACGCGATCAGCTTTTGCTTTCCCTTGTGGATCTCCATTCAGTTTCCGTCCCCTTGCGGGGTAATGAGATTTGAACCTGCGATAAAGCTTCTGCAGATGCAGAATTGCACGAACAACTGTTTCCGTCCCCTTGCGGGGTAATGAGATTTGAACATGCTGGATACAAGTCCTCCCAAGGAGGAATGGAAGCGTTTCCGTCCCCTTGCGGGGTAATGAGATTTGAACGAGTTGGTATGGTCCAGGTTTTCAGGGAAACCTCACGTTTCCGTCCCCTTGCGGGGTAATGAGATTTGAACCCCCTCGATCTGAAAGCCTTACAGGGCAAGGTTTTCAATGCCCCAAATCTGAGGGGGTCGGCTAAAGGGTCAAGTAATTGAGAATTGATGTCAATAACCCACTTTCAGACAGGGCTGAAACCCTTATACGGAAAGGCATCTGAGGGGGTCAACGAAACTATGCGGTTTTCAAGGATCGGTAGACCCCCTCAGGACGAGAAGCTCTTAAGAAGATATTACTCAATCTATAGCTATTTGCCAAGAAAAATAAACAATTTCTCAATACTTTGCGTAATCGGGGGCGGTGACGACGTAAAAAGAAACTAAAGCTATCTGGATTTTCTCGTAGGTTGAGGTTAATCTCAAGAGAGCTAGACGGCCCTGAGGTCGTAACAGGCACAAGCGAGAGGGTTTTGACTCGGTATGGAAGATTTGCGTCAACAGGTCGCGGCGGCGATCGCACAATGCCTCACCTGGAACACCACCCTCGATCCAAAAACTATCTTTGACCATCTCCAAGCTGCCGCTGCTACGCTACATGCCCCTTTCGATACCCTAAAAACTACCCCTGACCTAGAGACATTTGCCCAAGCGTACCCCGCTCTATGGAACCAAAAAATTGGACTGGTCTACGGTGGGGCAACCAAAATTAAGCAGTATGTGTTTGAATCTACCGACCTGCAAGAGATTCGCGGCGCATCGGCTCTGCTCGATCGCATTAACCTGGTAGACTTGCCCGCCTTCTTTGGCGCACAGGCATCACCTCGATTTTCTCAGTGCCAGCAGGCGACCAGCTACTGCCAACAAGTGCAAGATGTATGGTTGCAGGCACACTTTCCTCGCCTGGTGGGTGCCCTCACCCCTGAGATGATCGTCTACTCTACTGGGGGCAACATTCTCGCCTTTTGCCCGACAGAGCTGGTGAATGACTTGGCCGATGCGATCGAAAAGCGCTACGCTGTTGAAACGCTGACAGCCAACGCCTGCGCTGTGGGAGATAGCTTTTACCCACTAGAGATTTATCTGGGCTTGCTGAAAGACCCCATTGGCACTACCCCCTGGCTAGATACAGTGCAGGCAAACCGGGACAACATTGCGGTGCAGGCTTACTTCGGTTTCAACCACGATGCTGATGCCCCAGCAGTTGAAGCGGCCTTTCGCCAGCGCAAAGGCTTTAGCGAACTGGTGGGCAAGCTGGCAAACCAGTTTAACCAGCGCCGCAGTGGGTACGACAACCCCGGCTCGTCACGGCCTAGCCGCCGCTACCCGCCCATGTTTGAGACCCATCCCTACGTGCTGCGGGATGACAGCGACAGGCGATCGGCAGTGGTTGAAGTTGATGCTAGTGATTTGCCGGATACACCCAGATTTTCTGAGCCAACCGCCCGCAAACGGCGTATTGGTCAATTGACCAAGCGAGCGGAAACCGAACGACAGCGATGGTACTCGAAGTACAAATTTGACCAGTATTGGAATCCCAGCTTAGACGAAGGCAACCTGAATAGCTGGGTATCTAAGTTTGAGCAATACCTTCGGGATCAGCAACTCATTAAAAAGTACGATCCAGGTGCTGAGCTGATTGAACAGACTGGGCGAATCAAGGATATTTATCGGCGAGAGGCGCGATCGCTTACTGAAATTGGTGCGGCCAGCGATGGCTTTGCGGCCTATATCTACGCAGATGGTAACAACATGGGCGCTTACATCCGCGACCAGATCAAAACCCCCGAGCATTACCAGCAATTTAGTCAAGATGTTTTTGAGGCAACAGAGCAGTCGGTTTACTGGGCATTAGCTCATTTACATCCCCACTACTACAGCCCCGACGCCAAGTCCTCTCGCGACAACAAAAGCCCGGTATGGATTCATCCTTTTGAAATCATTACTATTGGCGGCGACGATGTGCTTTTGATTGTTCCCGCCAACGCCGCCCTAGAGGTTGCTAAGGCCATTGGCGACAAGTTTGAAGAAATCTTGGCGCAAACTGGGCGCTACGACCTAGCCCCCGGAGCCACAAAAGACTCCGCTGCCTGTCACCGCTATCGCCCCAGCACAGCGCTGCCCTCAAAGAGCCAATTGAGCATCTCTAGCGGGGTGTTAATCACCAGCGAAAATACCCCTATCTACTACGCCGACAAACTGGTCTCGCAACTGCTGAAGTCTGCAAAGAAAAAGGCAAAAACGCTCAAAGACAAAGGCTACTCTGGCGGCACCGTAGATTTTCTCACCCTCAAGGCCGTTACCATGATCTCATCCAATATTGAAGCATTCCGCCAGGAGGGGCTGACGGTGCGGTTTCAAGATCGAGAGTCGCCGCAGAGAGAACAGTGGCTCAAGTTGTACGCTGCACCCTATACCCTGCACGAACTTGGTGGGCTAATTGAAACCGTAAGAGCAGTGAAGCGGGCAAAATTTCCGCGATCGCAACTCTACCAAATCCGCAGTTTGCTAGAGCGGGGTCGCCGCACCGCCATTTTGAACTACCGTTACTTTCGGGTACGGCTGAGCCAAGCTGATCAGCGCCCCCTAATTGAAGACTTTGAAGCAGCCTGGTGCGAGGCAGCGACCAACAACGGCAACCTAGCCCCCTGGCTTCCCCCCATTTGCACAGAGAACAGAACGATCTACGCGACTCTTTGGCGTGAGATGGTGGAGTTATATCCCTTCATTCTGCTGCCCGAAGAAGATGCGCTCAAACCAGGTTCACTGGCAGAGATACCGCAATCCGCTAATACTGAGGAGGCAGCACGATGATTCAGCTCAGCACTGTTAATCAGCAGCTTGCCCAGAGAGGTCAACCTAACAGCATTGCCCTCACAGCAGTCATAGACACGGCTCTCTGCGTAGGTGCGGGCGGTTCCTCTGGCTCTCTGTCCGACAAACCTATTCTCAAAACTGCTGATGGCCACCTAGTAATTCCAGCGTCGCAGCTTAAGGGGCGGCTGCGCCACGAGTGCGAAAAACTGACGCGGGCCTTGGGTTGGCCTACTTGTGCATCTCCAGTGGCGCAAATTATGTGCCCCCAAGTAGGTTTGAGTGATTCTGCATTTCAAATCGAAGACTATGCTAGTGGCCTAACCTTTGCGGATAGTCGCCCCCAGCATCACTGCCTGATCTGCCAACTGTTTGGCAACCCTGCTCTACCTGCTCGTCTGCAATTCAGCGATCTGCTCTGCACAACCCCACCAACAGATATTCCCGAAGTGCTGCGCCCTGGTGTCAGCATTAACCGCCGTCGCCGCACCGCCGAAGAGAAAAAGCTCTATTTCTTAGAAACCTCTCCCGCCAATGCCGCCCTAGAGTTTTCAGGTTTACTAACCCTAAATCCAGCTCTGGTTCAAAATCGACCCGATTGTGCCAAAGCCCTTATTCTGGCCGGGTTGCGCCACATCCACGCCCTAGGGGGTGGCAAATCTACCGGGCTGGGCTGGCTCCACTGGCAGTCAACTGCCTTTGATCACCCTGATATCGACCCAGCAGTCTGGGATTTTCTGGGTCAAAAAGCTTTAGAACAAGCCGAGGCTCAGCCTAGCGAGACAGCGGAGGAGGCCGCATGAAGCAGATTACCCTCACCATTACGGCCCAGGCACCGCTGGCGATTGGTCAGCGCAAGCCCGGCGGCTCCGTCAGCGAGGCGATGGACTACATCCCCGGTACGGTGATTCGCGGTGCGATCGCAGGCCAGATTTTGCGTCAAACCCAGCAGTCTCCCGCAGCAGGGGATGATTTTTACACGCTGTTTGTTGATGAACAATCGACGGTGTTTTGCAATGGCTACCCGGCGATCGCCAAGCTAGGAGACGATGCCTACGCACTTAGATTTGAGGCGATCTCGGTTTTACCAGCTACGGCACTGAGTTCTAAAACCGACAGCGGCTTTAAGCCCCGCAAAGCTGGGGTATTTGACTCGCTAATCGACAGCTACTGCGCCAGAGAGCACGGCCTGTTTTATGAGCCCAATGATGTAACAGGCGATCGCGTCGAACCCTTCGGCGGCTTTTATAGCAAAGCTAGCAATACCTACGTCACTCACTCTACTAATAAGCGCCTGCTGACGCGGGTGGGCATTAATCGCCAGCGGGCCACTGCCCAAGATGAGATGCTCTACAGCCTGGAGGTGCTAAATGAGTCGCAGGGGAAGGAGACGCCGGTGCCCTCGGTCTACCGCAGCACGATCGTAGTGAATGACGATACTGTGGCTGAGCAGTTGTTGGCGTTCATTCAGGCCAACGGCGATCGCACGCGGCTCGGCGGTTCGGCTTCTCGCGGGCTGGGCCAGGTGAGCATTGAGGCCAACCTTGGCGAGGTCAATACAGATCCACTGCCTCAGCGCATTGAGGCGTTTAACACCAAGCTGCAAGAACGTTGGGCGCAGTGGAATGCCTTCGGTATTGCTGACCCCAACTTTCTCAAGGAACGCCTATTTTTTACAATCGGTCTTCAGTCCGATGCGATTTTCACAGAAAACTGGCGGCGCACGATGGTGTTGTCTGAGACCATGCTGGGGCAGTGCGTCGGCATCTCTCCGAGCAATATCAAGCTCGAAATGGCCTACAGCAGCCATGACTACCGCTCAGGCTGGAATGCGGCTTGGGGGTTACCCAAAGATGTAGAATTGGTGACCAAAATCGGAGGTGTATTCTTGTACAGCACCCCAAAATCAGAGGGCGATCACTGGTACGAGCCTCTGGCTAAACTAGAACGCTGGGGTGTGGGCGATCGCGCCAACGAGGGCTTTGGCCAAATTCGAGTCTGTGACGAGTTTCATCAGGTTATGCGGGAGGCTTCGGTATGAGTAAAACGATTAGTTCTAAAAGTGAATTGGAAATTCAGCGGGGTATTCGCTTGGTTGAAGATGATCTTGTCATTTCAATTCAGTCAGCCCTAGATACCTGTGAATATCCCAAAGATGGTCGTGACAAACTGGAGGAGTCTCAGTTCCGCAACCTGGTTAGGGTCGCTGACACCACGGAAAGTCCTGAAGTGGTTAAAAATTTTCTTCGCTATCAAGTGGGTCGTGAGCGCAAATGGGGGCGGGGTGGCAAATCTTTGGCCGAAGGCATTATTCAAGCCATCGACGGTGATTTAAAAACGACAGCGGGTGAAATCGCCACCGCCGCCGCCGAACCCAACGAAAAAAAGCGGGTGTGGATAGAGCTGATCCGTCGGTATTTGGGCTACGGTGCCCGCTACCTCAAATACCTAAATTCAACGCGGGAGGGCTAAGTCGCCATGTTCCATATTTTTAAAAACCGTTTAGACATTACTGGCACCCTCACGACCGTTACCGCCCTGCGCATTAGCCAGGGGCGCTCGACAGAACCCATAGGCTCTGATTTGCCGGTGGTCAAAGATGCGCTGGGGCGGCCCCTGATTCCTGGTTCGAGTTTTAAGGGAGCGTTGCGATCGCGCCTAGAAGCATTCTTGAGGGGCATTGATGAAACCCTAGCTGCCAACCCCACTATTGAAGCGGAGTGGTCGATTACGAATGAACGGCTAAACGGCAAAAATGGCATCAAAGTAGAGATCGAGAAACAACTAAAGGAGCTGTATCCCAAAGATAATGAATCTGGCAAACAGGCTGGAAAGAGAGACGAGCTTTTAACAAAGGCAATTTTGGCTGAAACTGACTTAGCTTCCCTGGTGTTTGGTTCGCCTTGGATTTCTAGCAAGGTTCAAATACGAGACTTAACCGTAGAGGCCGACGCCTGGTTTGGCCAGTACCAAGAGCGCGACGGGGTCGCCATTGACCGCGACACCGAAACCGCCTCCGACGGCAAGCTCTACGACTTTCAGGTAGTACCCGCCGGTACGCCATTTGAGTTCAAAGCCGTGGTCGAGAATGCTGACGATTGGGAATTGGGCCTGTTGATGGTGGGACTGCAACAGTTTGAAGCTCAGCAGATCCCCTTAGGGGGTGGCAAGTCGAGGGGACTAGGTGTAGTCAGGTTAGAACTCGATGAAATGATTTGGGTAAATCCTGGTACTTCTGAAGCACTAGTTAATTACTTAGAGCACCTGGTTAATAATCAGCTCCAGGCTTACAACAAAACGGCGCAGGAGATGCAGACCCTTAAGCGGGAGTGGTCTACAGCGCTCATTCACAAGCTCACCCAGGCTGTCTCAGCGGAAAAAGCCCATGCATAAACGCTTTGTAAACCACTGCACCATCGACCTGACGATTTCCCCCCGCGGGCCAGTGCTGATTAAGTCTGGCAAAGAGGGAGCCGACCCCACCAAGCCCGATATGGAATTTGTGGAAACTTATCACGCTGGGGGGCGCTCGATTTACCTGCCAGGTAGCTCTCTTAAGGGGGCGTTGCGCGCCCATGCCGAGCGTATTGTGCGCACCATTGGCAGCGATCGCTTTCCTCCGAACCTACCGAATCTAGATCCCCAAGATGATCTGCCTATGCCTCTGTGGGCAACAGATCCGTTGAACCAAAAGAGTTACAAGTATCTAGAAACGCCTCAAAAAGAGAAAGATACGCAAACCATTTATCGATGGTCATCGTTTACCGACCAGTTGTTTGGCAGTGTGGCGATCGCATCCCGCCTGCGTATAGAAGACGCCTACCCAGACCCAGAGCAGCCCAAACCCAGGCTCGAAGAGCGCAACGGGGTGGCTATTGATCGCGTCTTTGGCTCGGTGGCGGTTGGCCCCTTTAACTATCAGGTCTGCACTGAAGGAGCGTTTCGCACCAAAATCCACCTCAAAAATTTCACCCTAGAACAGCTCGGGCTGCTGGGGCTGGTGTTGCGTGATCTGCGAGAGGGCTGGTTTGGCCTGGGTTTTGCCAAGTCACGGGGCATGGGCCTCGTCGCGGTCAAGTTCAACGAGGCCAGAGTAGAGTATCCGGGTTGCGTGCTGGAGGGTGGGCAGATCTACACCCTAGGCAACAAGACCCCGTGGGAGGCCATTGCCCTTAAGGGAGCTGGAGCATTTTTGCCTGAGGCAGAGCGCCAAAACTACGGATTTCCTAAACAAGATGTGCAACCGCTTGATGCTTCTCAGGCAGAATTTACTCTTGAGGAGATGGACTACGGGTTGGGAGTACGGCTCAGTTGGTCTGACGGCCAGGTTGATGACTTGTTTCGGGCGGCGGTAGCGGCCTGGCGCAAACGGCTGCAGGAGGTAGCCGCATGACCCAGGCCCGAGAGCAAAACACCACTGATTTCCCCTTTGTCGGCGACAATGCCACCCCGCTAGACATCACCACGCTGGCAACTCTAATCAAGCGTTACGTGGCAGAGCCTGCATGGCACTGCCTGCGCTGGCCCCACACCATTTCTCTTGGGGCAGGGTTGCCTAGTACTGCCGCCCTTGAATGTCCGGAGGGACAGGCGTTTAACCGCGATCGCGAGCTGCGCTGGAAACGGCGACACGACACCTATACGGTGCTGCTACTCTCTAGCACCTCAGTTCCTAATACAGACCTAAGAGCACTAGTGAATCCTCAGCACCATCCCCAAACCTGGCAGATTCGCAACCTAAATGCTCAGTTTTACCCTGCTACCGAGACCCGGTTTCCGCAGGGGATTACCTATCCTGAACGGCTCGATATTGGGCAGCGATATTTTATTGATGAGCAAACTGGCATTGTGCAATTTGTGGCGTTGAGGGCTTTATAACATGACCGCGAATCCACCCAGCAGACCTATTCGGCGATCGCCCCAACCCGATGAAGGGCCATATAAGCCCTATGCCCTGGTATCATTTCCTCGGCAAAAGCCATTTTTGCGCCCCCCAGTGGGACACCATCGCTACCAGCCCGAGACGTATCACGGCACCTTATTTTTGACCCTCAAGGTGCTGACAGCCCTGCATGTCTCGACCGGAGTGACAGCCTTAGGTAGTGATGTCGATAGTCGAGTACCGCTGATTAAAACCATGGTGCAGGGCAGGCAGCAACAGTTGCTGATTCAGGGCAGTTCGCTGAAGGGCTGTGTGCGTGCGATTTATGAGGCCATTACCAACAGCACCCTAGCAGTCATCACCAATCGCTATCGAGAGAAAATGCCCAAAGAGCGCTTGCCCTGCCGTAGCAAAGATAGCCTATGTCCTGCTAGCCAAGTATTTGGGGCACTCGACTGGCAGGGGCTGGTTCACTTTACCGACGCTACTTGCACCTCAGCCAAGTCAGTGACGGGGTTTATGCCCTCGCTCTATCGTCCTCGACCCGAGGAGCGAAATGCCTACTTTGACCGAGGGTTTGCGGCAGGGCGCAAGTTCTATCACCATGCGGTGAAGGCAGTGGATAAGGGCGATCGCGGCATTCCGGTGCAGCAGGCGGGCACAGAATATGTGTTTAAAACCCAGCTACACTTTAGAAACCTGAGCGAGGCGCAGTTGGGGACGCTGCTGGTTGCCCTGGGGCAAGACCCAGATTACCCCATGGCGCTCAAGCTAGGAGGCGGCAAGCCAGTGGGCATGGGTACAGTGCAGGTGTCGGTGCCGACCCTGGAAGTGACGCAAAACGTGCGCGATCGCTACGCCAGCTACGACCCACCGAAGTCTGAAACCCTGACGGGCGGAGCGGTAACGCTGTTTATCCAGCAGGTGACCCAGGCGGCGAAGGTGAGCCAACTGGTGGAGCTACCCCAGCTAGAAGAGCTGGCGGAGATTTTGCGCTGGCCCACTGACCGCATTGCACAGGAGGGAATGTACTAATGCTGGCAACTGAAGAACTCACCGAGACCCAGTGGCAGATTGCTGATGCGATCGCCCGGCAGCTAGTGATTGAAGGCACCGATGTGAATGAGCTGCGCAAGGCGATTAGCTATTTGCGCGATCGCCAGGATGAGTCAGACGCTGGCAAGAAGTTTTTCGACTATTTGAAGACACTGTCTCGTCATGGCAATGCAGTCGGCCATAGCAAGCGTACTCTGGGCTACTACCAAAGCCTAGATGCGGTGTGCAGTCAGTTTTTAGAGAGCTATCAAGGCAATGCCCCTAGAATGCTGCACATTTTGAGCTGGGCGGCTCGGCTGGTGCAGTACTACGACAAAGGAGTGCCTACGGGGGAGATTGAGAAGCCCACTAGCGTTATGTCAGAGCGAGAGGCAGAAATTAAGTCCTTAACCAAGGCTCATCAGTTTGCGGTAGGCCAAGAGCTTGAAGCAGTTGTCACAAGCATCAAGAACAGTAAAGTGACCTATGAAATATTAGGGAGCATTAAGCTCACTCAAAAAGAACCAAAAATAGTAGATAAACTAAATGAAGGCCAAGCCCTTAACGTAATGATTACTGAGCTGAAGGAAAATGGATCAATCAAAAAAGTAAAAGCCATAAATTAGCCTTGAATAGCTTCAGCACACCAAAAGAATATAAAAATGCAGTTAATAGTTTCAGGCAATCCCAATACAGAGTCAATCCAAAAAGTAGTGTATCTAGCGAATAAATTCTACTCTGGTCAAATAACCAAAGTACTTTTTATAGATAATATTTCCTCTGTAGAGGATGAAAGAGGTAACCTAATCCACAAAGGCTCTCTTTTCGATTACCAAGGAAATTCCATCGAAGGAAAACGGAATGAAATAGTAAGGCACTATATACATAACGTCTCTATAGAGTCAACCTTAGTAGAAAGAGGTGATCTCCACCAAGCAATTCCTAAAATTTTAAGCGATAAACTTAAAATCTATGATCGATCGCAAATCGTCGTTGATTTGACTAACGGTGACAAGTATATTTCAAGCACATTATATGCGTCTGCAAGCTTATCTCAAATAGATAATTTATTCTTTTTAGTTGTAAACAAAGATAAATTTGGTACTCTCCCCGAAGATCTCTCAGAAGATGATTATAAAATCGATGTTATTTCTCCGTTGGGAAATCTGGAAAGCATCGGCAAACATACTTTCTTTGAGATTTTCTACTATAAAGACAAAGTTTCCCAGCTGACATCAAAATTTAGCGAAGTAGAATTCAAGAGTAGCTACTTAAAGAATCAACTAAAGTCACAGTTGGAGAGCTGTATTGATAGCTATTTTTTAGAGCAGTATTCCGACGCCATTTCTAAAATTAGCCAAATAATTGAAGAGATCTCTGTTGAAATTCCTGATCGAGTTAAACAGATTGCTGCAGGAGAGATTACAGAAAAAACGGCTATTAAGAATTTGGATGACTCAATAAGATGGCTCAGGAGCAACTTTTGCGATCCACTGCGGGGCAAGAAAAACAAGAATCTTTCTGAATATCAGGAAAAACTAAAGGATCTACAAACACTCGACATACTTATAGATCTAGTCAGGGTGCACAGAAATATAAGTTCTCATCCCTATGACTTTTTAAGAGGATGGGACGAGGCGCGATTAGTCATCAGTACATCACTGTATATTCTGGATAAAGTTGAGCAGGCTAAGGTTTTCTCTGAATGAAGTATGTCGGCATTGATGGAGATAATATAGGCTCAAGACTTGAGCTTGGTTTTTTGCAAAATAGAGAAGAAGACATTAAAGAAATTAGTCAAAAAGTAGACAGTGGTATTTTGGCCATGGCTGAAAGACTTCAAGATCTAGGAATGGAAGTCATTTTCTTTTCGGGAGACAGCCTTTTATGTAAAGGAGAAAGTTTAGACACGGACGTCTTGGTTCAATTAATTAAATCTCAGTCTATTACATTCAGTTTCTCTGCGGGTATTGGAGACACCTTAAGAGATACCTATCTTGCCTTGAAATATGCAAAGACATCTGGAAAAAGCAGAGTTGTAATATTTGAAGATTCAGAATATAAAGTCTTGAGAATTAGTTGAATTTATTGATATTCTCAGTGAGTGTTCACAGGTGTAACCCTAAAAGAGGTTCCTGAATGTTTAATCTGGGAGTAAAGAAGGGGAGGGTTGATTTTGACGAGCAGCATGAGTGGCTTGAACCAGGTAGTCCAAAGCTGGGCGATTTTGAGA
>Ga0335397_10005911_pt1 | contig 15898 bp, 13 predicted proteins | sample MAT04_FD_205740 | JGI IMG/M metagenome (GOLD analysis project Ga0335397, IMG submission 205740) | Freshwater microbial communities from Lake Fryxell liftoff mats and glacier meltwater in Antarctica - MAT-04 (spades assembly) (version 2) ... | reverse complement strand
GCTGGATAAAAAATGTGGAAGAAACTTTTGTGAGCTATACAATTACTGACAGCAAAAAAAATACCTGGTGCCGTATTAATGTTATGAAAAGTACCATCAGTAAAGGAACCATTGAGGCTGATTTTGACAGCGAATGGCAGGATTTAATTGTAAATAATTATAAACCTACGGATAAACCAAAGGAAAGTGACATACAAGAAGCAGAAGGTTTCAAAATAAAAGTAGGCACCAGTAAATTTACTTTTGATAACAGCGAATGTTCGGCCATGCTTAGCACAGCAACCGGCTACAACAGATGTGTAAGTATCGTGGCTGTTGCCAACAATCGGGATCATATAAACGAGATACAGGCCTTCATAGAATCTATTGAACTAATAAAACCTGAAGCTACTGCAGCGGAAGCCCCCGCAGCGGAAGTACCTGCCGCCGAAGATGTTGAAAAGTCCATTATTGGTACCTGGGTAAGAAGTGCAAGCAATCAGTCAGACTATTCTGTAAATAACGGTATTAGCGGCAATACGAAAAGTCAATACAGCTTTAATAGCAACGGTACATACACTTTTTATAGAAAATCTTTTCAAATGACTTATAATAAACTTCTACTAGCAAGAGAAAGCGGATCTTATAAACTTAGCGTAAAAGACAACATTACCCAAATTACCATTAACCCACAAAAAAGTATTATAGAAGAATGGAGTAAAGAAAATGGTACTAATCAATGGGGCAAACTTTTATCCACCCAAGGCTGCAAGTTAGAAATAGTCACTTACGGATTTTTTAAACATTATGCTGCCGGCGTGCAGAAATGGTACTTAATATTAGACGGTGTTAACCCAACGCAAAGAGATGGCCCATACAACGGTGGTTCATTATTTAATAACGCATGGATGTATGGTCCGGGTGACTATCCGATTGAGCTTCCGAATTAATGAAAAAGTTTAACTAGAAATAAATTCGATGAAAATAATACTATTGCTCTTTTTTGTTATTACTACCTCAAGTGTTTTTGCACAACAGCAAACCTTTGACCTCATCACCTACTCTCCTCCAAAAGGCTACACAAAAAATGTGGAAAAAACTTTGGTGAGCTATACAATTACTGATAGCAAAAAAAATACCTGGTGCAGAATTATGGGTATAAAAAGTACGACAAGCAAAGGAACCATTGAGGCTGATTTTAAAAACGAATGGCAGCATTTAATTGTAAAAAACTATCAACCAACAAATACCAGAAAGGAAAATGAAGTACAGGATGCGGGGGGCTGGCAAATAAAAGAAGGCAGCAGTATATTTACTTTTGATAACAGTGAAGCTATGGCAGTGCTGACCACCGCAAGCGGCTACGACAGATGCGTAATTATTGTAGCGGTCACCAACAACAAAGACTATTTAAAAGATGTACAGGAATTAATTGCGTCAGTTGATTTGATAAAACCTGAGATTTCTTCAACACAAACAACAGTTGCAAATGATGATGAAAATTCAATTATTGGCACATGGGTTAGAAGTGCAAGCAACCAGTCAGACTATTCTGTAAAGTCCGCTTAAATGCTGGTAAATGGAAGGCGTTTCAATAAGCGCCCCTACCCTATGAAAAAGTCCGGGTAACTGTGTGTTTAATGGTTGGCCGAAAAATTCGATATGGTTGCCCTGTTGAGGTAAAAGGCCTGTTAGCAGCCGCATCGTGGTTGTTTTCCCAGCGCCATTCGGGCCTAAAAAACCATAAATACTTCCCTTGGGTACCTGTAATGAACCATTTTGAAGCACAGGTTTCCCTGAATGAAAAGCATACGTAAGATTTTCAATGGAAATAGCGATGGTGTAAACGGACATTTGCAAAAGGATTAGAGAGCAATAATAATGAAAATAGGAAGGACTGCCACATCGGCAATGTGAAAATCAGGAAAATGAAAAAATGAGTACTAAACTTAAAGGAAGCCTCTAAAAACCTCTGAGCCCCCCTTCAACTTCCTTTGCCCGTTTGGAGAGAAATGCAGCAGACAAATATTCATTCTGCGATGTTACAATCCACCTATTTTTAAGCATATTATGCTTCCCCTTTTATGAAATAAAATGGCTGCTACAAAAAAACTGTTGGTTCATAACCAATTACTGTCGTAATTTTCGCCTATAAAAGATGGATTATAAAACCTATATGCGCACATGTATTACTTAGCCATTTGGCCACCTATAATATTCCAACTATGGCTGTAAACATCTATACTTATTATAAAAAAAACATCTTTTCTACAGCACTGATTCTATTGCTGGCGATGGTTGCAGTTGCTCAAACCACCCAAAAAGATATTCTGCAATCGCTGTCCAGTATACCCAATGATACGGCTAAGGTAAGGACACTTACCACACTGAGTAAAAACCTCATGAGTCGCAATCTGATAGAAAGCCTTGCCTATGCCAATGAAGCGGTAAAAACTGCTCATGCAGCAGGCGATAGTTGGTGGCTGGCAAGTGCCTATATGCAACAAGCAGCCATCCTTACTGAAAAAGGTAATTTCTCAGATGCTGATATTTTGATCAAAACTGTAGATAGTATCATTACAAAAAATAAGCTATATACATTGCAGCCCCAACTTGACCTGGTCAGTGGCAGGTTACTAAGTAAAAAGCATTTTCGTCCTCAGGCTTTGGCCTCCTTTCTAGCCGCAATGGGAGGCTTTGAAAAGCAGGGCGACAACATGATGATAGCAGAGGTATGCTACTCTATCGGTGCCCTATACTTTTTTTCTGACGAATATTTACTATCACTGCGATACCTGAAGAGGGGGCAAAAAATAGTGGAGAAGATGGAAAATCAACCTTTATTGGAACGCATTTTAGCCTCTAGCGCTGGCGATTATGCCTTATTGAAAAAGTATGATACTTCTCAGGCAATGTTGTATCGGGCTATGGACATCAACCAAAAATTAGACAATTATGCAGGATTAGCCGTTACCCATACCAATATAGGCATGAACCATTACGACCTGGAGCAATACGATAGTGCATTGCACCATTTTAGAAGGGCATTTTCATTTGACAGCCTTTGGCAAAATCCAGTAGGTATACTTTATAGTAAAATCAACATGGCCGCCGCTTTAAGAAAGCTTCGCAGGTTCGACAGCGCCTTGCAATTGATACTTACAGCTACAGCTCAGGTGGATACGCTGGATGAATTGTATTTGAAAAAAACCATATTGGAAGATGCGGCTGCGCTTTATGAAGATTTAAATAACCCACAAGCTGCTTTGCTGTATTATAAAAAATACCAAACAGTAAAAGACAGCCTGTTTAATGAAGACAAAGCCAAGATTTTAGCTGACTTGCAAACCAGCTATGAAGTAGAAAAAAAAGACAATCAACTGCTACAGGCAAAAAACCACCAAAGGCAGCAGCAAATGTGGGAAATAGGCCTTATAGTGCTGATAGCAGCACTTACAACGGCTGTAATCTTGCGTTCACGCTGGCAAAAGCAGCAGATGAATTTGGCCATGGAACGACTAAAAAACCAAGAGCAACAACTGGCCTCCATTGCGGTAAATATGTTACAAAAAGATGAACTGGTAGAAGAAATAACCTCCGAACTGGAGGCACTCAAAAACAGCGACGCTGCACAGCGCTTTGAACAACTGGAAGCCCTGCTCAACGCAAGGGTGAGTACCAATGACGATTGGGGCCGCTTTCAAACCCAGTTTGAAGCACTGTATCCCGGCTTTTTTGGCAAATTACAAATTCAGTTCCCTAGCCTTACCGCTACCGAAATAAAAATGTGCGCCATCGAAAAACTAGGTATTCAAGCTGATCAGGCAGGTACTATATTAGGCGTAAATGCTGCCAGCATTCGCAAAAGCCGCTACCGGATGCGAAAAAACCTGAGTAATGAACAGGTGGAAGCATTGCACAAGTTTATTCATTCGGTATAGGGCATCTCCAAAAAAACCTGCTGCGCCGTTGTACCCAATGCCTGACATCGGCTTTTACAAAAGATAAGGAATGTGTTTTGTCTCTATTCCGGTTTCATACAATTGTCAAGTCTTGCCTGGGCCGTTTTTTAGAAGAGCCTTTAATTAATGTCTCCGGTATTAATCTTTTTAAAATTTGTTTCGCTTTGTTGCCGGGAGCTGTTCATCGTCTTTGCAAATCATCCGTTTGCTGTCCGATTTCCGTGTTTACAGGTGGACAAAACTGGGACAACGCTCCGTAATCATATGATTTTCAATTAATTAAACTGTCTTTCTTTTGTATGCCTCCTTTCTTTGGATGGGCGAACACCCGCTACTACTTTAGCCGTACAAACTTCCTCATTTCACTCCAAAAAAAGTATGTATGAAAAATGTTCTTCGCCCATTGGTCATTTGTTCCCTCTTATTTCATTTGGCCGGTATAGGCTCGGTGAATGCCCAACTGAACAAACTAAAAGATAAATTAAAACAAGCTAAAAGCTCAACAAGTAGCGAAAAACCGGTATCGGTTAAAACCAGCGAGTCAGTAACAGGTAAAGTAGAAAAGGTAGCCGATGCAGCCGGCACGGACGGGCTAGGTGCCATAAGAAAACAATATGCCGCAGGCAGCATGACAATTGCAAGTAATGAAGAAACTAAACCTGCGGAAACTTCAGTACCTGCCTATCTTACTTTCACCAACGATTTTTCGAAGCCTGAGGCCGACATGGCACAATTTACCGGTAAGGATTTTGTATATGCAGTGCTTAAGCTGCCAAAAAAACTAGCAGATTACCTGCCAGCATCCGATGCAGACAACCTGGAGTACTACCGCATCGTTATTAAGGCATGGCCCGATTATGATAAATATCGGAATGTAGAAAGTAACCTGAAATTGAATAAAAAGAGCCAATTCCCGCTGGCATTTAATACCAATACCATTCCTTTTGGTATACTGCCCGCACAAGAATTTTACGATGCCTTTGGCGATGCCTATAAAAAGGAGGACAAGTTTGCTACCCCCGCCGATGCTGTAAAAGGATACAGCCGCATACTGGCCAACCCCATCACTTTTGAGATTGCCGAAATGTTGAAAAATGCTCCCGAAGGGCCTCAAATAGTTCACGTAAAAGTGGAAATTACGGCCAAGCTTAAAGGAAGCAGCTTTCGCAAATTGGATGAAATAAGAGGTGCCTTTGGTGTAAACCTTGATGCCGAAGCCAAAGAAAGATATACAGGTATTGTAGAAGCTATGGGCGAATACAAACTGAGCAATTACTATTTTGGTGCATTGAGTATTGCCAACCAAACCATTAGCGAAGCGGCCGAAGCGGAAATGCTGAAAAACATGAGCCCCCGCGACCGGGAAAGGTACAATATAGCCAAGCGAAGCCCTGATGGTTATATGGCAGCTTACAAAGGCTCTAAAGCTTCCTGCACATTTACCATGGATAGTCAGCGCGGTACCAATGCCAAAATATGGATTAGTTGGCCCGATGGTGGCGAAGGGAAAGAAGCTGGCAATAGCTCGCTTAACCTATTTCCGGGAGCTACCCGCAGCAAAACCAAAAGTATACCAGTAGGCGCCACTGTTACCATGAATGGGCGAACGCTGATACCCAAAGTAAGCGGCAACCAGAATGTTACCATTTACTGGTATTACTAATGCCACAGCGCTCTTTATTCTGGTATATTTTATGGCTAATAGTGCCTCTTTTACTGGTGCTGTTTTATGCTAGCTGTAGTCAGGGTAACGCACCTGCTGTACCTGCCATTAAACAAACTCCAATTACAATATCTCCCAATCACCATCTATTTAAATCAAAAAAAATACTATGCGATTCCAACCATCTATCTTCAGATTTCTTTCGGCCTTGCTTGCCATTGCCGCAAATGCCTTCTTCGCCCATGCGCAGGTGGGAATAGGGACAGCCAACCCCAATAGTGCAGCAGCTTTAGAACTACAGTTTAGCAACAAAGGGTTTTTAATGACCCGGGTTAGCCTCAACAATACGAGCGACAATACCACCATCCCGTCGCCTGCCACCAGTTTATTGGTGTACAATACCAACGCCAGCATGGGCGGTGGTGGCGGTACGGGCTTCTATTTTAATGCGGGCACAACAGGAGCGCCCAACTGGACCCGGCTGCAAAGCGGTGCAGGCAGTGGATTACCCTGGCTTATAACAGGCAATAGTGGCACCAACCCCACCAATAACTTTATTGGCACTACTGATAACACGCCACTCATTTTTAAAACCAACAACAAACAAAGCGGCATAATAGACCCCGCATTACGCAGCTATTTTTGGGGCGAGGATGCCGGAGTGAATAATAGTGGTACCGGGAATGTGGGTATTGGTCATGTAGCATTGCGTTTAAATACTACACGGAGCGGCTTGGTAGCCGTTGGCGATAGCGTACTTTATTTCAACGGAGTGGGGGGCACCACAGCACAAGGCATTTTTAATACAGGTGTGGGCAGCAGGGCACTGCGCAGCAATACTACTGGCAGCAACAACACAGCCCTTGGTGCCCGCACCTTGCTGCGAAATACGACAGGGAGCCATAATACCGCAGCCGGATTTGATGCATTAAGCCTTAATGTAAGTGGAAGCAATAACAGTGCTTTTGGCAGTGAAGCCCTCGAGAATAATATGGCAAGTGGTAATACCGCCATGGGTGCAGCAGCACTCAGAAACAATTCCTCGGGTACCGATAATACGGCAGTAGGTTTTCAAGCGTTGCGTGGCAATTCGACCGGGTCGCGAAATACGGCCGTTGGCGCTTTTGCTATTGCCAACCCCCTCCTAAATTTTGATAACACCGCTGTTGGCTACAAAGCGAACGAGTCAGGTGGCGAACGCAATACCGCCGTAGGAAGCTTTGCACTGGAAGGAATAACGGCCGCCGGACCCTCGGATAATGTAGCCGTTGGTTTTAAGGCTATGCAAAAAGCAGGTACTATCAGCAATAGCGTCGCCATTGGAAATTTTGCGCTAAATCAAGCCACAGGCGATGGCAATACAGCCATAGGAAGTACTGCAGGTAGCATACTTAGCACTGGTACTAACAATACTTTTATAGGCAATAGTGCCACAACAGGTAACAGCATCCAGGCAACGCAAATTACAAATAGCACGGCCATTGGGTATGAAGCAAAAGTAAGTGCAAGCAATAATGTACGGATTGGCAATGGCGATGTTACCAGCATAGGAGGACAAGTAGCATGGACGGCCTTAAGTGACCAGCGAGCTAAAAGCGAAATCAAAGCTAATGTACCAGGTTTAGATTTTATTCTTCAACTAAGGCCGGTGAGCTACCAACTGCACGCAAACTTTTCTGCCGCTGCCGCTGCAAATAATGGTGGTACTTTGGCCGGCAAGATCAAACCACGTCATGTTGGCTTTTTGGCGCAAGAGGTAGAACAAGTGGCAAAAAAAATGCAGTATGATTTTGATGGTATAGATGCGCCTGCAACACCCGATGGCACGTATGGTATACGCTATGGGCTTTTTGTAGTACCCCTTATAAAAGCTGTACAGGAACAACAGGTCGAGATAGCACAACTGCTGCAAAAAGCAGCCGAACTAAAAGCAGCCTTAGAGCGAGCTATACAGCAACGTAATACAACCCAAAAAGTAGTTTCTATAACCACTGCATCACAACAATAAGGTAACCTCAAGCAAAAAATATAACATGATAAGCATACCTGCAATTTTAAAACACCTGGTAATATCAGGCCTGTCGCTGGGTTTTACCCAAATGGGTATTTGCCAAATGGCTATTGGCACAACCAATGCTCAGCCGCATGCAAGTGCCGGGTTAGAACTCACCCAAATTAATAAAGGGCTGCTAATCCCGCGGGTAACGTTGTCCGGTCCTACAGATGCCACAACGATCTCCTCCGATAATCCTACTGCCTTGCTGGTGTACAATACCAACGCCGCAATGGCAGGTGGAGGAGGTACAGGGTTTTACTACAATGCCAACGAAGCAAACCCAGCGGTCCGCAATTGGATAAAAATTGGTACGGGTACAGGCAACACTAGCCTCTGGAATTTATCAGGAAATGGAAGCACTACACCAGGAACCAATTTTTTAGGCACCACCGATAATAAAATCTTAGTGTTTGCTGCCGGTACAGGAGCACAGCGCCAAGGCGTAGTCAATTATTTTTACCGATCCTATTATTTTAATGGCGATGTAAGTAAGGTGACAGCCACCGAACAGGCATGTGTAGGAATTGGATTTGAAGCCCTGAAAGCCAATCAGCAAGCCAATAGTCGCATAGGCATAGGACGGTACAGCAACAGGCAGCAAAGCGGTATCACCCCTTCCGAAAACAGTGTGGCGATTGGTGATTCAGCTTTATCCGCCTACAGCAATGCAACAGGAGCGGTCATAATGGGGGCAAATGCAGCAAGAAATGCCGATAAACCAAGTGCTTCCACCGCCATGGGGTCTCAGACCCTGAATATGAGTACCCAAGGCTCAAACGAGGCATTTGGAAGCAATACGTTGGCAGCATTGGTTGGCAGTTTTAATTTTAGTACAAACACCTCCACAGGAATTCATAATGTAGCTTTTGGTAGTAGTGCTTTGGAAAAAGGCAACTTGTTACAAACCAATACAGCTATAGGATACAAGAGTCTGGGAAATTTAGCCAATGGTATCTTACGGGAACGAAATGTAGCAGTGGGCGTTGGCAGTATTGCTATACTGGACGATGATAATGCTTTAGTAGGTAGTATTGATAATACTGCAATTGGATTCAAAGCCCTTCATGGACCGGGTGCAGGTGCGGAAAACACCGTCGCAGGAGTAAATGCATTATCTGCTGATGCAACAAAAAGAGCTTGTATAGCTATTGGAATGGATGCCTTGATTAAAAATTCTGGTGCCGGAAATATAGCTATTGGCTTTTCAACCGCCGGCAATATTACCACAGGTGAGGGCAATACGGTGATTGGTGCCAAAAGTATGCGCTTTGTAACCACTTCAGATCACAATACAGCCGTCGGTTATCTTTCCTATTCGGTATTCAATTACACCAATAGCACTGGTATTGGGTACAACGCAAATATTTTTGCAAACAATCATGTGCGCTTTGGCAGTAGCACTGTTAGCAGCATTGGCGGGCAAGTAGCTTTTACAAACCTTAGTGACGAAAGAGCGAAAAGCCAAATTCAGGAAGATGTGCAAGGAGTATCCTTTATAGAGCAACTAAAACCTGTTACGTACCATATTAACCGGGCTGCCCAACAAATACTGGAACAAACAAGCCTTCAACCGCGTATCAATGGCCTTGCACCTGTACCACTACCCGACAAAACTTTGCACACTGGTCTTGAGGCACAGGCAGTAGAACAAGCGCTCCTGAAAATTGGAATGGCAGCAGATATAGTAGATGCGCCTACCAACCTCAATGGCATTTACGGAATTCGTTACGAATTACTGGTAGTACCGCTGGTAAAAACTATACAGGAGCAGCAAGCAACCATCAGCAACATTCGCAAACTTTTAGAAGAACTCTCTGCACAGCTTGCCACCTTTCAGGCAATGCAGCAATAACATTTAATGACATGTTGAAAGAATGAGAAAACCTAAAAAAATATGTATGAAAAATTACGTAAAAGCCAATTACTCAGAAAACATTATAAGAATACAAGCAAGCAGCAACTACTCTGTTATATGGTATGTCTGCGGTAAAAAAGAAGTGGTAAGCAAACAGTTGGAAGTAGTGCAAAACGAGCTACACGACAGGCATTTTATTCGGGTACACCGTAGCCATTTAGTAAACATAAATTATATCAGCATGGTACTTACTCCTGCCAATAAAACCGGTTTAGTTGAATTGCAAAACGGAGAACAAATAGCTATCAGCAGGCGTAAGCATAAAGTAATAAAAATGGCAATGAAACAACCCTTTCCAAAAGTAGTAAAAGAGGCTTGCTGAATTTTCGTGAAAGAAAGCTACCTGAAGAGGAATGTCGTGGATTTTATTGAAACTAAGTTGTTTTCTAAAACCCCTTGGGAAGGCCTGATACCCATTTTATATTTCAGCGAATATGACTAAGTTTGGCACAAATTTTTACCATGCATCCCTACTTGCCACATCTCCTACAGGATATTGAAAACGCTAAACGTCCTGGTTTTCCAGACAATCATCCTTTTTTTAGCAGCTATGAACCCGAAGAGGACGAAGACGATGAATCAGATGATTGGGAAAGTCAAATGGACGATCTCTCAAACGAATCAAGTACTTATGAGCTAAAAGATAGGAAAGCAACCGATGATGACTTGCTCCGGGATGTCGAAAAAACCACTTCTGCCGGGTCTGAGGACGAATTAGCAGGACCCCGTGAAGAGATAAGCGAAGAAGAGGAAAATGATTTGGAGGATAACAATGCTGCAGACGAATTATTGGAAAATGAAGATTTTGAAGATGATTCAGATGACGGCTCAGCGGACGAAAAAGAGGATAACTTACAGGAAACTTTTGCAGAAGTTGAACGATTTGTTAGCGGTATGCCACCGCCCCTCAATTTTGGCGGTCATTGTGGGTTGAAAGTTGCAGATTTTCCACCCGCAGAGCAATTGAGCGAAGAAGATATGAAAGAACTAATAAAGGCTTATAGAAAAATGGGTGTCACCTGGAATATCGATTTTTGTTTCCCAAAGAAATTACCGACTGTTCAGTATTATAATATCCTGATCAATACACTTAATGAAAGAATCATGATCATGAAAAACGGATTTACCGGAATGGACTATTGCAGCGGCAATCCTGATGGATGCAAATTTGGCGAATACTGTAAGTGTTTGGAATATTGGAATGAAAAAACGGAGGATAATAGCCAACAAGTACGTTAATATTCAATTGAATTTAATACTAAAAACTGTCCAAATCGGGAATTGAATTCCCGATTTGGACAGTTTAAAACATGCTTATTGATTAGTTTATAGGCACTTGACGTTAAAGATGATTTAAGGAGTATTATAATCTATTGGGAAGCTTTGGGGAAGCAGGTATACACTACTCCCCATTAATTAGACAGAATTTTTGCCATTGTTAGTTTCTAGCTTAGCCCCCGGCAGGGTCAGGTTTTTATGTTATGCCGCTTGCTCATACCATAGTTTGGGTGTCTGATACCCTAATGATTGATGCCTCCTTTCATCGCAACTCGCACTGCTTCACAATACTCAGCGCTTCGTGCTTCTTGTCAATCATAGATCGTCTTTCTGATAATGACCTCACAACAACTTTTTTTTTAGAAAATCATTAGCCACCTTCAGCTCCCCAATCTGTGCGTAAAGCACTTGTATGAGTTCTGCCTGGGTCTCACTGTCCGCAGCAGCAGTTCCACTTTTCTCAAAAACAGAAGAAGAGTTTTGAATAAACTCTCTTTTCCATGTATTGATTTGATGAGGGTGTACATCGTACTTTTTACTTAATGCCTCGATAGTTTGTTGCTCCTTCAGAGCCTCTAAAGTTACCTTCGATTTAAACTCAGCCGAAAATTTACGGCGCTTTGCTTTAGTCATTTTTCAGATTTTAATTGGTTAAAATTATAACTTAACTAACTGTCTGAAAAATGGGGAGTATTATAGAATTCTTTGGATGAACGATGCAAACTCTCCAGGAGCAGGAATATATCAAGGCTTTGGAAAAGATGAATAATCAATGGGAGCGCAAACAGAAAAGATAGAAAACACCCGTGTAAGGAGTTGGAGCGAATCGATGGGATGCAATAATGTGATGACCACATCTGCGGTATTTGCAGCAACCCGCAAAGGATCAACTTATTATTAAAACCTGATAATAGAAGGCCTTAGCTGTTTGTACAAATCAATAATTTTAGGGTTACATGTCCTTTATACCTGAATGTTAAAGTAATTAATTTTTATGCGCTGGAATTTATTCTTAATCGTATAGAGATTTGCCGTAACCAGGATGGCGAAAGCCTTTAGGAATTTAGAGGATGGTTTGAAGCCTTGAAATTTTTAAAGATCGGTTTAGTGTGTAGCCGTTTTTTCTATCCGTATAATTTCAAACTCAGCTGGCTTAACAGTTGCAACACCTGCCAGTAAAATGAATGTATGATTACGGATGTCTGCTGCAGTCATCGTATCATTTCCAATTTTTACATAATAAGCTTCTAAGGATTTATTACCCCTTAATTTTCCTTTTTGAAAATAGCTGTACAATAAATTTTCGGCATCGGCTTTAATTTTTACCCAGGTAGCGGCTGTGTTGGGTTCATGCTTATGAGCATCAACAATTCTATTCAACTCATTTTCAATTTCAGCTTTTAAAGTAATTGGAAATACAGCCTTCCTTTTAAGCGTAGTGTTTTTAATAGCTGCTTTTTGTGTTTCAGAATCTTTTGTAACCACCTGCCTTAACTGCGCCGCAGCACTTTTTGCAAATGTGATCATTGCCAATAATACTAAGTACTTCATATTTTTTATTTTAAGATTACCCTATCAAAGTACGAAACAATAGCAATTTCAAAATCCCTTGAAAAAGGGATTTTGAAAAATATACCTGCTATTATAATAGTAACCTACTATAAAACTGTGTAGCTAATTTTAAAACACTGCTGTAAAATATTAATACGGCCATATACAAAACTTATTTGCCCTTTCATTAGGTTGTATATTTTAATGATGTAGTGGACTACCTCTTTTCTGCATTAAGATTTTCGGGATTAATATCAGCCATTTATCCATCACCGGTAATAGTACGGGTATAGATAGCGGAGAGGCAAAGTCTTTATTTGATAAAACGTATATCACCAGCACAAAGCATGTTTGTTGCTATTCAACGGCTTACCTGACCATTAAAAAAATTTTATACAAAGAAGGGCGGTCCTTTCAGACCGCCCTCATCAAATTACCATCCTTTTTGAAAAAAGTACTACTAACGCTGCTTCATAAAACGCACCACAAAGTTTTGTTGCTGAATGATGCATCGAAGCGTGTACACACCTGCCGGCAAATGACTCACCGCTATTCCACTTCTACTTCCAGGAATCAATATCGGTTGTGCAACCAGTTTACCTGCACCATCTAATACTGATGCAGTGATGGGCTGGCTGTTTACAAATGCCGGGATACTCACGTACAGCCAATCGGCCGTAGGATTGGGATACACACTCACTTGTATCACACCCGCTTGTTTGAGTAATACAATATTGCTATACGCAATAGTACCATCTTTATCAACCATCTTTAACCGGTAAAAATTATTCCCTTGCCAGGGTTGGGCCACCGTAAAACTATAGGCAGCGCCGCTACCGGGACCACCGCTCGGGGCTGTATTTCCAACCGTTAGAAAATCTCTTCCATTAGCCGAACGTTGTACTTCAAAACGACTGGTATTGATCTCGGAGGTAGTAACCCATTTCACTAAGTGACCCGTACCCGCAGCCTCCGCTGTAAATGACAGCAGACTCACCGGTAAAGGACCCAATGGAATGAGCACGGCACTCCATCCATCGCCTTCACCTCCATAAAAAATAGCGTTGGAAAGCGCAAGGTTTCCACCGTGTACAAAACCATCTCCTTCACTACCGATAAAAATAGGGTTCGACACTGCATTGTTGCCCTCGTTTGAGAAACCATCACCTGCACTTCCTAAAAAGATGTTGTTGGAAATACCGTTGTTGGTTTGTATAGCAAACCCATCTCCAGTTCCACCACTAAAAATAGTATTGGTTAGGGCGTTATTGGACACAAACGAAACACCACCTCCCACACCGCCTGTAAAAATAGAGTTAGATAAACTGTTGTTGGATGCATTGCCAAATCCATCTCCAGCACTTCCCAAAAAAATGTTGCCGGCGGCTGTTACAAATGCCCTGGTATGGATTCCGTCACCGGCGCCTCCATAAAAAATATTGTTATTGGGCGGTTGTGCTTTTGCACAAAAAGCCGCCCAACAAAATAGAAGAAGTAACATAAATCTTTTCATGTAGTTATTTTTAGCCCGCTATGTAGTGTTGTGTAAACTTTAAATGGACGTATTGTATATTTTATTACACGATCTATAAAACACGATCCGATAGCTATCGGATTACACGAATTAATACAGTGCTTGACTCATAATGCGAGCCTCAAACTTGAGTATTCGCTTTAAGCCCTTTTTGCGTTAACACATCACTCGTAACAGATAGTGATTCACTTTTTTACAAATCAATTATTCACCGGTTCTTGCTCCGCGACCGCCGGATAAAGCACCAGCGGTACTATAATCGATCGGACCACTGGATCGATCACTCACCTGTAAAATGCTGGGCTGTGAGGCGTACCCACCACCTCTTGCTATAGTGCCAGAAGGATTTGCAATAGAAGGCCATCCGGCAGTATTTGCTTCTATACTTGCGCTCAACATACCATCTCCATGTGCACCCGTATATCCTCTGCCATCGGTATTACCTGCGTAGATGACCAACTCTTGCACATTACCGCTCATTTCCATAATGCCATAAAAAGTAGCCCCCGCTTGCGTACGGTTAGAGGAAGCCGTGGCCAAAGCTCCACAGCGAATGATCGTATTTCCTGTTCCAAAATAAGCAGCGTTACCATTCGTCCAGGTCTCTGTGCTGGTACCAATATTTTGCCCTGCAGAAACGCCTGAAATAGTAGTATTGCCCCATGCAAATTCTAAAGGCGAGGGGGTATTATTGCCACCACGACAAGCTTTCTCATATTCAAATTCCGAAAGTGGGCGCATCGCAGCCCAATCTAACCAAGCCAGCATATTTATTGGAGAGAATGAACTTGCCGCTCTTTCTGGTTCTGTAGCCGTCATAGCAGGTACACTTCCACCTGCACCAATATTATTGCGCAAATTGGCACTGGTTTGATCAAGCGTATTTAAAAAATCAAGGTGTTGTTGCCTGCTAAATTCATACTTCATCGTCCAGAAAGCCTTGAAGCCTTTTGGATAAGCAGCCGGTATAGAACCTGAATTTAAAAAGTTAGCAACTGCAGATAAGTTCCCGGCAGTTAGGCCACAAGTGATGCTGTTTTCACTGGTGATAGGATACCACGTGTTTACGGCCCCGTCTCTGAATTTAAAGGTTTCTGCAGAGGCGTTGCCAAGATTAAATGGACTTTGTGGTACATACACCATCTCCACTGCGTACACTTTAATTTCTACATTTTCATTGTCTAATACGCCATCCGCCCCATAATTCCAACGGATACCGGCATTTGCAAAATCGACATCGCCGATACCGTCTGCACTTCGATACATGAATACCCCTTTGCCATCTGTCGCTGGTTGTATGGTACTGCCTACAGGCGCCGTTTGCCCGCTAGCGTTGATGGTTGCATGCAACCATACAGACGTGCTTTGTTTACGGTACTTCACAAAAACCCAACAGCCATCATAATTAGACTCGTTGGTACTGGTGCGCCAACTATTTTTCCAATTGATGCTGAACTGCACATTGTTAAAATGGGTCGACAATGGACCGGCGGTAGTTTGATTGATGAGCGAAACGCTGGTAACTAACACATCGTTTGCTTTTGAAAGATTGGCCAGACATAATACACTGGCGAAACTTAAGATCATTTTTTTCATAACGAAGATAATTTTTATAAACACAAATCTATCTTTTTTACACTCCCACCCAATACCCTTGATACGGTATTTTTGATCAGGAGATTTATTGTGAAAGGTGGTTTTCGTTTGCACATCTCACCAACGATTCTTTGATTCGTTCCGGGTAATCTTACCGGGCTTAAGCAGCGCCGAGGACTTTGCGGGTGCCAGTATTCCTATTCGCATTTATTGCAATCCACTTCTTCGATCCTATCGCTATCGGAGTTCATAAAGTTGGTAGCTGGGTGAATGCTTCTTTGAACTAAAATCAACCTCTGCGAATGTGTACAGGTTGTATTCATAAATTCAATCTTCTTTTATGGCTAACGCTTCGGCTGTTGGT
>Ga0335397_10005908_pt1 | contig 15901 bp, 12 predicted proteins | sample MAT04_FD_205740 | JGI IMG/M metagenome (GOLD analysis project Ga0335397, IMG submission 205740) | Freshwater microbial communities from Lake Fryxell liftoff mats and glacier meltwater in Antarctica - MAT-04 (spades assembly) (version 2) ... | reverse complement strand
TCATCTGACGAAAGTGAGGGTTATATCCCCACGTATCGTCAGTTACCTAAAAATGGAACAAGGGAGACACTGAAAGAAAGCCTAAAATAGTTCGACAAAGGATATTTACTGTGAAACATCGTTTTGCTGTTCTCTTGCTTCTTTCTCTTTTTATCGTGGGTGTTTCCTCTATCCATGCCCAAAACGAAGTTCGCGTCGCCGTTGCGCGGTTACAAGATGTAAACGGGCTGTTTGTCGGCACGGTTTCCCTCACCCAAGTGAACGCCAATGTTGTGGTCGTCGCGTAGGTGACGGGGCTGCCGCCCGGGATACACGGCTTTCATATTCACGCCGCCGGTTTGTGTGAAGCCACCAGCGAAACGCCCTTTACATCGGCGGGCGCACATCTTAACCCTAACGAATCGCTGCACGGCGATCATGCTGGCGATATGGCTACACTGATGGTTTTGGAGAGTGGGGCGGGTTACATAACCACTTTCACAGACCGCTTCAGCGTGGCGGATTTATTAGACTCCGATGGCAGCGCCGTCATTATTCATGCCAATGCCGATAACTACGCCAACATCCCAGAACGCTACGGCGTGCCGGATGAAGAGACCTTATCGACAGGTGACGCTGGCGGGCGGATTGCTTGTGGGATTATCCAAACCGCCGAAGCATGGAATCCCGACGATACGATTGCCGCTTTGCAAAATCTTCCGCTGGATTTAATCCCCGCGACAGTGAGCCGCGAAGCACGGGCGGAACGTGGTTCGCTCATCATGACGCTCAATGCTTTGGGCGGCACCCAGATATTGACACAGATTATCAGTGGCGAAGGTGGACAGATTGGCACGATGACGCGGGAAGGCGACATCCTCACCATCACCTTCACGGAAATCACCTATGATGTCGGGGCGATACAATTACCGGGCGGTTTGAGCATCGAACCACAGCGCATCACGCTTGACCCCAGCCAAACCAGCACCCTGCAAATTGACCTGACGACAGGCGAAGTCACACGTAATTTGCATTGGCTGATGACGGGTACGAATGTCTTGTACGACGGTCAGCCGTCCGTCGCCCTCGGCGATACTGCCAGCGTCCAGATTGTCGAGATTGAAGACCTCGGCAACAACCAATTCGCTGTCCGGCTAATCACCCATTGGAAGACCGATCTCGCACTGACGACATGGACGATTAATGGCGCGACAGTGCCTAGTGGTCAGGTGGATACCTTAGCGGAATTTGATGGTCGCTATGTGATCGACTTCAATTAAATAACCGACGTTACGTATTTAAGGGGCGCTTTCGAGTGTCATCCTTGATAAATAATTGGAAATCCGCTTGCCTCTACCTAGAGGCAAGCGTGTGTCGTTTAACAAATGAATAGGGAGAACCCCTATCCCTAACCCTAACCCTTGCTAGGCGGATTCTGCTGCATCTTCATGTCTTGTCCCACCTCGCTTTGCACGTAGGCTTTCAGCCCCTCGATATACTTCGGCAGGTCGCCGCAGTGTGTGAGGACAAGGTAGTCACAGGCTCGCGTCATGGCGGTAAAGAGCTTGCGCCGCTGCTCGGTGATGAAGTTTTCATCGGCATTTGTAACCCGCTCATCAAACAGGGTATCTATGAAAGGGAGAATGACGGCCTGAAATTCTAAGCCCTTCATTTTGGCAAAATTACTCACGTAAATACCTGTATCAACTTGCAGCGGTTTGAATATTTCGGCCTGTCTTGGAGATTCACATAAGATCGCAACCTGACTGCTGGCTATCCCCTGTTTCAACAGGGCATGAATCTGTGTCTGCACAAAGGCAATTTCCGCATCCGAATCTGCAAACTGATGGTTGAGAGGTACAACACCGTCGGCAAGATCATAGGTTTTAAAGTTCGGCGAGGGGATTTCATCGCTGTTTTTAAGAAGCGCATCAGCCTGTATAACACTGTGTGCGGCAAGGCTGATCTGGCGCGTATTACGGAATGGGATTCGGAGGATGCGGGTGCGCCCTACCACATCCAGCCCTTTTTGCCGCCACGAGTAATAACGAAAAAGGCTTTGGGTGGGGTCGTCACACACCATTAAGACCCCATTTGGTTTCAGAATCAGCTTGATAACCTCAAACCAGATCGGGGCGAAATCCTGTCCTTCATCCACTAAGATTGCATCATAGCGCTGGGCATAATTGTGTCCCTGTAAAAGCGCTTCAGCCGTGTATTTGGGTATATCTTCCCAATCCATCCAGGGCTTATTTTGTATTTTGCGTGCTTGTTGATAATCGAGGTATTGATCAAAAATCGTGTTGATGATCTGGCGTTTATCGCGGGGTAAGCGCGTTGCACGTCCGGTTCGGACTGTATCAAGATAAGCCTCATTATCGTAAAGTTCCATCTCCTTACGCCATGCGATTTCATCAGCGACAAAGTTAGGAGATAGCTCACTCTGTTGGATTAACTCCATGACACTTTTATCTCGCCACTTCCAGAATTTTAAGATTTCCTGCGCCCCAATGACTTTAATGCACATTTGATGAAAATCCATCACATCAATATTTTGTGAGACAATCCCCTGATCTTTCAGTTCATAATCAATTTTCTCACGAAGTTTATCAGACAGATCACGATTAAACGCCATGATAGCAATCTTTGCTTCAGGATGCTTGGCGGTTAAACGCGCTGCTCGACGTACCAAAACCAAACTTTTCCCGCTCCCCGCCACACCGCGCAGCAAGCGCACGTTAATCGCATCGGGCTTTTCCATACCCGGTAACTGCGGCTGCGGAAGTTCTTCCTCAATCAATTGGGTTTGAAGATGTGTTTCTGTACCTACATCTTCGCCTCTTTCGTTTTTGATCTTTAAGGATGGATTTAAAACGCCGCGTATAACATCCAGCGATGTCATACTGATTCGCTGTTCCATCTTAAAGCGCCAAGGGAGTTTTCGTAAGGCACGCGCCAGCGTCTCTGGGCTTTCTAAGTCATCTTTTCCGAGTGCAACGTTATGTTCCCAGATACCCGCGCCTTCAATCTGGCGAATAGTCTTGTTCGCAATGTTCGGCAGCGCAACCGCGTACTGCCAAGGAAAAGCCAATTTTTTGACGTTATTATGCCTTACCATGAGTTCTTCACGCTTCTGGAACAGATCCGCCAGAATATAAGCATAATTCTGTGCTTGATGAACAGGGTTAGGCAAAGTTTCAAGAGTATCGTTGCTCTTTTTAATAACAACGGTTTCTCGGTTTATATCCTCAATCCTGCGCCAATCTTTGATTTCTAAAATGATGACCCCATGATGGGCGCTGACAATTACAAAATCAGGTTTCCATCCCTGTCCATCACGATCAATGAGGTTTGGCTCCGCGACGGCGTAATATTCATCAGACGGCAGTTTATCCAACAGCCTTGCAACAAGTTGTTCGCCGTAGGTGCGTTTCGGGAAACTTTTCGGCGCGGTGAATGACATGCGGTTGATCCTTAATATTGCATCTAATCACCCTTGAGTAGCGATCTAAATACAGACAACTTATAGATTTAGGACTTTCGCTCACGCATTTACCCCACCCCTAAATCCCCTCCCCATTGCATGGAGAGGGGACTTCAAGATGCGTTTTTCTCCCCCTCTCCAAGTATTGGAGAGGGGGCTGGGGGGTGAGGTAAGCGAAAGTCCTGAGATTTAATCATACTCAGAAACTAAGGTTTGAAACAAGTTAATATGTAAGAGTTTTCAGCTTCCGCCGGAGCGACACACAGGTCGCTCCCTACAGCCACCTAAACAACTACTCCCGGATTGACCAAAGATATAATCGCGCGAGCGTGAATGCCCTCATAGTGTTTTCGGATAAATAAGGTCATTTTTGTTTCTGTTGGGCGGACTTTTTCCGCAGGAGGAGGGCTTGCTCGTCGTACAATTGGGATAAGCGGCTAAAATTCGTCTAATTCTGGCACATGCTCGTCTTCGTATTTCTCGATTAATACGCCGATGACTTCCATCAAAGAGGCCGACGAATGCGCTTCATCGCTACCAACTTCGTCAATCAGTTGGTCAAGGACGCTGACTAGACGTTCATATTCAACAACGTTATGGGGAACATACAAGATTTTGGCGACGGACGGCCAAACTTGTTCGGCTTAAAGAATCGTTTTATCCAGCGTGAGTTATTCCTTCCAATTCGATTGGCTGCTCGTCCACCGGAGACCTTACTTTACTCGCCGTAAATTTTTGAGGTATCAAATTAGGGCGAACAACATTTCGCCCCGCAGCAGCTTATTGGATCAGGCGCAGACCTACCCGCCTAAAATGACAGCATCGCTTTAAATACACCGGAATTCGGTTCGACCCACTTCGGGAAATCGCCGATAATCTGGTCAGGCGAAACACGATGCGTCGTCCACGCGCTCACATCAATCTGGCCTTGTTCTAAGGCGCTGATGACCTGCTGAAAATCGCGCAAAGTGGCGTTGCGACTGGCAAGCAGAGTCATCTCGCGGCGGTGAAATTCAGGATCGAAAAACTTAACCTCACCCTGAAACAAGCCGACAAAGGCCAGCCGTCCGCCGTGCGCCATGTATTCAAATGATTTCATCATGGATTGGGCATTTCCGGTAGCATCAAAAACGACTGTCGGCAGTTCGTGCGGATTGATAGCCTTAAGCTGTTCCATCACATCCTGCCGCCCATCCACGACATGGGCGATTTCTCGTTCTCCGCGCACGAAGGCCAGACGGCTGTCGCTGACATCAAGCGCGATTACTTTCGCCCCTGCGATATGCGCGAACTTAGCCACGCCCAAGCCAATTGGCCCCATGCCGATCACGAGCGCGAGCTCGCCGGGGATGATTTGCGCCCGCTGGACGGCATGAGCGCCAATGCTTAATGTCTCTACTAAGGCGAGCGTTTCATCATTCAGGATGGACGACGAATGCAGTTTATCTATTGGCACGTTGATAAATTCGCGCATTCCGCCGTCCCGATGCACACCCATGACCTGCATATTCATGCAAGCATTAGGAAATCCACGCTGGCAAGCACTGCACTGTCCGCAGTTCAGATAGGGACGGATGCAGCAGTGATCGCCAACCTTTAAAGTGTGATCGAGCGAAGTCGTGCCGAGCGCGACCACTTCAACGGCGAGTTCATGCCCCAGAATGCGCGGATAGGTAAAAAACGGCTGCCTTCCAGCGAAGGCATGTAAATCGGTGCCGCAAATGCCGACACGATGCACCCGCACCTGCGCTTCATCTATACCGGGCGGAGGCGGCAGCGGTTGATCGTTTAAGGCTAATGAGCCGGGTTCGGTCAAAACGATAGATTGCATAAAATAGACTCCTAGCGCAAATTATTTTCAGGCCGTCCGCTGGGCCAACTCTGGTTATGAATGGGAGCTAAAATGGCCTGCACTTCGGCTAGTAACGCTTCATCAAGCGGCGTTTCTGCCCAACGCACACTCCGTTTAATCGCTTCGGACGAAGCGGTACTGGTCAGCGTGGTCGCAATATCAGGATGAGATACACAAAATGACAGCGCCAATTGGATAATATCAACCCCTTTGCTTTGGCAGTAATCCGCCGCTTTTAAACACGCAATTTTGATCGCATCGGAGGCAGGATGCCACGCTGGAGCAGGATTTCCTGTCAGCAGCCCCATCGCCAACGGGGAGGCGTTGATGATGCCGATGTCCTTGCTTTTCAGATAGGGAATGATGTCTTCTAACGAGGTATCATTCAGGCAGTATTTACAATAAGAGATCATGGTATCCACCTCGACACGATCAGCGACATTCGGAAAAATGTTCAGCGGCAGTCCAGTAATGCCCACAAAACGCACTTTTCCCTGATCCTGCAATTTGCGGAGCGCGGGGATCGTTTCATGGATAATTTGATCGAATGAGCCAAACTCAATATCGTGGCAGTGAATGATGTCGATCATTTCGACATTCAAGCGCAAGAGGCTTTCTTCTACGCTGGCGATCACCCGCGCCACCGAAAAATCGAAACGATCCACATCATAGCGCCCGACTTTGGTCGAGAGAATATACGCGCTGCGCGGGATGCCCTTTAAGGCTTTGCCGAGGACGGTTTCCGCTTTCGTCACCCCATAATACGGTGATGTGTCGATAAAATTGATGCCGAGATCAATCGCAGTATAGACGGTGCGAATCGCGTCGGTCTCGTCAATCGCGCCATACACGCCGCCCAAAGTGGACGCACCAAAACTGAGCGCCGAAACAGACAAACCCGTCTTACCTAAGATACGATATTCCATAACGCTAAAACTGCCTTCCCTTTCTAATTTGTAGCGATCTAAGTTAACCCCATCCCCTCCCTGGTTACGGGTTGGGGAAAAAATACGGGAGTAAGTGCTTGTTTTGTTCCGTTTCTCCGCTTCCGGGGAAAGGGTTAGGGATAGGGGTTAAGAAGAAAATCATCCACCCAAGAAATGTTCCATGCGTTTTCCTACGCGGGTGATATGCTGGCTTAATAACGCGGCGACTTGCGTGAGGTCGCCGGCACGGACGGCATCAAGGATGGCTTGATGCTCGTTCACGGAATCATCCCGATCAAACAAGCCCACGCCTGTATAGAGGCGCGAAAGATGCAGATGGACTTTTAAATCTTCCCATGCTTTGATGATGAAATTGTTGCCAGAAAGCTCCATCAATGCCCGATGAAATTGATGGTCAAGCTGGATGTAATCTTTAAAATCATCGTAGATCGCGCCGTCTTTGGCTTGAATCATCTGCTCGACTAAGCCCTTGATCTCTCTGATTGCGTCTTTGGTAATAACGGCGGATTGAATGGCATGGACTTCCAGCAGGTGACGCACATCGAAGAGGTGGCGCAGTTCTTCCGGCGCTAAAATTTCCGCCACGACAAACCCATGATTAGTCTTTTGCGTCACTAAGCGCTCACCATTCGCCCGCATGAGCGCTTCACGCACAGGGGTGTTGCTCATTTTGAGTTGTTTGGCAAAACTATCAATGCTGATATGTGCGCCCGGCTCAAATTCTTGGTTAATAATGGCTTCCAACAACACTTTGTAGGCAATATCCGCCAATGATTGATGCACGGGGCGTTTGAGCGTACTGTAATTCGACTTACCGCGCCGTTCCGTCATCTTTTTTCATCCTCGCTTACTCCGAGGGGAAATTAGTTTTAAAAACCCCTAATTTTTGCCCATCATTTATCAAAAAAAGTGTCCTGCTGATCTTTTTAAAGAGTGTGCATGATGCATGATAATTGGCATTATAACCCTAGTGGTGAAGTTTTAACAAGTCATCGTCATTATTAAGTGCTAAAGTTAACGCTTTAGTTTGGCGGCGGTTGAACCACGCTCAATCAAAGTCCCCTTTAAAATGACCTCGCGGCTCGGTCTTTGTGGATCAACGATACGCTTAAAGAGCAGATCAGCGGCGGTTTTGCCCATTTCATAGGTCGGCTGGCTGATGACGGTAATGCCAGAAGCAGCATGACGCATCCAAGGCGTTTCGTCAAAACCCGCCAGCGCAATATCTTGTGGGATCACCAATCCCCTTTTTTGAATGCTGTTTAAGACACCGATAGTCAGGCGGCTGTTGCCCGTTATGATGGCATCTGGCCTTTCATCCGATTGCAGCCATTCATCCACAATCAATTCCGCCTCACTCTCTTGCGGATAAACATAGGTATGAAAGCGCGGGTCGGGCTTAAGGCCATGATCCTCAAGCGCTAGTTGAAACCCCTGCCCACGTTCACGCCCAGTTGTGCTTTCTTTTAGGCCGATAATCGCGCCGATTCGTTCATAACCGCGTTGGATGAGATGCTGCGTCAGCAAATACGCCGCTTGCACATTGTCACTGAGCACACTATCGACATCCAAGCCGGTAATGCGGCGATCAATCGTCACAAGTGGGATGGCGCTCTCAATCAGAAATTCAAAAGCAGTGCCATTTTCGCGGGTGGGTGAAAGGATAATCCCCGCGACACGTTCTTCCAGCAGTGTTTTTAAGTAAATCTGCTCTTTTTCTAGGTTTTCATCGGTATTACACAAGAAAATACTCATGTCTTGGTTATTCGCCACGTCTTCAATCGCCCGCGCCATCGCTGTAAAGAACGGGTTGCGAATATCGGAAATCATCAAGGCGACTACATTAGAGCTTTGATTCCGCATATTGCCAGCGATGCGGCTAGGACGATAGCCCAAGTCTTGAATAATTTGTTGAATGCGCTCACGAACTTCTGGACGGACATTGGGTTTGTTTGATAAGACTCGTGAAACCGTCGCAACAGAAACCCCTGCTTTGGATGCAACCTCTTTAATATTGGGCATCGCTGTCTATCCTTTCCAAAAGATGATTTTACAATGAAACCGATTACAAATCGAGTACCTTAAAATTCCTCAGATAACAGCCTCATATCGTGAAGTTTTTGGCATATAAAGACCGCAAAAAAGTTATTTTTAGCATCTTCCTTGACATTATTTGACATTATCATGTAATCGGTTACAATTTCTTCTGAAAAGGAAAATGAGAAAATACGCGGCTCGCGGCGTTTTTAGCATAGTGTGCTTTTAGCTCGTCTCAACTTCTTTTTGACAAAACACCCAACCTATGCTATTTTTCAAACATCGTGCATGATGCATTATAAACTTGCAGTGCATCTGTCTTTACTAGGGAGGTCAACTATCAACAAAACAGTCTCCTCGTCTTTGCAGCAATAATGATAAATTTGAATTTTGGAGTAAAAACAATGAAAAGAATTAGCAAACTACTGGTTTTAAGCCTCGCCTTTATGGCGACCATCGGTGTTTTCGGCCTTTCTTCCGCACAAGATAGACCGTATGAAGGCATAACGCTCGACATCCTCACCTTCACCGGCCCCCAAATTGCCGAGCCGCTGCAACGTCGCGCTCCCGATTTCGCGGAACTGACGGGCGCACAGGTCAATGTCGTGACTGTGCCGTTCTCTGATCTGTATCAATCCATCCTCACCGACCAAGCCACCGGCACCAACAGCTACGATGCCTTTGTCTTCGCGCCGCAGTGGATGGTCGATTTTATCGTCCCCGGTTATCTGGAAAACCTCTCCCCCTACATCGAAGCTGATGCAGATATTGAGTGGGACGACGTGGGCGCATTCTTCCGCGAATTCAGCGCTAGCTATGAAGGCTCGGTCTATGCTATTCCGCTTGATGGGGACTTCCACATGGTCTACTATCGCTTGGATATTTTGGCTGATGCTGGCCTAGAAGCCCCCCAAACATGGGACGATTATCTTGCGGTTGCCTCTGCCCTCAATGGTCAAGACATGAACGGTGACGGCGAAGCAGATTACGGTTCTTGCATCTCCAAAGCCCGCAGCCAACAAAGCTACTGGTGGATTATCTCCATCGCCAGTGGTTACATTCAAAGCCAAGGGACAGCCGAAGGTGCATTCTTCGATACGACCACCTTTGAACCGCTGGTCAACAATGCCGGGTTCATCCGCGCTCTGGAAATTTACCAAGAAACCAACCAATATGGCCCGCCTGATGAACTGAACCTGAACGTCGGCGACACCCGTTCCCTGTTTGTCTCTGGTCGCTGTGCCTTGACGCTCGATTGGGGCGATATTGGCTCATTGGCGATTGACCCCGAACAATCAGTTGTCCAAGATCAAGTTGGCAGCATCATCCTCCCCGGCGCAACAGAAGTTGTTGACCGCGCTACAGGTGAATTGGTCGCTTGCGATGAAACCACCTGCCCCTTCGCCGTTGACGGCGTGAACCATGCACCGTTTGCTTCCTTCGGCGGTTGGTCGGGCGGCGTAAGCGCTGGTGCAGATCAAGAGAGCAAAGATGCGGCTTACGCATTCCTCTCGTACATGAGCCAACCCGCGCAAGCCAACGTCGATGTGACGATTGGACGCACTGGCTTTAACCCGTATCGTATTTCTCAGTTTGAAGAAATCCAACCCTGGGTTGATGCTGGCTTCAGCGAAGCCGCCGCCACCGATTATCTGGGCGCGATTCAGGACAGCTTGAACAGCCCCAACATGATCCTTGACCTGCGTATTCCGCAAAATCAGCGTTACGAACAAATCGTGCTGGATACGGTGTTGAGCCAATTCCTCGCGGGTGAATTTACCGCTGAAGAAGCCGCCCAAGCCATCTATGACGGCTGGGAAGAAATTACCGAAGAAATCGGGCGCGAGGCTCAGCTTGCCGCTTACCTCGGCACCTTGGGCATCAGCGGCGGTCAGTAATCTCGGCATATTGGATATTGGCAAAGTGCTTTGTCCGATAAATCTCTAAAATAGTTCTCCGTAAGGGCGCAGCGTGCTGCGCCCCTACAACGTTAGCGGTTGGAAGGGAGGATTTTAAACCCTCCCCTACGGAAAATCTTTTCTTAACTCTGCAAGCCCTGATTAAAAACAAGGTCGCATTCAACCCAGCGCACTCGATTGCCAGCGATTTACCTAATAGACAGGCTAATTTTTATGCAGCAAAACATGGAGGCTGATCAGATAGCCTCTCTCCCCCCCGCAAAAAACTCGGTCCGTTATAACACCAATCGATGGCTGGATAACAACGCAAAGACGGTTTTGATCGCGCCGACGATTTTGATCGTGTTGTTACTGTCGGTTTTTCCGCTATTGGTATCGCTTTATCTGTCGTTTTCGCGATTTAAGTTCGTGCGCGGCGGCTTTGAAATTTCGTGGATCGGCTTTAAAAATTACGAAAAATTATTGTTTGGGAGCGAACAAAGACGTTTTTTGGGTCGTTTTGGCGAAGTGACGTTTATTGGTTGGCTGCTGCTGGCGATCTGTGTCCTCTTCTTGGTCTACAGCTATCTTAGGTATATCCGCGGCCCAAACGTGAATTTATCTGGTTTATTCTTCCGGCTGGTGACAGTGATCTTTACCTGTGCGTTGGTCGCCCTTGCGATCTCAACCTTAAGCGGACGCGGACTACCGGGTACGTTGGTCGTGACGCTTTCTTTTGTCGTCATCAGCGTCACGCTGCAATATCTAATCGGCTTAGGTTTAGCACTGCTTGCTACGCAAAACTTGCCGGGTAAGCGCTTCTTCCGGGTAACATTTTTACTCCCGATGATGATTACGCCCGTCGGGATCGGTTTTTTGTTCCGCATGATGACCGATACAGGCAAAGGGCCGTTTAAGCCAATCTGGGTGGCAATTGGGCTGGGTGATTTTTCGTGGATCGAATCGGCATGGTCGGCGCGGATTGCCGTTATCATCGGAGATATATGGCAGTGGACACCGTTCACGTTCATTATTTTGTTGGCGGCGTTGGAAGGCATTCAGCGCGAAATGGTGGAAGCCGCGCTGGTCGATGGCACGAATCGCAGGCAGTTGTTCCGCTTTATCATGCTGCCACAGATCATCCCAGTCAGTTTAACCGTTGTGTTAATTCGCGTTATCGAGACTTTTAAGATTATTGATATTCCCTCCACCCTAACGTATGGCGGTCCCGGCACCGCTACCGAATCTGCCACGCTCTATGCTTATTCATTATGGCGAGCGCTCGACTTGGGGATGTCAGCGGCGATTGCGTATCTGCTGCTGATTGTGGTGACGTTTGTCGCGCTGGTGTATGTCAATATTATTCGTCGGCGTTTATTGGAGCGTATCTAATGTTAAAAAGAGCCTTTCAATCGGCGAATCCTTTTCAGCCGTCTTTTGCATGGATGGGTTTGTCTTATTTTCTTTTGGGCATCTGGACATTTATCGTGCTTTTCCCGTTTTACTGGCTGCTCATCACGGCCTTTAAGCTGCCAATTGATGTGAGCCAAGGCCCCAAATATCTACCCTTTATCGATTTTCAGCCGTCGCTTCATGCCTTTGACGAACTGCTTTTTAACGAAACTGCGGGTAATTTGGTCACACGCCCTTATACCAACACCATCATCGTCGGGATAGTCAGCGCAACCTTAGCCCTCATTATCGGGTCGTGCGCGGCCTATGCCCTCACACGATTTGAATATAGGCCTAAGCCGGGACTGATTTTTACCTTTCTGCTGTGTTCGGTGGGTGCGGGGATTGCTGTGGTGCAGCGGGTTCCCTGGCAGATCGCTATCCCTATCGCGCTGGCGATTTATGCCTTGGTCGCGCAGACGATTGGCAAGCGCTTTAAAGGAGAGATGAAAAATGAGGACATTGCTTTCTGGCTGATCTCGCAGCGGATGTTACCGCCTGTCGCTGTCATCATCCCGATTTATGTCTTGTATCAACAGCTTGGATTGCTCGATACCAAACTCGCGCTGATTATCACCTACACGTCGATCAGCCTGCCGCTGATTATCTGGTTCATGCGTGATTACTTTCAGAGTATCCCGGTTGAGTTGGAAGAAAGCGCCTTTATCGACGGTGCATCGCGCTATCAAGTGCTGTGGCAGATTATCCTGCCGTTGGCAGTACCGGGATTAGTGGCAACCTTCCTCATTGTGCTAGTATTTACGTGGAATGAATATGTGCTGTCACTGTTCCTTACGGGCGCGACTTCCCAAACGATGCCGCTGTTGGTTTCTGGACAGAACGCCACACGCGGCCCACAGTGGTGGAACATCTCGGTGTTGGTGCTGTTGATGGTCGCGCCGTTGGTGCTGATGGCGATTGCGTTGGAGCGCTTCATCGCTAAGGGCTTACTCGTCGGCGCGGTCAAGGGCTAACGGTGGGCTGGATGCAGCGGAACGAAAGACATAGGAAAAAGATTTAACCACAGAGCGCACGGAGGACACACAGGAAGATTTCAATCCAGCCTCTCCGCGTACTTTGTGTCCTGCTTTGTTCTGAAAATGCTTTGCGATTCTTGGCGTTCTTTGCGCCTTTGCGTTTAATCTTTGCCCTTGGCTCTGAAAATACCTCATTTTCATTGCTGGGTGTGATGTTATTTCGGTGACATATCATGGGGACTTGGTGGTTCAAAGATTTCCAATTATTTGCCCAATCTTACCTTTGAGCGCTAAGAAAAATAAATCTGATGAAAATTACGCATCTCACTGTAAGTGATATTCGCTTCCCGACTTCGCGCCATTTCGACGGGTCAGACGCGATGCACCCCGACCCCGATTATTCTGCCGCGTATGTCGTGCTGCATACGGACAGCGCCTACAGCGGTCACGGCCTGACCTTTACGATTGGGCGCGGTAATGAACTCTGTGTTGCTGCTGTTCATGCCATCGCGCCGCTGATCGTGGGGCATACGCTGGAGAGTTTTACCGCCGATATGGGCGCGTTCTGGCGGCATATCACGGGCGATAGTCAACTGCGTTGGGTGGGGCCGGATAAAGGCGTAATCCATCTGGCGACAGCGGCAATCGTCAATGCTGTATGGGATTTATGGGCGAAAGTCGAAGGCAAGCCACTCTGGAAGCTACTTGCTGATATGACCCCCGAAGCCTTAGTCCGCTGCGTCGATTTCCGTTATATCACCGACGCGATCACGCCCGAAGAAGCGCTCGCACTCCTGCAAGCCAATGCCGCGACACGAAATAACCGCGAAGCCGAAATGCACGAACACGGCTATCCTGCCTATACCACCTCGTCAGGTTGGCTCGGTTACAGCGATGAAAAAATCCGCCGCTTATGTCGTGAAGCATTGGCTGACGGTTGGACACATTTTAAGATCAAGGTCGGCGCAGATATTGAGGATGATGTGCGCCGCTGTACGATTTTGCGCGAGGAAATCGGCGTGGAACGTAAGCTGATGATGGATGCCAATCAGCGTTGGGATGTGGGCGAAGCGATCACGAATATGGAACGGCTGGCGCAGTTCGATCCTTGGTGGATTGAAGAGCCGACCAGTCCTGATGATGTGCTGGGTCATGCCGCCATCCGTAAAGCTATTGCGCCTATTGGCGTGGCGACGGGCGAACACTGCCAGAATCGCATTCTGTTTAAACAGTTTATGCAGGCAGAGGCGATTGATTTCTGCCAGATTGATAGCTGCCGTTTGGGGGGCGTAAATGAGGTGATAGCGGTCTATCTGATGGCGGCGAAGTTCGGCGTTCCGGTCTGCCCTCATGCGGGTGGGGTCGGTTTGTGCGAATATGTGCAGCATCTTCAGATTTTCGATTATATTTGCATCAGCGCATCGCACGAAAATCGCTTGGTGGAATATGTCGATCATCTGCACGAGCATTTTCTCGACCCCGTGACTATACGCAGCGGACGGTATATGCCGCCGACGGTGGCGGGATACAGCATCGAGATGAAAGCGGAGAGCCTCGTGGAATTTACCTTTCCAACGGGTGCAGCGTGGGCGGGGTATATATCATAAGATACACAAAAGGCCAAATATGAAAATCATCGACAGCCATATCCATTTTTGGAATCCCAGCCACCTGCGTTACGATTGGCTGGCGGGAGACCCCGCGCTAAATCGTCAGTTTGAAGCGGCAGAATTCCATGAAGCGTCAAATGGTCTTGAGATCGTCGGCGTGATATTCGTGCAGGCCGATTGTCTCCCTGAACAAGCGCTTGACGAGGCGTTATGGGTCGCCGCGTTGGATGTTCCTTTAAAAGGCATTGTCGCGTTTGCACCATTGGAAAACGGGGAATCTGCCCGTCCCATGCTAGAAACGCTGACGAAAATCCCGCTGGTGAAAGGTATCCGCCGCTTGATCCAATCCCAAAGCGCAGGTTTCGCCGCGCAGCCGGATTTTGTCGCGGGGGTGCGGATGTTAGCAGAATTTAGATTGTCGTTTGATCTTTGCATCCGACATCATCAACTGCCCGACGTTTTAAGTCTGGTCGAACACTGCCCGGATGTGCATTTCGTCCTCGATCATATCGGCAAGCCCGATATTGCGAAAGGCGAACTTGATCCTTGGCGAGCGCAGATTACGCAACTAGCACAGCACGAAAATGTCTTTTGTAAACTTTCTGGCATGATGACGGAAGCCCCCATTGATTGGCAGCCTGAAGATTTGCGCCCGTATGTCGAGCATGTCCTCGCGACGTTTGGCATGGAGCGCGTGATGTTCGGCAGCGATTGGCCTGTGTGTAATTTAGCGGGAGGGTATGCGCGTTGGGTCGAGACGCTTGAGCATCTGCTGGAGTCGCTGACCGATGCCCAAAAACAGGCGGTTTTCGCGGATAATGCAGCGCGGTTTTATCAGCTTGGGAATTAAGAACCCCACCCCCCGACCCCCTCCCCGAACTCAAGGAGGGGGAGAAATACGGGACACACGGTATTTTTTGTTACTGCTGAACCATTCTCTATACCCAACCAGAAACACACCGATGAGACATGCTCCCTCCCTGTACAGGCTGTCGCTTGGAGGGCTGGGGTGGGGTTAAAATGGATTTACTTAAAATTAACATCCAACGGAGAAAAAATATGTCCGATACCTATCTTGTGACGGGCGCGATGGGCTGCATCGGCGCGTGGACGCTGTATCACCTCGCCAAGCAGGGCAAACGCGCCATCAGCTTCGATCTTACAGATAATCGCCAACGGCTCGACTTGCTGATGAGGCGCGATGAACAGGAACAAATCACCTTTTTGCAAGGCGACCTGACGGCATTTGAGCAAGTCCGCGCCGCCATCAACGATCATGGCGTGACGCATATCATCCACCTTGCCGCGCTGCAAGTGCCGATGTGCCGCGCCAATCCGGTGCTGGGGGCGCAGGTCAATGTGACGGGGACGGTCAATATCTTTGAAGCGGCGAAACAGGCCGGAATAAAGCATCTGGCGGGGGCTTCATCGGTGGCGGTGTATGGTACGCCGGACGATTATCCCCCCACCCTACTCGCCCACGATGCGCTGATGCTGCCGCGCACCCTTTACGGTGTTTATAAAGTGGCGGGTGAAGGGATCGGGCGGATTTATTGGCAGGATTACGGCATTTCCAGCAACGTACTGCGGCCTTTTACCGTGTACGGGGTTGGGCGAGATCAAGGCTTGACCAGCGACCCGACCAAAGCAATGCTGGCGGCGGCG
>Ga0335397_10005904_pt1 | contig 15906 bp, 19 predicted proteins | sample MAT04_FD_205740 | JGI IMG/M metagenome (GOLD analysis project Ga0335397, IMG submission 205740) | Freshwater microbial communities from Lake Fryxell liftoff mats and glacier meltwater in Antarctica - MAT-04 (spades assembly) (version 2) ... | reverse complement strand
AGAGCCGGTAATTTGTTTCATAGTACGAAGTTGATTTTCGCAATAAATATACTTCTTTGGTACTGCACTGCAGGAAATTTTCTTTTTGATGTAATTATGCCTTTGTAAAGAAAAATATTTTGCCCGTAGAAAAATATTTCTATATTTGATTTAGTCACTGCCCAACCATCTTAGAAACCCAAATTAATTTGCTTGGTGTGTAAAGGTTGAAGCGGGCGCTTTTACAAAAGGGAATAACAACATTGGAAAAAAATATTGACCAAATTTCCCTAAAATTGATAGTAATGGAGACAATTTCAATGGATGAACTTAAACAGTTTTTAAAGTATGGCAATTTTCCCCTCCAACCGACTCAACAAAGAATTTGTCTTCCAATTATCCAGAGAATTTATCGTAAAATGCAAATTGGAGTAAAATTTGAAAATATTAATGTTGACAACTTATTACTGATAAATGGACATCATCGATATATATGTGCATTATTGTTGCAAAAGGAGTTAAGTATAAATGAGTGGAAGAGCCCACCTAACGTGATGAAGCTTCTATGTGGAGTGCTATTGTTATTGACTCAAATGATTGGGAGTCAACTGAGATTATTAAACGGCATAATTTGTCAGATGCAGCCAGGAGTGAAATAGACATTAAGGTTCTTGAAGATTTAACTTGAAAAGGCATTAAATTTCTTTAATTTACGGTATGATTATTTTACTAGATATTGATGGCGTAATGGTGCCTGCGTCTGGCTGGAAAACACCGGAATTTCTTAATGATGGATTTCCTGACTTTAGCCCGAGAGCAATTAATAGTCTTAATAAAATTATCTCTCAGACTCACGCATCAATCTTACTAACAACTTCCCACAAGGCAAAATATCCAATTGCATCCTGGAGAGAAATTTTCGCCAAACGAGGTATCAATGCAAAAATCTCTAAACTTAGAAGCACAAAAATTGCCAGGAAAGATGAAGTTTTGAAATGGATCAAGAATCACCATGAAGTCAATAATTTTGTCATTATTGACGACGATAAATCACTTAATGATCTTCCGCCAAAATTGAAGCGTAGACTGATTTTGACCAGCTCTCTGGTAGGGCTAAATGATGATTTAGCAGATCAAGCAATAGAAGTTCTTCGGCAATCAACTTTAATCCCTGCATAACTTTTCTTCGCTAATTGTCTAATCTTTCGCTTTGGCCAACGGTTGTAAACAAGAACCGCACCGGGCGATAATTTACTTACTGTTTTAGCAACCTGCTTTTGTATTTGTTTTACAAACGAACCGTTATGGGAAATACAATACACCAGGGCCGCAACATTAAACGCTTTAGAGAAATGCTGGGCATGAAGCAGGAAGCACTGGCAATGGAACTGGGCGACGACTGGAGCCAGCGTAAAGTGTCGCTGCTTGAGCAGAAGGAAGAGGTGGAAACGGAGATTCTTCAACAAGTTTCTTCGGTTTTGAAATTGCCGGTTGAAGCCTTCCTGAATTTGGATGAAGAACAAATGGTAAATGTGATATCTAACACTGCATCATTTGAAAACTGTGAGCAACCTGCCTTCTTTAATTATCATCCAAGTTTTAATCCTATCGACAAAGTGATGGAATTGTTTGAGAGGTTGTTGGCAAGTGAGCGGGAAAAGGTAGAGTTGATGAAAGAGATATTGGGTAAGATGAAGTAAGGAGGATTGAAATATTTTTGAAGGCCACTTTTTTAGGAGTGGCTTTTTGGTTGTGGTTGATTGTTGAACTATAAACCCTTTACGTTTGAAGAAGACTCTATGCAGTTAGAGCCGACTACTCAAGAAGAATTGTAAAGGAAATATTTTGGCCATAGAAAAATATTTCTATATTTGATTTAGTCACTACCCAACCATCTTAGAAACCCAGATTAATTTGCTTGTCATTCAGCTTTGTTTATTGGTATAGGATAGTTTGTTTCTTGAAGAGACAAGGCAATAACCTTGTTAGTTTACGATTTTTGCGCTGCTGGAGAAATTTCCAGAGAGTTGCGTGTAAAAATTGAAGTGTGGGCTTGTACATAAGAGGAACACCAACAAGGACCAAAAAATAATTCTATTAAATATACCGATTGGTATTATTTTGTTTTATATTTGCTTCATGTTACACCCCGCGGCATCTAAAGCAGAGCGAACCAAACAATTTATTGTTGAAAAAACAGCACCTGTTTTTAATGCTAAGGGCTATGCAGGCACTTCCATGAATGACATTACTAAGGCAACAGGCTTAACTAAAGGTAGCGTTTACGGCAATTTTGAGAACAAAGATGAAGTAGCGTTGGCAGCTTTCGATTATAATTACAATAGGGTTACAGAATTTATTAAGGCTAAATTAATGGCAACCGAAAACTCAATTGAGCGTTTGCTTGTTTATCCATCTATATATCGCAACTATTTAAAAGTACCATTCCTGCATAGCGGATGCCCTATTTTAAATACGGCAACTGAAGCAGACGACACGCATCCACTATTGAAGGAAAAATCTGCCAATGCCCTTTTATTTTGGAAAAGATCGGTAGAAAACCAGGTAAAGCGGGGCATATCGAGAGGGGAGATCAAGGCGGAGACAAACCCTCTTGAAATAGCTGTCATTCTTATATCAGTTATTGAAGGAGCTTTTATGCAGGCAAAGGTTACTGGTAGAAATACCGAGTTGAAAATTGCAATGGATTACCTCGAAAGCTATATTAGGAATTTAAAAGTTTAGTTTTTTTTAACCATAAATATACCGAACGGTATATTATAAAATACAAACGCTGATGGCTGAGCTTAAAAAAATACTGGAAAGCAACATGAAAATCAGGTTTCATGATTGCGATCCTTTTAATCACTTAAATAATGCACGATACATTGACTACATCGTAACAGCCCGGGGCGACCAGTTAATAGACAATTATGATTTGGACATATACAAACTTGCCCAGGAACAGGGACTCGCCTGGGTATCTGCCCAAACCCAGATTTCCTACAGAACTCCTGCTTATATCATGGAAGAAGTAATGATTGAGACCCGCTTAATTGAATTTACTGAAAAGAGTTTACTGTTTGAGGGCTCCATGTGGGATAGTAATAAAAGAATCCTGAAAGCAGTGATGTGGGCAAAGCTGGTTCACTTCAATTTAAAAACACAGCGTAGCCAGCTACATGATGAAGCACTCATGCAATTCTTTCAGAGCATAGTGCTTCCGCCTGAAACAGCCATGAGTTTTGAAGAAAGAAGTTACCATTTATCGCAGTTTCAACAATCCGGATAGCATCTATAATTTTGAGCGCATACGGGCATTGGAAGAGCACCAGCATTGCTCGCTGCCAGCAACCCTTTCGCCATTGTTCCCCTATAATATTCATAAAGGGGTACATGGTGCCGATACCTGGGTGAACCACAGGCCAAACTATTGCACCCAAAGTACATTAGGGTACCCATTGGTCAGTGTCAAAGGCAAACTTGGTGCGCTGAAACATTCTTAACAATTTTTGAAACATAGTTAAATAAAAGCAATGAAAAAGATAGGCCTTGTGGGCGGCATTAGCTGGACCTCAACTATAGATTATTATCGCATAATCAACGAAGAGACGAACCAGCAATTGGGAGGTTTAAATTTTGCGGAGTGCATTATCTACTCTGTAAACTTTGAGCATTTCAGATCATGCAATGCGGCGCATGACTGGGACGGTACTTTTAAATTGCTTTCAGCAGCAGTGCTGCACCTCAAAAATGCCGGAGCGGAGGTTATTCTGGTGGGCGCAAATACGGCGCACATCGTTGCAGAAAAGATTGCTGAAGCATCAGGTTTGCCGCTGGTGGATATAAGGAAAGTTACAGCCCAGGCTATTCAAAAAGCGGGCATCAAAAAAATAGGATTATTGGGCACTGTTTTTACCATGGAACTCGGTTTTTATAAAGACACGTTGTTGTCGTACGGCATAGAGGTGATTACTCCCTCCAGCAAAGCAGACCGGGATTTTATAGAAGATACGCTCCTACACGAATTGGGTAAAGGGACCAGGAACGCAACAACAAAAGCTGCCTATATCCGTATTGCTCAAACCCTCATAGAACGGGGTGCAGAGGCCATTGTTTTAGGATGCACCGAAATTCCCTTGATACTATCGCAGGAAGATTTTAGCATACCTGTTTTTGATACCACCCAAATTCATGCAAAGGCTGCCGTTGAATTTGCATTTTTGAACGCTCAATCTTTGCCTGAATGAACTTTCAAAAACTATTAAGAAAAAAGCCACTTGAGTCATATCACGAAGATATTAAGACTAGTCAGTTGGTAAGAACACTGGGAAAATGGGAGCTCACAGCTGTAGGCGTAGGTGCTGTTATTGGTGGGGGTATTTTTGTGTTAACGGGCGTGGCGGCTAACCAATATGCAGGACCAGCATTGGCCCTGTCTTTTGTATTGGCCGGTATAGGCTGTTTGTTTGCAGCATTGTGTTATGCAGAATTTGCAAGCATCCTCCCGGTTTCAGGCTCTGCTTATGCCTATTCTTATGGAACAATGGGTGAGTTTTTTGCGTGGTTTATTGGGTGGAACCTAATCCTGGAATACATGATGGGTGCAACAACCGTAGCTGTGAGCTGGTCAAAATATTTTGTAAAGCTGTTGCATTTGTCCGGCATTCATAACCTTCCACCATGGTTGCTGAACGACCCCGTAACAGCCAGGGAAGATGCGGTGAGGCTTGGGGTGGATGCACCTGTATTCTCCATTAACCTGCCAGCTGCTATGATCGTGTGGGTAGTTACTTCCGTACTGGTTCGTGGTATAAAGGAATCTGCTAAAACAAATAATATCATTGTTTCCATAAAAGTCGCTGCAGTATTGTTTGTTGTAGTAGCAGGGTTCGCCTATATTAATCCCTCTAACTGGCAGCCGTTTATACCAGGTAAAATAATAGATAGTGCCGGTAACAGCCATTTTGGTATTCCTGGCGTAATCACCGCTGCAGGAATTGTTTTCTTTGCTTTTATTGGTTTCGATGCTGTGTCCACACAATCCCAGGAATCCATCAATCCTACAAAAGATATTCCGTTTGCGATCATCACCTCCCTTGCCATTTGCACCGTATTATACATCCTGGTTTCTCTCACGCTAACGGGTATGGTCCATTATTCTACCCTGGACCTTGGGGCCCCCGTGGCGGCTGCTTTTAGTGCCGTCGGTCTTAATTTGGCTTCATTGTTAATCACGCTGGCAGCAGTAATCGGTTTAATTTCTGTAATGCTGGTGATGCTGCTTTCTCAAACAAGAATATTTTTAAACATGGCCAAAGACGGGCTTATTCCTCCGAAGCTATTTGCAACCATTCATCCCCGCTTTAAAACTCCATGGAAGAGTACGATCCTATTAGGCGCTATTGCATCTGTAGTAGCGGCCGTTATTCCAATTGAAAAAGCCACCAAAATGACCAGCATCGGTACTTTGTTTGCCTTTGCAATGATCTGTGCGGCTGTGCTGGTTCTTAGAAGAAAAGAACCCCAGCTGCACAGGCCATTTAGGGTTAAGTACCTGCCGCTGGTAGCTTTGCTAGGATTCAGCTTCAATATTTTCCTGATGTTTAGCCTGGATCAAGCAACCTGGTTCCGTCTGATGATATGGAGTGTGATAGGCATTGCCATCTATTTTCTGTATAGTGCAAAGCACAGCAACTTAAACGAAAACAAACTTCCTAAAACTAAACTATGAATTGTATTATCACGAACGCATCCGTAGCTGACCTTGAAGAAATATATCTGCTGTTTGAAGAAGCAATATCGTTTCAAAAAAGAAATCATTATGTTGGGTGGCATAGTTACGACAAGGAATTTATACAAACAGATATTCAAAATAAAGGATTGTTTAAAGTCATGTCCGGCGGCCGCATTACCGGCATCTTCAGCGTCTGTTTCAGCGATTCCTTTATATGGAGAGATATGGAAACCGGGGAGGCCTTGTACCTTCACCGTGTGGTGGTTAATCAACAAGCACGGGTTGAAAAATTGTTTGGTAACGTTCTTAACTGGGCCATAAAAGTTGCCCATGAGAAGCAGCTAAAATATATTCGAATAGATACATGGGCCGAAAATGAAAAGATAATAGCTTACTACAAAAGCTACGGTTTCTTGTTTGTTGAAAACTATACCACCGCCAACAGCTCCGAATTACCAGCGCAACATAGGAACCTGGATGTTGCATTGTTGCAATTAACGTTAGAGGGCGCTGCTGAAGAAGTTCCTAGCAGGCACCAGGGACTGCCGGTAGTAAAGGAATTAGAGAAAGTAAATATCAAACAAGAACTCGCTACCATCACAAATTATTGGAACCAAAAAGTTATTGGAGAAGCAAACGGGCAGTTGGTTAAGCTGGCCAAGGGCCTGGGAGAGATCAACTGGCATAAGCATGATGACCAGGACGAGTTATTTCTTTTACAAACCGGGCATTTAACCATCCAATTGCGAAACCAACATATTGAGCTGTATGTAGGTGACATGTTTATAGTGCCAAAAGGTACAGAGCATTGCCCGGTGTCTCATGGTGATTCGGAATTTTTAATAATGGGTTTGAATATCACTTCAAATGAGGCCGGTGGCCGACCTGGTAACGATCCATACCTTATTGAAGCCGGTTAGTAAATGCTGGCTACCTGGAGCAATTGATATGGTACTTAAAGGAGCAAACAATGCTACTGAGTGAATAGATAATGCTGTAGTTTTAGCGAATCCTGTATTGTATTTAAACATTTATTCAAACATACAAATATGATCGTAGAAGTATTGAAAGAAATATTTACCCGGGATTTGAACCGGCTATACCATGAAATTGATTTGTATAAAAGCGAGGATGCCCTCTGGAAAATTCAAGGGCACATTTCCAACGCTGCTGGTAATCTTTGTCTGCATTTAATAGGTAATCTAAATACCTATATAGGAAGAGAAATAGGCCACATAGGTTACGTTAGAAACAGGGAGCTGGAGTTTTCTGCTACAAATGTTCCAAAGACAATACTGCTTCAAATGGTAAACGCTACAATAGAAGTTGTCAACACATCGCTCTCAAAAATAGATGATCACGTGCTGCCAACTGAGTACCCGGTTTTAGTATTTGATGAAAAAAAATCGATTGGCTTTTTGTTGATCCATCTTTCCACTCATCTCACCTACCACCTGGGTCAGATCAACTATCACCGGCGAATGACTGACTACTAAGATTTAATAAATTGTCAAAAGGTTAGCAATTATGAATTTTAAATTTGAAGATGATATTCTGTTGGAAAATGACGCAGTGTTACTGAGGCCAATTATGACGGCGGATATAGACCGGCTGCTGAGCGTAGCAACCAGCGATACAACACTGCTCAGGTTTTCGCCCCGGCAGGTTTATACAAAAGTATTACTAACAGAATACATCCAAACTGCCATTGATTTAAGAGAAAATCAAAGCAGGTATTCGTTTAGCATATTTAGCAAGGCTACCAACGCTTACGCAGGCAGCACCGCATTCCTGAATATTTCTAACGTAGATGACAGGCTCGAAATTGGGGCTACCTGGCTCCACAAAAAATTGCACGGCACTGGACTGAACCGGCAATGTAAGTATTTGATGATGCAATACGCCTTTGATGCACTTGCTGCACATAGGGTGGAGTTTAAAACAGATGAACGAAATATACAATCCAGGAAAGCAATTGAAAAAGTGGGTGGCAAGTTGGAAGGGATGTTGCGGGAGCACACAGTTATGTATGATGGATACAGGAGAAACACGCTTTGTTACAGCATCCTCAAAACTGAATGGGACCTTATAAGATTGACCTTTTTTACTGCGGGTAGCGGTTAGCAGTTTTTAATAATTGGTTAGGTGGTCATATATATAGCACGCAAAATTTAATGCATCTCATTTCAACGTTTGGGTACCTGTAAAAATCAATACAGGATCCCCTGGTAAAATTTCCACATGAAAGGTATAGATAACATTTATATTATTGGTGCAGGGGCTATTGGAAAAGCGCTCGCTGTGTTTCTGAAACACGAAGGCAAAGCGGTGGTGCTTCTGCGGGGGAGCATTGACAATATTGCGGCTTATACGGATGAAATTCAAATTGAATTAAGCAATGGCCAGATTATCAGTGAAAGCATACAGGTAAGTGCAATTGGCAATTTCAAATCTTTAGATGGGGCCGTTGTTTTGACGAATAAATCTTTTGGTAACGCACAACTTGTTGAGAAACTAAAGGGGAAAACCAATAGCTCGCCAATCCTTCTTTTGCAAAATGGATTGAATATCGAAAAGCCATTTATTGATCATGGTTTTTCACAGGTTTACAGAGCTGTTCTTTTTGCTTCAAGTCAGCCGATATCTGAAAATTTAATAAGGTTCAAATCTATTGCCACTTCGGCTATTGGCACAGTCAAAGGAAATTTGTTAGAACTTAATGCGATCGTTCAGCAACTGGCAAACCCTTATTTTGATTTTAAAGTGGAGGAGCATTTAGAACCAGTCCTCTGGAAAAAAGTAATTGTGAACAGTGTCTTCAACTCGGTGTGCCCGCTGCTGGAAACAGATAATGGAATATTTCACAGGAGTGTTGCGGCACTCAATATTGCCAAAAGAGTAATCGCTGAATGTATCAATATAGTGGCATGCAAGGGTATTTACCTGGATGCGGATGAAGTTTTAAAAACCCTTCTAATGATCAGCACATCATCCGACGGTCAATTCATTTCTACCTACCAGGATATCAGGAATAGACGAAGAACTGAAATAGAAACGTTGAATGTTGCAATTGCCGGCATTGCACATGATTTGGAAAAAGATGATATGGTGAAAGAGACAAGGTTGTTAGGAGAGTTGGTTGATATTAAATCAAGATTAACACTTCAGGGAGAATGGGGTGGAGCAGCGTGAAACATGGCATTATTTCTTAAAATTAAAAACTAAAAAATAATATATGACTGCAATTAATTTAAATGAGAAACTAAATATGTTTGATGACTTTTGGAAACCAAGGGTTATCGCCGAATTAAACGGGCAACAGGTAAAAATCTCAAAAGTGAAGGGCGAGTTTGTATGGCACGACCATAAAAACGAAGATGAGCTTTTTTATATACTCAAGGGAACCCTAAGAATGGAATTCAGAGACCGGGTGGTAGAAGTAACTGCTGGAGAGATGATCGTGGTTCCAATGGGTGTAGAACACAGGCCCGTTGCAACAGAAGAAGTTTGGATGATGCTTTTTGAACCCGCTAACATCAAACATACAGGGGAAGTGAAATCACATTTAACGGTGGACAGTTACGAGAAAATTTAATAATCAGCCTTTAAGAAACGATCAACAATTTTTAAATGAAAAAATTACAAATGCTGTTCATCCTCAGTTTGTGTGCAATATCAGTTTGTGCGCAGAATAAGGTGCAACCACCAAACAAGAAACCATTTATCCTTGGAGAAATGCACGAGCTCTACTCAAAAGTATTGGGCGAAAAAAGAATGTTGAATATCTACTTACCTGCAGGCTACAACCCAAACGATAGTGTAATATATCCCGTTATATACCTGCTTGATGGGTCTGCCGACGAAGATTTTATTCATATCGTCGGGCTCGTTCAATACAATAGTTTTGAATGGATAAATAGGGTGCCAAAATCCATTGTAGTGGGGATTGCCACTGTGGACAGGAGAGGAGACTTTACATTTAAAACGACTATTGAAGCAGATCAGAAGCGGTACCCTACTGCAGGCCATTCGGATTTATTTATTGAGTTTTTAGCTTCCGAATTACAACCTTACATCGACCAGCACTTTAAAACGAGCCAATCTAAAACCCTTATTGGCCAGTCGTTGGGCGGGCTCCTGGCCACGGAAATCTTATTCAAACATCCTGGCCTCTTCAACAAGTATATTATTGTAAGCCCTAGTTTATGGTGGGACAATGGGTCATTATTAGAAAAGAGTAAAGAAACAGGTAATGCTGCCTTTCAGCAACGAATGGATATTTACATCGGTGTGGGCAAAGAGGGTCTTACACCCACCGAAATCCCAAGAGTGATGGAAGTAGATGCAAACCTGTTGGCAGAAAAAATTAAGCATGCAAAAAATACCAACTTACATGTAGTGTTTGATTATCTGCCACAGGAAGACCACGCTACCATCATGCACCAGGCAGTTTTAAATGCTTTTACACAATTTCATGCCATGCGAAACAAACATGAATAAAATTGAACCGCTAACATTTACACTGCAACCCGGAGCTCAAGGCCTACCAGTTTGAACAGGAATTATTCCTTTTTTTAAGAGGCACTTTTTAGGAGTGGCTTTTTTGTTGTATCGTTTCACTATGAGCCCTCTACGGTTGGTGCCTAAGCTATGCAGTTAGTGTCTACTACTCAAAGCAAATTGTAAAGAAAATATTTGTCATAGAAAAATATTTCTATATTTGATTTATTCACTGCCTAACAACCTTAGAAACCCAAATTAACTTGATTGTCTTTCATCTTGTTTATTGGCACAAAATAGTTTTGCTCCGTGAAGGCACTGGATAGTAAACTTGTTAGCTTATAATTGTCGGTCCTGCTGGTGAAAATTCATCTGCCGAAAGGTAGACACCGGGCAGTGGCGTGTAAAGGTTGAAGCGTGGGCTTGTACAAAAGGGGAACACCAACCTGGGAAATGCGGTACCATCCGGCCTTGTGAGCGTAAAAGAAGTAATTAGTTTATCTGTTGCTGTTGCAGGGGGCGTGGTATCTGTCGGGGATTTGGAGCAAGCGGTTAAAGAGATTAACCCGATAAAAAATAATCGCATAAAAGGAGTGCGGGAGCATTTCTGTGTTATTGGAGAGCCGGTAATTTGTTTCATAGTACGCAGTTGATTTTCGCAATAAATATATTTCTTTGGTAGTGCACTGCAGGAAATTTTCTTTTTGATGTAATATTCCTTTTGTCGCTGTCAGCTTCGCACAAGCAGCGTAAGAGGCGACGTTACTAAACACCTTAAGCAGTTGGTACCTGACATGAAAGTGGGCTCTTTTATAGAAGCTGAGATTGTGGAGGAGTGTTTTGGTAGGATCCTAAGTCCAAGGCAACGAATATAGGAGTATAATTTTTTGGTATTGAGAGTTAATTGGGGTAAAAAAAATTAATTTATTCAAAGCATTGGAATTGAGAAATAGCTAATTTTCTGCAAATACCCTGAATATTCTTAATATAGGAATTGAGTAGTTTTCTTTTATATACTAAGATGTAAGAGGGATGATGAATAGGCACAAAAAAAGTTCCATCGATTTCAATTGTATTGTATTCAAAATTTTCAGAAAGTGCTATTTCTTTTATTCCAAACCTTTTCATTACAAATGTTGATACTTGTTTTCCTAATAGGAAAACTACAGAGGGGTTAAGGGTATTCAGTTCAAATTCAAAATTTGGAAAACATTTTTCCATTTCATGCTCCAAAGGATATCTTATTTTTCCGTCATCTTTTAATGGTAGACATTTAACAATATTAGTTTTATAAAAACTTATATCATCTTTAAGTTTACTTTCAATACAATCAATCAAAGCACCTGACCGGGTTGTAGGTGAAAGGGGTAATTGTTCAATACCTTCATCAAATTGAACAGCAGATAATCCAACCCAAAAAATATTGGAATTTTGAACATAATCTAATACAGGTAATTGGTTTAAGTACAGGCCACAGGCTTTGCAAATTTTACTCTTGCAAGGTTTCATCTTTTGCTTCAAGCCCTGAGAAAATTTTACCGTCATTGAGATTAATTGTCCGGTAAATATAATCATGAAGTACATTACTTTCAACATTTGAGTAATTGCCGCTATGAAAGTTAAATTGCAGGCGTCCTACAAGTGCCGACAGATCTTGATTTGGCAATACGGGGGCAACCAATAAATTTTTTCTTTTGATTTCAAGATCATGGTAAATTTGAGTACCGTGATAAGGCCGGTATTGAAAAACACTGGTTCTGAAATTTGTCTTATACTGTTCTGAAATTTTCTTTAACTCATTTGCTAATTGAAAAGTCAATTCCATATCTTCGGCAGTTTCACCCGGAAAGCCATAAATAAAATAGCCCTTCATATTTATACCTGCTTTAAATACTTTTGTCAGGTTTGTAAGAATAGTGTCTAAGTTTTTTGTTTTATTAATTTCACCAAGTATTTTCGGCGAGCCAGATTCTATTCCAATGAATAATTCAAAGCACCCGCTTTTTTGGAGAGCATTCATAACTTTTTCATCAACGTTATTGAAAGTCATTACATGTGCCATTGATCGCCACTGAAAGTTGAAATTTGAAAATACGTTAATAGCTTTTTGAACAGTAGCATTTGTCTTTAGGAATAAATCATCCAGCACTCTTATCGAATTAACTGATGGGTATAATGCCCGAATTTCACTTAGCTCCTTATTAATTGAATCTTCAGTTTTCTCCCTAATTGAATAATCTTTATTTAAAGACCGGGCAGCCGCACAAAATGAGCAGTTATAAATACAGCCCCTGCTGGTAACAATATTTGCCTCATTAAAGCCTAACGGATGAACAACTGGCTCATTTAGGAAAAAGCTGCGGTCAAGAGGAATACTTGATATATCTTTTACTTCATATTTTGACTTTCCATCTACAAGAAACACCCTCCTGTTTCCAGAGGAAAAAACCGGTGGTTCAGTAACAGAGTCTTTTACAATATCTAAAGTTATTAATTCACCATCTCCTGTTACTACATCAATATTATTAGTTGTTTGCCAACCAATAATATCCTTATATAAATGTTTAGTTGATAACCCGCCAATTATAATATTGGTTTTAAAATTTATTCCTTCAAATAAATCTTTCACTAAATCATAATTAGTAGTAAAAATATTTGATGCGACAAAGTCTGGTTTAAGAGAATTTAAAGTTTCAATTAAATCAGCTAAAGGGATGCGCTGATATACAGCGTCTATTAGTTTTACATCAATTCCATCATTACTCAGGATTGTGGCGATATGCCCCAAACCTATGGGAGGTAAAGAATCCTCATCATAGAGGTCATTCTTTTCTCTAAAGAGTGGTGAATTGATTATTACTACTTTCATTTCATTGTTTTATTATATCCCTCCTTTATAAACAGATATGTATGAATCGATTTGTTGCCTCGTTGGTTTTATGGCAGAATCCCAAACTAATTCCCAAATATTGTTATATAGAGCTCCGTTCGAATTTGCGGTGTCTGTTTCAAGTGATTGATATATTCCCGATTTAACTTTTGTGTACATTAATAATCTAATTACCCCTTGAACTTGTATTATTCGCCCTCTTACTTTTAAATCTGCTATTTCTGGTTCATAAAATCTTAATTCAGCATAAGGTATTTCAGACAAAATTTTCCCGTATCTAATTCTTTGAATTTGAGTATGAGGAGCCTCGCAAAGTATAGATACTTTTTTAAATGATAGCGATCGTAGATGTGTATACTGAATATTGCTATCAATTTCAGAAGGAGAATTTCCTAAAAAATTTAAATCACCACCGAATAGTTTAATGTCATTCTTATCAGCATTAGAAGTGAATTTATTGACAATCGGATCTAGATCTTTCGATTTATAAATATTCTTGAAAAATAAGAACCGATTTGTTGCCAGCCATAATAGAAAGCTAAAAATAATTGCGGCTATCGCAACGCCGATGTCAAAGGATTTTAATTCATTTCGGAATATTATGACTCCTAAAACTGAAATTATAAAAGTAATAGCTGAAAAAATATAAAAAACATAATGAAGTCCATTGTTCACTTTTGAAGCAAATATTTTACTCCGAAGTACTCCCAATATTGCACCAAGTGACGCTGAGGCAGCGATTAAAAGTATTTTTATAAAATTGTCCATTTATATTTTTAAAAAAGTAATTGATTCTCATTGAGCTTCGCCATAAGTTTTTCAATTTCCTTTAGCGGGGCCCGTTGATTTATTGATTGGTATTTTAATAATGTTTCAAAGGCAATTTCTTTAGTTATGAGCCCTTTTGTGTATACTTCTTCTACTATCCATAATACACCTCGTACAATAAGATTTCTTTTAATTGATATCTTTCGTAAACTCCCGTCCGAACTATAAACGATAGCATCTTTTCTTATAGCCAATTCCAATACCGAACAATCGGGTAAACTTAAGCCCGAAAACTCATCGTATAATTCCTGAATTGCGCCAAATTCTCCATCGGAATCAATCTGCAATTGTCCGCCTTCTATAAATTTTGATACTTCTTTCCATTGGTCTTCATTTGTTATTTCTCCAATTACCTGCGGGGTTGTCAAAGCAACCACCTCAAGCTGAAAGAAATCTTTAAGAAGATTCAGATCCACCAGGTCAAACAGAATGCATGCATCCTTTATTACTATTTGCTTTTTATCTGACACCGGCAAATCCTTTTCGTAGTTCATTAATACCGGTATTCCAAAGAGCTGCAGCCTTGCTAAGGCTAATCAATTCCTCAGCCAATGCTCTGTTTACCAATTGGTCAAAATACCTTGATTTTTCTTCCCCTTTATATAATCCGGGTTCTTCTTTTGCGCCATAGGTTTTACTCATATATATGACCCAACGTTGGTAATAATTATCAGTAATTACTTCAAGCTCTTTTAGTCTATGAACAATTGCTCTTATGGAAATTCCAAAATATTCTTTTATACTGATCAATTCTGCTATCCGGATGTAAGTTCTTTTCGCAGAGCCAATCTGTTTAAGCAACATTTCAGTTGGAACGAGAAAGCAACTGGAAAAAAAATGGCAATATTTTTCAGTTTCTTTTGAATTTTCAACAACGCTCTTAGCTAAATTCAACAAGAGGTGGGCTAGTTCATGTATAATAGTAAATCTGATTCTTTCAATTGGCTTATTCCGCATGTTTACAACCACAACAGGAATTCCGGTAGAAGTAAATACAGCCAATCCATCTATATCATCAACATCATCAATCAATAAAACTTTGATTCCTTTTAATTCAAGCATTTCAATAATGTTGGGTATTGGGTCAATTCCCAAATTCCATTCACGCCTAAGTTTAGCAGCAGCTTGCTCCACATCCTTTTTAGTAGCAATATTATCTTTTGCTAATGGGTTTTTAAACTCAGCTATGGTACCAACAATGTTTTCAATTTCTAAATATCGCTCTACATAATCCCTGACTTTTTCGACAACTGACTCTTCAATTTTTTTTGATAAGCTGGCTTTTTTTCTGAAAAGAATTTCGCCAAGTTCAACTTGATTCTTTTTCACGAAGTAATCAGATCTTACTTTTAAAGTACTGGATATCGCCATCAATACTTCTCCTGATGGATTCATTGAACCCATCTCGTATTTGTTTAAAGCTTGCTTAGTTACCTTATTTCCTAAAGCGTCTGCCAAATCTTGCAAAGAAAAGCCAGCCATTTTCCTGGCTAGTTTAAGCCTTTTGCCAAAGTTATTTTCTGCTACCTGTTCCATAATTTTATGTGTCTGGTTGACAAAACTACTAATATAATTCAAATTGTCAACCAATTTATAAAATATTTTTTAGAAGTGACGCAGACAGGCAAGACGGTCAATGAGCGTTCCACAGATCTTGGAGTTACTTAAACCACACCCAAGCCAACCGATGCTCATTCTTACTGCCTACTGTCAAAAGTCTCCCGATAGGATTACTCGACGCCGAGTATATATGCCTGGCTGTGTCCGGATAAAAGAAGCGAAGTTGACTTGCTTTACTACTGAATATAGTTTAATAAAGATGGAGCATTTGTAAATCTAATTCGGGACACAGCCGGCTGAATTAATAGACACCGAACCTTCGGAATACCTGAGCCAGAAAAGATTTCAATTTAACTTCATTGCGTCGCATCTGTCAGCACACAAAGATAAAAAGGCAATCTCTTTCTGAAAA
>Ga0335397_10005902_pt1 | contig 15909 bp, 14 predicted proteins | sample MAT04_FD_205740 | JGI IMG/M metagenome (GOLD analysis project Ga0335397, IMG submission 205740) | Freshwater microbial communities from Lake Fryxell liftoff mats and glacier meltwater in Antarctica - MAT-04 (spades assembly) (version 2) ... | reverse complement strand
TCCGACTTGTCGGCCCTGCCGGCGAACAGGTCGGAATCGTTCGTATCGAGGACGCCCTTCGATTGGCCCAGGAATCCGATCTGGACCTCGTCGAAGTGGCCCCGATGGAACGGCCCCCGGTCTGCAAACTCATGGACTACGGCAAGTTCAAGTACGAGTCGGCGATGAAGGCGCGCGAGTCGCGTCGCAACCAGGTGAACACCGTCATCAAGGAGATGAAGCTTCGCCCGAAGATCGACCCGCACGATTACGAGACCAAGAAGGGTCACGTCGTCCGGTTCCTGAAGATGGGCGACAAGGTCAAGATCACGATCATGTTCCGCGGCCGTGAGCAGAGCCGGCCCGAACTCGGGTACAAGCTTCTGCAGCGTCTGGCCGAGGACGTCGCCGAACTGGGCTTCGTTGAGTCCTCGCCGAAGCAAGATGGTCGCAACATGATCATGGTGCTCGGACCGCATAAGAAGAAGGCCGACGCCAAGGCCGAGCGCGAAGCCGAGAAGGCTTCCCGCACGACCGCGGCCACCGATAGCTCGACCGAACAGGAGTAGGCGCACCATGCCGAAGAACAAGACCCACAGCGGTGCCAAGAAGCGCTTCCGCGTCACCGGCTCCGGAAAGCTCATGCGCGAGCAGGCCAACGGCCGGCACCTCCTCGAGGTCAAGTCCTCGCGCCGCAAGCGTCGGCTGTCCGGCGACGTGGAGCTCAGCCCGGCCGATGTCAAGAAGGCCAAGAAGCTGCTCGGCATCTGAGCCGGCTCACCCCCTATCCGGATCTCCGGTGGCCTGAGGCCGAGCCGGTTCCATCAGCAAGGAGCAATTCGACATGGCACGCGTGAAGAGGGCTGTCAACGCCCATAAGAAGCGTCGCGAAGTACTGGAGCGCGCCAGCGGTTACCGCGGGCAGCGCTCACGCCTGTACCGCAAGGCCAAGGAGCAGGTCACGCACTCCATGGTCTACAGCTACCGCGACCGCAAGGCGCGTAAGGGCGACTTCCGTCGGCTGTGGATCCAGCGCATCAACGCGGCATCGCGTGCGCAGGGCCTGACGTACAACCGTCTGATTCAGGGTCTCAACCTGGCCAACATCGAGGTCGACCGCCGCATGCTCGCTGAGCTTGCCGTCAACGATCCCGAGGCGTTCAACACGATCGTCGAGTTGGCGAAGGCGGCCCTCCCGGCCGACCGCAACGCGGCTGCCTGATCCGGCGTACGTGGCCGGACCGGAGCTGACGTCCCCGCGAACTGCGCGGGTCACGGCGGCCCGACGCCTTACCAAGCGAGCCTTCCGGGCCCGCGAGCGTTCCTTCCTTGCCGAAGGTCCGCAAGCGGTCCGGGAGGCCGCTGGCATGTCAGGGGTGCTTCTGGAGGTGTTCATCACTCCGGCGATGGCCGTCAAGCACGACGACATTCTGGTTGCAGCGCAGGCGGCCGGTGCGGTCGTGCGCACGGCCACCGAAGGCGTCATCGAGGCCTTGGCTCAAACAGTCACGCCGCAAGGGATCGTCGGCGTTTGCCGCTTCATCGATGTGCCCATCGATCAAACGCTGCGCACCGGAACCTCATTAGTGGCCCTGCTGGCCAACGTGCGTGACCCAGGCAATGCCGGAACGGTGATCCGGACGGCCGATGCCGCCGGAGCAGACTCCGTGGTGCTAGCGGGCGAGTCGGTCGATCCCTACAACGCCAAGTGCGTACGGGCCAGCGTCGGCAGCATCTTCCACGTTCCGATCAGTGTGGGGGTGCCCGTGGTCGATTCGATCCAGCGAGCCAAGGCAGCTGGCCTCACAGTGCTCGGCGCCGACGGTGGGGGAGATCTCGACCTCGACGGCGCGATCGATGCCGGTGTCCTCACCCGACCGACAGCGTGGGTGTTCGGAAATGAGGCATGGGGATTGACCGACGACGTGCTGGCCGCCTGCGACCACGTCCTCGCAGTACCGATTCACGGTAAGGCCGAGAGTCTGAACCTGGCGACGGCCGCCGCGGTCTGCCTCTACGCCTCGGCGCGCGAGCAGCGTCGGGCCCGCGGGTGACTCACTAGACTGCGATCGCTCATGGCCGGGCCTCAGGGCCACCGACCGTTCTCGTCGATCCTCGGAGACTCCGTCGATGTCTGCTCCCAACAAGAGCTTCGACCCCGTTCAGGTGGCGGCCCTCGCTCCTGACGCGATCGAACAGGCCGTCGCGGATGCACTGGCGGCCATCGCCGTCGCCAGCGACCTGGAAGAGCTCAAGTCTGCGAGGCTGGGTGCCACCGGCGACAGGTCGCCGCTGGCGCTGGCCAACCGCGAGATCGGGGCCCTTCCGCCGCAGGCCAAGGCCGAAGCGGGCAAGCGGGTCGGCTCAGCGCGCGCCAGGGTCAAGGAAGCGCTTCGTGTGCGTCAGGAGCAGCTCGAAGACGACCGCGACTCCCGTGCGTTGGTGCAGGAGTCGGTCGATGTCACGTTGCCGTGGGATCGCTTTCCGGTGGGAGCACGGCATCCGTTATCGACCATTTCCGAGCGCATCGCTGACGTGTTCATCGCGATGGGCTACGAGGTGGCCGAAGGCCCCGAAGTCGAGACTGAGTGGCACAACTTCGACGCGCTGAACCTTGCTCCCGATCATCCCGCGCGCACGATGCAGGACACGTTCTTCGTCGAAGCTCCAGACGCAGGGCTCGTGCTGCGCACCCACACCTCGCCGGTCCAGATTCGCTCGATGCTCGACCGCGAACCTCCTCTTTATGTCGTGTGCCCGGGACGCGTGTTCCGCACCGACGAACTCGACGCGACGCACACGCCCGTCTTCCACCAGGTTGAGGGTCTGGCCGTCGACGAGGGCATCACGATGGCCGATCTCAAGGGAACGCTGGATCACTTCGCGATGGCCATGTTCGGTCCTGAGGCCAAAACGCGACTGCGCCCCTCGTACTTTCCGTTCACCGAGCCCTCGGCCGAGCTCGATCTGTGGTTCCCGCAGGCCAAGGGCGGACCCCGCTGGATCGAGTGGGGCGGCTGCGGCATGGTCAACCCACGCGTGCTTGCTGCTTGCGGAATCGACTCCGAACGCTATTCCGGCTTCGCCTTCGGTATGGGTCTTGAACGCACACTGATGTTCCGCCACGGCATCACCGACATGCGCGACATGGTTGAGGGCGACGTGCGCTTCACCACCGCTTTCGGAACGGAGCTCTGATGCGCGTCCCCGTCTCGTGGCTGCGCGAGCTCGTTGAGATTCCGGCTGGTGATGGTGCAGAAGCCATTGGCGAGCACCTGGTGCGAGCCGGTCTCGAGATTGAGGAAATCGAACGCATCGGCGATGTCAAGGGTCCGGTCGTCATCGGTCGGATCGACTCGTTCGTCGATGAGCCGCAGAAGAACGGCAAGACTATTCGGTGGTGTGTGGTGAACGTGGGGCCCGATCACGGCGGTGAACGCGGTGTCGTGTGCGGCGCCTCGAACTTCTCGGCCGGTGACCACGTCGTGGTCGCCCTGCCCGGCGCAGAGCTGCCGGGAGGCTTCGTCATCACGGCGCGCAAGACCTATGGCCACGTATCGGACGGAATGATCTGCTCGGCACGCGAACTCGGCCTGGGCGAGGACCACGACGGGATCATGGTGCTCGGCCCGCACGCGCCCGTCGGCGCTGAGGCCATCAGCGTGCTGGGTTCGGCCGACGAGGTGCTCGACCTGGCCGTCACTCCCGACCGCGGCTACTGCTTCTCGATGCGCGGCGTTGCGCGTGAAGCTGCCATCGCCTATGACTCGGTATTCCATGATCCGGCGTTCGAGCCTGCCGATCCGGATGATTCCGGCGGCATGGCCCGCGAAGCGGTGATCGAGGATCCTGCCGGTGCTGATCGTCTCGTGATCCGCACTCTCGAAGGATTCGACCCTGCAGCGCCCTCCCCATTGTGGATGCGGCGCCGGTTGATTATGAGCGGTATGCGCCCGATCTCGCTGGCGGTCGACGTGACGAACTATGTGATGCTCCTGACCGGCCAGCCGCTGCATGCCTTCGATGCGGACAAGGTGCAGGGAGCGATCCGCATCCGTCGTGCCGTGGCGCAGGAGAAACTGACCACGCTTGATGGCACCGGGCGCACTCTTGACTCCGACGACCTCGTGATTGCCGACGACACCGGTGCGATTGCGCTCGCCGGAACCATGGGTGGTGCCAGCACCGAGGTCGATGCCGGTACCACCAGGATTCTTCTGGAGGCTGCCCACTTCGATGCGATCTGCGTGGCCCGCCAGAGTCGCCGGCACCGGTTGAGCAGCGAGGCATCGCGTCGATTCGAACGCGGGGCCGACCCGGCGTTGCCGCCGGCGGCGTCGGCGCTCGCCGTGAGGCTGCTGGCCGAGCACGGGGGTGCCGCATTGGTCGGCACCCATGAGGTCGATCTGCGCTCAAGCGCACCTGCGATCACCATCGAGGTTTCGCGTCCCGGACATACGGCGGGCACCGCGATCGAGGCCGAAGAGGTGGTGGCCCACCTGCGGAGCGTCGGATGCGACGTGGAGCAGTCGGGCACCCAGCTCAGCGTGCGGCCGCCAACCTGGCGAGCCGATCTCACCGACCCGGCCGACCTCGATGAAGAGGTCATCCGCCTCTTTGGCTACGACAACGTGCCCTCGCGCCTGCCGCGTCTGCCATCGGCGCGTGGCCTCACCGCGTCGCAGCGCACCCGTCGAGCAATCGCCCGCGTCCTGGCCGACACGGGGCACGCCGAGGTGCTGTCCTACCCCTTCGTGGGCGTGGCCGAACTCGATGCCTTGCTGATCGACGCCGATGATCCGCGGCGTTCGGCGGTCACGCTCGCCAACCCCATCTCCGATGAGCAGCCGATGCTGCGCACCACTCTGCTCCCCGGGCTGCTCGCCATCCTGAAGCGCAACCTGGGTCGCGGCGCCGACGACGTCGCGTTGTTCGAGATGGGCGCCGCCTACCACTGGGCGTTGGGGCATGAAGTGCTCCGAGGCGAAGCGGTGCCGAGGCCTTCTGTGCTTCACCGACCGCGTGCTGCCGAGTTGGAGGCACTGGACGCCTCGTTGCCCGACGAGGAGCGTCGGGTGGCCGTGGTCATGGCGGGTCGTCGCGAGCGCGCCGGCTGGTGGGGCCCAGGACGTGAGGCGATGTGGAGCGACGCGGTCGAGTCGGCGCGCATCGTGGCCGCCGCAGCCGGTGCGCACCTGGTGATCTCGGCTGAGTCGGCCACGCCATGGCATCCCGGGCGCTGTGCCACGTTCCGCCTCGCCGATGGCACGTTCGTCGGCCACGCTGGCGAACTTCATCCGCGCGTCTGCGAGAATCTTGGGCTCCCTGCGCGTACCTGTGCCATGGAGTTGATTCTTGACCGCCTGATCCCTGCCGACCGACCAGCCGTGCCGGCGCCTGCTGTGTCGTCGTTCCCTGTAGCCAAAGAGGACCTCGCGCTGGTGGTTGCCGATGAGATCCCGGTGTCCGCCGTCGAAGCGGCCCTGCGAGAAGGGGCCGGACCGCTTCTGGAATCGATCCGCCTGTTCGACGTCTACACCGGACCGCAGGTCGGCCAAGGCTCCCGCTCGCTTGCTTTCGCCCTTCGCTTCCGTGCAGCCGACCGCACGCTCGAAGTCGGCGAAGTGGCAGCAGCCCGCGATGCCGCACTGGCCAACGCGACCCAGCGGGTCGGGGCAGCGTTGCGTTCATGAGCGAACGCCGATTTAGCGTGGTCACCGGCGCGAGCCGGGGGATCGGCGCAGCGATCGCCCTCGACCGGGCCCGGCGCGGCGAGGTGGTGGCCGCATTGGCCCGGGACGATGCGCGTCTTGCCACCCTGGTCGATCAGGCCAGGGGGTCAACTGGCGAGATCGTGCCGTGCGTCGTCGACGTCACCGCGGCCGATGACCTCATCGAGCAGGCGCGCATGCTGACGGATCGATTCGGTGCACCGGATCTCCTGGTGGCCAACGCGGGCCGGTTCTCCGCCAGTGGCCCTACATGGCAGGTGGCCCCGCAGGAATGGGCCGCTGACGTGACGGTGAATCTGCTGGCCGTTCAAGCCACTGTCGCCGCGTTCGTCCCCTCCATGGTGGGGCGTTCCTCCGGGCGCGTGGTCGTGATGACCAGCGGACTGGGCAATGGTCCGGGCCCCTACTTCTCGGCCTACACGGCCAGTAAGGCCGGGCTCACAAACCTGGCGATGTCACTTGACGCCGAGCTCGCACTGCACAGCATCACCGTCTTTCCCGTCAGTCCCGGCATGGTCGATACCGATCTGGTCGACTGGCCGGAGGGGTTCACCGACTGGGTGCCCGCGCTGCGCGACATCCCCGCCTCGGCCTTCACCCCCGTCGAGCGCATTGTCGAGCTGGTGGCCGCCATCGATCGGGGAGAGGCCGACGCGGCCCATGGACGCTTCCTGCGCTCCACCGACGATCTCACCGCCGTGATCAAGGGTGTGGTCGAGGGCCCACCGTCGGCCCGTCGGCTGGGCCTGCTGCCCTACGCGCCCGAGGATCCGCTGGCCTAGCGAGTCCGACGCGGCCGCCGACGCGCCAACCCCACCTCCAGTGAGTCGTATAATCTTCCGATAGAGTGGAAGTTCATTCGATACGGCGGTACCGCCGGGGTAGGAGCACCACGTGGCGATCACCGCAGCCGTGGCCGGGGCCAGCGGGTATGCCGGCGGTGAACTGCTGCGCCTGATCCTGTCCCACCCCGACCTTGAGGTGGGCCCGTTGGCGGCTGGCAGCAAAGCCGGATCGGCGGTCACATCGGTGCACCCGCACCTGACGGCGTTGGCCGACCGGCACTTCATGGCCACCGACCCCGCGTCCCTGGCCGAGGCCGACATCGTCTTCCTCGCGCTGCCGCACGGTGAGTCGGGAACTCTGGCGGCCGCGCTGCCGGCGGGCATCCCCGTGGTGGACCTGGGAGCCGACCATCGGCTCGTCGATGCCCAAGCATGGTCGAGCTACTACGGCGGTGCCCATTCCGGCGCCTGGCTGTACGGAATGCCAGAGTTGCCTGGTGTGCGCAAGGCGCTGTCGCAGGCGACCCGCGTTGCCAATCCCGGCTGCTACCCGACCGGCGTGATCCTGGCCCTCGCGCCGCTCATGGCCGCCGACCTGGTTGAGCCGAACGACGTCGTCGTGGTCGCTGCGTCGGGCACTACGGGAGCCGGACGCACGCCGAGCGATTCGTTGATGGCCAGCGAGGTCATGGGATCGCTCAGTGCCTACAAGGCCGGGGGTGCGCATCAGCACACTCCCGAGATCGAGCAAGCCCTCGCCGCCGCCGCCGGAGACAAGGCCATCGTCTCGTTCACGCCGACGCTCGCGCCGATGCCTCGGGGGATCCTGGCCACCTCCACGGCCCGATTGCGCGAAGGCGTCACCGGCGAGGAGTTGCAGGACGCGTTGCATGCCGCGTATGCCGCAGAGCCGTTCGTTCACGTCCTCGCGCCGGGGTCGTGGCCGCGCACCGGCGCTGTGCTCGGATCCAACAGCGTGCACCTGCAGGTGGCCGCCGATCGGCACTCCGGTCGGGCGGTCGTGGTCAGCGCGATCGACAACCTCACCAAGGGCGCTGCCGGTCAAGCCCTGCAGAACGCCAATCTGATGCTGGGTCTGGCCGAGACGGCCGGCCTTCCGATGACGGGAGTAGCACCGTGAGCGTCACGTCGGCCCAGGGCTTCCGGGCATCCGGTGTGCGCTCGGGCATCAAGGCGAGCGGCAACCATGACCTGGCTCTCATCGTCAACGAGGGTCCATTGACCCATGCTGCTGCAGTCTTCACCCGCAACCGTTTTCAGGCCGCTCCTGTGCAGTGGTCGCTGCAGTGCATCGTCGATGGACGGATCGATGCTGTGGTGCTCAACAGTGGTGGTGCCAACGCCTGTACTGGTCCGCAGGGATTCCAGGACACCCACCGCACTGCCGAGCATGTGGCGCAGGTGCTGGGCATCTCAGCACTGGATGTCGCGGTCTGCTCTACGGGACTGATCGGTGAGTTTCTGCCCATGACCGAGCTGATCGACGGTGTCGACGCGGCAGCAGCAGTGCTGGCCACCGACGGCGGCGCGGATGCCGCGCTGGCAATCATGACGACCGACTCGGTGCCAAAAACAGCAACGGTCACGGTCGATGGCTTCACCGTCGGCGGCATGGCCAAGGGGGCCGGCATGCTGGCCCCCGGTCTGGCCACGATGCTCGTCGTCGTCACCACCGACGCGGTTGTTGAAAAGCGGTTGCTCGACACCATCCTGCGCAGCGTCACCTCCACCACGTTCGATCGGATCGACTCGGACGGCTGCATGTCGACCAACGACACCGTCCTCCTCATGGCATCAGGCGCTTCTGGCATCACGCCGAGCCGCGATGTCTTTGAGCAAGCTCTCGATCAGGTGTGTGCCGACCTCTCGATGCAGTTGATCGCCGACGCCGAGGGCGCCAGCAAGGACATCCGGATCGACGTCGTTAATGCCGTCAGCGTCGAGGATGCCGTTGACGTTGCCCGCGCCGTATCGCGCAGCAACCTTTTGAAGTGCGCTATCCACGGCGAAGATCCCAACTGGGGCAGGGTGCTCTCGGCGGCTGGAACCACGCAGTCGATCTTCGAGCCCGATGAGGTGTCGGTGGCCATCAATGGCGTGTGGGTGTGCCGCAACAGCGCGCCCGATGCAGATCGCAACCTTGTCGACATGAGCGGGCGCGATGTTGTCATCACAGTCGACCTCAATGCCGGGGCCGATGACGCCTCGCTCTGGACCAACGACCTCACCGCCGATTACGTCCACGAGAACTCGGCCTACTCCTCATGAAGGCGACGATGAATCCCTCCCGTGATCGTGAGCAGGCGCTGGTGAAGGCTTCCACGTTGGCGCAGGCGCTGCCGTGGCTTGAGCGCTTCCAGGGCGCCACGGTCGTGGTCAAGTACGGCGGCAACGCCATGACCGACGACGCGCTCAAGCGCGCCTTTGCTGAAGATGTTGTCTTTCTGCGTCATGCGGGACTGAAGCCAGTGGTCCTCCACGGTGGTGGACCGCAGATCACCTCGATGCTTGAGCGCCTTGGTATCGAGACCGTCTTTGCTGGGGGCTACCGCGTCACGACGCCCGAGACCATGGACATCGTTCGGATGGTGCTGACCGGCCAGGTGCAGCGCGAGATCGTCGGGCTGATCAATGCCCATGGCCCCTACGCCGTCGGCCTGTCGGGTGAGGACGCCCGAACGTTCACCGGCAGCCCTCGTGAGGTGCTGGTCGATGGTGAAGCCATCGATGTTGGCCTCGTGGGCGATGTTGTTGATGTCGATGGCACCTTCGTGCGGAGCTTGCTCGACGACGGCCGCATTCCGGTCGTCTCGAGCGTCGCCGCGGGTCTCGACGGCGCGGTCTACAACGTCAACGCCGACACTGCTGCCGCCGCACTGGCCATCGCTTTGGGCGCCGAGAAGCTCGTAGTACTCACCGATGTCGAGGGCCTATACGCCGACTGGCCGGCCAGCGACGAGATTATCCCCACCATCACAGCCGACGAGCTCGCGGAGCTTCTTCCCACCCTGTCGTCGGGGATGATCCCGAAGATGGATGCCTGCCTTCGGGCGGTGCGGGGCGGGGTTTCGCGTGCCCACGTGCTCGACGGGCGTCTCCCGCACGCCCTTCTGCTTGAGGTTTTCACCGACGAGGGCATCGGCACCATGGTGCTGCCATGAGCGACGCCCGGGAGGGTGCAGCGAGTGACAGCACCCAAAGAAGTGGTGCTGCCATGAGCGACGCCCGGGAGGGTGCAGCGAGTGACAGCACCCAAAGAAGTGGTGCTGCCATGAGCGTCAGTGTTCAGCAACGGTGGAGCGCGGCATTTATGGCCAACTACGCGGCTCCCTCGATCGAGCTGGTCAGCGGCCGGGGTTCGTGGGTGCACGATTCGGCGGGCAACCGGTACCTCGACCTTCTGGGTGGTATCGCCGTGAGTTCGCTCGGTCATGCGCATCCGGCGATCGTCGATGCGGTGAGCATGCAGGTCGGCACCCTTGCGCACACGAGCAACCTCTACGCCAACGAGCCGGCGCTGCTTCTGGCCGAACGCTTGCAGAAGCTCGTGGGCCGCCCCTGCCGAGTCTTTCTCTGCAATGACGGGGCCACGGCCAACGAAGCAGCCTTCAAACTGGCTCGTCGTCACGGTGCCGGCACTCGCCCGGGCCTGGTGGCGGCCGAGGGCGGATTTCACGGCCGTACGGCTGCTGCCCTTGCGCTCACCGGGCAGCCGGCCAAGCGGACGCCCTTCGAGCCGCTCCCCGGCAATGTGTCGTTCGTGCCTTACGGCGACGCGGATGCGTTGACAGCTGCTGTCGACTCCTCGGTATCGGCGGTCTTTCTCGAGCCGTTGCTGGGCGAGGGCGGGGTGCGTCCTGCCCCTGAGGGTTACCTCGCCCACGCGCGAACGTTGTGCGACGCCGCGGGATCTCTCCTGGTGGTCGACGAGGTGCAGACCGGTATCGGCAGAACCGGTGACTGGTTCGCCTCGTTGGCACAGGGAGTCGTTCCCGACGTCATCACCTTGGCCAAGGGTCTCGGGGGCGGACTTCCGATCGGTGCAGCCATCGCCATCGGCGACGCCGCTGATCTGTTCGTTCCAGGCGATCACGGCAGCACATTCGGCGGCAACCCGGTGTCGTGCGCAGCGGCCATGGCCGTCATCGAAACGATCGAACACGACGATCTCCTCGCGCACGTGAACGCGATGAGCGATCGATTGCGATCCGGTGTGATCGCCATCGATCACTCGGCGGTGAGGGGGGTACGCGGACTCGGCCTGCTCCTGGCCATCGAGTTCGACGGTCTGCCGGCACTGGCGGTCGAGGCGGCCGCGAGGAACCTGGGTTTCCTGGTCAACGCCGTGGCGATCGATGCGATCCGATTGGCGCCACCACTCGTTATCACCGCTGATGAGATCGATCTTTTCGTTGCGGCACTTCCGGCGATCCTGGCTGAGGCGGCGTCATGACCGTTCCTCGCACCAAGGTGGCCCGGCACTCATTGATCGCCGACCTGCTGACCACCCAGCAGGTGCGATCCCAACCGGCGCTACGCCATCTCCTCGCCGAACAGGGAGTCGACATCACGCAGGCGACGGTGTCGCGCGATCTGCTCGAGTTGGGGGCCGTCCGCCTACGCGGAGCCGATGGGCATCTGGTTTACGCGCTTGGCGCGGGCGAGGGCGGTGAGGCGGCTACGGCCGACGAGCGCCCGCCGACGGCGAGATTGGCCAGAGTTGTCGAAGAACTCGTCGTGGGTGTTGAGGCCTCGGCCAATCTGGTTGTGGTGCGAACACCGCCAGGTGCCGCTCAGTTCTTGGCCTCCTCCATCGATCACGGCGACCTGCCGGGCGTGATCGGTAGCGTGGCCGGTGACGACACCGTTCTGCTCGTGACCAAGGATGTGCGCGGGGGAGCGGCTGTGGCCGCGCACCTGCTGCGAATGACCGAGGTCAAGCACTGAGAGCACGAACTGCATGGCTGGCCCGACCCCAAGAATTCGGTGCACGACCTGATGATCGATACGAAAGGAACGACTGGTGACTGAGCGCGTGGTGCTGGCCTACTCAGGAGGACTCGATACCTCGGTGGCGATCGGATGGATCGCCGAGGAGACCGGCGCCGAGGTGATTGCTGTAGCCGTCGCAGTGGGCCAGGGCGGTGAAGATCTCGACGTCATTCGTCAGCGAGCCCTCGACTGCGGAGCGGTCGAGGCCGAGGTGGCCGACGCGACCCATGAATTCGCCGACGAGTATTGCCTCCCGGCGTTGCAGTCGAATGCGATGTACATGGACAGGTACCCCTTAGTGTCGGCGCTGTCGCGTCCGGTCATCGTCAAGCACCTCGTTGATGCGGCGAAGAAGCATGACGCCACGATCGTGGCTCACGGTTGTACCGGCAAGGGCAACGATCAGGTGCGCTTCGAGGTGGGTATCAACGCCTTGGCGCCCGGATTGCGTTGCATCGCTCCGGTGCGCGACTCCGGAATGACCCGCGACAAGGCCATCGAGTTCGCCGAGCGCAACAACCTGCCCATCGACGTGAACAAGAAGTCGCCGTACTCGATCGACCAGAACGTCTGGGGTCGCGCGGTTGAGACTGGTTTCCTCGAGGACATCTGGAACGGTCCGATCGAGGACGTCTACGAGTACACCAGCAACCCTGCAGAGCCGCGCGAGGCCGACGAGGTTGTCATCACGTTCACCGGCGGCGTCCCCGTGGCCATTGATGGTCGTCAGGTCACGATGCTCCAGGCGATCGAGGAACTGAATCGTCGGGCCGGCGCCCAGGGCGTCGGGCGGATCGACATGGTCGAGGATCGCCTCGTGGGGATTAAGAGCCGTGAGGTCTACGAAGCGCCTGGCGCCATCGCCCTGATCAATGCCCACATGGAGCTTGAGAACGTCACCCTTGAGCGCGACCTTGCGCGATTCAAGCGCCAGGTCGACCAGCGGTGGGGTGAGCTGGTGTACGACGGGCTGTGGTTCTCGCCGTTGAAGTACGCGCTCGACTCGTTCGTCGCCTCGACGCAGGAGCATGTGACCGGCGACATCCGGATGACGCTGCACGCCGGACAAGCCGTAGTCACCGGGCGACGGAGTGAGGCTTCGCTGTACGACTTTGATCTCGCCACCTACGACGAGGGCGACACCTACGACCAGTCGCTGGCCAAGGGATTCGTCGAGATCTGGGGCATGCCGAGCCGGATCGCGGCCGAGCGCGACCAGCGCACGAGCCGTGGCTGACGGCAACGAGCCCACCCGCCTCTGGGGAGGCAGGTTCGGCTCGGGCCCGGCGGACGCGATGTTCGCTCTCTCGGTGTCGACGCAGTTCGACTGGCGGCTGGCGACCTACGACATCGCGGGTTCTCGGGCGCACGCTCAGGTGTTGGCCAAAGCGGGTCTGCTTGACGACGCCCAAGTGAGCGCACTTCTCTCAAGCCTCGATGTGCTCGAAGAAGATGTGCGCAGCGGCGCCTTTGTGCCCGCTCCCACGGACGAGGACGTTCACTCCGCCCTCGAACGCGCTCTACTCGAACGGCTTGGGCCCGAACTCGGTGGCCGGCTCCGGGCGGGTCGCTCGCGCAACGATCAGGTAGCCACGATCTTCCGGATGTACGCCCGCGACCACGCCCGCGCCGTTGCGGGCCTCGTCCTCGACGTGGTCGATGCATTGATGGCGCAAGCCGCTCGGTATCCGTCCACCGCGATGCCGGGCCGCACGCATCTTCAGCATGCACAGCCAGTCCTACTGTCGCACCATCTGTTGGCACACGTGTGGCCGTTGCTGCGCGATGTTGACCGCTTGCGCGACTGGGATGCTCGCGCTGCGGTGTCGCCGTATGGATCAGGGGCGTTGGCCGGATCCTCGCTCGGGCTCGACCCAGCGTTCGTGGCCGACAAGCTCGGATTCGATTCGGCGGCAGCGAACTCGATCGACGCCACAGCGTCACGGGATTTTGCGGCCGAACTCTCGTTCGTCCTGGCGATGATCGCGATTGATGTGTCGAGGTTGGCTGAAGAGATCGTTCTGTGGTCGACGAAGGAGTTCTCGTTCGTCACGCTTGACGACGCGTGGTCCACCGGATCCTCGATCATGCCCCAGAAGAAGAACCCGGACGTCGCTGAACTCGCTCGCGGCAAGGCAGGACGCCTGGTGGGAGACCTCACGGGGCTCCTGGCCACCCTCAAGGCTTTGCCCCTGGCGTATAACCGCGATCTGCAGGAGGACAAGGAGCCGGTCTTCGACGCAGTCGAGCAGCTCCTGGTGCTACTGCCAGCCGTCGCCGGCTGCGTGGGCACGCTGACGTTCCACACCGATCGCCTCGAGGCGTTGGCCCCGCAAGGGTTTGCGCTGGCTACCGACATCGCCGAGTGGCTCGTGCGTCAAGGAATCGCGTTCCGCGATGCCCACGAGATTGCCGGCGCTTGCGTTCGCGAGTGCGAGCAGTACGGAATCGAGTTGTGGGATCTCACCGATGCCCAATTGGCAGAGGTCTCGGCCCATCTGACGCCGCAGGTTCGCGAGGTTCTGAGCGTCGAGGGCAGCCTGTCCTCGCGTGATGCCCGTGGGGGCACTGCGCCGGTCCGCGTGGCCGAGCAGGCCACCGAGGCTGCCCAGGCGCTGCTGGCGGCCCGTGCATGGGTCGCTACCACCGGATCCCTCGACGGAAGCTGACCATCGACGACGGCACGTCGAACGCGACCGTGCCGCCGCTGTGGTCCTTGGTGCGGCATCATCGCTGGCGTGACCCACATCCTGGATGACCTGAAACAGCGCGACCTCCTGGCGCAGAGCACTGATGAGGCGGCCCTGCGTGGGGCACTGGACGCGGGGCCAATCACGTTCTACTGCGGTTACGACCCGACCGGACCGAGCCTGCACGTGGGTCACCTGACCCAGATCATCACCATGCGCCGGCTCCAGCAGGCCGGGCATCGGCCGATCGCACTGGTCGGCGGTGCCACCGGCCTCATTGGTGACCCAAAGCCAGGAAGCGAGCGATCACTGCTCAGTTCCGGCGACGCCGAAGCGAACGTCGAGCGCATCAAGACCCAGCTCGAGCGCTTCCTTGACTTTGGCGAGGGCCCCACCGAGGCGGTGATGGTGAACAACCTTGAGTGGACAGCAGCCATGGACGTCCTGACGTTCCTGCGCGATGTCGGCAAGCACTTCAGCGTGAACCGCATGCTCGATCGCGACGCTGTCAAGGCTCGGCTCGAGGGCAGCGGCATCTCCTACACCGAGTTCAGCTACGTGCTCCTGCAGTCGATGGACTACCTCGAACTGCGTCGACGCCAGAACTGCCGTTTGCAGATCGGTGGCAGCGACCAGTGGGGCAACATCACCGCTGGCTGCGAGCTCGTGCGTCGCGTCGACGGTGAACACGTGCATGCGCTCACGACCCACCTGTTGACCAAGAGCGACGGCGCCAAGTTTGGCAAGACAGAGTCGGGCTCGGTGTGGCTCGATCCGCAGATGACGAGCCCTTACGCGTTCTACCAGTTCTGGCTGAACACCGATGATCGTGACGTCATCCGCTACCTCAAGGTGTTCTCCTTCCGCAGCCTCGACGAACTGGCGTCGTTGGAGGCAGGAGTGTCTGAGCGGCCCGCTGCCCGTGAGGCGCAGCGTGCCTTAGCCGAAGAGCTGACTGAACTCGTCCATGGTCGCGCAGCGCTCGACCAGGCTGTATCGGCCTCGGCGGCCCTCTTCGGGCGGGCGCCGATCCAGGACCTCGATGAAGCTACGCTCCGCGACGCCTTGACCGAGGCCGGCCTGGTGTCGTCACCGGTGGCAGCGGGGGAGGAGGACGCGGGCATGGGAATCAGCTTCGTTGACCTGCTGGTCGCCACCGGACTCGTGACGAGCCGGTCGGCCGCGCGGCGCGCGATCGATGAAGGTGGGGCCTACCTGAACAACGAACGCGTCATCGACGGGGCCTACACCGCGCAGGAGAGCGATTGGCTGCATGGGCGGTATCTCTTGGTGCGTAAGGGAAAGCGTTCCATCGGCGGCATCGAGCGCTCGGACAGCTGAAGCGCTGACCGGGGCAACCGCGACGAAACGGACCCCCCTGTTTGACCTCCCGAAGTGGCATGTCGTATAGTTCCACCACGCCCAGCAGGGAGAAACGGACACCAAAGAAACTCGGTGGACGGTCCCGCATAATGGGCCACTGCTAAGACCAAGTGTGGCGGCCAAGATCTTCGCCCCCCAAGCGCTGGCAGGAATCCCGGTCCGACCCCCTGTGAAGGGGACAGGGCAGGGAGTGTAAGTTCGGAGAGTTGCCCCAAAGCACGGCCGAACGGTCGGGCTGAGGTGCGCGTCCGCTCCTTGAGAACTCAACAGCGTGCCGAAAGTCAATGCCAAAAACCCCGTCTGTGGGGCATCAAGCGATCCATTTCG
>Ga0335397_10005900_pt1 | contig 15912 bp, 13 predicted proteins | sample MAT04_FD_205740 | JGI IMG/M metagenome (GOLD analysis project Ga0335397, IMG submission 205740) | Freshwater microbial communities from Lake Fryxell liftoff mats and glacier meltwater in Antarctica - MAT-04 (spades assembly) (version 2) ... | reverse complement strand
CCGGGGAGGCCCATGCCGCGGCGAGAGCCTGGATGCTGGAAGGCGGCGCCGATCGGTTCGCCCGGCGGTTGGCGATCGCCGGGGCAAGGCGGCGCTTCTTCCCTGTATCATACGACGAGTTGATCAAGATCACTGATCTCTGGGTTGAGTGTTCATGCGACGTAACGCCGCAAGACATTAGGCATATGGAGAGGCTCGCCTCTGCACAGAAGCGGATGATTGCTTCTATCTGATCTTGTTAACCATGCCGGTTCACCTGCCCTCAACGACAACCCGCCAGGATCAGGCTGAGTAGAAGCTGCTGCCTCAAGGCGCGGCATCAGGCAGCCAGTATGATCCGATCAAGAGGCGAGCAGAGTAAGACCCGGCTCCCGGCCGACATCCACGCCGCGCTTGTCGAAACCCTGTTCGGCACGTTCGGCTCGTTCGTTTCCGGAATGATCGGCGGACTGCTGGTGGCGGTGATCGCTCTTGTGCGCACCCACGATCCCATATTCACCGTCTGCTTTATTGTCATTGTCGCCTTGAGCATCCTGCGGGTTGCGGTCCTGATGGCTCACCGCAAGACCGATCTGGTTCTCCGTAAGGAGCAGGCGGCCATGTGGGAGCGCCTCTACGCCATCGGCGGCGTAGGCTTCATGCTTGCGGTGGGCATAACCGCCGCAATCCTTTTCGCGCGGCGTCACGACGAACTCACTGCTCTCTACGGCATAGTCATCACCATGGGCTGCGCCGGCGCCCTGGCCGGCCGCAACGCCGGCCGCCCGTTGATCGTCTACGGCCAGGTCCTTGGGGTCTGCGGGCCGCTGCTCATCACCCTGCTGCTGCAGAACAACGCCTGGTATCTGGGCCTTGCGGCGATCCTGTTCCTGGTGATGGCCTCGGTGAAGTCCACGACCCAATTCCTCAACGGCATCATCGTGTCTGCGCTGCTCAACGGGCGGGAAGCCTCGATCCAGCGCGCTCGCTTCGGCTCGGCCCTGGACAGCATGTCCCACGGGCTTTGCATGGGGGACAAGGACGGCCTGGTCACGGTCGTCAACCATCGTCTGCAGGGGTTCTTCGGGCTATCGGCCACCGAAAAGTCCCTGACCGTGCGCGATCTAGCCGAACAGATAGCCGACGCCGGCATGATGGGCTCAGCCTCGCGTGACGTTTTCATCGGCGCGTGGGAGAGCCATGTCGCCATGCGCGACGCCGGCGTCTTCAGCGAAACCATCGACGGCCGGATCTACGACTTCCGCTGTGAGCCCATGGGCGGCGGCGGATTTGTCGTCGTGGTCGAGGATGTCACCGCCGCCCGCATCGCCTCGCGCGAGATCGAGCGCATGGCGCACTTCGACTCCCTCACCAGCCTGCCCAACAGGATGCAGTTCCACAGCCGCATGGAGTCCTATTTCAAGGCGCCCGACGGGCTGAACGGCCGCATGGCCCTGCTAAGCGTGGACCTGGACCAGTTCAAGGAGATCAACGACGCGCGCGGTCACCCGACCGGGGACGAGCTTCTGCGCCTGGTTGCGGGACGTCTGCGCCGCGCCGCCCGCGGCGCCGACCTGGTCGCACGCTTCGGCGGCGACGAATTCCAAGTCCTGCTGCGCGACCCGCACCTGATCGATTCGACTGGAGAGGTGGCCCAGGAGATTATCGACGCCCTCAGCGCCCCATATCTGATCGACGGCAACACCCTCAGCATCGGCGCCAGCATCGGCGTGGCGCTCGCCCCGCGCGACGCGTCGGATGCGGACGAACTGCTACGCTGCGCCGACATGGCCCTGTATCAGGCCAAGGGAGAAGGGCGCAGCAGCTACCGGACCTATGAGCCTGTGCTCGACTCCACCATGCGCCGCAAACGCGAGATCGAGCAGGACCTGCGCGAAGCCATCGCCCGCGACGAGCTGGAGCTGCACTATCAACCCGTAGTCGACTCGCGCACGGGACAGGTGGTCGCCTGCGAGGCGCTGGTGAGGATGCGCCGCCCGGGCAAACCGACCGCTCCCCCCAACGAGTTCATCCCGGTGGCCGAAGAGACCGGCCTGATCGTCCAGCTTGGCGACTGGGTCTTGCGCCGCGCCTGCCGCGACGCTGTCACCTGGCCGGAGCACATTCGCCTGGCGGTAAATTTCTCGGCCAAGCAGTTCGTCATGGGCCGCGACGTGGTCGGCGACATCCAGAGGGCCCTGAAGGAATCCGGCTTGCAGCCTGAACGCCTGGAGGTCGAGATCACCGAGAGCACCATCATCGAGGCCAAGGACGCCCTGCGCCAGCTGAGCGAGATCTCGGCGGCCGGCATCCGCATTTCGCTGGACGACTTTGGCACCGGCTACAGCAGCCTGTCGTATCTGCGCGAGTTCCCGGTCGACAAAATCAAGATCGACCGGTCCTTCGCCCACGACATCAACTCGCGGGCTTCACAGGCGGTGATCGGCTCGGTGTCCGTCCTGGCCCAGATGCTCGGGGTCGAGCTGGTCATCGAGGGCATCGAGACCAAGGAACAGCTCCAGGCCGCCAACACCTGGGATGTGTGCCTGATCCAAGGCTACTACTTCAGCCGTCCGCGCCTGCTGGAGGACGTTCTGCCGCTGTTGAATGCGCCGATGCCGTTTGGCCCGCGGCGGGTGCGTAGCGTCGCCTAGACCTGGTGTTCAGGAGGCGGCGCGGCGGCTCTCGTCAACGGCTGGAGAGGCGATCCGCTGGGCGCGGTAGATGCCGTAGCAGGAGTTGTGGCGGCGAGCGGTGCGGCGCAGGAACTGTTCCATCCCCCCGGCGCCGTCGCCTCGCTCAGCGACGTCCTTGAGCAGCAGCAGCTGGCGCATTTGCTCCGCCTGCAGAACCTCGCCTTCCTCCATGAGCCGCTCAGCGGCCACGAACCCGATCTTCTGAGCAAGGAAGCCGTAGACCCCTACCGAGATCACCGGATCGCCGGAGAACGAGAAGGTCGCGCCATCCTCACCGATGAGCATGCTGCAGGCCAGGGCGAACTCCAGGTCGGCCCCCTCCATATAGCCCCGGGCGCAGGCGACGGAGACTACGGGGGCCCGAAGGATCAGGTTGGCGACCTCGCTGACGAGGGTCTGAAACCCGTCCGCACCCGCCGACGATCCAGTCCCGTCGTGCGCGAATTCGAAGGTGATGAACTTCAGCGGTCCAAGCGTTCCCGCGGCGGCCTGAGCGATGATGTCGCGAAGGCCATCGACGCAGCCGCGGTCGAATCCGGCGACCCTCTTGGTCACGACGAGGGTCTCGAGGTCTTCCATGCGACGCTGGGTGAATGACGGAGAGGGCAAACGCGCCAGGCTCTCGATCCCTTGCGGGGAATAGTAAGACGCTACGTTCACAACGCCCTCTACTATGTTGCGGTGCAACCCATCCATAATAGCGCCCCCGCTTCCTTAATCTAATATTAACTGAATTTTCCTGTAAAGCTAGCAGAAAAGAACTCGTTATAGTTAACGGTGGGACGCACGTTAACTATCGTTAATATTGCGAGGTCATTGCCTAAATGGACCGCACCGCTGCTGTATTTGTCGGCGCCGGCGTAATAACGCCCAGCGACAACAGGTCGCACGGGCTAGTTGAGGTTGGTGATCTGGCTAGCGTCTAGGGGGAGCTCGCCTCGCCGATCTGCGCAATTGGCCGCGCGGTTGCTCGCAGCCGGGGGTATAGGTTCGGCCTCACTCCTATGATTCCCCATACCGATGAATAAGCCCGTTCAACCCCCAGGCGATCCAGATGGCCCCAACGGCGGCGGCGGCGACCGCATCGTCGACGAGCCCCTGACCGAGGCCCTGTCGCGGCGCTACCTGGCCTACGCCCTGTCTACCATCACCAATCGCGCCCTGCCGGACGTGCGCGACGGGCTCAAGCCTGTCCACCGCCGATTGATGCATTCCATGCGGCTGATGCGGCTGGACCCGGCGACCAGCGCCAAGAAATGTGCGCGCGTGGTCGGCGATGTCATCGGCCGCTTCCATCCTCACGGCGACGTCGCCGTCTACGAAGCCCTGGTTCGCCTGGCGCAGGACTTCAGCCAGCGGTATCCGCTGATCGACGGCCAGGGCAACTTCGGCAATATCGACGGCGATAACGCCGCAGCCATGCGGTACACCGAGTGCAAGCTCACAGTAGCGGCCCAATTGCTTCTCGACGGCATCGACGAAGATGCGGTCGATTTTCGCGCCACCTACGATGGCGAGGACGAAGAGCCCGTCGTCCTGCCCGCCGGCTTTCCCAACCTGCTTGCCAACGGTTCGTCGGGCATCGCTGTGGGCATGGCCACCTCGATCCCGCCGCACAATGTCGGCGAGCTTATCGACGCCTGCCTGATCCTGCTGCGCCGGCCTGAGGCGACCACCGCCGAACTGATCGAGGTCCTGCCGGGGCCGGACTTCCCGACCGGCGGCGTCATCGTCGAGCCCGCCGCGGCCATCGCCGAGATGTACGAGACCGGCCGCGGGGGCGTGCGCCTTCGCGCCCAGTGGACTCGCGAGGATTTGCCCCGCGGCGGCTACCAGATCGTCGTTACCGAGGTGCCGTATCAGGTGCGCAAGTCCGAGCTGGTCGAACTGCTCGCAACCCTGATCGAGACCAAGAAGGCCGCCCTCCTCGGAGATGTGCGCGACGAGTCCGCCGAGGATGTCCGGCTGGTGCTGGAGCCCAAGTCGCGCAACGTCGAGCCCGAGGTGCTGATGGAGAGCCTGTTCCGGCTCTCGACCCTGGAGGTTCGCTTCCCGGTCAATATGAACGTTCTCGACGCCAGGGGATCGCCCGGCGTCATGGGCCTCAAGCCGGCGCTGCAGGCCTTCCTCAACCATCGCCGCGAGGTGCTGGTCCGTCGCGCCCGCTATCGCCTGAGCAAGATCGAGGCGCGGCTGCATATCGTCGAAGGCCTGCTGATCGTCTTCCTCAACCTAGACGAGGTGCTGCGCATCGTGCGGCATGAGGACGAGCCCAAGGCGGTTCTGATCTCGTCCTTCTCCATCACCGAGATCCAGGCCGACGCCATCCTCAACACCCGCCTGCGCCAACTCGCCAAGCTGGAGGAGATGGAGCTCCGCCGCGAGCATGCCCAGCTCGCCGAGGAGCGGGACGGCATCGCCGCCATGCTGGCCTCCGACAAGGACCAGTGGAAGCTGGTTGGCGCCGGCCTGCGGGCCGTGCAGAAGCTGCTCGGCGCCGACACCGTCGTCGGCCGTCGCCGCAGCGTCTTCGCCGAGGCGCCCCAGGTGGACGTCGCCGCCGCCGCGGAAGCTCTGATCGTGCGCGAGCCGATCACCGTCATCCTGTCCGAGCGCGGTTGGATCCGGGCCCAAAAGGGGAAGGTGGAGGACCCGTCGGAGCTGAAGTTCAAGGAAGGCGACAAGCTGGCTTTCCTGGCGCCGGCCGAGACCACCGACAAGCTGCTGATCTTCGCCTCCGATGGCCGCTTCTTCACCCTGGCCTGCGACAAGCTGCCCTCCGGCCGTGGGACCGGGGAGCCGCTGCGCCTGATGATCGAACTGGATGACCGGGTCGGCGTCATCGCCGTCTTCCCCCACAAGCCGGGCCGTAAGCTCATTCTGGCTTCCAAGGCCGGCTACGGCTTCGTCCTGCCCGAAGAAGAGGCGGTGGCCATGCGCAAGGCCGGCAAGCAGGTGCTCAATGTAGAGCCTGGCGGCGCCCTGATCTGCGCCCCCAGGGACGGCGACCACCTGGCGGTGATCGGCGACAACGGCAAGCTTCTGGTCTTCCCCCTAAGCGACCTGCCCGAAATGGTCCGCGGCAAGGGGGTCAAGCTGCAAAGCTACCGCGAGGGCGGCCTGCGCGACGCCATGCCCTTCGCGGCGGAGGACGGGGTCGCCACCGTGGACGCGTCGGGCCGCACCCGCGTCTGGCCGGAATGGCGCGACTGGCTCGGCCGCAGGGCCGGGGCTGGCAAGCTCGCCCCCAAGGGCTGGCCCGCCAGCAAGCGGTTCAGGGGCCGGTAGAGGCGGCTGGCCAGCTACCAGGGCCCGGCGTTGGCCGTGGGCTTGAAGGCCACCATGGGGTTCACGCGATCGCGCAGGCTGCGGTAGGTGAACCAGATCGTGCCGTCCTTGCCGATCTCCATCTTTGGCACCCCCGGGTTGCGGCCCGGCTGCGACATCGGCAAAGGGTAATAGACGAAGGACCCGGTCTTGGGATCGAAGCGGACAAAGGTCTGATAGGTCGCCTCGCTGATCCACAGATAGTCGCCGATCGGCCAGGGATCGTAGCCGGTGCTGAGTTTCAGCGGCATGGGCCAAGCCTTCTGCGCGCCTGTCTTGGGGTCCAGTCGCTCGACCACCCCCGAGGTGTAGCCCGCCGCCCAGATATTGCCCTGGGCGTCGACCCCGATGCGCCGCATCCCCGAAGGCTGGATGACGGTCTTGAACTCGGTGAACTTTTCGGTTTTCGGGTCGAACCGGATCATAGTGTGGTTCGAGGCCCCCGGAACCCACAGCGCCCCGTCGGGAGCGACGATCATGCCGTAAGGGTTGGCCTCTACGCCCGGCAGCGGCCAGGTCTTGATCTGGCGGGTCTTGGCGTCGAGGCGGAAGATTCTCTTGCTGGAGATCAGATTGCCCCAGACGTTGTCATCCTTGTCGACGACGATCTGGATCGCCGATTCCGCCGTGCGCGTGCCGGGCGGCACATTCCACGGCGGCTCCATATTGCCCGTGGTCTCATAACGTTTGAACTGGCCGGTGCTGCGGTCGAGTTCGCCCAGATAGCCGCCGTTGACGTCAGCGTAGTAGACGCGCCCGGCCCTATCGATCGTGATGCCGTGCATCGAGGTGTCGGGCCACGGGGCGACGTGTTCCTCGACGATGCGCTTGCTGATGTCGCTGGCCTGCGGGTCTATGCGCACCAGGGAGTGATTGGCTCGGTCGTTGGCCCAGATCTCGCCGTTGGGCGCGACATAGGGATCGTGATAGCTGCGCGGCCGCTGACCCTTCTGAGGGGGCACATCGTACTCGATATAGAGCGCCTCGGAGACGATCGCCTCGTCCGGCACGAATTCGTCGAGCTTCACGTCCCGGTCGGGGGAGTCCAGATTGAAATTGGCCGCCAGGTAATCGACGATCAACTCCTTGTCTTTGGCCGGGAAGTTTTCCTTGGTGTAGAAAATGTCGCGGAGCGGCTCGCCCTCCATCGACTTACGGTCGACCATCCGCTGAACCACATAGGCCCAGCCCTCACGGTCCAGTTTCATGTGGTGGAAGGCGGTCGAGTGGCAGACGAAGCACTTGTCCAGCAGCAGGTCGCGCCCCGGACCGGGCGGATAGAGCATGTCGAACGCCACCAGCGGCTTGTTTTCTGCGTAATTGGGGGTGTGGGTGTCGCGCTGTTGGAACTGCTGGCTGATGTCGAAGCCCGGCGTCACGGTCGCCTTAAGGTCCAGCTTCAGCGTTTCGCCCGCCTTGACCGTCACCTTCTGCCGCGGGGAGTCAAAGCCGCGCTGCGAAATCCAGACCTCATAGGTCGCAGGGGGCAGGGCCGGCACGCGGTATTGTCCCTGGCGGCTGAACACATTGTAGGTCGTGCCCGCCTTGGGGTCGCGCGCCTTGACGCGGATGGCGAGGGACTTGCCGGCGCTGAGGGCGATGCTCCCCCGGATGATCGCCGTGGGCTCCGCCGCCGGTGCCGGCCCGCTGAAACCCGCCAAGACGATGGCCAGGGCGGCCACCCCGGCGAGCGCGGCCGCCGAAGCGCCGAACAGGACCTTGGGCGATTGGGTCTTCATCGAGCGTTCCTGGTCTGGCGGCGCTTACGCGTTCGAACTCAAGAGTGCCGCTGCGCCCTGGCTACGTCAACAATGTCTGACAAGTTCAACAACTTGGACTCCAGCCCGCGAAAGCTGGTCGCGATCGGCTCCTTATCGCCCCAGGCGAGGCGCGGGTGTCATGGCCTTGAGGGCGTCCGCAAGAAGAGCGGTGGACCGCAGTTTATCGACCAAGCTTAACGCAATGATGGGGCCGACGTCGGTTGTGTTGACATCGACGATGTAAATGCGGCCGTCAGTTCGGTCGCGAAGGATATCGAGACCCGCCCAGTCCAGGTGCATCGCCGAGAGAAAACGGACAATCTGCTCCAGTTCCTGCGGGCTGAAAACCTGCTCGGGCAGGTCAAGTCTGACCGACAGATTGTGTATTGAAAAGCGGTCCCTAGCCGCCTTTGATTTGGTCCAGACAACGACAGGCCGCCGTCCGACGCAGGCAGTCCGCAGGTCGCGGACCACCCCGCCTTCCTGGGTGTCGATGAGCCGTTGGTAGTGCCGCCCGGGTTCGCGCGCCGTGGGGCAATGGACTAGGCGGCCGTCGTGGGCGCCGTTGCCCTCGCCCTTCTCGACGGCGACTCCCGTCCACCGGGTAGGATCTACGGCCAAGGGGTAGCCGAACACCTCTTCGAACACCTCGGCCACATGCGATTTTGAGATATCGAGACAGCGAAAATTGAACGCCGGCAGCAGAGGCGGGATCAGGGCGGCGGTCCAGGTGGCGTCTTCGAAGGCGAACGCGGCGTCCGCCTGTTCCGGCGCGGCGACGATCCGGATGCCGGCCCAGGCGGCCGCGGCCCATACCAGATACCAAGGCCGCGGATTGTGGGGCGTGAACCAGAGCCGGGGGCGACTGCGCCTCGTCGCCGCCAGCCACCAGGAACGCGCCCGCACGATCATATGATAGCCGAACCAAACCAGGCATTCGCCGATAAGGGTCCGATCAAGAGTGAGGTCCGCGCCGGTATCGAAAACCTCGACCCGGCCGTCCTTCAATCGGAAGTCCCGGAGCCAGAAGCCGCGGCCCTTGAGGTCGGCGCCGCCTGCGCGCGGGGGCCCGTCGCCGCGGATGAATGTTGGCGGTCGTTCGGGGTCAGCAGCGGCTTCGAGAGGCAAGGGCGGGCTCCGCTGCTCAGCGCCCGTGAAGCTGCGCCATAAACATATGTCGCGGGGGGGTGTTGGGTTCCCCGTCAAGCGGGCCGGGTGATGATGGCGCCCACCGCCGCTATGCGCTCCGCCCGCCAATAGGCGGGCTGCAGCAACAGTTCGGGCAGGATGTCGGGATCGAGCTCTTCGTAGGCCAAGGCGCAGCCCGCCGACTCTGCGATTCGGGTCAGGGGCACCCGGAGAAGGTCGTGGCCAGCGAAGATCGGGCTGCCCGTATAGAGCAGCAGCGCGCCGCCGGGAGCGAGGCGCGACGCCCCCTCCCTGGCCCAGTCCAGGCTGAGCCCTTCGCCCAGGCGCCCGCCGCCGCGGCTGTAGGTCGGGAGGCGCAATCCGGCGACGAACGGCGGATTGGCTAGGATGAGGTCGGCCAGGGGCGCGTCGGCCGCGCCTCTGGCCAAGCGAAACTGCGCCTGGACGCCGGCCGCAGCCGCGTTGACGGCAGCGAGGCGGAGCGCCAGTGGATTAACGTCGGAAAGGATCAGCTCCGCGTCTGGGATCATGGCGTGAGCGAAAATGCCGCCCGCTCCGGAGCCGGCCCCGATATCCACGATCAGGGCCTTGGGGCCCAGCCGCGGCAGGGCCGTTCGGATGAACGCCGCAAAGCGGTAAGTGTCCGGCCCGAAAAACACCGCGTCGCTGCTGCGATCGCCGTACCCTGAGTGCAGATAGAGATGGCCCTCGAGACTGGCGACGCGAAGCGTGCTCACCAGGCTGGGCCCGCGACGGGCCACCATCCGTCCTGCGTGCATCAACGCGACGAGTTCTCGATCCACGGCTTGTGCGCCAAAGGGTCGGTTCCAGCCGAAAATATCCTCAAGACTCTCTGCGCGCGATCCGGGGCGCCGCCACAGGATGCGCCGATGGACGGCGGGTGTCGGAGGCATGAACCGATAGCCACCATCGGACAAACGCCCAAGCAGTTCCAACCTGGCCGCGTAAACGCTGTCTGGGTCCGGACTCATGTCTATCTGGGCGGCTTGGCGCCCGCGCGTGACACGCACTCGCGCCGCAGAGCCAGCATCGCTTCGGGCATGCCCTTCAACACGGCGGCCCGCACCATGCTGACCGGAACCGGCCCGTTCAGCGCCACGTCAGTATGATAGGCGACGTGCGAGCCGCGCCCTCCGTCTATGGGGGTGATCGTCCATACGCCTTCCGACCGCTTCCAGTCTCCAGCGACCCGGCGGAAGGCGAGCCTGTGCGGGGGCGAAAAGTCGGCCCTGAAGACATTGCGCATCTTGGGCTTGAGCATGTTGCCCTTCAGTACGTGCTCGCGAACTTCCCAGCGGTCGCCGGGCCCCTTCTGCAGAATCTTGCAGCTGATGAGCTTGGGCATGAAGCGGGTGGCGTTGGCGCAGTCGACCAGAGTCGCCCAAACCACCTTCGGCGGCGCAGCGACATCCATCTGCGATTCGACACTGGCGGCTGCGTCTGAGGTCGCGCGGGCGGCCACGGTGGGCGCCGCCTGATAGGCGGCCGCAAGGGCGGGCTGAACGCCAAGCGCGCATGTGACCAGAGCAGCTGCGACGATCCGGATATTCATGAGGAGTCTAAGGGCGCCAGCAGGCCCCTCGTTCCGCCCGGGCGAAAAGTGCTGCGGCGTCTCAGTCCTGCCGCACCGCCACCCAAACCACATGCCGCGCCCCGCCGCCGCCGGCGCGGGCCCGCACACGCACTTCCTCCACCTTGAAGCCTGCCCGCCGCAGCCGCCCCGCATACGTCTTGTGCGGGGCGGACGACCATACGGCCAGTACCCCGCCGGGTCGCAGAGCCCGCCGCGCTGCGGCGAGCCCTTCCAAGTCATACAGCCCGTCGTTGGCCTTGCGGGTCAGACCCTCGGGTCCGTTGTCGACATCCAGCAGTATGGCGTCATAGTCGGCCGTCCCGGCTCGGATCAGGTCGCCGACGTCGGCCTCGCGGATTACGACGCGCGCGTCGTTCAGGCTAGAGCCGTGCAGCTGCGCCATGGGCCCCTTGGCCCAGGCGACCACGGCCGGCACAAGCTCGGCCACGGTGACGCCCGCGTCTGCAGGCAAGGCCGCCAGGGCGGCGCGCAGGGTGAAGCCCATGCCCAGGCCGCCGATCAGCACCTGCGGCCCGGGGCGCCCTTGGACCCGCGCGCAGGCGAGGGCGGCCAGGGCCTCTTCCGATCCGCTCAGGCGGCTGTTCATCAGCTCGGTGGCGCCGGCCATGATCGAATACTCATGGCCGCGCTGCATCAGCCGCAGTTCGCCGCCGCCCCCAGGCATGGTTGCGGCGTCCAGCTGGAGCCAGGGGATCATGGGCGAGGACTCATGGCCCTCATGCCGTAGCGCGGCGCAGTGCGATCCACTAGTCTGCGGGCGGCCTCCAGGGAGCAAACGCTTATGACCGGCACGATCATCCTCATCGTCATTGTCGTCGTGGTCGGGCTAGTCCTGATCGGCATCTACAACCGCCTCGTCGCCCTGAGGCAGAACGCCAACCAGGCCTTCGCCGACGTCGACGTACAACTGACCCAGAGGCGCGATCTTATCCCCAATTTGGTCGAGACGGTTAAGGCCTACGCCAGCCACGAGTCCGCCACCTTGCAGGCGGTGACGGCGGCGCGCACGGCGGCCGCCTCGGCCGGGTCGGTGCAGGACAAGGTCGCGGCCGAGAACATGCTGACCGGCGCGCTGCGCCAGCTGTTCGCGGTTTCGGAAGCCTATCCCGACCTGAAGGCCAACGAGAACTTCGCCAGGTTGCAGGACGAGCTGTCGGATATCGAAAACAAGCTCGCCGCCGCGCGGCGGTTCTTCAACAATGCGGTCAGCGAGTTCAACGCCGGAATCCAGCAGTTCCCGGCTGTGCTGATGGCCGCGCCGATGGGCTTCAAGGAGCGCGAGTTCTTCGACGTCGGCGAGGGCGACCGGGTGGCGATGGCGACGCCGCCGCCGGTGAAGTTCTAGCCGCCGCAAAGGGGGCAGGCCGGTGAGCCAGGCGATCGGCCTGCAGACTTACATCTGGAACAACAACCTGCGCTCGGCGGTGCTTCTGGCCGGGTTTCCGGTTCTGCTCATCGGCATGGTGTTCGCCGCCGAGTTGCTGCTGATCGGCGCAGGGGGCCTGCCCTCGACGGGCTCGATGGGCGGCGATGTGGCCTACGCGCTGAGGCTGCTGGCCGGCGCGGCGCCCCTGGCGATAGCGGCGGCGCTGGCGTGGTTTGGCGTCGCGTATCTGTTCAACCAGGCGATCATCGATCTGGCTACCGGAGCCCGAAAGGTCGACCGCGCTGCCGAGCCGCAGCTTTATAACCTGCTCGAAAACCTGTGCATCTCGCGGGGGATGCGGACGCCTGATCTGCGCATCATCGACAGTGAGGCGCTGAACGCCTTCGCCACCGGCCTGCACGAGGGGCGGTTCTCGGTAACGGTGACGCGAGGCCTGTTGGGCGCCCTGGACCGCGACGAGCTGGAGGCGGTGCTGGCCCACGAGCTGACCCACATCATCAACCGCGATGTGCGCACCATGGTCATCGCCGCGATCTTCGCCGGGATCATCACCCTGATCGCCGAGCTGATCTTCCGCGTGCTGATGTGGGGCGGAGGGCGGCGAGGGGGCCGAGATTCGGGCAAGGGCGGCGGGGCGATCCTGTTCGTCGTCGTCGCCCTGGCGATTGCGGCGGTGGGCTATGTCCTGGCCATCGTCATCCGCATGACCTTGTCGCGGTCGCGCGAGTTTGTCGCCGACGCCGGTTCGGTGCAACTGACCAAGAACCCAGACGCCATGATCTCCGCCCTGCGCAAGATCAGCGGTCACTCCCGGATCGAGGCGCCGGACTCGGTTCGATCAATGTTCATCGACAACTCTGACGAAGGGGTCATGTCCCTGTTCGCCACCCACCCTCCGATCGCCAAACGCATCGCCGCCCTTGAAGCCTATGGCGGTGGCCGCTCCGCAGCGCCTGGCCCTTGGGGCTAGGCGCGCCTGCGGATCAGTCGCGATCGCCCAGCAGGGTCCAGCCGGAAGGCTTGAGCACCTCGACCGGCCGGAAGCGCGCCTTGTAGTCCATCTTCGGCGAGCCGGGGACCCAGTAGCCCAAATAGACATAGGGAAGGGTCGCCAGCCGCGCCTGGACCACGTGGTCCAGGATGATGAACGAGCCCAGGCTGCGGCGGGCCAGGCCCGGATCGTAGAAGCTGTACACCAGCGACAGGCCGTCGCCGAGGATGTCCACCAGCACGCAGGCGATCAGGTCGCCGGGGCCGCGGTCGCTGGACGGCAAGCGGTATTCGATCAGATGGGTGCGGACTGCGGTGTCCTCGACCATGGCGACATAGTCCGGCCAGGTCATGTCGGCCATGCCGCCCTCGGCGTGGCGCGCCAGCAGATAGCGGCGCAGCAGGTCGAACTGCTCCATGGTCGCCTCGGCCTCGACCAGGTGACGGGCGATATCGACGTTGCGATCCAGGTTGCGGCGCTCTGAGCGCGAGAAAGGGTAGTCGGTCGCCAGGATTCGCACCGAGATACAGGCCTCGCAGGCCTCGCAGGCGGGGCGATAGGCGATGTTCTGAGACCGGCGGAAGCCGACCTGGGTCAAGGCGTCGTTGACAGAGGGGCCCTCGGACAGCGGCAGGTGGGCGAACACCTTGCGTTCGTCGCGCGCCGGCAGGTAAGGGCACGGCGACGGAGCCGTCAGAAAGAACCGTAGTTGGCGCGGCGCGAAATGCTGGGTCACGGTCTTAGGCTATCCCGGCCTGAATGAAGATTTCCCGAGGCTAATGGTGATTAGTGCGCATCCCTGATGACCTCTGCAAGGCGCCCGCCACTTATAACCCCCCGTCGGGCGGCAGCACCGGAGCCTCCCGCAGCAGCACCATGGTGATGCGGCGATTGCCGGGCAGCATCGGATCGTCAGGATAGAGGGGATCAGCCGCCGCCTTGCCGGCGACCTGATAGATACGGTCGGGATCGACCCCCGAGCCCTGCAGAATCTGGCGCGACGCATTGGCGCGGCCCGACGACAGGGTCCAGTCGCTGTCGGCCTTGACCCCGCCGGTGCTGGCGCTGGTGTGGCCCGACACGTTGATGCGGTTGGGCAGCTGGTTGACCACCTTGGCGATGGCGCGGAGCAGAATCTGCGCGCGGGGGTTGGGCCGGGTCGAGCCCTCCTCGAACATCGACCGCCCCTCTTGATCGACCAGCTGGATGCGCAGGCCTTCGGGCGTCTGGTCGATAAGGATCTGCTTCGAAAGCTCCGCCAGTTCCGGCATGTCCTGCAGCGCCTGGCGCAGGGACGCGGCGGCGCTCTGGAACGCGGCCTCTTCCTTTTTCTGCAAGGCCTCGCGCAGGGCGGCCTCACTGGCGGAATCGAGGTCCTTGGGTGAGCCGGAGGGGTTGTCGGTCTGCATGTCGGGCGGCGCCTGGGGCGCGAGCTTCTCGACCGTGGCCTGCGAGCCCTTGGCGTTGCCGCCGTCCTGGCCCAGCGCCGTGCCGCCGAGGATGCCCCCCGACCCCGAAGTCGAGGCCGAGACGCTAGCGGGCGCGAAGTAGTCAGCGATCCCCTTTTTTTGCTCGGGGGACGTTGTGTTGATGAGCCACATCAGCAGGAAGAAGGCCATCATCGCGGTCACAAAGTCGGCGTACGCGACCTTCCAGGCGCCGCCGTGGTGGCCGCCCGAAATCTTCTTAATGCGCTTGATGATGATGGGTCTGTCGCTACTGACCGCCATCGCTCCGCCTTTTAACCTTACCGAGATGTTGAGAGTCGTCGCAGTCCGTTAAGATGCTGTTGCGAAAAGCGGGCCCTGGCCGCCAATGTGCCGCGGCGTTTTCGTCAGCGAGCGGCTTCATGGACATCGCCTTCCTCGGTCTGGGCGTGATGGGTTTTCCCATGGCCGGACACCTTGCCGCCGCCGGCCACAGGGTGACGGTGTTCAACCGCAGCCCAGACAAGGCGGCGCGGTGGGCCCAGTCCCATGCCGGGCGCGCCGCGGCGACCGTGGCAGAGGCGGCGGCTGGGGCGCAGATCGTCGCCATGTGCGTCGGGGCCGACGACGATGTGCGGGAGGTCGGCGAGCTGGCCCTGGATGGGATGGCGCCGGGCGCCGTGCTGGTGGATCACACGACCGCCTCGGCTGAGGTGGCGCGGGAGATGGCGCATCGGGCGGCCGAGGCGGGGGTGGGGTTCCTCGACGCCCCGGTCTCAGGCGGGCAGGCCGGCGCCCAGGCAGGGGCCCTGACCATCATGTGCGGCGGCGATCAGGCGGCCTTCGAGAGGGCGCGGCCCGCCATGCAGGCCTACGCCAAGGCCATAAAACTGATGGGCCCCGCCGGCGCCGGCCAGCTGACCAAGATGGTCAACCAGATCTGCATCGCCGGCCTGGTCCAAGCTCTGGCCGAAGGGGTCCACTTCGCCCAGCGCGCGGGACTCGACCCGGACGCGGTGCTCGAGGCGATCTCCAAGGGGGCGGCCCAGTCGTGGCAGATGGACAATCGCTGGGCGACCATGGCGCGAGGGGAGTTCGAGTTCGGCTTCGCGGTCGACTGGATGCGCAAGGACCTGGGCCTGGTCATGGACGAGGCGAACCGCAACGGCGCCCGCCTGCCCGTGACCGCCCTGGTCGATCAATTCTATTCGGAGGTGCAGGCCATGGGCGGAGGGCGGTGGGACACCTCAAGCCTGGCTGCGCGGCTGCAGAATCCGGCCTAGGCGCCCAGCAGCTCGGCGGCCCGCGGGGCGAAATAGCTTATCACTCCAGCGCAGCCCGCGCGCTTGAAGGCGGTGAGGCTCTCGAGGATGGCGCGGTCCTCTTCCAGCCAGCCGTTTTGGGCTGCGGCCATGATCATCGCGTACTCCCCCGAGACCTGGAACGCGAACGTTGGCATGGCGTAGGCCTCGACGATGCGGCGGACGATGTCGAGATAGGGCAGGCCGGGCTTCACCATCACCATGTCGGCCCCCTCGGCGATGTCGAGGGCCACCTCGCGCAGGGCCTCGTCCGTATTGC
>Ga0335397_10005899_pt1 | contig 15913 bp, 7 predicted proteins | sample MAT04_FD_205740 | JGI IMG/M metagenome (GOLD analysis project Ga0335397, IMG submission 205740) | Freshwater microbial communities from Lake Fryxell liftoff mats and glacier meltwater in Antarctica - MAT-04 (spades assembly) (version 2) ... | reverse complement strand
CGAGCACGGCCTGGAGGTGGAGCGGTCGATCGGCGCCGCGGGCCTGGTCGCCCGTACGTCCACTTGGCTCGGGCGTGCGCTGGTCGCGCGGTCAGGGCCGGGAGACCTGACGCGTGCGGATTCCGAATTGGTTTCCGCGTCGAGTCACGCCGAATCGATCGGGGCGGTGCTCCAAGTGGAGGATGCCCGCGCCGTTCTCGCCCAGCTCGCTTCGGGCTGATGCTTTCGCCCCGCTGACGTCGTTCGCACGGCGGCGGGCACCGCACGGCAATTGGATCGTTCCCCGATGAGGTGTTGCGCGACGCTTCGAGGATGGACATGCCGCCCCACCCGGATCGATCGATCACCGGTTACACCGATCCGAACGGCGAAGCCCCGTGGGCGATGCAGATCGTGATTCAGGTTGAGCGGTCGTCTCCCCCATCGACCACGGCTGCGTGCGAGGCGGCAGGGATCGCCGCCGTCAGCCTGCTCGACGGCGCCGAGGATCGCGGCTGGCAGCCCGAAGTGGATCGATGGCTGGATGGGCGCATCCGCAAGATCGTTCGCCGGGCGCGTGGCGCGGCGTGGCGGCGGGTGGGGGACCTTCCCGGAGTGACGGTCGAACATCGCGGCGCCACCGTCCGGGCACTGGTACCAGGCCCCACAGACGAAGTGCCCGACACGGTCGCCAAGTTGCAGGTTGAAGGGTTGGTGCTGGCCGATCCGGACCGGTGCGAGTCCGTCGACTTCGAGGTCGGCGCGCCTCGATTCGTGACGGTAGCGATGAACCCGCGATGGCCGTTGGACGAGCATCCGGGAAAGGCGGCGGCACAGGTGGCCCACGCCGCGCAACTGGCCGCGGCCGGGATGACGGGAGACTTCTACGACGAGTGGCGGGCCGGGGGCTTCGACCTACGCGTGGTGTGGCCGCCGGAGCCCACATGGCTTGACCTCGAACGGGAGGCGCCGGTGGTGGTGACCGATGCCGGCTTCACCGTGGTGGATCCGGGGGCAAGGACGTGCCTGGCCCGCTGGTGACGGCGAGGCCGAGCGCGTCGGCGATCCTTGCGGCGTAGTCCGCCGCCTCGGCGTCGTCGGCGTAACGCACCCGGGGCCAGAAGAACCCGCGCAACCCGTCCTTGCGCCGGCGGGGCACCACGTGCACGTGAAGGTGAGGCACGCTCTGGCTCACCACGTTGTTCTGGGCCACGAAGGTCCCGTTGGCGTCAAGCCCGATCATGACGGCGTTGGAGATCCGCTGCACCCGTTCGTAGAACGCGCCGATCTCCGCGGCCGGGAGGTCGGCCAGGGTTGCGTAGTGGGAACGGGGCACCACGAGTACGTGGCCCTTGAACACGGGGTGGGTGTCGAGGAAGGCCATCGCCACGTCGTCGTCGAACACCACATGGGCGGCAGTGGTCCCCGCGACGACGGCGCAGAACACGCACTCGGCTGGTGGCACGGTGGTCATCATCGCGCCTCGTCCACGCGCGCTGTCTCCGCTCGGCGCCAGATCGGTGGTGGTTCGCCGCCCGTTCGATTTCGGGTCGACTTGGCTGGGGCGCGCTGTGTAAAGTCTCGCTCTCACACATGCGCTCGTAGCTCAATTGGATAGAGCATCTGATTACGGATCAGAAGGTTGGGGGTTCGAGTCCCTCCGGGCGTACCACGAGTTCCCTCGTCAACGGCCCACCCTGGCCGGGCGAGCGGTGTAGTGGATCCCTTTCGTCCTACCCCCGTCCATGCCCTGGCGATGATGACGCCAACCAAATTTTTAGGCTTGATGCGCGAATGCGGCCAATCGCCGAGCTGTCGGCACGGGGGCTGATCGCTGACCACCGGTGGAAGCCGTCGGCCCGGATTGGCGACGCCCAAAGAGCCTGGCACCTCGCCAACGGACGCACCCTCGCAAACAGTCGAGTCGTTTCGCCCACACCGCGAAATGTCCGCCTGGCCTTCTTCCGCTGGAACACGACGGTCCGTCCGCAGGCGTTGGTGGCGGCCGGTTCCGGGTGCTGGTTGCGGCGAACGGCTACGTCCACGACAAACGAATCATCGACCGTCACCCGATCCGCAACCTGGTCGGGCCGGGCAAGGTCGAATCCTTGAACCCCCGCAGGCCCGCAACGGATCACAAAACCATTGATATACGATAGGTTTGTGAAGCGCAGAGCCGTTCTCGAAGTCGTCGCCGGGTTCTCCCACAGCCAGCACGGCCTGTTCACGCGGGCGCAAGTCAATGTCGCCGGCGTGACAGACGGCGACCTCGAACGTCTCCGCGATGACATTGAACGGATTGCCTACGGCGTGTGGCGGTTCCGATGGTCGCCGCCGTCGAACCGCGAGGGCATCGCGGCGGCGCTGCTTGCGGTCGAACCGACAGTGGCCCTCTGGGAACACGCCGCTGGCGGTTCGCTTGCCGTGTCGTACCTGTCCGCGGCGGCGCTTCTTGGATTCGGCAACCTCCCTGCCCGGCGTCACGAACTGACCACCTCGACCGGCCGCCGAACACGTCGCGCCGACATCCACCTACACCACGCCCCGCTGCCCGAGGTCGATCTCACAACGGTGGACGTGCTTCCCGTCACCACACCGATGCGAACCCTCACCGACATCATCATGGGACGCCGAGCCGACCCTCCCCACATGGGCGACATGGTCGCCGACGCCATCGCAAAGGAGGTGGTCGATCCCAGTGAGCTCGATCTCCGGCTCGTCGCCGTTGGCGCCCCCTACACCGTCGCCGAGTTGCTCGCCGACGCCGGTCGATCCAACGTCCTCGCCGCGTAGATCAAGCGCATGAGCTCACCCGGTTCTGACCGGAATCCCATCTCTGCCGCGGCGATGCCACGCGAGCTGCGCGAGCGATCTCGAGCCAGCGCGCAGGCATCTCGCCACCGGTATATCGCCGAGGAGCTTCAGCACCAGTTCCTGATTGCACGGTTCATGGACCGGGTGTTCACAATGATGCCTGACGGTTGGATGCTCAAGGGCGGCTACCGCCAACTGGTTGCCTTGGGCTACGCGCGTTATAGCACCGACGGCGACCTCCAGGCCATCGACACGCTCCGTCTCGCGGACGCCACCGGCCAGATCATCGCCGCGGCCGCCCACGACCTTGGCGATCACCTCCGCTACGCGTACGTGGGCTTCGCCGAGTTCGACAACATCTCCGGTGCCGCCAAGATGAACTTCATCGGGAGCCTCGTTACTGGCCAACGTCTCGGCGATCTCGAGATCGATGTGTCGGTCGTGCATCGGGCGGTGGCAAGCCCGTTGCAGGTGGTCCCGCACGATCCGATCGGGTTTCCGGAGCTGCAACGCCCTGATCGCTACCTGCTCTATCCCACCGAGAACCAGATCGCCGATAAGGCCGCCGCCATCCTCGAGACCGTCAACGGTCGACCGTCGCGTCGATATCACGACCTCCCCGATCTCGAAGCGCTCGCCCGTCAGGTGCCAGTCGACGGGCGTCTGCTTCGGGCGGCGCTGTTCGGCGAGTTCGAGCCCCGCGGTATCGAACCGCCCACCGAGTTCGACGTTCCCAACCGGGAGGAGTGGGCCGACGGCTACCGCACCTACATCGACAACATCCCCGAACTGGCCAACCAGACCATCGACGACGCGCTGATCATCGTAAAGCATCTTCTCGACCCGCTCCTACGCGGTGACCCGGTGAAGCGATGGGACCCAGCGACGATGGACTGGTCCTCGTAGGCCAGACCCGACCTGGTTCGGGGATTGGACCGAGGCCCCACGACAGGGCCATCGGTCGGAATCAGGTGCCCGGGGAGAGGTACGGGCTCCCGGACGTCGGCACCTACGTCATCAGCGACGGAAACTATGTCGCCGGGATGCACCAGACGCCGGCATTTGTCGTGACCGGGCCCGACGGCGAGTCTGTTCCGGTCGAGTTCGTGCCGTCGCATCGCTACGGGCATAAGGACAACGCCCTTGCGCTGTTGAGCGTCCCCCGCGCCGGACGGTATCGACTCCAAGTGGAGGCCGACGGCAACGCCCTCGCTCGCGTGCCCTCAACGGTGACCGATCACCGGTCATGGGACGGATCGGTGATCCGCTCAGCGGCGCATGGGTCAGCATCGGGGTTGGGGTGGCCTTGGTCTTCGTTTTCGTCAGCTTGGCGTTCGGGATTGCGGGTGTGGTCGCGCTCGTCCGCAGGTTCGTGAAGGGCTGACGCTCGGCAAGGAAGCGCACGACGAATCTGATCAGTGCGATCGGGCCACCCGGCGCCGCGCAAGCGGAGAACTCAGCATCGGGAACTGCTACGAGCAGAGAAGGCGATCTGCGCGTTGGCGCTGGCGTGTTCTTTCCCATTCCTTCTGGGCGTTCGGGGACGTGTGTGCAACTCGGTGGGGGAGCTGGAGCGCGTACTCTCGTCTGCTGTCCCTGAGGTCGGGCCGTGACACGCGTCAGCTGGTGGGGAGGGTGCGTCGTCCGGCTCGGACGGCGAACGCGTCGAGGGCGGCCAGGACCTGGGGAGCGCGCCACACTCGGTCACGTTGGCGGTTGGCCGAGCCGACGACGATGCCGGCGTCGTCGAGCGGTCGGACCGACCGGTAGACGTTGGGTGCGGCGATGCCGAGCCCGTCGGCGAGCATCGCCGCGTTGACCACCGGGTGGCGCACGACCAGATCGGCGATGCGCCACACCGCCGCGTCTCGCCGGGCGGTGACCTGGTCAGTCCAACCGCCGCGGATCTCGTGCAGCTCGGCGACGAGTTGGCGGCTGTTGGCGATGGCCAGGAACGCGGCGTCAGCGAGTTTGGGCACGATGGCGGCGGGGTCTCCGGCCCGGTACGCGTCGAGGGCGGCGAAGTAGGCGTCGGTGTCGGCGAGCAACCCGGCGGAGATGGGCACGGTGACGTTGCGGGTGAGTCGCGTGTTGCGCAGCATCGCGTGCAGCAGGGCCCGGCCGTTGCGGCCGTTGCCGTCGGGGAAGGGGTGGATCGTCTCGAACTGGGCGTGGGCGACCGCCGCGTGGGTCAGGACGGGGATGTCGTCTCGGTCGATGAACACGATCAGGTCCTTGATCCCGTCGGGGACCCGGGAGTGGTGGGGCGGGACGGACATGGCGCGGTGCGGGCCGATGCTGCCGCCGCCGATCCACACCTGTTGGTCACGCCACCCGCCCGGCGATGTCGGGGTCCACCGTTTTCGTCAGGGCACGGTGCATCTCGAGGATCGCGTCGCCGTCGAGACGATCGGCGAGGCGGATCGCTGCCTCCATGGCCGGGGTGTTGGCGACGATCTCGGTCGGGTTGCGTCGGGACCGGTCTCCGAGTTCGGCCTCGCCGATGGTGCGGGCCGATGCGGTGAGGTTCTCGATCTGGGAGCTTGCCGCTGATTCGGTGCGCAACAGCACGGCTCCGAAAGGGGCCAGCTCGGCGCCGAGTTCGGCGTCGAACCGGGCCAACTCCGTCGACGCGTCGTGGGCCGCGGCATCAACCTCGCCCGGGAGGGTCAGGGTCTGATCGACGATGGCCGGAGGGATCGCCGCCCGGTACGGTCCCCGGTGCCGTCACTGCTCGGTGCGTGACGCCAGCCGGTGCTCGTCACCGGAGTGCGAGGGAAGGGTCTCCTCGCCGCTCGCCGCTCGCCGGCCACTGCGCATCTGATGTCCACCCCCCATCCCACTATCAGAAACGCCGGAAACCGATAACAATCGCATGGTTCGTCCTCGGCTCGTTCGACCGGTCCTCTGGCCGTACCCCCGCCGGCGCAGCAGCCGGGAACCGGCGATCTGCGATGCAACCGCTGGCGACGAGCGCGTGATGTTGCCCGCTGTTCAGGGACGCGCAGGGCACGTTGTCGAACACTCCGTCGTCAGAGATCAGCTCGAGGCGGAGGGCGATGGCGGTCGCATCCGGTCCCATTCGTGTCCCGTTCGAATGGGGGTCGACCGGCGGTTCGTACTCGCCCGTACTGCCGCGACGGGCAACCGCGGTATCCGCGACGGGCAGCCGCGGTATCCGCGACGGGCACGAGGTGATCGGGGCGTCAGAGTCCACCGGACGAGGTAACGCTCATGGACTCGCCCGAGAGCGTCTCGATCACGGCAACGGTGTGCATGTCGCCGTCGTGGGGCTCCGTGGTGGTCGGCTCCGCGGTGGTCGTCAACCCATGCGGTGTCGGACCCATCGGACCGTTGTGAAAGTCGACCCATGCCTCCCTTGACGGGTCATCGGTGACGAGGAGTCATATCGGCCGACGGTCGTACAGGAGGACCCCGCCCCGGGCACCTCACTGCCCGCAGAGAAGGATTCTGCGAGAATCACCCAGAGCGAGAGGGATAACAGCCGAGTCACGACGAGCTTCGGCCGAACGCTCCCGATCCACGCCGGGCCCCGGCCCACGGCCCTGGCGGCGAGCCCGGCGCTCCGGACCGACGCCAGCTTCGACGCCGACGCCGACACCGGTCTCGGTCTGGGCGAAAAACGAGTACCGGACTACGCGGGACAAAATCAACCGCATCGAAGATGATACCAACATGATTAGGAGAACCCTCTCGGTGCGATCCACCAGCTCTCGTTCACGCCGCCCCGCCACCTGGCTGCCTCTGACGATCGCAGGGATGTGCGCGTTGTCCGCGGTCGCGCCCGTGGTCGCGCAGGCCGAGGTGTCACTCACGGTGACCACCACGGCGGCCAGTGGCCCCGGTTCGCTCCATGACGCCCTCGCCTCGGCCAACGCCAATCCCGGGGCGGACATCATCGACTTTGCCTTCGACGGGTCGGAACCGGTGCTTCTGGAGCCGTCGACCGGCCTTCCCGCCATCACGGAGGCGGTCACGCTTCGCGGGGAGCTCGACCCGTCCGGCAGTCCTCGTATCACGCTGCGCGGCGTCAGTCTCGTCCTCGCCTACGGCTCCTCCACCATCACCGGCCTCCGGTTCGACGGGGCCCCGATCGTGATCGCCACCAGCTCGAACACCATCGAGGGCAACCACTTCACCGCCGCTCCCGGGCTCGTCGGCACGGTCATTCCCGAAGCACCGATCACTGCCGCCGGTCGCTACAACACGATCCGCGGCAACCGGGCCGAAGGGCCTCTCGTCGCTTTGGAACGGGCGTCATTCACCACGATCCATCAGAACACGGTCACGGGCATCACGAAACACGGCGTCCTCGGGACAGAAGATTCGCACTCCACGATCACCAACAACGAGCTCTCCGGCGGGGAGGGTGCCACCGCGATCGTGCTGGCCAACAGCTCGGATTCGATCGTTCGCGGCAACACGATCGAGGCGGGTGTGGCCGTGCGAGCGGTCGGGGTCGAGGGGCTGGAAGCGACCGACAACCGTGTCACCACCACCAAGGCCGCGACGTTCCACATCGTGAGCGGCCCGGAACCGCTTGGCGCGGCGGATGCCCGCATCGAAGGCAACCACGTGTCGCTGGCCGGCGCGACCGTCCAAGCCCCCGCCGATCCCACCCGGCCGGTGTCGATCGTGGACGCGAGCTCGGTCCTGGGGGCGCCCGCCCCGGTTGTGGTCGAGGCGGCGAACATCGTGAGCGGCCCTGCGGCGGCCCCGCCCGTCGATGAGGCGCCACCCGTGCCGCCGGTGAGCGCTCCCGCCGAGCCAGAGCCCGAGCCAGCGCCAGCGCCGGAGCCCGCGCCAGAGCCCGACGAAACGGGTTCGGCGGGCCAGACGGCGGAGACGCCGCTCCCGGCCGTCTCCCCGTCGACGGAGGTCCCGACCGGGACCTCCGCAGCCGACTCCGTGGCGACGGACCCGAGCCGCACCTCGGCGGTGCCGACCACGGCCACGGCGGGCCTGCTCGACCAGGGTCTCACCCAGGTCGAGACCTCGTTGGCGTCCTGGGCCGCCCTGTTCGATCTCAACGGCCTCGACCTCGCCACGCGCACGCCCGCGCTGCCAGCGTTCCAGATGCCCGTCGCGCCGCAACAGCTCGGGGCGTACTTCGGGGTCCCAGCGGCCGTCGCGGGCACGAACCTCCCCAGCACGAGCGACCTCAGCGGGACGGCGCTCGGACCTGTCGTCACGAGGCTCGAAGCGGCCGGCTGCACGATCAACTTCGCCAGCGGCATCAACGGCAAGGCCCCGCCGACCGACAGCGACATCATCCAAGCCGCGTGCCCGCTCCCCTCTCGATCGATCACGAAGGCCGTCGGGTTCACCGGCGACGGCTTCAACGACGCCACGCCGAATGCGCTCCAGGACGCCGCTTCGGCCAAGAACATCAACGGCACGGCGTCGTGGACGGGCTCCCTGGCGGGCTCGTTCGTTGTGGGAGTCGACACGACCGGCGCCTATCTCCTCGGCAGCACCAACCTGCGGCTCACGGTCGGCGGAACCACGACGCTGTCGGGCTCGCTGGATCAACTCGGGCTGACGGGCCTCACGGCCACGGGCAGCGCCACTGCCAGCCTCACGGTGGGTCTGAACCTCGCCGCCAACCCCACCACCAAGGTGCTGCTGTCGACCTTCGCCACCACGCCAGCGAGCAAGATGCTCGTGCCCTCGATCAGCGGCAGCGCCAGCGCCACCATCGGCGTGGTCTCGTCTCAGATCACCACGTCGTGGACGGGCGTGTGGGCTGTCACGACCGCCAGCGGTTCGGTGGCGGTGAAGAACACGGCGCAGACCTTCGTCGCCGACGCTCGCATCCCGGGTCTCACCTCCGGCGCCAACCCGGTCATCATCCACCTCGACGGGAGCCGCGCGACCCAGGCCGGCGTTCCCGGCTGGGTGCTGCACGGCACCGGCTCCGCCGTGGCGGACCCCAAGCTCGCGGGGGTGTCGCTCGAGAACCTCACGGTCGACGCCTTCGCGTCGGCTTCCTCCCTCGCCGGCACCGGTCATGCCACGTTGCTCGTGAACAGCGGTGCTCCGACGCGGATCCCCCTTGGCATCGACTTCGCCTTCAGTCCCCACGCGATCACCGTCCACGGGCAATCGGTACTCGAGAAACAAATCATCGGCGCCGCCCCTTCCACCCTCTACGTCGACGGCGCCACGTTGGTCGCCGACTTCAACCTGAACCTCGACAACGGCACTGCGACGGGAGGTGTGCAGGTCGACGGCAGGAACGCGGGCATCGGCGTGCTCCTGCCCCAGGGAGCGCTGCCACCTCCACCCGGAGTGGTCCCGCCTGGGGCAGGGACGCTCACCAACTTCTTGGGGCTCATCGACTCGGCGGGCAACCTCATCCTGCACGCGGACACCGCCACCGCCGACCTTGGTAACGGCGACCTCCTCATCGACCTCACCGGGATCGACGTGGCGTTCGGACCCGCGGCGTCAGGGCCCTTGGTGTCGGTGGCCTCGGCGACCGGGCGCATCCCCTCGTTGTCGAACCTCGTGGTGAACGTGACCGGCCTGAGTCTCAGCCGCAGCACCCAGAAGTGGAGTGCCGGCGCCGCCTCGGCGTCGGTATCCGGGTTCACCGGCACGATGAGCATCGCCGGGATCCTCAGCTTCACGCTCACCTCGGTGACGGTGTCGTTCCCGAGCCTTTCCGATATCAGCACGTTCACGGCCAACGTCACCGGCTCCTTCGACTTCTCCGGGTTCGACGGCCTGCCGTTCACGCCGGTTCTGAACGTGGGGGGCACCCTGGTCACCCCCACAAGCCCCCCGGCCCAGAACACCTTCAGCTTCTCCGTCGCCATCGACGGCGGATCGGTGGCACCGCTGAGCATCCCGCCCATCACCCTCGGGTTCGCCGATCTCGCCGTCGGCGGGGTCACCTTTGGCGGCACGATCACGCTCGGCGGCGTCACGAACGGGGTCGTGAACCCCGTCATCGGCGGCTCGATGACCATCGGCGCCGGCATCGGCATCGTGTCCGGCTCGGTGACGGCGTCGGTGTTGGGCACGTTCGGCGCGAGCGCCCTCGACCTCGACGTCACGTTCGCGGTGTCGGGCTCGATCGGGCTCACCCCGCCGATCACCTTCACCGGCGCCGACCTCAAGCTCCACCTACGGATCGACCGCAGCGGCATCGACCTCACGATGGATCCGCAGTTCGACGGCCTCGGCATCGACAGCTTCAGCGTGCCCTTCGGACCGAACGTGGCCTTCACCGCCGCCAACGTCACGATGGACTTCACGCCCCCGGCCGGTCAGCCGATGATCGCCTTCGGCGCCGGCGGGGGTCTGAACCTGGCCTTTGCCAACCTGCCGAGCCTCGCTGGTTGGGGTGGCACGGCCCAGGGCTTCGCCATCGGCCCGGACCTGGTGCCCTGCGCTCTCGATGGCTTCGGCGCCAGCGTGACCTTCCCCGCCAACTTCAACGCCGCTCTCCCCTCGTGGCTGCCGCTGAGCATCACGGGCGTCGGGTTCTCCTTGAACGCCTCCGCCGGCACCGGCTCGGTCGACGGCTGCCATCCCTTCGCCAACCTCTCCGATGTGAAGATCAACGTCTCGGGCGGGCTCAACGCCGCGACCCTTCCCGGTGAGGAGCTGTTCCCCTTCGACGCCACCGTCGACAAGCTCGAGCTCGACCTGGCCAAGCTCGCCGCCGGCGAGTTCCCGATCTCGGGACTCGACGGCTTCAGCTTCGGCGTGGCGCCCTTCGATATCGCCGGCGTGAAGGTGGGTGGCGGTCTCAGCATCGGCACCCTCGACGTGAACGGCACCACGGTGTTCTACCTGCGCATCGGGGGCACGATCGAGGTGGGAGGCATCGGTGGTGGCGCCGACCTCGTCGTCACCCAGTACGGGCCGGTGCTGCTCGCCGTCGAAGCGCCATTGGGCATACCGCTCGGCCCGTCCGGCGCGGTGCTGGCCGGCGCCCGCGGCGAGCTGCGGTTCGGGCCGCCCACGCTGCCCGAACCCGACCCCGCCGACCCGCTGGCCCTGCTGACGCTGCCCATCTTCCAGGAGCTGGGTGACCCATCGATCACCCCGGCCAAGATCCAGGCCGCGGTTACGCCGGCCGTGCTCGCCGGCGTGCCTACGTGGGCCACCGGCGGCACGCTGAGCATCAGCGGCACGTTCATCCACGTGGCCGCGCCCGGGATCGTGAAGGGCGCGGCGACCATCGCCGCCAACGTCGCTCCGGGCACGGGCGTGAACCTGTTCGGCAAGGGCCAGATCGACGTGCTCGGCATGCCCTTCGGGGTCGTCGGCTTCCGCGCCGACCTCTCCGACCCGATCGCCCCCAAGTTCAACTTTGCGGCGTCGGTGCCCGCGCCCGGCAGCCCGCTGGGACTGGTCATCCCGGCCCAGGCCAACTTTGGGGCGGTGCTCGACACCAAGGGCCTCGTGGCTGGCACCATTGCCGGCGTCGGGGCGTTCTGCAACCGGTTGGCCAACGGCACCCTCGAGGTGGGCGGCCAACTCTTCGACGACGCCATCGGCGCCGTCGCCACGTCGCTGGAGAAGGATCGCAAGGACCGACTGATCGACGGGGCCTACCGCCCGCTCACCCGGGCCGCGCTGGATGTCAACGGCAACGGCCTGGTGGAACCGGTTGAGCAGAAGACCATCACGAAGGCGCTCCTGAAGGCACGCCTTGCCGCCGTGCTGCCGGGCACCATCCCGACCGATCCGCTGGTGATCCAGAAGCTTGCGGTGATCGCGCAGGCCGTGATCACCGAGCTCACCACGGCCGGTGGTGCCATCCTCAATGGCGCAAATCCCGGCTCCACGTTCGGCGCTGGCACCGAGCAGCTCGTGGCCGCCGGCAGCAAGGCCGCCGCCGCGTTTGTGACGGTGATCAACGACTCGATCCGCGACGGTCTCGACGCCTTCCTCGCCGTGGCGGATCCCAAGCTCACCATCGTCGGTTCGGCCCAGCCCGTGATTCTCGGCATCCCCTTGGGGCAACCCACGGCCCAGGTCGGCATCACCGTGAGCAAGGACCGGATCGGCGTGCAGCTGTTCGCCAACCTCACCGACATCATGGCGCTCTCGAGTCCCGGCGGTCCGTTCCTGGCCGCGGTCACGCCGCTCCAGTCGACCGTGTCGGTCAACGCCGAGCTCCCCGTCGCCGGCGCCCTCGCCGCCCTCGTGGGCGGCAGTTCGTATCCGACATCCGATCCCAACTCGGCCTGGGGGGTCACCATCGAGGGGGGCATCCAGATCTTCCACATGCCGGTGGGGGCTGTTTCGGGGATGCTCGTTCCGCGGAACAACCCCTCGTTCGTCGACGCTCATGTGCAGAAGCTCTTCAACAACGAGGTGTTCAACCCGATCGACATCGCCCGTCCGATCCCGATCACGACGCAGGCGCAGTACAACAACCTCGTCGCCAACGGCGGCCTCGTGATCACCGGCAAGTTGAGCGCTCCTGAGCTGCTCACCGATCCGATCGGTCTGGCCAAGCGGACGAACCTCACCCCTCCCACCGATCCGCTCCAGATCCCGGCATGGCTCTCGGCGATCGGCACCGCCGCAGGCACGTTCGTGTCGCCCGGCTTCCTTCAGGTGTACCTGCCCCCGGCCGGTTCGCCCGGTGCGCTCCTTGTGGGCCAGTGGGATGCCAAGCTCCTGTCGCTCCCCATCTCCAAGGGCACGATCCTCGGCACCGCCCAGGGCCTCACGATCAACGGTGAGTTGCCCTTGGCCGGGCTCAGGGGCGATATCACGATCCAGGCATCCAACGGTGGCAGCACGCTGCCCAAGGCCAGTGCCAGCATCGCTCTCGACACCTCGAAGGTGAATGCCGCCCTCGCGGACCTCGGCCTCCCGTCGTCGATGCGCCTCCCGCCGGCGGCGAGCCAAGCCAACGCCAAGCTCCTCGCCTTCACGCCCGGCTTCGATCCGGCGGCGAAGAATCCCGACGGGTCACCGGACCTGCTCAAGCGCCGCGGCGGCGTGCAGTTCGACGCCAACATCGTGGTGCCTGGCTTCGTGAGCAACGCTCGCGCTGCCTTCTCGGTGTCGCCGGGGAGCGGCACGGACGCGTTCCTCCCGGACTTCTCGGCTGTCGCCGACGTCACCAACCTGACACCCCATCCCGACGTCCGCATCACCAGCGCTCGCCTTGCCATCAAGTCCATCGCCGGCGCGACTGCGATCAACGTGAATGGCTCGGGCACGGTCTTCGGGGTCACCGCCACGGTGAAGGGCGTGCTCAACCCCGATGGGACGGGTTCACTCACCCTCACGGCGAGCGGCGGCGTTCCGTTGGCACCCGGCTTCACCCTCACCTCGTCCTTCTCGCTGGTGCTCTCGAAGACCGGTGCAACCGTCACCTTCAACGGCCAGCTCACCTTGCCGCCGTGGCTGTCGAGCCGGGCGGGGAAGTCGTCGGTGGCCGTGAACGGCACGGCGTCGACCGACGGGAGCTTCGACCTCTCGATCAGCGTGACCGATCTGCCCCTCGATGCGACCGGAAAGATCCGGCTGTCGTCGGGGACCGACGGTATCCCGCTGCTCCGCTTCCGCCGGGCCGTCGGTGGTGTCGCTTCGCTCACCATCCACGGCAAGGTCACGCTGCAGAGCGGGGGTATTCCCCTGCTGGCCGTCGATGGCTCGCTCGACTCCACGGGCAAGGGCAACCTGGCGATCAGCTTCACCACCGCCGGCCTCGATCTCGGTGGCTTCCGGGTCATGGGCGGGGCCACGATCGACTTCGACCCGAACGTCACACCGCTCAAGCTCGACATCACCGTCAACGGCAGCATCACGATCCCCGGCGTGGTCACCTCGGCCACCGTGGCCGGGAAGATGGACGGCAACGGAATCGCCTTCCTCAACGTCACCGCCGCCGGCGCGGACGCCTCCAGGCTGGGCATGACCGGCGTGACCCTCACGTCGCTCACCCTCACCCTCACCCGCACAGGAATCGCGCCGACGTTCGGCTACTCCCTCACGGCGGTGGCGGTGGGCAACGTGGTGGGTGTGGTCAACGGCGCAACGCTCAACGGCACCGTGACCTCGGCTGGCAACATCGACGTGTCGATCGGGGTGAACCAGCTCAACCTCATCGGCGGCGCCACCCTCAACAACGCCGTGTTCCGCCTGAAGCGCACGGCGACGGCCACCACGGTCGAGGGCACCGGCACGTTTGCCTTCCTGTCCGCCTCTCTCAACGTGAACGGGTTCCTGACGGTCTCGAGCACCGGCGTCACCGGGTCGCTCACGCTCGCCCTCCCTGGGGCGGTGGCAATCGGGCCGTTCGCTCTGGGCGGCTCGCTCAGCCTCACCGTGTTGCCCACGGCCTCGTCGGTCTCGGTCACCAACGGCACCGTGAAGCTCCCCGGTTGGGATCGGGCCGTGGGGCTCTCCGGCTCCTTGTCCACGACCGGCCTCGGCACGATCAACGTCGTGATCGGCACCACCCCGTTGCGGTTCACCGGCACGCCGTTCTCTGTCGGCGGCACGTTCTCGCTCACCCGCACGGCGACCTCGACCACGACCACCACGACCACGGCCACCGCCACCAACGCCACCTTCACCTGGGATGGCGTCGGCTCGATCACGGTGACCACCTTCCTGATCCGTTCCGACGGTGCCGCCACGGTCGTCGTGCCGGCGAGGTCGTTCGCGCTCCCGCTGGGCGGCACCTTCGACTTCGGTGGTGGCTCCTTCGTGACCGACCCCAACGCATTGGCGGCCAGGCTCGTGGTCAGCCCGAGCCGGCTCGCGATCCCGGGTGTCGCCACGGGCAACGATCGCTTCGTCATCCCCGGCTTCACGATCGCCGTCGGCGACTTCTCCATCACGCTTACCGACGGCGACTTCGACCTCGGCGTGCTCAAGGCCAGCGGACGCTTCCTGTTCGAGAAGACCGGCTCGGTCTTCCGGGTCCGGGCGACCAACACGACGGCCGGCCTGCCGGTTCGCCTGGCGATCGGGACGTTCGCCACCATCGACCTCACCACCTTCAACGTGGCCACCGACGGCACCTTCGACGTGCAGGTCGTCGGCCGCCAGCTCGGCCCGGTGCAGCTCAGCATCCGCGACGCGTCGGTCCGGTTCACCCGGACGGCGACGGCCACGAGTGTGACCATCGACGGAGGCAAGCTTTTCCTCCCCGCCGTGGGTGATCCAATCACGCTGCCATCGTTCACCATCAGCACGGCGGCATCGTTCGACCAGACGTTCACCTTCGGGGTGAACCTCGGGCCGTTGTTCAACATCTCGTCTGCGCAGTACCGGTTCAAGCTGTCGAACGGCGTGCTCAGCCTCGATCTCGTCGACATCCCGAACTCGACGGCCAACCAACCGACGGTGACGGCGCTGGCCGGGAGCGCCAACATGGTGGTGCGGGCGTTCCACGTCGATTCGGCGGGCGGTTTCGAAGGCGAGATCCGCGGCAGAGTCGGCGTGTTCGGGCGTCAGTTGGCGACCGCCACCATGAAGGTCACCCGAATCGGGACGAAGCTGCGGATTACGGTCGACCCGCCGGCCACCGTCGATCTCGGGTTCGCGGAGCTGTCCGTCGGCGGCTTCTACGACACCAGCGGTGCGTTCTCCCTCACCGGCTCGTTCACGGCCACCGCCGGGATCTGCGATGCCCTGTGCCTGTCGGGGACGGTGAGCATGACGGTGAGCAGCGGGAGTGGCATCAGCGGCAGCTTCAGTGGCCGTGTGTGCGTCGGGCTCTGTGGGACCGCCTCGGGCAGCGTCAGCAGCACCGGCCGAGTGACCGGTCGGGTCACCCTTGCCGGGGTCGGTGTCGACTACGCCATCAACCTCGGGTCGAGCAGCAGCGGCGACACTGACCGTCCGGACTTCGACGACGACCCGTTGCCCCGCCTCACGGTTCGAGCCGACGCCATCAACGGCTCCGCCCGGGTGCTCTACAACCTGCCTCGGGCCACCGACGGGTCGGCCCGTCCCGCGGTGGTGTGTTCACCGGTGCCGGGCACCGACTTCGCCGTTGGCGAGACCACGGTCACCTGCACGGCCACCGACGCGGCCAACAACGAGCGGGTGCGCACGTTCGTCCTCGAGCTGATCGACAACAACGCCACCAGCTTTACGCTGGCGGCCG
>Ga0335397_10005897_pt1 | contig 15917 bp, 12 predicted proteins | sample MAT04_FD_205740 | JGI IMG/M metagenome (GOLD analysis project Ga0335397, IMG submission 205740) | Freshwater microbial communities from Lake Fryxell liftoff mats and glacier meltwater in Antarctica - MAT-04 (spades assembly) (version 2) ... | reverse complement strand
CAGAATGCTTCGCCATTCCACTCTACAAGTTTTTTCGACATTCTGCTTCCCCAGAGACTGAATTCCTGTAAGATACAAATATAAATTTATTTGTGCATCAACCACAACAGCCTTAACTCTATGAATATCACATCGCCTTACGGTTCTTGGAAATCTCCCATAACCTCAGATTTAATTGTTTCGGGAACTGTCGGACTCGGACAAATTGCTATGGACGAATCGGATATTTACTGGGTAGAAGGACGACCATCGGAAGCGGGGAGAAGTGTCATTGTGCGGCGCACTCCTGACGGCAAAATAACTGATGTAACACCCCAGCCTTTCAATGTTCGCACTCGCGTTCACGAATACGGCGGCGGTTCGTTTGCAGTTGCCGGCGGTGTGGTGTATTTCTCTCATTTTGCCGACCAACGTATTTATTATCAAGCATTAGATTCTCAACCAGAACCTCTCACACCTGCTGCTAATAGTTGCTACGCAGATATGATTGTTGACCTGCAAAGAAATCGCTTGATTTGCGTGCGCGAAGACGGTGCAGGCGAGGGGGAATCTGTCAACACTATTGTTAGCATTAATTTAGATAACGGCGAAGATATTCAAATCTTAACTCAAGGTAATGATTTTTATGCTTCTCCTCGTTTGAGTCCCGATGGTTCTCGACTTTCTTGGATTTCTTGGAACCATCCAAATATGCCGTGGGATGGGACAGAATTGTGGGTAGCAGAAATTAAGGCTGGCGGTTCTTTAGGCGAAAAATATTTAGTGGCTGGTGCAGTTGATGAGTCGATTTTTCAACCGGAATGGTCGCCCGATGGAGTTTTGTATTTTGTTTCTGACAAGTCGAACTGGTGGAATTTTTACAGAACTGTTAATCTCAACTTGCGGGAAAAACCAGAAGTCGAACCTCTGTGCGAAATGGCGGCTGAATTCGGTCTTCCTCAGTGGGTTTTTGGAATGTCTACCTATGCGGTTGTTTCCGAAAGCACAATTATTTGTACCTACACTCAGCAAGGTAAGTGGCATTTAGCCAGTATCGATTTAGCGACAAAGCAGCTAACAACAATTAATCTGCCTTATACTGATATTTCGTCGGTGAAAGCGCGGGGAGAAACTGTGGTTTTTCTGGCGGGTTCGCCTACTGAATCTACTGCTATTGTTAAACTAAATTTAGCAAGTGGCGAACGGCAAATTTTGCGAAAATCGAGCGATTTAAGTATCGATTCTGGCGATCTTTCTGTACCGGAAATGCTAGAGTTTCCCACGGAAAACGGTTTGACTGCTTTCGGCTTTTTCTATCCCCCGAAAAATCAAGATTTTGCTGCACCTGCGGGTGAAAAGCCGCCGCTGGTTGTGAAAAGCCACGGCGGCCCAACTGCTGCTACTTCTAGCAGCATGAGTTTGAAAATTCAATATTGGACGAGTCGCGGTTTTGCTGTCCTTGATGTCAACTACGGCGGTAGCACTGGTTATGGCCGAGAATATCGCAGAAGACTGCAAGATAGTTGGGGGATTGTTGATGTTGACGACTGCGCTAACGGTGCTAAATATTTAGCCGAAAAGGGTTTGGTTGATGGCGAAAGAATGGCGATTGCTGGAGGCAGTGCAGGGGGATACACAACTCTGTGCGCTCTGACTTTCCGGGATGTGTTTAAGGCCGGTGCTAGCTATTATGGGGTTAGCGATTTGGAGGCTTTGGCTACTGATACTCACAAGTTTGAGGCGCGCTATCTCGATGGATTAATTGGGCCTTATCCAGAACGCAAAGATTTGTATGTAGAACGTTCTCCGATTCATTCTGCTGAACGTTTATCTTGTCCGGTAATCTTTTTTCAAGGATTGGAAGATAAGGTTGTTCCGCCGAATCAAGCGGAAATGATGGTAGAGATATTGAAAGCTAAAGGTTTGCCGGTTGCTTACGTTACTTATGAGGGGGAACAGCACGGTTTTCGCCGCGCTGAAAATATCAAGAGAACTCTTGATGGCGAATTCTATTTCTATTCCCAAGTGTTTAAGTTTGAGTTAGCTGAACCAGTCGAAGCAGTGCCGATTTACAATCTTTAGCACAAATTAATACTACCAAGAAAGTATTGGGTTTGTTTACACTGTTGCTGTAGTGCAGGTGCGTCGCTGTGAGATTGTAGATATGCAAGTCAGGGATTTTTTATGGCGACGCACCCTACAGATTTAGGCATGATTCGCAAATATTGAATGTGATTTAGTTCACACATTTGGCTGTTTAGTATCACAAGTTTTTGCTGTTGGCTGTCACATCTTTTAATGGAGTATACGTACAAACTATGAAAGTGCGATCGCTCTCTGTGACCGCAGAAAAAAGCATCGCGCATCGTCAAGTTGAGAGTCAATAGCTATGCAAAGTCCTGTCAACCTGATTCCATCTGCTTTGGGCGAGCTGTTTGCCGAAGTGAATCATACTGGCTACATTACTTTAGCCGATCGCTACGGTTTGATGGCAGCTATTTTTGACGAAACTTTGACTGAGGAAGACAAACGCTCGATCGATCGCCTGCTGCGCTCTGTGCGCCGGGGAAGGATAAAATTAGTTAACGAACTGTCTGCGATCAGGTAAGCATTAAAAACTCCTTGATAAGACTCGGCGATTGAAATCGCTACTACACAAACGTAGGCGTTAGCCTTCCCGAAGGGTAGTCCGCGCAACGCGAGACTAAGAAATAGCGGTAAGGTGCGCCGTGCACACCCTACATACAGAGGTTTTGCGTAAGTGCTCAACGAGTTTAACGTGCAGGTGTAGCTGTAGCGAACTGCAACTTGCTCAAACTTTCTTCAGGTTGAAAATCCATCTGATCGTTGAGTACCGAAGGAATCCCCAGCACGCAGCAGGGAAAATTCTTGCCTAGTTCCCTAATCAGCGGGTGATTGCCAGAATTGCAGCCCATAAATAGTAAATTTGCTGATTCTAGTTCTACCACATTTCTCAATTCTGTGGCAACCTGCCCGATGCGCAAATGAGCTTTGAATAAACCGCGCCATTCCTCAGCCAAACAGCGCGCTTGCCACAATAACTTATCTGCAACCTCGTACTGATTGTTTTGACAAAAAATTGCTCGGAAATAAGGCGGATCGATCCAAGTTGTCCGCTGGGATACTGATTGGATTTCTGCTGAAGGTAAGGCGATCGCAGATTCTGTACAATTCAGGGCCGATGTTTCCTCTCGATCCGACTGTTTCGGATTGGCAACCCAGGGATTTTGCCCACCCAAACTACAAGTATTTTCGCCGCAAGTGTTGGGCTGTTCGTCGAGCACGTAGACGACTTGCACCGTCACTTCTCTCGTTGTTACTAAACGAGTTTGATGGGCAATCCAAAGGGTAGTATCCAGTGCTATTTGACTTTTTGCAGAACTGTTATAGCCGACAATAAAATTGATAGATTTTGCCGCCTTTGTAGATTTTGATTTATTGGCAAGCGGCACTTTTGGCTCCGGCAGTAAGACCATTTCTTCGGCTAAGTTTTGGTATCCCAATGCACTTTCAAAACGCGTTAAAATTGTTTTGAGATTCACAGGCTTGACCTCTCTTAAGTGAATTGTTCTGTCTGTTTTTGGGGCGTTATTCGTCTTGAGTAAAGTAGCGATCGAGAAAATTCAAAGCATAGTTGCGAAGTTCGTAATATTCCTGAGATTCTCGCAACTCCTGGCGATCGCGCGGATGGGCAAATGGCACCTCCAAAATCTCGCCGATTGTGGCCGCCGGGCCGTTTGTCATCAACACAATGCGATCGGACATATAGATAGCTTCGTCCACATCATGGGTAATCATCATTACAGCTTGTCTGTGATTTTCCCAGATATCCAGCACCTGTTTTTGCAACTTACCACGAGTCAGAGCATCGAGCGCTCCAAACGGTTCATCCATTAATAACATCTTCGGGCGAAGTGCCAAAGCTCGCGCAATCCCAACCCGCTGTTTCATGCCCCCTGAAATTTGATCGGGATATTTATTCGCTGCTGCTGTTAAGTTTACCATTGCTAGGTGTTCGTTGACAAGGCTAATCTTCTCGGCGCGGTTCAGATTTTGCAAAACCTCATCAACTGCTAGTCGAATATTTTCCCGCACCGTTAGCCACGGTAGCAATCCGTAGTGCTGAAATACCATCATGCGATCGGCTCCCGGTTTGCGAACTTCTTTGCCTTCAAGTGTCACTATTCCCTTGCTTTGTTGCTCCAAACCTGCCACTATTTTCAGTAGCGTTGACTTGCCACAACCGGAGTGACCGATTACCGAAATGAATTCATTTTCTCCAATACTTAAGTTGATATTGTCTAGAACGCTAAACTCGCTGCCGTCACCATTTTTATACGACTTGAACAAGTTGTCAATTTGCAGAAACTTGGATTTGCTGTTAACTTCGTCGTTGGCTTGGGTAGATGTAGAAGTAAATTGAGTCACGGTGTTCTCCTCAAAATTAGTAAAATGTTAATTAGATTTTCTTTTAGTTAGGTAAATGGTAAAGTGCGCAGTTCGCACCATACAATAACTTTATCCAACACTGTAGAAACTAAGACTGGAAAAAAGATTGAGGGCGGTTGGCTCTAATTTCAAAACTATTCAAATAACCTACCGGATCGCTTGGATCAAATGCTTTTTTGTCAATAAAAACTTCCGCAGGTTCTACTTTGTAGTTTTCCTGGGGACAATCGATCGCCATTTCGGCAACAATCTTGCGATATAGGTCGGTTCTCCAAGCTTTTTTAGCTAATTCATCGGCATTTTTTGGTACCTCCTTAATCTGTCCCCAACGGGCGGCTTGAGTCATTAACCAAATACTATGAGACTGCCACAGAAATGTTGAATGATTTCCCGGTATTTGGGGCAAATTCTTAGGAATGTCATAGAAAATAGTTGTATCTTCTGATATTATAGTGCGGTCTTTTTCGTCAAACCCACCATAATTATATTCTCCCACTATTCCCGGCCGCGTAAATTTGTCGATCGCGCCTTTTTTCGGTTTTGCGCCCGTAAACGACCTCTCAGTAAGCAACAGCGCTATTTCGCTGCGATTTTCCGGCTTGCTACAATACTGACAAGCTTCCACCATTGCCTTCACCAGCGAGTAATAAGTCTTCGGGTTTTCGTCAATGAATGATTGCATGACTGCCAAAACGCGATCGGGATGTCCCAACCAAACTTCCTTGCCTTGCGCGAAGGTAAAACCCACTCCCAAATTGCCTGTAATTGCCCGCGTATTCCAAGGTTCGGCTACCATGTAAGCTTGCATCGCCCCAATTCTAATATTAGTTACCATTTGAGGCGGCGGCACAACAATTACCCGAAACTCTTTGAACGGATCGATACCGGCAGCGGCCGATATATAACGCACAAAGTATTCGTAAATCGAAGAACTCAAAACCACAGCCCAAACCTTGTTTTCCGGCGGCTGACTCTCAAAAAAACCTCGAAATTGTTTGCCAAATTCTTCTAAATTGCCGTTATATTCGTGCCACGGGCGCAAACCGAAATCCCACATCGCTTTGTTCATCGTCATGGCGTTGCCGTGGCGGTGAATTGTCATGGCCGCGCACATAGGTGCGTGACGCGCTCCTTCTGCACCAATGCGGGCGTTTGTGACTGCGCCGGATACGACTGGGGAGGCATCGAGGCGGCCGAAGATCAGGCCGTCGCGGGAGGTTCCCCAGCTTGCTTCGCGGTTGAGTTTGACGTTTAAGCCGTATTTGCGGAAAAATCCTTTTTTCCAGGCGATCGCAAATGGTGCACAATCGTTAACGGGGACGTATCCTATGGTTAAATTTGGTTTCTCTAAGGTTGCTGAATCGACGACCGGCTTGACTGCTTCGGCTTCTTCTGTGAGTCCTTTTGCCGATCGAACCGCGCTAATTCCACAACCAGATAAAGCCATTCCCGCCGCCGCCCCCATTCCTTGCAAAAACTCTCGGCGGTTCCATTCATTTGAAAATTTATCGTTCATATTTAATTTTAAATCCCTAATCATTAACTATCCGCTGTCTTTTTTCCGAGTCCAAGGCTTACGCATTGAGCCCAAAGAAACCGGGTTTTTTACCAAATTTACGGGTAAGTGCCAAGTATTGTTTGTAAAAAACCCGGTTTCTGACTCTAATGACCAATGACTGATGACTAATGACTCTTGACTGGTCGATGCGTTACTAATTCTTGAATCTTGTCAACTGCCGCGTCGAGTAACAAACCAGTTAAGCCAATTACAAACACCGCTAAAAATACCGAACTTAGATTCAAACGACTCCATTCATCCCACACAAAAAAGCCAATTCCCACACCGCCTGTCAGCATTTCCACCGCCACAATCACCAACCAAGCAATCCCCAAACTAATCCGTAAACCTGTAAAAATGTAGGGCAAACTCGCAGGCAAAATTATTTTTGTAATCCGCCTCCATTGCGACATTTCCAACACTCGCGCCACATCCAAATAATCATTAGAAACGCTAGAAACTCCCAGGGCTGTGTTGATAATTGTCGGCCACAAAGACGTGATAAATATGACAAAGATTGCCGACGGATCTGCTAAATTAAAAATTGATAAAGCTATGGGTAGCCAAGCCAGCGGCGACACCGGTTTGAAGATTTGAATCACCGGATTGAGCATCATCATTGCTGGTTTCGACATCCCAATCAGAAATCCCACTGGAATCGCCACAACTGCACCCAGCGAAAATCCTAGCAACACCCGTCGCAAACTCGCTAGCAGCAGCCAGCCAATGCCTAAATCTCCTGGCCCGCGCTGATAAAATGGATGCAATATGTAATCTAAATTAGCGATTAATGCTTGATATGGAGTGGGAATCAAATCGCTTTTGAAGCTGGCAATGATCCACCACAGGCCAATAATTCCCAAAAAACCAGCCGCAGGGAACAAAACAGCATCTCGGATTACAGCGGGTTTTACCCGCTTCCATGCTGCAACTCCGGCAATTGCGATCGCAGCTAAATTAAGTTGTACTGACATTTAATTCTCCTTCAGAGTCAGGGCAGGTACAAGAATCTTGAACAATACCAACCTGAGACACTGATGAAGTCAAACTATCTATGTGAAGACAAGTTGACTCTTCAGTCTCTTCTCAATGCCGACGAAGTTAGCTGACGGGCTAGGACTGAGAGATGTCCTTCTCTATAGATTTCCAAATCAAAAATTACATTCAAATTTGGCAATTTTTAACTTTGGCTTGTTAAATCTGTGGAGATTCGCCCCGAAAATTGGTTCCTCCGCTCCAGCGACACGCTTTGTCCGATCGCGCAACACTGGATTAGGCTTGACTTTTTTAGTCAATTTCACCTACATTATCACAACCCTCTAATCTTGTCAAGATGTCTTTAAAAGTATATATTGGCGATCGCGCTAAAGCTGAAAACTTGAGCAACAAAACTAATAACTGCTGACTAATGACTAATGACTAATGACTAATGACTTCTTCAAATCAAAAACCGAATAGTTACATAAACAGCAGCCACCAGCAATTGCACCACCATCACCGGAATCCCGTAACGCAGAAAAGTTTGAAAAGAAATCCGCCGTCCGTACTGTTCCGAAATTCCAGCAGCCACTACATTAGAAGAAGCTCCTATCAAAGTGCCGTTTCCGCCTAAATTTGCCCCGTACATCATCGCATAAAACAGCGGCAGCACAGCAGGTGGAAACTGGCCTGCAAAATCTGGATTCAGCACTTCTGTCGGTGCGAGGCCGACATTCACCACATACTGTTTTAACAGCGGCACCATCGCCACCACCAGCGGAATATTTGGCACCACGCTTGACATCAAACCCACAAAAAATAACAAAGCTAAAGAACCCAGAAAAATGTTTTTACCTAAAACAACTGCTAAAAATCCTGACATACTGCCGATGATTCCGGTTTTTTCTAAACCGCCAATTAGCACAAAAAATGACATAAAAAATAACAGCGTGCTCCAATCTAAATCCCGCAAAATATTGTTAACAGTATCTATTTTGGAATGGTGAGCTAAAAGCATTGCCAAACCAGCCCCCAACAAAGCAACCGCCGCCGGTGAAATTGGTATGGGTAGAGACTCTCCTATTACAAAAAATACCAGCACGAAAGCTGTGATTAAGCCGCCCAATGCTAAAATTCGCGGGTGATTGATTGTTGGTAATGGCAAATTATTCAAATTGTCTAATTTTTTTCGCCAAATTTCGGGAAACAGCCAAGGTAATATAGCTACTAAAGCTGCTACTGATATCGCCCCGCCCAAACTTAATTGAGTTAGGTAATCTGCAAAGCTCATGTTGATAGCATCGCCCACAATAAATGTCGCCGGATCTCCCACGATCGTCAGCAATCCAGAACTGTTAGCTACAAATACCATTAAAATCAGTAATGGTACAAAATCTACCCCGATTTCTTGAGCTATTGGCGGAATTAACGGTGCTAGCAGCATGACTGTTGTGGCATTGGGCAAAACTGCACAAATAGGTGTCGTAATTGCGACAATTCCCAGCAAGAGATTTTTGCCTTTACCTTTAGCCAACAACACCATTTTAGTTGCCAAATAATCGAATACTTTGGTCGGCTCAAAGGCCCTCACCATGACCATGACTCCGAAAAATAAGCCCAGCGTTCCGTGACTGCGACCGATATATTCGATCGCATCCTTTAACGTCATCACATGGGTAAACACCAGAATCAGCGCTCCCAAAAATGCCGCAATTGTGAGGTGTATCCATTCTGTAATTATTAAGAAAATTACACCGATAAATGTTGCCACAGCGATCGCAGCTTGCACGTTTTCCATTTAGTCCCCTGATAAAATTAAAACTTAAAAATTCCCAATTCTCGGTTTGAGGGATTATACTACTTTATGGCTATTATGTCAATAACTTTAAGTGCTATTTTTGGCACTAACAAGCTGGGATCGACCGCTCGACAGAGTTCCGGCACTCCTGAAAAAATCACCTCAAAACTACTTCTTTTGGCAGGGGCTCGATCGCCCGAAATTTGGTATGGCGATCGGGCGATCGCTCGACTACAATGAAGCATGGGCAACATCTGCAAAACTCTACCCCCACGCAGGCATCATGGACTACAGCCAACTGCTCGCCGACAAAACCGATACGATCCTCAAAAACTGGATTGAAGCGGTACGTCAGGATCGGAACATTCAAAGTGCAGACACCTTACCGCACTCAGCGATCGAAAATCACATACCCCATTTGTTGGCGGCGATGGCCGCATTGCTTTCCCAATATCGCAACAGCGACATAAAATTAATCATTGAAGCCAGTTTAGATCACGGACTTCTCAGAGCCGAACAAGGCTACGATGCCGCAGAAGTAGCCAGGGAATACCATTTATTGCGTCAAGTAATATTCTCAGAATTAGAACCAGAATTGCTAGCAGGAACCGCTGCCGAAGTATTCAGAGCTTTTCGCCTCATCGATGCCGTAATAGACGAAGCAATTGCCCAGTGTTTCAATAGCTACGTCGCTCAGAGGTTTCGAGAACTTCAACAAATCCAAAGTCAGTTACAACTCACAAATCAAGAACTCAATCGTCTCCTCAGCGTCAACCAAGAAAACCTCTCCCATTTAGCCCACGAACTCAAAACACCTCTCAACTCAATCATCGGTTATTCAGAGCTATTTTTGCGAAAAGGAAAGGCGCAAGCAGAAATCAAAGATACCCTCCCCGGCATCGAACACATCGAGCGAGTATTGCGTAACGGCAGACAGTTGCTGCGCCTGATTAACGACGCACTAGAACTTTCTCGCGCCGATGCCGGCAAAATTAAACTTAACCTGCGGCCAACTAATGTACAATCTCTAATTAACACCGTAGTAGAAATGATGCAGCCAATTGCTGATGCTAAAGGACTAAAACTTGCTGTTACCAGCGACTGCGCCCCCAAACAAGTAGTCGCCGACGGACAGCGGCTGCAACAAATTGTCACCAACCTTCTGAGCAATGCCATTCGCTATACAGAATCTGGTAGCATTGAATTAAGTTGCCACCGTGCTGGAGAAGCAAATTGGACGATCGCCATTACAGATACAGGCATCGGCATCGCCCCCGAAGATACCAACCGCATTTTTGACCCCTTTTTTCAAGCAGGAGAAGCCCGCAAACAGCAGTATCCCCCCGACAGCACCGGCCTGGGATTAGCCATAGTATCGCGGCTAGTCACGCTTTTGCAAGGTCAAATAGAGGTAGTATCAGAAATCGGAGTAGGCTCAACTTTTACCGTGATTCTCCCTTTAGAAGTTAAAATACTTCAAGCAGTAAGCTAAACATTAAGTTCAAAATTTTAGATCCGAAAATTAGAAAATCCCAAAATCCTATGCCCGCAGCCAACCTTAGCCCTTCCACAACCGCCTTTCCCCTCACCGCCGTAGTCGGACAAGCAGCAATCAAATTAGCCCTGCTTTTAGCAGCAGTAGATCCCGGATTGGGAGGAGTTGCGATCGCCGGCCGCCGCGGTACCGCAAAATCAGTAATGGCCCGCGCCTTGCATTCCCTACTGCCACCAATTGAAATTGTTAAAGACTCTTTTTGCAACGCCGAACCCGATGAAAATACAGCAGAACAAACATCTTTTATATTAGAAGAAAACGGGCAAGATGGCAGCACCACAAATACTGATTCCCCAAATACAGAAATAATTCCCACACCCTTCATTCAAATTCCTTTGGGTGTCACAGAAGACCGACTTTTAGGTTCCGTCGATGTCGAACAATCAGTAAAATTCGGCAAAACAGTATTCCAACCCGGACTCCTAGCCCAAGCAAATCGAGGCGTACTTTACGTAGACGAAATCAACCTCCTTGATGACAATATTTCCAACCAATTACTAACAGTATTAACCGAAGGTCGCAACCAAATAGAACGCGAAGGCATCAGCTTCCAACACCCCTGCAAACCTCTCTTCATTGCCACCTACAACCCCGAAGAAGGGTCGCTCAGAGAACATTTGCTCGATCGCATCGCGATCGTACTTTCAGCCGACGCAGCACTCGAACTAGAAGAAAGAGTGTATGCAGTAGAACAAGCCCTATCCTACTCCAGTTCCCCCCAAGAATTCCTCAATCAATACAGCGAAGACACCGACAACCTCAAAACCCAAATCATCCTCGCCAGAGAATGGCTCAAAGATGTCACCATCAGCCGCGAACAAATTGCCTACCTAGTCGAAGAAGCTATCCGTGGCGTAGTTCAGGGACACCGCGCCGAAATATTCGCAGTCCGCGTCGCCAAAGCCTGCGCCGCCATTGAAGGACGCACAGCAGTTAACGCCGAAGATTTGCGCCGCGCCGTAGAATTAGTCATCGTACCCCGCGCCACCGTCATCCAAACTCCCCCAGACGAAAACTCTGCTCCTCCTCCCCCGCCGCCACCGCCCCAAAAGCAGTCAGAACAAGAACAAGACGAACCCGAAAACGAACAAGAAGACGAAGACAACCAAGAAGACGAAGACAACCCAGAACCTCAAGAAGAACCAGAACAAGATACCATTCCCGAAGAATTTCTGTTTGACCCCGAAGGCGTAATTCTCGACCCCGACGTGCTATTATTCGCCCAATCCGCCAACCGCCAAGGCAAATCGGGCAGCAGAACCACCATTTTCTCGGAAGATAGAGGCCGTTATGTCAAGCCAATGTTGCCCAAAGGCCCCGTCCGCCGCATCGCCGTTGACGCAACTCTCCGCGCCGCCGCACCCTACCAGAAAGCCCGCCGCCAAAGGAATGCAGACCAGGAACCCACGGCGAGTTCCAGCCCAAATCGAGAAAAGCGCGTATTTGTGGAACAGGGAGACATTCGGGCGAAGCGTTTGGCCAGAAAAGCTGGCGCTTTAGTTGTATTTGTCGTGGATGCTTCGGGTTCGATGGCCCTCAATCGGATGCAATCGGCAAAAGGTGCTGTCATGCAGCTACTGACGGAAGCTTATCAAAGCCGTGACCAAGTTGCGCTGATTCCGTTTCGGGGAGAACAAGCAGAAGTATTACTGCCGCCGACTCGCTCGATAGCCTTAGCCCGTAAGCGTTTGGAACGGTTGCCCTGTGGCGGTGGTTCGCCCCTGGCCCACGGTTTGACGCAAGCCGTGCGCGTGGGAGTCAACGCGCGGCAGTCGGGAGATATCGGTCAAGTGGCGATTGTTGCGATTACCGACGGACGCGGTAATATTCCTTTGGCTCGTTCTTTGGGCGAACCGATTTTAGATGGCGAAAAGCCGGATATTAAGAAGGAATTGTTGGAAATTGCTGCGAAAATTCGCGGTTTGGGAATGCAGTTGTTGGTGATTGATACGGAGAGTAAGTTTATCTCGACTGGCTTTGCGAAGGAGTTGGCTAAGACTTCTGGCGGGAAATACTATCATTTGCCGAAGGCTTCTGAACAGTCGATCGCAGCTATGACTAAAAATGCTCTCCGCGACGCGATCGGCTAAAATTATTAAATAGAGATTTCATCCCCATTTTTGAGGGCACAGGCATCCCGCCTGTGTCCTGGATTGTGGCACAGGCAAGATGCCTGTGTCCCCTCTGCCGTTAACAATCAAAAACTCGGATTTTTGCCAAAACTCTAATTTTTAACTCTCGCTCTCCGGCGAGTCACCACCAGTGCACCCGCAACTAAACCCAACCCCCCAGCATTGAAGGCTCAGGAATTTTCACCGGCAGAGCCGCCCGGTTTACCGTTCCCGGGCTGGGGCTTGGAGAAATGATACCTTGGGGGGATTGACCTGTCTGAGCCAGCAGCAACTTTTCTGAACCCTGCGATGGAGCAGCAGTAGAAACGCCTCGGACATTAGCTGCAACGGCAGCTTGGCCCCCGGAAATAACGGCGGTTGCAGCCAGGAAAATTCCGGCTGCTGATGGGAAAAATTTGCGATCAAAAAAGGTGGGCATTAGAGATTACCTGTTTAGCATTTTGTCGATCGATTTAAATACTTTCACGATGAATTTTCTTGAGATACCTTGTCTAGACCACTTTTGCAACCAACCCAACCGCTAAAAAAATTAAGATTTATTTTATATTTGAGATGATTCAGATTTCCGGGCTGTAGTTTCAACTAAGTCACCAATCAAAAACCTAAAATCAACTGGAGTCCCTGACTCAATCATAAACTCCTCAATCCCAAATCGTAAATCCCAAATTCCAAATTGATTAACCTCAGCTATGTATTTGCGATGCGATCGACTGTTAGCTTTCCCATCATCGCCAATAGCATCGGTACTTTAACCTCAATTATAGCTCTAAGACGATCGACAACCGTGTCAGAGATCGTCCCCAGACAACGAAGACACGGCACAGACTTACTTGTACGCCGTCGATTATAAACAATCATTCCCTGCTTGGAAGTGATCTCACCCCCATTCTTGCTCAAATCTTTAAACTACTTCAGGTTTTGTCAACAAAGTGTAAAGCTGTCAAAATAGAGATATCAACTCTCAGCCAAAATTAGGTAAAATCCTCGTGAGTAACACCAGCAACTTCCGCGAAGCCGTGCGCGAGGCCAAAAACCACGCGCTGGTTGGCCCCAATGTCATCGCTAACGCTCTGCCCTTCGTGGGCGGCGGACTTGTCTTAACCGCTGTCGGCGCCTACGGTGGCCTCGGAGTGATCCGCAACTATCCCGGAATCTTCTTTCCCACGTTTATTGGCGCGATCGTCCTACAATTAATTCTGTTCTTCGTCGCTCGCGGTGCCGCCGAACAAGGTAACAAAAACACCGCCTTGCCTCTGCTGGCAACCTACAGTCTGCTTTCCGGCTACACTCTCAGCGGATTGGTGTCTGTAGCACTCAGAAACGAAGGAGTCGGCATTGCCGGCATCGGTTTTGCAGCCCTCGGATGTGGCATTACCTTCATCGCCGCCCGCCAAATTGGCTCTAACTTGTCGGAAACAGACGGCATGGCCCTCACCAAAACCATCAGTTTAGGCGTGATTGCTTTGTTAGTCGTCGTTGGCGGTCAATTTCTACTCTCTCTATTTGGTGTCTACACCCCAACCTGGTTGGAAATTGGCATTTCTGGCATCGGCGTGTTTATATTTGCTGGCGCTGCGATTGTAGACTTTTACATTCTGCCCCGCAGCTACCGCGACGACCAATATTTGCCCGCCGCTTTGTCGATGTACTTGACCTACATCAACTTGTTCATCTTTATTCTGCGCCTGATGATTACTCTCAACGGCCGCGATTAATCATTGCAAGTTTAGCTTAAAAAAGAACCGCAGCGCGATCGACATCCGGCTGCGGTTTTTGATTAAGATTTACAACCAAGATAGCGGTCAGTCGATTTTAGATTTTATATTTGAGATTTACTCCACTAATTCTGTCGATCGCGATTTCAACATTCATAAAAAATCAATAGGATAAAACTCATGTACTTAAAATATGAAGATATCAGGAGAGTCAGCGTAGAAATTACTTCCCGGTGCAATGCCGCTTGCCCGCAATGTCCCCGCACAGACAACGCGATTTTGCCAGCGGCAGAATTAAAGATGGATGATATCGAGAGAATTTTCCCAAAAGAGTTTTGCTCTCAATTGGATTTGGTCTATATGTGCGGCAACTACGGCGATGCTATGACTAGCAATACCACAATTGGGGCGATCGAGTATTGGCACCGCATGGGAGTTCCTCAGATTGGCCTGTACACCAACGGTAGCGGACGTAACCCCGACTGGTGGCGCACCCTGGCACAGACAATGACAGGAGAACACGATCGCGTAATTTTTAGTATCGACGGGTTGGCTGATACTAACAGCATTTACCGCCAAAATACCAACTGGGACAGGATAATGCAATCTGTTAATGCCTTTATCCAAGCTGGCGGAAAAGCAGTCTGGCACTACTTGATATTTGAACACAACCAGCACCAAGTAGAAGCAGCGCGGGATTTAGCCCAACAATTAGGATTTGTCGAGTTTGTACCGAAAGCTACCTCTCGTTTTGTGGCGAAAGAGATTTATGACAAAGAGTCCGCAAATCAACAGGATCAGCAGGCAGAAAACTCTCCGGTAGATGCCAAAAGCGATCGCCCCAACCAACCACCAAAAACTAATGTGTCAGCGTCTCAGAATCAAGCACAGAGGGCTGTTGAGTTGCACCGACAAGCGGAGGACTGTTTGAGACAAGGACAGCTCTCAGATGCGATCGCAGCCTGCCAACAAGCCCTAAAAATCCAACCTAACTTTGCAGCAGCCTGCAAAACTTTAGGAAATGCTTTCCAAGGTTTGGGGAAGATGCAAGCAGCAGCAGATTGTTACGCCAAGGCACTTAAAATTCAGCCTAATTTTCCAGAAGTTTATGCCAATGTAGGCAGTCTGTACGCTAAACAGCAACAGTGGCAGCCAGCTAGTGCTTATTACCAAAAGGCGATCGAGCTTAAACCCGATTTTGCCGGAGCTTATCGCAATTTAGCTAAAGTGTTGACGCAGTTGGGGCAACCTGAAAAAGCAAATTATGCTTGGTATCAAGCTATAGCTATCGAAACCTCTCAAGCACCAGAACCAAATCGTTCTGTCCCATCACAGCCAGCCAGCCAAGAACTCCAACCCCCATCGTTGGAACAATATAAAAATCCACAGGGAGACCAATTTATCCAAGCTGTAGAAACATTTGGTAGCCTAAACAATTACTACCGCAACGTAGAAATTAGCTGTCAAACTCAAGCCAGCAAAGATATTTTCATTTCTTTTGAAGCAGAACTCTGGCCTTGCTGTTGGGTAAGCCATACCAAATACGCTGTTTATAACCACACTTACAGACCGCAAATGCTGGCTTTAATTGAAAAGTACGGCAACGGCTTTAATTCTCTCAGAACTAAATCAGTGAAAGAGGCGATCGCCAGTGATTGGTTTCGCGAAGACCTCACCAAAAGTTTTTCCTGTTCTAAAAGGTTAGACGTATGCGCTCACGAATGCGGTAAAG
>Ga0335397_10005896_pt1 | contig 15924 bp, 8 predicted proteins | sample MAT04_FD_205740 | JGI IMG/M metagenome (GOLD analysis project Ga0335397, IMG submission 205740) | Freshwater microbial communities from Lake Fryxell liftoff mats and glacier meltwater in Antarctica - MAT-04 (spades assembly) (version 2) ... | reverse complement strand
GTGGTTTGAATGCGCCGGCTTTGGCTGTGGGAATTCAGTCTGTTGAGGATACAAAATCCCGATCGCGCGCCCGGATTTATCCTGATAGTGTGGGTATCGGTCATTACGCGATCGACTTTCACCCCTGCATGACCAACAGCCCGCCGGAAGCGCCGGGAAATACCGAACGCGAAGGTACTCGCAAAGGCCAAGGACAAGCTTATCCGTTCCAAATTCCGCTGCGAGCCATGATTCCTCAAAAGATTGACAATATGTTGGTGGCGGGTAAAAGTATTGCTGTTAGTCATACGGCGGCGGCTGCTTATCGAGTACATTCTTTTGAATGGTCTGCTGGGGCGGCGGCGGGTGTTACGGCTACTTTTTCCCTGGAAAATGGGATTTTTCCCTATGAATTGGTGGACGAATTGCCTTCCCGCGAGCCGAATTTAGAGGCTTTGCAGTTGCGGTTGCAACAAGATCAGAATCCGATCGCCTTTCCGGGTACTTCTATCTTCAATAGTTCGTGGCAAAATTGGAAATAATCCCAGTTGGTAACCTGTAGGGTGCTATAAAGCCGCGCACCTTACCCTATAAACCAATACGCTTGGGAATCAAAATACCGGGCGGTTGAAATCGCGTCTACAGTCAAACTTTCATCCACTCCAAGCGGGTTGAAGACCGGGCGCTTAAAATTACGGAGCTTCTTGAGTCCGCGGAGGCGGACATTGTTTGTGTAGGCGCGGTTTCAACCGCCGTCCGATCTTTTATGCGCGATCGCACTAACCTGACCCAGACCAATTTGTCATCTACCTTTTGACAGAAGCAATCAGCCACTACTTTAGTCAAATAATAGCAATACCATCCCCAAAAACTCATTAGAGCTAGGGTTGCTGCTGCGTCAACCCGCACTGGGAACCCGATGTCTTGCACCATCAACGCTTTCGAGCCGCGCCAAACCCCTTCCAACTCCCCAAAGGTAACAGTAATGTCAACTGCACAACTAACAAAGCCCAATCCAAATAATGTTTATGCCAAACAACTACTCAGAACCTTAGTAGCTGTCAAAAAAGGAGACTTCTCAGCTCGAATGCCCATAGACCAGACCGGTCTAGCCGGGAAAATTGCTGACGAACTTAACGACATTATCGAACTCAATCAGAGAATGGCCGCCGAACTCGATCGCATCGGCACAGTTGTCGGGAAAGAAGGCAAAATCGCCCAGCGCGCCACCATCGGCAACGTTGAGGGTTCCTGGGCAGCTAGCGTCAATTCTGTCAATACCCTAATTACAGATTTAGTGCAACCAACATCAGAAACCGCCAGAGTAATTCGGGCCGTAGCAAAAGGAGATTTATCGCAAATCATCCCCCTAGAAATAGAAGACAGACCACTCAAAGGAGAATTCCTCCAAACAGCCAAAATTGTCAACACAATGGTAGACCAATTGAGTTCCTTCGCCTCAGAAGTAACCAGAGTTGCTAGAGAAGTAGGAACCGAAGGCAAATTAGGCGTACAAGCTGAGGTTAAAGGAGTTGCAGGAACCTGGAAAGATTTAACAGATTCAGTTAACTCGATGGCCGGGAATTTAACAGCACAAGTCCGCAACATTGCCGAAGTGACAACCGCTGTAGCCAATGGCGATTTATCCAAGAAAATTACCGTCGATGTTAAAGGGGAAATTCTCGAACTGAAAAACACGATTAACATCATGGTGGATCAGTTAAATTCCTTCGCCTCAGAAGTAACTAGAGTTGCGAGAGAAGTTGGTTCCGAAGGCAAACTAGGCGGTCAAGCAGAAGTTAAAGGAGTTGCGGGAACTTGGAAAGATTTAACTGATAGCGTTAACTTCATGGCCGGCAGTTTAACATCACAAGTCCGCAACATTGCTGATGTGACAACCGCTGTGGCCAAGGGCGATTTATCTAAGAAAATTACCGTCGATGTTAAAGGTGAAATCCTAGAGTTAAAAAACACCGTCAACACGATGGTTGACCAGTTAAATTCCTTCGTATCAGAAGTAACCAGGGTGGCGCGGGAAGTAGGAACCGAAGGCAAACTAGGCGGTCAAGCAGAAGTTAAAGGAGTTGCGGGAACTTGGAAAGATTTAACTGATAGCGTTAACTTCATGGCCGGCAGTTTAACATCACAAGTCCGCAACATTGCTGATGTGACAACCGCTGTGGCCAAGGGCGATTTATCTAAGAAAATTACCGTCGATGTCAAAGGTGAAATCCTAGAGTTAAAAAACACCGTCAACACGATGGTTGACCAGTTAAATTCCTTCTCATCAGAAGTAACCAGAGTGGCGCGGGAAGTAGGAACCGAAGGCAAATTAGGCGTACAAGCAGAAGTCAGAGGAGTAGCAGGAACCTGGAAAGATTTAACGGATTCAGTTAACTCGATGGCTAACAATTTAACAGCACAAGTCCGCAACATTGCTGATGTGACGACTGCTGTTGCTAACGGTGACTTATCTAAGAAAATTACGGTACAGGTTAAAGGCGAAATTTTAGAACTGAAAAACACCATTAACGTGATGGTGGATCAACTTAATTCCTTCGCCTCAGAAGTAACGCGGATGGCGAGGGAAGTGGGTTCGGAAGGTAAACTAGGCGGTCAAGCGGATGTCAGAGGCGTAGCAGGAACCTGGAAGGATTTAACGGATTCAGTTAATTTTATGGCGGGTAGTTTGACAGAGCAAGTACGGAATATTGCGGCTGTTACTACTGCTGTGGCAAATGGCGACTTGTCGAAGAAAATTACTGTAGATGTTAAAGGTGAAATCCTAGAGTTAAAAAACACTGTCAACACGATGGTTGACCAGCTAAATTCCTTCGCATCAGAAGTAACTAGGGTTGCTAGGGAAGTGGGAACCGAAGGGAAATTAGGCGTGCAAGCTGAGGTTAAAGGAGTTGCAGGAACCTGGAAAGATTTAACAGATTCAGTTAACTCGATGGCCGGGAATTTAACAGCACAAGTCCGCAACATTGCCGAAGTGACAACTGCTGTGGCCAATGGCGATTTATCTAAGAAAATTACCGTCGATGTCAAAGGGGAAATTCTGGAACTGAAAAACACGATTAACATCATGGTGGATCAGTTGAGTTCCTTCTCATCAGAAGTAACCAGAGTTGCTAGGGAAGTAGGAACCGAAGGCAAATTAGGCGTGCAAGCTTACGTGCGCGGGGTAGGGGGAACTTGGAAAGATTTAACCGACAATGTTAACTTGATGGCGGGGAATTTGACGGGGCAAGTGCGGAATATTGCGGAAGTGACGAAGGCGGTGGCAAATGGGGATTTGTCTAAGAAAATTACCGTTGATGTTAAAGGCGAAATTCTGGAGTTGAAAGATACTATTAATGTGATGGTGGATCAGCTTAATTCCTTCGCTTCTGAGGTGACGCGGGTGGCGCGGGAGGTGGGAACTGAGGGTAAATTGGGCGGTCAAGCTGAGGTGAAAGGAGTTGCGGGAACTTGGAAAGATTTAACCGACAATGTAAACTCGATGGCGGAGAATTTGACGGCGCAAGTTCGGGGTATTGCTAAAGTTGTGACGGCGGTGGCGAATGGCGATTTGAAGCGCAAATTAATACTGGAAGCTAAGGGAGAAATTGCGACTCTGGCTGATACGATTAACGAGATGATCGATACGCTGGCGACGTTTTCAGATCAAGTTACTACAGTGGCGCGGGAAGTGGGAATTGAAGGGAAATTGGGTGGTCAGGCGAAGGTTCCGGGTGCGGCGGGGACGTGGCGAGATTTGACGGACAATGTGAATGAATTGGCGGCGAATTTGACTACTCAGGTGCGGGCGATCGCCGAAGTGGCAATTGCTGTTACCAGAGGCGACTTAACGAGGTCAATTTCCGTCGCCGCTGAAGGAGAAGTTGCCATTGTTAAAGATAATCTCAACCAGATGATCGTCAATCTCCGGGAGACAACGCATAAAAATACTGAGCAAGATTGGCTGAAAACAAACCTGGCTAAGTTCACTCGAATGCTACAAGGTCAGCGGGATTTAGAAACTGTTTCTAAACTGATTCTCTCTGAATTGACTCCGCTGGTTTCGGCTCAGCACGGTGTCTTTTTTATGATGGAATCTATAGAACACGATCCGTTTCTAAAACTGTTAAGTACCTACGCCTACCGGGAACGCAAGCATATAGGAAATAGATTCAGTTTAGGTGAAGGTTTGGTCGGACAGTGCGCCCTGGAAAAAGAACGAATACTGTTGACGGAAGTACCGGAGAATTACGTTAAAATTAGTTCGGGGCTGGGAGAATCTGCGCCGCTGAATGTCGTGGTTTTACCCGTACTGTTTGAGGGACAAGTGACGGCAGTAATTGAGTTAGCTTCGTTCCGCCGCTTCAGCGAAATACATTTGACATTTCTCGACCAACTTACAGAAAGTATCGCGATTGTTTTAAATACAATTGCGGCGAGTATGCGGACGGAAGAGTTATTAAAACAGTCGCAGTCTTTGACAGAAGAGTTGCAAACTCAGCAAAAGGAATTAACGGAAACTAACAAGCGTCTCGAACAACAAGCGCAGTCGCTCCGCGCATCTGAGGAATTGTTGAAGAATCAGCAGGAAGAGTTGCAACAAACGAATGAAGAATTAGAAGAACAAGCTGAATTGTTGGCGCTGCAAAATAAGGAAGTTGAGCGGAAAAACCGAGATATCGAACAGGCGAGGGCGTTGCTGGAAGAAAGAGCCGAACAGTTGGCTCTAACTTCTAAGTATAAGTCGGAGTTTCTGGCAAATATGTCTCACGAGTTGCGAACTCCGCTGAATTCGCTGTTGATTCTGGCTCGATTGCTTTCTGATAATCCTGACGGCAATTTGACTTCTAAGCAAGTTGAATACACGCGCACTATTTATTCGGCGGGAACTGATTTGTTAGAGCTGATTAATGACATTTTGGATCTTGCTAAGATTGAATCGGGCACGATGTCGGTGGATATTGATCAAGTTTTGTTTGGGGATTTGCGAGAGCATTTGGATCGAACTTTCCGCCAAATCGCTCTGGATAAGAAGTTGAGTTTTAAAGTAGAGCTTGAGGCTGGGTTGCCAAAAGGTATCTATACTGATGCTAAACGGCTGCAACAAGTTTTGAAGAATCTTCTCTCTAATGCTTTTAAGTTTACTGAGCGGGGTGAGGTGAAGTTGGGTGTCGAAGTAGTGCGGGAAGGGTGGAGTTTAGAGATTGAAGCTTTAACGAGTTCTGCTACTGTTTTGGCTTTCTCGGTTAGCGATACGGGAATTGGGATTTCTGATGACAAACACAGGGTTATTTTTGAGGCTTTCCAACAAGCTGATGGTAGCACTAGCCGGAAATACGGGGGCACTGGTTTGGGTTTGTCTATTAGTAGAGAAATTGCTAATCTGTTAGGGGGAGAAATTAAGTTGACGAGTCGCGCTGGTGAGGGTAGTAAATTTACGCTTTATCTGCCGCAAACTTACCAAGAATCGGAAATAATGAACGATCGCGATTCGGGAACCTACAACCCAACGGCGCAGTTGTCGCCTGGTGTTTCTGGGACAGTTCCTTCGCCGAATTTCCATTTGCCGTTAGCGGAGCCCTCGAAGAGGATCGCGCCTTATCCGTCGGTAACAATATCTGATGACCGAGAAAATATTGAGAGTGGCGATCGCATCCTTTTGATTATCGAGGATGATGTCAATTTTGCTCGGATTCTTGTGGATATGGCGCAGGAACAGGGTTTTAAAGCTTTGGTTGCTTTGCGGAGCGATATCGGTTTGGCGATGGCGCGAGAGTTTAAGCCAACTGCGATTATGCTGGATCTAAATTTGCCTGTGATGGATGGCTGGACTGTGCTCGATCGCCTGAAGCACGACGCGACTACGCGCCACATTCCGGTTCATATTGTATCAGTTGAAGAAGGGCGGCAGCGCAGTTTGCAGTTAGGGGCGATCGCGTATTTACAAAAGCCTGTCAGTCATGAGGCTTTGAGCAAAGCTTTGACTGATATTAAGGGTTTTGTGGAGCGCCCCGTGAAGAATTTGCTAGTTGTGGAAGACAACGAAACGCAACGTCTTAGCATTGTGGATTTAATCGGCAATCACGATGTTTCAACGACGGCTGTGGGTAGCGGTGCAGAGGCGCTAGAAACTTTGAAGGCTGGGCATTTTGACTGCATTGTGCTCGATTTGGGACTGCCAGATATGACTGGTTTTGAACTGATCGAGCAGATCAAGCAAGAGCCGAGTTTGAAAAATTTGCCGATTATTATTTATACGGGCAAAGAGTTGACGAGAGCCGAAGAAACTCAACTCAAGCGCATGGCGGAAACAATAATTGTGAAAGATGTGCGATCGCCTGAGCGCCTGTTGGATGAAACTGCTTTGTTCTTGCACCGAGTCCAAGCAAATTTGCCGGAACCGAAGCGCCAAATGTTAGAGCAGTTGTATCAAACAGATTCGACACTCGCGGGCAAAAAAGTCTTGATTGTTGACGACGACGTGCGGAATATCTTCGCCCTTACGAGTATGCTGGAGCGCCATTTAATGCAAATTGTGTTTGCTGAAAACGGCCGAGAGGGTATTGCTCAGTTGCAAAATACGCCTGACATAAATATTGTGTTGATGGACGTGATGATGCCGGAGATGGACGGTTACGAAACAATGCAAGCAATTCGTAATATGCCTCAATTCGGTTCGCTGCCAATGATTGCTCTTACTGCGAAAGCTATGAAGGGCGATCGGGAAAAATGTATCGAAGCTGGTGCGTCTGACTACATCACGAAGCCTGTTGATACGGAACAATTGCTCTCGCTGCTGCGCGTTTGGCTTTATCGATAATGGAAAGAAGGAAGAAGTCAGTAGTCAGTAGTCAGTAGTCAGTAGTCAGTAGTTATTTGTTAGGTGCTACCAATGCCCAATGCCCAATGCCCAATGCCCAATGCCCAATGCCCAATGCCCAATGCCCCATGCCCAATGCCCAATGCCCAATTCGCAATTACTAATTACCAATTAAAAATGTCCGAAAGCCATGAACTTGAAACAATCGAAATTCAACTCCTACTAGAAGGAATATTTCGCTATTACGGATTTGATTTTCGTAATTATGCTCTTGCCTCTATCAAGCGCCGCATTTGGAACACTATTCGAGCGGAACGGCTCACCACGGTCTCTGGACTTCAGGAAAAGATACTCCACAATCCTGCCTGCCTAGAGCGTTTTTTGGTGGATGTTTCTGTGAATGTAACTACGATGTTTCGCGATCCAGGATTTTACATGAGTTTCCGAAAAAAAGTGGTGCCGATGCTGCGTACTTATCCTTTTATTCGGATTTGGCACGCTGGATGTTCAACGGGAGAAGAAGTCTATTCTATGGCAATTTTGCTGCAAGAAGAAGGACTGTATAACCGCTGTCGGATTTACGCTACTGACATGAACGAATTAGTGTTAAAAACAGCCAAAGCTGGTATATTTCCTTTGAAACAAATGCAAGAATATACGCAGCTATACCATCAAGCAGGGGGCAAAAAAGCGTTTTCTGAGTATTATACTGCTGCCTATAAAAATGCTATTTTTGGGTCTTCACTTAAAGATAACATGGTCTTTGCTCACCACAACTTAGCAACAGATACTTCTTTTAATGAATTTAATGTAATTTTGTGCCGTAATGTGCTGATTTATTTCAATTCACAACTCCAAGAACGGGCACACAAACTTTTCTATGAGAGCTTGGGAATGTTTGGAATTTTAGGATTAGGACATCAGGAGTCTCTAACTTTTACACCTTATGAAAAACACTATGAAGCAGTTGAAAGAAGTGACAAACTCTACCGCAAAATTAAATAAAAATAGTTTTGAGATAGTGGTTGTTGGCACGTCTTTGGGAGGGCTAGATGCTCTGACTGTCCTGCTGGCAGATTTGCCACAAAGTTTTCCTTTACCGGTGGTTATTGTCCAACACCGCCATAAGAGTTCTCCCAACAGCCTTACGGATTTTTTACAACAGCAAAGCTCTCTCCAAATCACGGAGGCTCAAGACAAAGAGCCGATCGCCCCTGGCCGGGCTTACTTGGCTCCCGCTGACTATCACTTGCTCGTAGAATTGCCCTTGGTGGATAAATTTAGCATTGATGAAAACGACGGTACAGCATGGAAGAGCGCGGCGGTGGAGCCGATCGACAATTCCAAATCCCCAATCCTCAATCGCGTTTCTCCTACATTTGCACTATCAACTGAGGCTCCTGTCTGCCACGCGCGGCCCTCTATCGATGTGCTGTTTGAGTCTGCTGCTGATGCTTTTGGGGAGAAAGTTATCGGCATAATTTTAACGGGAGCTAATTCGGATGGCAGTGAAGGGCTGGCAAAAATTAAAGCTGAGGGAGGATTGACATTTGTGGAGGAACCGGCTAGTGCTCTATGCCGGACAATGCCGGCGTCCGCGATCGCAAATGTTGAAGTAGACTGGATTTTACCCCTGTCTAAAATCGCTCCTTGTTTAGTCAACTTGCTAACAATTAAAAATTAAAAAAATTATGAATGTGCAGCACTCCGATCGAGTAAATGTCCTCATAGTTGACGATCGCCCAGAAAATTTGGTGGCTCTGGAAGCTATTTTGAACAAGCCGTCTTACAATTTAGTCAAGGCAAATTCGGGGGCGGAGGCTCTGAGATGTCTGCTAAATGAAGATTTTGCGGTAATTTTGCTAGATGTGCAGATGCCGGGAATGGATGGATTTGAGACAGCAACAATGATTCGCTCTAGAGATCGATCGCGATCGACTCCGATTATTTTTATCACAGCATTCAGCAGTAATGACACCCACGTGTTTAAAGGTTATTCTCTGGGCGCGGTGGATTACCTCTTCAAACCCTTGGAACCGGAAATATTGACATCGAAGGTGCAGGTATTTGTGGAATTGTTCCAAAAAACAACCGAGGTGAAGCGACAAGCAACAGAGTTAGCTGCTGTTAATAACGAACTAAGTAAAAGTGAAGAGCGATTTCGTACTTTGTGTGCTTGTTCGCCCCTGGGAATTTACTTGGCTGACGTTGCAGGCCGCTGTACTTACCTGAATCCCCGATGTCAAGCGATTTCTGGGTTAATTTTGGAGGAAAGTTTGGTGTCAGTTTGGCAGCGGTCAGTTCATCCTGAAGACCGCGATCGCGTAGTAGCAGATTGGTTAGCTTGGATTAAAGAAGGTCAGGAATATTCGAGTGAATTTCGATTAGCTGATAACGAAACTGTCCGTTGGATTAACGTGCAGTCGTCGCCCATGTTTTCGGATTCGGGAATACTGCTCGGTCACGTTGGTACGGTTAGAGATGTCACAGAGCGCAAGCAAGCAGAGGAAGAACGCGGCAGACTAATCCGCGAACAAGTGGCGCGGCAAGAAGCTGAAAGAGCTAACCAGATGAAGGATGAATTTCTGGCTATTCTCTCCCACGAACTCCGTACTCCTTTAAATGCCATTCTCGGCTGGTCAAGGCTGCTTCGGGCTAAGAAGTTTGATCAAACAACTATTGATAAAGCTCTAGAAACAATAGAGCGCAATGCTAAATCTCAAGCGCAACTCGTTGAAGATATTTTAGATGTTTCGCGAATTCTGCGCGGCAAATTAAATTTCAATTTGTATCCAATTGAGTTGAAAAATGTGATTGAAATGGCAATTGATTCTCTGACACCGCTGGCTGAGACAAAATCAATTGTGATAGAATTTCAAGCTGACTCAAATGTTGGTAAAGTTATAGGCGATAGCGATCGCTTGCAGCAAGTAGTCTGGAATTTGCTTTCAAATGCGATTAAGTTTACGGACGAAGAGGGTAAAGTAGAGGTGCGGTTGGAGTTAGTGGGCGATGAGGCCCAAATTCAGGTAATTGATAGCGGAATTGGTATTGCTCCTGATTTTCTGCCTTATGTTTTCGATCGCTTCCGCCAAGCTGATAGCAGCACAACTAGGTCTTACGGGGGTTTGGGGCTGGGATTGGCGATCGTCAGTCACTTGGTGGAACAGCACGGTGGTAACGTTAGGGCAGAGAATAATACGGGCGAGGGTGCGAAATTTACGGTTTCTATGCCAGTTGTTGAGGGAAATGAGGAAGGTGCTGTTGATGATTGCTTTGAACTCAATGACGCGACAGAGGCTCTCCCAAGTCTTGCTAATTTGCAATTGCTGGTGGTGGATGATGACGATGACACGCGGGACTTTTTGATTGCTGTACTCGAAGAGGAAGGGGCTGTGGTGCGATCGGCAGCATCGGTGGCAGGGGCTCTAGCTGCACTGGAGAGTTTTTGGCCGGATGTGCTGCTGAGCGACATTGGAATGCCGGAAGCAGACGGCTATGAGTTGATCGCGCGGGTGAGAGAAATGGAAGTGCTGCGGGGTGGAAAGATGCCTGCGATCGCCCTGACGGCTTACGTGAGAGAGTCCGATCGCCGACAAGCACTCGAAGCTGGTTTCCTGATGCACTTATCTAAACCTGTTGAGGTAACTAAGTTAATTGCAGGAATTGCCAACCTCGCAGGAATCCTCAGCAATCCGGTGGGCCTCAAAGCTGTTGAATCATTGAACTTAAAAGGCCCCCGATCCGAGGCTCAAAGGGACTCGGCGGTTGAAACCGCCTGAGAAGTCAAACTATCGTCTGCAGAGACAGGCGATCGACAGCGACGGGGTATCTAAGCCGGATTTGGTAAGTTGTACTGCATTTAAATTGTATTGGGCGATCGCGCGGCACATCAAAAATCCTCAAATCCTCTCCCCCTTTCTCCCGATCCCTCTCCCGATATCACCCTTTCCCGTGCCGATTATCAAGAAAAATATTAAACTAGCTGAAAGGACGAGCGATCGACAGTTCGGAACAAGACACCGGTGTTTCCCCAAAAAACCGGATATTTGCCGTTTTTTGCTTCTACCTGCCTTCAAACTACAAAATCACCTGACATTCAATACATGAATATTTTTAGCAGTCTGCTTTCTGCGCCAACGAAACAACCCCAAGTCACAAAACAGCGTCGAGGCATTGAAATTAAGTCGGAACGCGAAATCGAAATAATGCGGCAGGCGGCGAAAATTGTCGCAACGGTACTGAAAGAAATTTCGCAAATTGTGAAACCGGGAATGACTACTGCTGATTTGGATGTTTATGCCGAAAAACGCATCCGAGAAATGGGTGCAACTCCCAGTTTTAAAGGCTATCACGGTTTCACGGGATCGATTTGCTCTAGCATTAATAACGAAGTTGTTCACGGCATCCCCAGCCGCAAAAAAGTAATTCGTGCCGGAGATGTTCTGAAAGTAGATACGGGAGCATATTACCAAGGTTTTCACGGCGATTCTTGCATTACGATCGCAGTTGTGGAGGTGACACCGGAATCGGCAAAATTAATTAGAGTTGCAGAAGAAGCTCTATATAAAGGTATCGAACAAGTCAAGGCTGGAGCTTATTTGCTGGATCTGGCTGGTGCGATCGAAGATCATGTCAAAAGTAACGGTTTTAGTATCGTTGAGGAGTTTACAGGCCACGGTGTCGGGCGCAATTTGCACGAGGAACCGTCGGTTTTTAATTTCCGTACCCGCGAAATGCCGAATGTGAAATTGCGATCGGGTATGACATTGGCGATCGAGCCGATTCTGAATGCGGGTTCTAAGTACACTCGGACGCTTGCTGACAAGTGGACTGCTGTAACGGTTGATAATGCTATGTCGGCTCAGTTTGAGCATACTGTGTTGGTGACGGACACCGGTTATGAAATTTTGACCGATCGTTCAAAAGTTTAATTGCGAAGGGTTCAATAATAGTTTGAGTTTTGAGTTTTGAGTTTTAACTTGTGAATTTGCTCGTTACCAGGCTCTGCCTGGTAATGCAGATCCGGAGGAAGAGCCTCCTTTGATCTCGCAACTTACACGAGAGAGGACTGTAGGAGATGCTTAAGTTATTAAGTTTTCGATCCTATGATATTATAACCACTCCTAACTATTTTGCTAATCTTGTCTGTTGCAGCAAAACAAAACTCAAAACTCTTGAGTTTAACCACAATTTTTTGAATTGCTTCTATAGATGGAGTGACAAGAATAGTTGAATTCGGCTAAATTCAAAGATAATAGTGATCAAACGTAAGGGTAACGGATATGTTAGCACGATTATTATTGGTAGATGATGAACCGGGCTTGCGGGAAGCGGTACAAGCTTATTTGGAAGATAGCGATTTTTCGGTTGAGGTTGCCAGTAATGCTCGCGATGGCTGGGAACTCTTGCAGCAGATAAATCCTGATTTGGTGATTTCAGACATTATGATGCCGCAGGTGGACGGCTATCAGTTTCTCAAGCAAGTGCGGGAAGATCCTCGCTATAAGGCTTTGCCGGTGGTGTTTTTGACGGCTAAGGGGATGACGGGCGATCGCATTCAAGGCTATCAAGCCGGCTGCGATGCTTATCTTTCTAAACCCTTCGATCCCGACGAATTAGTAGCAATTATCACCAATTTATTGGCGCGCCGCGCGGCTGCTAAGGAGACCGGCGAAAATGCTGAAAGTCCTGATATTGCTGCTTTGGCTAGCCAAATGGCGAGAATTGAGTCTTTGCTGAGCGGGCGGAGTTCGATCGTCCAAAGTGCTTCGTCGATTAAAATTGATTTGACTCCGCGAGAGCAAAGTGTTTTGGATTTGGTTGCTCAAGGTTTGATGAATAAGGAAATTGCCCGCCGCTTGGAAACTAGCGTGCGTAATGTGGAAAAGTACGTCAGCCGCTTGTTTAGCAAGACTGGTACTAACAGCCGTACTGAGTTGGTTCGCTACGCTCTCGAACACGGCTTGACTAATTGACACTCCTTGGCGTGAACGCACAAGGATTCTTAGTTCTTAGACCGGACTTAAATCAAGAACATTGCTGCACCTGACCCAGAGATCCAATCTCCCTAAGCGTTTACGATCTCAAAGATCGAAGTTCCGACGTGCCCCGTCGTACTTATCCCGCGATTGAGGATAATAATTGCAGCGTTACGATCTCTGTCCATCTCACACCCACACTGACAAATATGGGTTCGAGTGGATAGAGATTTCTTAACCACAACACCACAACTGCTGCATTCTTGACTTGTGTAAGCCGGATTCACCGCAATGGTAATCCGACCGAACACTTTTCCAAAATATTCTAAGAACATTCTGAATTGATACCAAGAAGCATCGCTAATCGATTTTGCCAGACAATGATTTTTGATCATGTTAGACACTCTCAAATCTTCATAAACTACTACATCGTTTGATGTGATTACGCACCTTGCTAGCTTGACAGCATGGTCTTTACGTTGTCTACTTATTTTGAGATGTCGCTTACCTAAAATCACTCTAGCTTTACGGCGATTTAAACCACCTTTTACTTTCCGGCTTACAAGACGTTGAGCGCGTTTTAACCGTGCTTCACCTCTACGCAGAAATCTAGGGTTGGGAACCATTTCGCCGTTTGAATCAGTGTAAAACTCTTTAAGTCCCACATCTAATCCAATCGTTTTGCCTGTCATGGTCGCGAGTTCTACTCGGTCTACTTGGATACAAAACTGGACGTAATATCCATCGGCTCGTTTAATTAGTCGAATTCGTTTGATTTGGTCTGGCTGGTAGAAATTGAGCCCGCGAGTCCCTTTTAGCTTCAGCTTGCCAATGCCGCACTTATCTGTAAATGTAATTGATTTCCTATCTGATGCTAGCTTCCAAGAATTAGTTTTGTATTCAACGGATCGACAGTCTTTTTGGAATCTAGGGAAACCAACTTTCTTTCCTTTGATACCCTTTTTGATATTTTCGTAAAATCGGGAAATGCTAGCCCATGCTCTCTCCGCACTTGCCTGTCGAGCCATTGCACCTAACTTATTCGCAAAGTCGAATTCTTTAGCCCAAATTGCACAATACTTGGAAAGATCGAACCAAGATTTTGCACCACCATCCATCCACAGCCGGATTGATTTATTGCGAATAAATTGACAAATTCTAATCGCTTCATCGATCGACTGAAACTGATTTGGTTTTGCGTAAGCCTTGAATTCGAGAACAAGCATTTTTTTATTCCTCCTGTTCCTATAATAGCACACTCGTCATAGGAATACTCAACGCTCTGCCAGAATCCGGAGAAAGTCCCCCTAGAAGGGGGAGGCTCTAACCCCAAATTTTTGGTAGGATTCCTCTCGACTTTGCTTTGGGCTCTTCCTCCCCGCTCTGCGTTACCAGGAAGAGCCTGGTAACGAGAATGCTGCAAAAAATTAAAAATGTTAAGATATAATTGTTGACACATCTGCCGTGGGTATGGTATAGCAAATCAGTTAGCAGGCGGCAGCGCGGGGCTGCGATCGAACTTCTCACCGTTTTGACTCTGGGATGGACACTGGCGATCGAGCTCGGGAATTACTTAATTGGAAAACCTGACTGTTTAAGAGTTTTTACGTAGTAAACACAAGTAGGAACCCTTGACAAAAGACCCTCAGCCTCCGCCCGTGCAAACTTCGCGCGAAGTTTCAAAGCTCGGATTATATTTTATCTCACAACAAACTACTATTTATTAATAACAGGGATCTAAAGTAGTGGCGGATGTTCAATTTAGAGGACAAAAATTTAGTTAATACCAGGAGGATCTCATGCGGAAAATCACGGCGCGACAAACGATCAGTGCAATGATAGCACTGCCGATCGCACTAATGGCTAATACAAATCAAGCTTTGGCCGCCGATACCGGTCAGAAAATCGATCCAATTAAGGAAGTTTCAAATTTTGGCGATGAGCTAGATTTTGAGATGGCGGTACCGACAACAATCGCCATTGAAGAAAGCGAGGATTGGGATCGACCTGATTTTTCAGCTACTAACTTAGATATGGAGATTACTAAATTTATGATAAAAAATCTGCCACCTGTAACTATTGAGGAGCCGCCAGCCGTAGTTTATCTCAGTGCAGCCAGGGGTCAGTCCACCAGGGAATGCCGGATTTCCGGGATATGTGAATGATTGAGTCAGATTTGTGCGGTTTGTGCGATTTGTGCGATCGGCTTTTTCAATAGGTAGAATTCTCGCTGTGCGAGGGTAAAAAAAATCAGTAAAATCCAGTAGATTTTCCTGAACTTATGCGAATAACAGAGTATGTATTTTTTCGGGTATGCTTTAACTATATCTAGTAAAACAATCGGACAGTTTCAAGGCTTAGGCGTGGGGCGAGAAACCCGGTTTCTGCGAGTTTTGGAAAAACGAGAAATATAAGAAGAAACCGGGTTTCTGAGTTTAGTATCCGACTACTCGTTACCAGGAAGAACTACTCGTTACCAGGCAGAGCCTGGTAACGCAGATCCGGAGGCTCTGCCGACCTTTAGCTCGTATCGGAGTGATATTACTCGTTACCAGATTTGGTTCGTAGTGCGGACTTCAGTCCGCTCTCCGGCTGCGGACTGAAGTCCGCACTACGAACGGTTTTTGATTTCTGAGATTAGTATGCGTGCACGATGACATGGAGCGGGCTGGTTTTGCAGCAGTAAACTCGCTTGTATCAAAGTGATATTCATGCTTAAAAACCCTACAATTCGTAAGGTGCTAAAATCCGTTACATCCGTTAAATCCGTTTCAAAATCCGTTGCCGAACTTTCTTCTTTCTACAGCATCTATTCCATCATAATTTTCAAATACTATGATTAACTCGCACTGCAGCCAAGACACCGCAGCACAGCAAAACAAAAGTTCGCTACAAACTCTCTCTCGGACTCTCTCGATGTCTCAGGGACAATTTTCGCTGATTTTAGTGCGGTGCAATTATAGTGCCATGAAAGAAGAAACTGTACGGCTATTGCGAGAGGAGTCTGGGATTGAGATTCGAGAAATTGTCCTCCCGGCATCTGTTAAAACTCTTTACACGACGATAGAAACCGAACTTGACGGTAGCAGGCCGCCAGCTTTAATGGTGTTTGGATTGGAATCGGTAAGTGCGATCGATCGC
>Ga0335397_10005892_pt1 | contig 15927 bp, 11 predicted proteins | sample MAT04_FD_205740 | JGI IMG/M metagenome (GOLD analysis project Ga0335397, IMG submission 205740) | Freshwater microbial communities from Lake Fryxell liftoff mats and glacier meltwater in Antarctica - MAT-04 (spades assembly) (version 2) ... | reverse complement strand
GCCCCCGGCGACAATTAGAAATGGACATGGCGACAATTAGAAATGCCCATTGGGAATAATACACCTGAAGGGTGTGTAGGGCCATAGTTGCGGATACAGCAGAGCCCTGGATAAACAACTATTCACTGGGTTCTTCTTGAATACGTTGAGCAGCTTCTTGAGCGCGGTGGCTGGAGATCTCCTTTCCGAATTCAACGATAATGCTATGGTGGACGACACGGTCAATGGCAGCGGCCGTGGTCATTGGGTCTTTAAATATCTGATCCCATTGAGAAAACACCAAATTTGAAGTGATAATCACGCTGCGGCGCTCGTAGCGTTCGGCTAGCAGGGTAAAGAGAACTTCCATTTCATCGCGGGATTGTTGGACGTAGCCGATGTCATCGAGGATCAGGACTTCAAAACAATCCAGGCGGCGGAGTTCGTTTTCGAGAAGGAGATCGCGTTTGGCGCGCAGGAGATCATCGACGAGACGGTAGGTCGGGGTGAAAAGGACGCTGCGCCCGGCCTGGACCAATTGGTGTCCAACGGCCGCAGCAAAATGGGTTTTTCCACGCCCGGGCAAACCAAAGACGAGTAAATTTTCAGCTCGATCCACAAAATCACCGGTACAGAGTTGAGCCAACTGGCGGCGCAGACGTAGAGATAAGTGTTCCTGTTCGAAATTGGCCAGGTTTTTCCCGGCAGGTAGGTGGGAGGATTTTTGGAGGCGTTCGGTGCGGCGCTGGCGGCGACCTTCCAGTTCTTGTTCCAGCAATTCAGCCAGGAATTTCTCGATGGACCAGGTTTCACGCGTGGCGGTGGTGAGTAAATCATCAATCACTTCCACGGCGGTGGGCATGCGCAGAGTGTGCAGGTGTTGCTGGAGCTGCTCAATTTGCGGCATAGCAGGCCTCCGACATGAGCAGTTGGTCGTAGATGGACAGGTTCACCACCTGCGGGATGAGGTCAGGAATCGTCCGCTGGGCAGGTTGTTGCAGCAGCTCAGTCAGGGTGGTATCATCCCAGTTCGTTTTCCTGGCCAGCAGGAGGGTAAGGGCCTGGGCGACATCCGTTTCCAACCCGAGCGCGCCTTGTTTGAGGATGCGCAGGTAAGCCATATCCGCCTTGCGCGGCGGCAAATACGCCTTGAGGGCTTCCCAGGCCTGGCGGAAGACTTCCTGCGGGAACAGGTCTTCGTGGTAGCGGTAGTTGCGAAATCCACCGGGTTTACGCAGCAGGCTGTCGATGACATGCCGGTAGTTGATGTGGTAGTGATGGTTGCCGGTCAGGCGAGGGAGGGTTTCCACCTGCTGGTTGGCATACCAGACTTCGATTTGCCATTCGTAGACGCGTACACTGACCCGTTTGCCTTTCAACCCACTCGGAACGGTATAGCCATTGGCGCCCACCCGCAGGATGCCATTGCTACCTACCCGGACATTGAGTTCGCGCATGTGTGGCCAGGGTGCCACCAGGAGGGGTTTCATCACCGCCAGCTCTTCAGCTAATTTTTGCTGCCGCCCGGCGTTGCGTTTTTCCATAATCCCAAATAGAAAACTTTCGTAGGCTGCAATGCTGGTGAAATCACGGGAGCCGCGCAAGAGCAGGTGTTGTTTTACTGCCCGCTTAAAAGCGCCGTTGGAAGATTCGATGTCCCCGTCCTCGTTAGGGCTCGCAATGTGGGTGGTACGCCCTTCCAGACCATAATGCGCCAATAATTGCAGGTATTCCTCGTTGAAGCCGCGTTCTTGGAGGCTTTTATGGCGTCCATCCAGCCCCAGTTTGTGTGTGGCGGCGGTGCTGTTGTCTGTTTGATGCACTTGGGGAACGTATCCCAGTTTGACCAGTGTGCTTTGCAGTCCCAGACGGATGGCCAATAGCGACTCGCTTTGCACCACACGGCCCCACTCCCAGTTTGAGTAAGGTAATACGCTGTGGATCATGATGTGCTCAAACGTTTCCAACTGGATGGTGATCTTTAACCCGTTCATGCAGGTTCCATCGGTTTGGATGACTTCCCCGGGTTGATGCACCTGGTCCAGACTCAGCAACTGCGAACGATGCAATGCCCGCCAATTGCTGATATGGCGCTGCAGGGTGCGCAGTTGCCCTTCCTGGTATTGGGCTCCCTCTCGCTCGCATAACCACTCAAACAGCGCTTTGGCTTCCAATTCGGGCGCTTCCTCCAGTTTCTTTTCCAATTCGGCCCAGTCTGCCTCAAACGGGTCATGCCGGGTTCGATGGGTCCGGGGTTGTTTTAATTCACTGGGCATCTGGCCCAATTGTTCATATTTCTGTACCGTTTTTCGGCTGCGTATATTCGCTTTGACGGCCGCTTGTTCCTGCGTTTTTCCGTTGATGCGTTCTTTCATGATTTGCCTCACTTGGGCGTCGGTTACGGTCATTGGCTCTCCTTACCTCAGAGAGTCTATCCCTTCCCTCGCCCCTATTTGTGGGCATTTCTAATTGTCATCGTTGTGTATTTCTAATTGTCGTTCGCCGAGAGTTTTTGCAGTAGAGTCAAAAATGATATCGAGCAATATTTTAGAGATACCTTTGAAACATTATAAACTGCCAGTTTACAAATAAAAACCTTTTCTGTAAAACGATCGCATGCAAATCATCGATCATTCCCTTTCCTTGTTATAAAAAAAATGCCTGACCCGCGCATCATGGTCATCACCGGCACACGCCGGGTCGGAACGCCCCCGTAGCGAGCCACCTCTTCAAATCGGCCGCGCGCGCTCAAAAATCGCCCTGTATCCGCATACACCATTTGGTTGCGCTGGTTCTGCCCTGCTCTTATAATCAAGCCATTATGGATTCGAGGGAACCATAATCACACTCAGGGTCTCAGGGAAAAGGAGCAGTACACATGAATGCAATGGGCAATTATTTGAAACGCCTGTGGGGGCAAAACACTACCAAAACCGTCGAGGTGATGCCGGAAGAAACCATGGGCTTCTGGCGATCGTTATGGCAGGCTTTCCAGCACCTGCTCACCGCCAGCGGCGCTAATATTGTGGGCCCGGTGCTCATGCACCTTGATCCATCCATGGCGCTGTTTACCTCCGGCATTGGCACGATCATTTACAGCGCCATCACCGGGGTGCCGGCCTATATGGGCACCAGTTTTAGCTATATCGCACCCATCGCATTGGTGATGACCTCGTCCTGGGGCAGCCAGGGCATGGTGGGCGGCGGCATTATCGCGGCTGGGGTCGCAACCATTCTGGTGGGGCTGCTGGTGCGGCTGGTTGGTTGGCGCTGGATCAATATCTTTATGCCTTCCAGCATTTTAGCCATGGTGGTGATCTCGATTGGCTTGCTGCTGGCCCCGGTGGCCTGGGGTGAGGCCGTCACCAGCCCCATCCTGGCGCTGATCACCTTCACGTTGGGGGTGGTCTTCGCCACCAAATTCCGCGATGGGCACTTCATCAGCGCCCTGCCGATTTTGCTCTCGATTGTATTGGGATATGTCGTGGCCCTGGTGTTGGGCCAGGTCGATTTGAAACCCGTCGCGGATGCGCCTATTTTTGTGCTGCCGCGGTTTTTCATGCCGGTCTTTGACATGCGCGTAATCGTTCCGATGGTGCTGATCACGGTCACGGCGGTTTTGATGGAACACCTGGGCCACTTAAAGGGGACTTCTTCGATTGTCGGGCAAGATTTTATTCCGCGAACCGCGAAAAGCCTGATCGCGGATGGCATCAGCAACGCGCTTTCCTGGGTGGGTACGCCCAGCGTCACCTATGGCGAAAATATGGGTGTGTTTGCCATCACCCGCGTATTTTCTTTAAAGGTGATGTATCTGGCCGGTTTCCTGGCAATTTTGGCGGGTTTTTTGGGGAAATTATCCCCGATTATTTTGTCCATTCCTCAGGGTGTGCTGGGGGGAGCCACTTTTCTGCTGTTTGGCTTGATCGCCTGGGCCGGGTTTAATTTGCTCCAGTCCGAAGGCGTGGATATGGGCAAAAAGAACAACCAGATATTGGTGGCTTCGATGGGCACGATGATGGTCGCCGCGATTATTGTCGAATATCTCAGGCCGGTGGTCAGTGGGATCGACGCTGCCGCTCTGCCCAAAGATGCTCAGGCGGCCCTGCTCACCCTGCAAAATTTTGCCGGCACGCTAACCGTGGGTTCCTTTGCCATCCCGGGCCTGGTGGCGGTTTCGCTGTTGGGCATCGTCTTAAACCTGATCTTGAACTGGTCCGAAATCGTGGATGAAATCCGGCATCCCGCCGCGGAAAAAGTGGTTCAGCCCAACGCAGCGGAGTAACCAGCCCGCGCCAACCCAAAGCCCGGGTGTTGGCGAAAGCACCCCGCCCAGCCCCTGCCCCGCCATCCCCCCAGAGGGGCAGGGGCTGAGCGGGGAGGGAGCAGAGAGAATCGAGAGTTTTGCAGCCATAGGCTGCAAAAACTTTCCAAATCACTTGCTTGCTCCCCTGCCCGCTTCGGTTGCTGTTGGCAAATCGGCAACCTCATCGTCCAGTTTCAGATAACAAGGATGCAAGGATATCAAGGATGATTGGGATAAGAACAAGTTTATCCTGAATATCCTGAACATGCTTGCATCCTGTTCCTTACGAGGTGCCCATTAACCCTCCCGGTTCAAATTTCGAGTCAGTCACAAGAAAGACGGTCAAAAGACCGTCTTTCTTGTGAGCAGGCCTATAATTAATTCAGGGGAAAGATGGGTGGCGCTTAACCACAGAAAATTTCAAAGGGAGAAAATGACCATGGCTGACCCAAAACTGAAGTCGTTTAATTACGCGGTGGGTATGTTTGGCACCTCAATTCCCATCAATATGCTCAAAACCTACGCGGCCATTTACTATATTGACAGCCTGGGAATGACCACGCCGCAATTTGCATTGATGCTGTTGATTTACGCCTTCATCGACGCCATCGATAACCCGGTGTACGGGATCCTCTCAGACCGCACCCGCACGCGGTGGGGCCGCCGCCGGCCCTGGTTGGTGATTGGCACCCCGCTGCTCATTCTGGGTTTTATCGCTTTCTATAACATTCCCTCTTTTCTGGCCGGCAATTCGGTGGTGGCTTACTGCATGTTGTTTTATATATTGACCGGCACGCTCGATTCGGTGATCAACGCCAATTATGGGGCGCTCTTTCCTGAATTGTTCCGCAGCGATGCCAGCCGGGCATCTACCAATGCGCTGCGCCAGGCGTTCCAACTGGTCGCCATGATCATCTCCATCGCCATGACCCCCGTGATCACCAGCGCCATCGGCTATGGCCTGACCTCCGTCATTTATGGCATCCTGGGCGGCGGGGTCATCCTGTATATGGCTTTCACCAGCCAGGAAGTGCCGGTCACCGCGGAAGATATTAAGCCCAAACTGTGGGAGAGCCTTAAAGACCTGTTGATGAACAAGAAGTTCTGGATCTCTGGCCTGGCCAACGCTTTTTACAGCGCCGCCATGTCGCTGGTACTGGCCGCGCTGCCGTTCTTTGTCAAGTACACCCTGAATATTCCCAGCAGCCAATCCACCATTTTGTTTGCCGCGGTGCTGCTCATTGCCATCGCCTGCGTTTCGGTGTGGGCCTGGTTGGTGCGGAAATTCCAGCTCATCCCGGTCTGGCGCGCGGCGCTGGCGGCGCTGGCATTGGCCTTTATTCCGCTCTATTTTGCCAATTCACTGGTCACCGCCATTGTGGGCAGCGTATTGGTGGGCTTTGGCTTTTCCGGGGTGATCACCACCATGGATTTGATCGCGGCCAAAGTGATGGATGAAGATACCCAAAAGCACCAGCAGCGCCGCGAGGGCATTATCTCGAATGCGCTGGGTTTTATGAACCGGTTAAACGGCCTGTTTACCGCCGCCGCGTTCTCACTGGTCTTTGTATTGTACGGTTTCGAGAGCGGCGCCAACCCCGGCGCGCAACCCGAAAACGCCGCGCGCTTCTTGCTGACCCTGTTTCCGTTCGTGATGATGGTGATCAGCTTTGCCTTTTCCTTCTTCATCCATTTTGACCCTGCCAAAACCGCCCCCAAAACCTCGGAAGCGCTGGCGCTGGAGTAGCCTGGAATCATGGCTTTCATTCATATCGATCACACCCCACACACCACCCGGGTCTGCCAGGCGCTCAACCTGATTGTGCCTGATCCCGGCTCGATGAACGGCACCCCCGTGCGCGCGCGCAAAGTGTTGTATTTGCTGCATGGGCTCAGCGATGACGCCAGCGCCTGGCCGCGCTATACCGCCATCGAAACCCTGGCCGCCGAATACGGGCTGGTGGTGGTGATGCCGTCGGTGGGCAGAAGCTTCTATGCCGATCTGCCCAATGGCCAGGCGTATTTCACCTACCTGACACAAGAACTGCCGGGGTATCTTTCCGATGTGTTTGACCTTTCGCCCAAACGCGAAAATACGCTGATCGCGGGCGTCTCCATGGGCGGGTACGGCGCCATCAAGGCCGCGCTGGCCTACCCTGAACGATTTTGCGCGGCGGCCAGTTTATCGGGTTTCCTATCGCTGAAATTCCTTGAACTCTATCCGAATGATCCGCGCCGGCAGGAATTTGCCTCCGTTTTTGGAGATTTGCGCCAATTGACCGGCGGGGCGCACGATCCTGAAACCTGGCTAAAAAAGGCTGCCGCCATTCAGGCGGCCTTACCACGGCTGTATATTGCCTGTGGCCGCCAGGAGGATTTATACCCGCTGAATCAAATTTTCCGGGCCGCATGCCAGGGTCTGGGGCTCGGCCTGGAATATCACGAAGAAGACAGTCGGCATGAATGGCCCTTCTGGGATGCGCAGATCCGAAAATTCCTCACCTTTGCGCTCGGCTGAGCCCTATCTGAAACAAAAGGATGTTTTTATGCAGGAAGAATTCGTATTGGAACTTTTTGTGGAGCACACCCGGGCGGGCACCTATTTCACCCTGCCGTTTCACATGCCGCCCGATACCGAAGCGCTGACGCTCAGCTACCAGTATGAACGCCAGCGTGAAAGCCAGGCGCCCACCGGCACGGGCCTGTTTGTCTCGAGCCAGGAAGTCAATATCATCGACCTGGGGCTGCTTGCTCCAGACGGCACCCAGGTGGGCGCCTCGGGTTCGGACAAGGCTGAGATCAGCCTGAGTGAAACCCAGGCAACGCCGGGTTACCGGCCGTCTGCGCTGGTGGCCGGGCAATGGTCGATCATTGTGGGGGCCTATCAGATCGCACCGGAAGGGGTGACGGTTACCTATAAACTGTCTTTTACCAAAAAACGGCTGCGGCTTTACAAGGGCGATTTACACACGCATACCATCGCGTCCGACGGGATATTAACCGCCACGGAGCTGGGCGGGCATGCCTTACGCCACGGGCTGGATTTTCTGGCAGTCACGGACCATAATCAGATGGTCAGCGCCGACGCCCTGCCCCATATTGCGGGGATCACGCTGATTCCTGGGGTGGAATGGACGCATTTCGATGGGCACGCCAATTTCTTAGGGATCCAGCCGCCCGCCGAGGTCTCGTTTATTGCCAACACCCCCGCTGAAGTGGCCGCCCGTTTTGAGGCGGCCCGGCAGCGTGGCGCGTTAATCGTCATCAACCATCCATTCGATGAGGGCAGCGGGTTTAAGTTTGACTTAAGCCCATTGCCCTATGACTGTCTGGAAGTATGGAACGGCCCCATGCGCGAATCCAATCTGCGCGCGCTGGGCTTCTGGCACAGCCTGTTGGCCCACGGCAAAAAGGTGCCCATCCTGGGCGGGAGTGACTATCACCGCGATGGCCTGTTCCAAATTCTGGGCGGGCCAACCACCTGTGTCTGGTCCATGTCTGCGGGGGCCAGCGATATTCTATATGCGCTCAAAGCCGGGCATGCCTATATCGTGTTTGCCCCCAACGGCCCCAGCCTGGAACTGACCGCCGGGAGCGCCATTATGGGCGACACGGTGGCCTTTGCCCAATGCCAAGAGCTTCAAATTGTGGCGGATGGCTTGAAAGAAAAAGACACCCTTCGCGTGGTGACCGGTCAAAGCAGCCAAACCCTGCTGGAGGCCCCGGCCAACGGGCGGGTGCGCGCCGTTTATACCATGCAGCAACCCGGGTTTGCCCACATCGAAATTCTGCGAGCTTTTCTGCCCGGGCTGCCCCTGCTGCCGGCGCTGCTTTCAAACCCGATTTATTTTGAGGGATGAAGGCAAAATCCCTTTTTTGACCTAACCACAGACTCAGAGGCACAGAGAAGAGAAGACTATTTTGTGTGGCCTGCTTCAGCGCGGGCAGCTTTATGAACTAACCACGGAGCACCCCTTCGGGTGGCACTCAGAGGAAAAGCTCTTTTAGTGTGCTCCAAAACATGAGCGTGGCTTTTCGGGCTATGCCGCTTGCCTGACCGAACTGCGCTTGTAGTAGGCAATCAGCAGAAAGAACGAGCCGATATTGAGCAAGCCGGCTGCCAGGAAGGGCAGGGCCGGGATGGACGTGACGAACCAGCCCCCAAACATCGAACCAGTGATCATGCTCAGGCTCCACACCGCGTGCAGCAGGCCGAAGGTGCCCGGGTGTTCGGCCCTGGGAATGCCATCGCTGACCCACACATACATCAGCGTCGCCAGCGCCCAGGCCGCCGCGATACCCAGTACTCCGAACACAAACAGGCCCCACAGGGTCCCCACACTGGCAGCCAGGCCGATGCCGGAGAGCACGATGGCGCCAAAAGCGACGAGGGTGGGAGCGCGCGCGCCCCAGCGATCGGCAGACCGGCCCGCCAGCAACTGCGCTGCCGAAGCCACAATCAGCGTGGCCGTGCCATAGGCCGCCACCATCACCTTGCTGCCGGTCAGAGAATTGATTAACAGCGGAATCAGCACGGTCAACATGCCGTAGAAGATGGTGGCCAGGCAGCGCAGCCCCACCACCATTTGCACGTTGGTCTGGCGGGCGGTGATCACAACCCCCGACCAGAAGGAACGCAAAGACACAGGCGCCGGCGCCAGATCGTGCGTGGACGTCAGCAGCAGCACAACCACGAGAATGGTCACCACCGAGAGCGCCATAGCCACCCACGAGAAAGCCACGAACCCGTAGCGCTCGATGATCACGCCGGCAAGCGGGTTGCCGATGGCGCCGCCGGCGGTGACGCTGAGCACGTAGAACGCCGCGAGCATGCCCATCTCCCCGCGCGCGCTGATGCGCGTCAGAAAGATGGCGCCGCCCACCGCACACAGGGCCGTTCCTGCGCCGCTGAAAAACCAGAGCAAAGGCACCCAGGTGGGCGAAGACACCTGGAAAGCCAGGCTGCTCAGACCGGAGCAGGTCAGCCCACCCACCAGCACCCATTTACTGCCCAACCGGGCGGTGATGGGGCCGCTCAACAGGGCCGTGACCATCCCGGCAATCTGTGCGCCGGCAACCACTTGCGCAATCACCTCTGGCGCCAGGCCCAACTGCTCCTGAAGATAGATCAGAAAAAAAGCGAACTGCGGAATATCCCGCATGCCGTTCACCAGTTGGACAAAGATCAATACCCCGGCCAGCAGCCACGGCGCGCTTCTCCAGGTCATCCACTGCTGCCGCAAACGAGGGCTCAACACCGGTTACGGCTTCTCGGCTGCAATGCCCAGCCTGAAAAAATCATTGGCGTTGCCGAACAACCAGCCCCAGGCGATCTCTTTGGCATCCTCCAGCCCAAAATACTCCATCTCCACCAGGCTAGCCAGCGCAATCGCCATGTTATCCCGGGCCAGGTCGGCATGCGCCCAGGCGCTGCACAGCGTGCCCCCATCCAGATCCGAACCGTAGCCGTGAATCTTGCTGTGCGGCATGCACGCAATCGCCTGCTGGAACATCTGCTGGGTATAAATCGGGTCCACCATGTTGGCCCAGCAAAAATCCAACGCCACGTTGGGATAATTCTTCCCCAGGAAGAGCAGTTCTCCGCTGTAGGGCCAATTGCCGTGAAAGAGGTCGAAACGGGTCTCGCGGTGCAGCTCCAGCAGGCTGGTCAGCCCAATCGCGTTGGTCTTGACGATGCTGTTCCAATTCCGAGCCATGTGCCCGGTATGGAGCTGCACCGGCAGGTGCAGGTCGCGCGCCATGCGCATAAATTGGTGGAAGAGATAGTCGCCCAATGGCTTGTTGCCATCCGGATAAGACAGGCTGCGCCGCGGATCGGCCATGATCCAATTAAAGGCAGTTTCTGCCTCGGCCCGCGTGGGGTTGCCAAATTCGATCGAGCGGGTATAGGCCGATTGGTCCTTAAAACACACCGCCCCAAATTGTTGGCAGCGCACAAAGCTCTCCCGGCAGGCCTCAACATATTCGTCCAGGCTGGTGATCGTGCGCTTCAAGACCGCCACATTCTGCTGCACCTCTTCATAGCATTTCACCGCATGATACGCCGGCAGCGAGATGGCCAAGCGCGAGCGCGGCGGCAGTTGCAGCGTGCCATCGATCGCCCCGGCGTTCATCCACACATCCGCGATGCGCACCCGGATCCCGGCCTGGTCCAGCACGGCTTCAATATTCGCCGGGTCCGAGAAGTCCAGCAGCCTGCCCTGCATGCGCTGCAGCGCCGCCAGGCTCAGGTCATCTTCGCCATAAAAATGTTGAATCGCCCGCCGCACCACCACGCCATAACCGCTGTATTTCGAACGTTTCCAGGCTTTCTCCAGCACGGGCCAGCGTTCTTCGAGGGGTTTGGCCGCGTCAAAGATCAGCCCCACGTCCAGGTTCTGAACGGCGCTTTCCAGGTCGGCCTGCATATACCAATCAATCACTGCCCTGATCGGGTCGGTGGGTTTTGCGGCCAACTGCGCCGAATGATCGTGGCAGTCGATCAGCGGCACGCCGGCAAGATAAGCGCGCAGATCATCGTAACATTTCGCATTGGAACGCATCGTGGGGCTCCTTGATCGATGGGAAAACTCAATGGAAAATTTCTGGAGGAAGCACTTTTATTAAACCACAAGTTCTGGTGGAATCATAAAAATTCCCCACCCAGAGAGTCTGGATGGGGACAGGTGGACGATCGTCGCGGCGAGCCCGTCTTTAGGGTTTCTTGACAGGCAGTTTATTCTTTTGCTCTTCTTTTTTCTTTGCCTGCTGCTCTGCCTTCTGCTTGTCGGCCTTTTCCTTATCCTTCTTGCTGCCTCTTTCTCCCATTGCCAGTCTCCTTTTTGAGTATGCTATCGGTATAAGAAATTTGCAAGCAGCACGGCGCTGGCTCGCATAAACCTATTATAGCCGCACTTGCGCTGTAATGCGGCTTAATTTGAGGCAAATTGCCGCAGAAAGTTGCAGTCTACGTTAAACCCAGCCAGAGATGCTATAATCTTGATCCCGCAGGGACGTCACAACACCGGGGAGCAGCGGGCATGAGGCCTATAAGCCTTATGCCGCCCCTCAGGTAGTTGGCTTCGCAGGCAATATCCAAACCGCAATGCGGGAGAAATGACCGATTCAATTTTTAACCCATGAGCACTGCCCCCCTGCTGGCGCCGATTCAGCAAACCAGGGCGGTACTGACAGATCGACTTGTCCGGGGAGGGCCCGGCAAAAACCAATGAATATTCTGCACGCTCACTATTCGCCGGGCGCCCCCGGGCTGTTTTTTTGGGCAGAGACCCCCGAGGTGGCTGCTCCAGCCCCGTCGCGCCGGCGCGCCAATTTCAATCCTCAGCCACGGGTGCATCCCTTTTGTTTGGCGCCAGATCTGCCCGGCGAAAAGCGCACCCTCACGCTGCGCCTGCCGGCCGTTAAAGGTATTCCGCTGCCTTCAGCGCAGCTCATTCATCCCTGGAACCTCAATACCAGCAACCCAACCCTGGCTCCTTTCAGGGTCGACGGCATCTTTCTGACCCCCGAGAAAGCGCTGACCATTTTACTGGCTTTTTCCTCCTCCCGGCCCGATTCAATCGGTACGTTCACCTCCTCGCCGGTCTTCCGCTTCTGGAGCATGGCCGCTGCCCTGGCGTTGGAGACGCTGGCCGCTCACAAGCTGGTGCCGGTGCTCACGGGAAAAAATGCGCGCTGGCAGACGGTGCTGGATGCCCCCAAAGATGCGGCGCGCCTGGCGCTGCTTTCTGCCGCCATGCCCCCCGTCTGCCGCGCCGCCCTCACGCCAGAACCCGCCACCAGCGCGGACGGGAACTCGCCCCGGGCACTGCTGACCCATTTCCTCAATGACTTCTGCGATGCGCTGGCCCGCGCCTGGGGCAAAACCGCCGCCCCCAGGTTTCTGCGCGGCGAAGACGCCCCCGCCTTCCGCTGGCTGGAAGCCTTATTCAGCGCGGACGCCGCGCTCAACCTTGCGCCCAACCTGCTGCAAAACCTGGCAGCCAGCCACCGCGCCTGGCTGCGCAACCTGCATGTCGCCGGCGACGCGGCATTTCGCATTGCGTTCCGCTTAGAGGCGCCCGAATTACAAACCGATCCCTGGTTATTACACTACCTCATTCAGGCCCGGGATGACCCCAGCCTGCTCATCCCGGCCGAAGAAGTGTGGAATACCACGCGCGGGGCGCTTACCCAACTCGGCCGGCGCTTTGAGCAGCCGCAAGAGAAGCTGCTGGCCGGCCTGGGCTACGCGGCGCGCCTGTTCCCGCCGCTGGGGGAGAGCCTGAAAAGCAAACGCCCCACCGAACTGGCCGTGGATACCGGCGGCGCATACGCCTTTCTGCGCGAAACCGCGCCGCTGTTGGAAGGAGCAGGCTTTGGCATTCTGGTTCCGCCGTGGTGGAACAAGAAGGGCGCCCGCCTGGGCGTGCGGGTCAAGCTCAAATCCAAAAACGACCATATCGCGCCGGGCAAGCTTTCGATGGCAAACCTGGTCAACTACCAGTGGCAGCTCTCGCTCGGTGAAACCGAATTGTCCGAAGACGAGTTCAAGGCCCTGGCAAAACTCAAATCGCCGCTGGTACAGATCCGCGGGCAGTGGGTGACGATGGATGCCGAACAGATCGAGGCCGCCATCCAGTTCTGGGACCAGAAAAAACTCCAGGGCGAAATCAGCCTGCTGGAAGCCATGCGCCTGGGGCTGGGCGGAGAAACTACGGCAGGCGGTCTGCCCATCGACGCGGTGGACGCGGAAGGCTGGCTGAAAGAGTGGCTGGAACAGTTCACCCAGTCTGAAAAACTGGAACAGTTGCCCCAACCGCTGGGGCTGGTGGGCCAACTGCGCCCGTACCAGGAATATGGCTACTCGTGGCTCACCTTTCTGCGCCGCTGGGGCCTGGGCGCCTGCCTGGCCGATGACATGGGCCTGGGAAAAACCATCCAGACGATTGCGCTGCTGGTGCACGAAAAAGAAATGGCGGGAAAGTTATCTGCCCCGGCGCTGCTGATTGCCCCCACTTCGGTGGTAACCAACTGGGAGCGCGAAATCGGCCGGTTCGCCCCCGGCTTGCACACCTACATCCATCGCGGCGCAGACCGGCTGCGCGGTGAGGCCTTCCGCGAGGCCATTCAGGATCAGGATGTGGTGCTGACCAGCTACCCGCTGGCCCGCCTGGATGCCGAATCGATCCAATCGATGAAATGGCTGGCGGTAATTTTAGACGAAGCGCAGAATATCAAGAACCCCGAAACCCGGCAGACGCAGGTCATCCGCAAGATAGACGCGGAATTTCGCATTGCGCTGACCGGCACGCCGGTGGAAAACCGCCTTTCGGAGCTGTGGTCGATTATGCACTTCCTCAACCCGGGTTACTTGGGCACGCGTAAATCCTTCCGCGAGGATTTTGCCATGCCGATTGAGCGCTACCATGATGAAACGGCGCTGGCGCAGTTAAAGCAGATGACCACGCCCTTTATCTTACGGCGCGTCAAGACCGATCCGCGGGTCATTTCCGATTTGCCCGAAAAGGTGGAAACCAAGGTCTACTGCTCGCTGACCGAGGAACAGGCCACCCTGTATGAGGCGGTGGTGCAGGATGTGATGCGGCGGATTGAGGAAGAAGAGGGCATGCAGCGGCGCGGGCTGGTGCTGAGCATGCTGATGCAGTTGAAGCAGATATGCAACCACCCGGTGCAGTTTTTACACCAGCCGGGCAATGCAGCGCTGGAAGGGCGCAGCGGCAAGCTGGAACGGCTGGGAGAACTGCTGGAAGAGATCCTGGCAGACGGAGACCGGGCGCTGATCTTCACCCAGTTCGCCGAGATGGGCGCGCTGCTGGCAGACTACCTGCCGCGCACGTTTGGCGCGGCAACCCAGTTTTTGCACGGCGGCACCACCATCAAGGCGCGCGACCAGATGGTGAGGCGTTTTCAAGAAGACGAGCACGCCCCACCCCTGTTTATTTTATCGCTCAAGGCCGGCGGCACGGGCCTGAACCTGACCCGCGCCAATCACGTGTTCCACTTCGACCGCTGGTGGAACCCGGCGGTGGAAGACCAGGCCACCGACCGCGCCTTCCGCATCGGGCAGAAGCGCAATGTGCAGGTGCACAAGTTCGTCACCACTGGCACCCTGGAAGAGATGATCGACGACATGATTGAGTCAAAGAAGGGCCTGGCGCAGGCAGTGGTGGGCAGCGGCGAGAGCTGGCTGACCGAGATGAGCACAGACGAGCTGCGCAAAGCCGTCAGTTTGCGGAGGCAATAATGTCTTACGGGTATTTCAAACCAGGCAGACCCAAACCGGCCAAAAACGGCATCAAGGCGCGCAGCCAGCGCGGGGCGTTTGCCAACAACTGGTGGGCGCAGCGCTGGGTAGCGGCGCTGGAGCGTCTGGTAGATGCCGGGCGGCTGTCACGCGGGCGCATGTATGCGCGCAAGGGCCAGGTGCTTTCCATTGAAGAAACCAAAGAGGGCATCGCGGCGCGGGTACAGGGCTCGCGGCCTGCGCCTTATAAAATTAAAATCCAGATTGCGCCCCTGAGCGATGCCCAATGGGATAAAGTGATTGACGCCCTGGCCGAGCAGGCCATTTTCACCGCGCAACTGCTGGCAGGCGAGATGCCGCAGGAAATTGAGTCGGCTTTTGCCGCGGCAAAGGTCAGCCTGTTCCCAGACCGGCGGCACGACCTGAAAACCGACTGCTCCTGTCCGGATGTTTCCAACCCGTGCAAACATATCGCCGCCACGCACTACATCCTCGGCGAGTGGTTCGACGAAGACCCGTTTTTGATCTTTCGGCTGCGCGGGCGCACGCAGGAACAGGTGATGGCGGCGCTGCGCCAGCGCCGGGCAGGCGATGCCGAAATCGTCGCGGACGAGGTTGAAGAACCGGAAACCGTGCCGGCGCTTGAGGAGCAAATGGCATACTTTTGGGAGTTTTCCGCCCCGCTGGAAGGATTTTCCGTTTCGATTCGCCCGCCGGCGATTGAGACACCCCTGCTCAAGCGCCTGGGCGAGGCCAGTTTTGTGCCCGCGCCGGGGCTTGCAAGTTTGCTGCTGGAGGCCTACCAGGCCATCCAAAAAAAGGCGGTCGAAGCCGCCTATCGCGAGAACGAAGAGACAGAATGAGGCTGCGCGGGTTGGGCCAGGCCGAAATTATGCGGAAGGGTTAACGGAACCCGCGCGAGAGTTCATCCAGCCGGGCCAATTCTGCATCGGTCAGCCTGAAATTCATCGCCCCAGCGCTTTCTTGCGCCTGACGCACCTTCGTCGCCCCGGGAATGGTCACCACCGCCTCCCCTTGGAAATGAATCACCCAATTCAACGCCACCTGGGCGGGTGTCGCGTTATATTTTGGGCCAATTTCTTCCAGAGCCAGCACCAACGCCCGGCTTTTATCGATACCGCGCTGCAGCCGCGCCCGCCAGAAAAACGACTTGTGCTGCAGCAGTTCCGGGTTTTTGTGATATTTGCCAGTCAGCAATCCCGAAGCCAGCGGGGTATAGGCAATAATAGTGACGCCCAATTCTTTGGCTGCATCCAGAATCCCATTGGTTTCGATCTTGCGATCCATCAGGCTGTAGCGCACCTGGTTCACCGCCAGGGGCAGGCCGCGTTTTTGCAAGCGCAGATCAGCCCGG
>Ga0335397_10005891_pt1 | contig 15928 bp, 6 predicted proteins | sample MAT04_FD_205740 | JGI IMG/M metagenome (GOLD analysis project Ga0335397, IMG submission 205740) | Freshwater microbial communities from Lake Fryxell liftoff mats and glacier meltwater in Antarctica - MAT-04 (spades assembly) (version 2) ... | reverse complement strand
GCAGCGATCGCGCCGTTGGCCTGGGTGACGCCCGTTTGGAAGTTCAACGTCGATGTTGCTGGCGGGGTGGTCGCAGTGGACGCGCATGGGAACACTTTGACGAACCCGTTCGCTGCTGGAGCCACCGTTGTGACGTTCAGTGCCAACGCGCCGACAGTGTCGGGGATACCCGAAGTGTCGGTGACGACCCAACGGACAACCACCCCGGTCGAGAGCGCGACAGCCTGGTCGGATCCGATCGAACCGCCTGGCAGCTCGAGCACACCCAACTGAGCTGGGCGTGTGTCGACCAACCGAACTGGTGCCGCCAATGCATCGAAGCCAGTTCCGCCAGGCAAGTACCCGCTGGCGTCGAGGATGAGATGAGTGTTCTGTGACGACACGACACAGAGTCCGCCGGAGGCGTCGACGGCAGCGATCGCGCCGTTGGCCTGGGTGACGCCCGTTTGGAAGTTCAACGTCGATGTTGCTGGCGGGGTGGTCGCAGTGGACGCGCATGGGAACACTTTGACGAACCCGTTCGCTGCTGGAGCCACCGCTGTGACGTTCAGTGCCAACGCGCCGACAGTGTCGGGGATACCCGAAGTGTCGGTGACGACCCAACGGACAACCACCCCGGTCGAGAGCGCGACAGCCTGGTCGGATCCGATCGAACCGCCTGGCAGTTCGAGCACACCCAACTGACCGGGACGTGTGTCGACCAACCGCACAGGCGACGCCAACGGAACGAACGACGGTTCGAACGGCTGCATCGGTGTCACCGCGGCCGACGCCGCCGAGGGGACGCTGGTTCCAGCCGAACTCTTGGCCTTGACCTTGAACGTGTACTCCTGCCCGTTCGTGAGACCCGCAACGGTGCAGCCGAGCGCACCCGTTGTCGTGCAGGTGCCTCCACCAGGAGACGCCGTGGCGGTGTAACCCGTCACGGGCTCGGACGACAACGCCGCCGACCAGGACACGGCTGCTGAAGCGTCCCCGGCTACTGCGGTCACACCTGTCGGGGCGTCAGGGGCTTGCGGTGGCGGAGGGGGCGCTGCGTCGTCGTTGGTGATGGTGATTGTTGCGGAGGCGTCGGCGTCAGCGATCGTCGCGTTCGAGGGTGCCGTCAGCTCCACCGTGAACATCTCGTCCGGTTCGGCGACGGTGTCTGGTGTGACTGCGACACTGATCGTCGCGGTGGCCCCCGAGAACGTGATCGTGCCGGCCTGGGACGTGTAGTCACCTGGCGCAATGGCTGTTCCGTTCGCTGTCGCGTAGTTGACCGTGACGGTTTGCTCCGTCGGGCCAGTCAACGTCAGCGGAACGACGGCGGTGGTCATGCCACTGCTGCCCTCGGTCACCGAGACGTCCCCGATCGCGATCGACGGAGCAGCGTCGTCGTCGTTGATGGTGACTGTCGCGCTGTCCGGTGATCCCAGCGTGGCTCCGGTCGGCGCCGAGAGGGTGACGGTGAAGGTCTCGCTGGGTTCCGCCACCACGTTCTCGGTGGTGGGCACGAGAATGTTTCCGGTCGTCGATCCAGCGAGGATGGTGAGCGTACCCGTCGTCGACGTGTAGTCGCCCGGAGCCATAGCGCTGCCATCGGTCGTGGCGTACTGCACGGTGACCGGACCAGCGGCCGCACCCGACAGCGTCACCGGCACACTGACTGAATCACCTTCTGATGCGACCGCAGCTGCGATCGTCACGGTGGGCGGCGCGGACGGATCGTCGTCGTCCGTGATCGTCACGATGGCTGTGCCGTCCAACACATTGACCGCAGGGGCCGACACGACGATGAGGAACGACTCGGTGTCGGGCTCGTCAACGGCGTCGGTCACGATTGGAACACTGATCGTCGCGGTCAACTGGCCTGACGGAATGGTGACGCTCGCGGCCGCTGCGGTGTAGTCGGATGGCGCGGTCGCGGTGTCGTTCGACGTCTGGTAAGTGACAGCGGTGTCGCTTGCCCGCGCTGAGCCGAGTGTGACGATGACGGTGGCGTTGCGGACCGAGCCGGTGCCCTCTACAACGGAGGCGTCGGCGACGGTGAGGGTGGCGGCCGGCGGCGTGTCGTCGTCGGTGATCGTGACCACGCCGATGCCGTCATCGATGGTGAACCCCGTGCCGGTCCCCAGCTGAACTGACAGCGTCTCGACGGATTCGATGATGGCGTCACCGTTGACAGTCACGGTGATCACACCGGAGAACGAACCCGACGGGATCGACACGTTGCCCGATGCGGCGACGTAGTCGGCGCCGGCTGTGGCACTGCCCGCGACGAGCGACCACGGCACTGAGACGGCCTGTGCAGTGGGCAGGCTGAGGGCGACGGGAACCTGAATGGTGACCGGCCCGTCCGACTCGACTGCACTTGCGTCGCCGACGCTGACCGCCGGTGTTGGGGCCGGCTCGAACGGCGGGCGCTCGTCGATGCCGGCGCCCTTACCGCTCGCGATTGCGACGTTGCCAGCTCCGTCGACCGCTTGCACGATGAACTCGAAGTGCTCGGTTCCAGCCGGCAAATCCGTCGAGCCTGTCCAGGCGGGACCTGTGTCGGTGAGCTCGAGCGCCGTCCAGTCCTGGGTCCCCGTACGGAACAGCACCAGCACCCGGGTCACGCCGGAGGCATCGGTTGCCGGCACCGAGAAGTTGGCGGTAGGGGTGACGCCAGCCACGAGCGCGCCGCGCACGCCGACGAGGGACGGCTCTGTGTAGTCGGTACTGGTGGAGTAGAGCACCTCCACGCCCACCTGGTCGTACAGGCGCTGGATTCCGATGCCCGCAGCGTCTGCTGTGCTGTCGCCGAAGTACTGTCCGGGCATCACGACCAGCTTTTGGCGAGTCCGATCGCCATCGGGGCTCAGCAGGCCCTGGCTGTCCTCGTACGTCGTGATGGTGGCGAGACGCGATGGGAATGTCGTCTCGCTGAACGCGCTCTCGGGCTCGTTCGCCGCAAGGTCCACGGTGGGGCGCGAGAACGCTGCGTCGAACCCGCTGATGGTGCTGAACGTGCGCAAGTCGGTGATCAGCGCGCCGTGAGCGGGGAGCAGCACGCCGGGGGAGGCGCTCGCAGTGACTTCGGAGTCGAATCGCGGCTGGATCGGCTGGCCGGTGGTCACCTGCGGGTCGATCGGATCGGTGGAGCCGCCGTCGCCGTCGACCGTGAAGAAGTCCCCGATCGTACTGGTCTGACGGGTGAACGTCGGAGTGAGAGCCAGGGTCGAGGCCGATACTTCGCCGCTCACGGGCGACGGAACCAGGAGGACCGGCGCCGGGCGGACTGCAGCGACGGTTCCGATGCGATACATCGGGAGTCCGAACAGCGTCGTGGTGCTGAGCGCCTTGAGGTCGCTGTCGCCGTAGAGGCCGAGCTGACTGTGGTAGTCCTGCTTGGCCAGGTTGAGCGCCTCGCCAATCGTGACCGCACCGTCGAGTTGGCGGGCGAACAGCACCAGCAGCTTCTCGTGCAAGCCCACAGTGGCCTGGTCGCCGTAACCGAAACCTGTGGTCGCAACGAACGCGGCACCGCGCATGGCCGTCGTCTGGGCAAAGTCGTTGCCGTTGGGATCGGTCAGGTCGGGTACCGACAAGCCCGAGTGACAACCCATCGAGATCAGCAGACGGGAACCCGACGGCAGGCTTGTGGCCAGGGAGGCGGGGGTGACCGTGTCGGTGCCGTTGGTGTATCCGTTGGCGCTGAGCAACGTGTCGTGTGCGAAGTGTGCGAAGAGCCCGTTGACCCCGCGACCGGCTGCGAGATCGCTGAGCAGTTGCGCTGCGGTCCAGTTGGGGTTGATGCGGGTGGCGGTGGTGACGGGTGCGCCGTAGGCGTCGCTCAGTGAACGATTCAGTGCACCGGCGAGTTCATCGGCTCCGTCCGACATGAAGTCGTATCCGGACGTGTAGGCGCTGGCAGCCGAGATGACGCCGCCGGAGCTGATGTACGCATCGGCGGCCGCGCGGATCTCGGCGGGGGTCTCCACGAGGCGTCCGAGGGCAAGGTCGGGAAGATAGATTCGCCGGTCCAGATAGGGAATCGGATTCGAATCGACGTAGGGGTCGTCGGACAGCATGTTCGAGCCGCCGAGCGCCTCGGCCAGCGGCGTGCCAGCAGCGACTGAGTCGGCGTAGTCGCGCTCATTGCCAGTTCGCGTCGCGTCGGCCAGGCGAGCGTAGGGAAGCTGGTCATCGCCACCGACGAGCACCACGTTGGCCAACATCGGATGAGCGACGATCCCGGAGGTGACGTCGCCGGTGCCGATCCGACCGAGCAGACCACCGACGGCGGCGACGACATCGTTGGCGAGTTGTGGCGAGCATGAGTTCGTGTCCCACGCGGTCATTGCTGCGGCCACCGTCGAGTCGCCGTCCACCTGGACGACGGCGCCGTTCACGCCTGGTGCGCTGGCCAGCGCGGTCAGCGTGGCGAGGGTTGCCACCGTCTCGCTTTCGCCGTAGGCAGCGCTGAATCTGCCGCGATCGAACAGGATCACCGTGGAGAGGTTGGCGGGCAGCGCGGAACCGTCGAAGGTGCCCGCGGTGCCGGGGCTGATCGGGCGCGCGTACGCGACACAGCTACCGATCGTTCGAGGCGCGTCGGTGCGGACTCGCAGTACGTATGGCAGCGTGGTGCTGATGCCCTCGTAGGCACTGACCTGGATGAGGTTGGCGCCGAGGGCTTCGGCGCCCTCCGTCGGAGCGGTCTCGCTCGTAGAGGTGCCGACAACGGTGGCTCCAGCCACCAGCGGCACGTCGTTGGACGACGTGGATTCCGAGAGATCGGCGCCGAACCCGATGGAGCCGGCGACGTCCATCGCTCCGCTGGGCGGTTGGGCTCCAAGTGTGCGGCCAGGGGCGCGGCTGGGCGAGCCGGCCCCACCGCTGTCGCTCGCAGGCCCGTACAGCACGAGGTCTGCGTCGCCGGCGAAGTGACTGAGCCGCACTGCGACGCGTCGGTTCGGCGGCGGAGCGAACGAGAACAGGTCAACGTCGGCACCGCTGTCGATGTATCCGAGGTACAGCGAATCGCCGAGCACGCCCTGCGCTGTGCCGACGGTGTCACCGGGGTCGGCGCCCTCGACCACGGACATGGCGATGGGGGTCGACGAGGCAGTCACGGTTCCGATCCTCACGGTCGCGCGAGCCGTGAAAGTGCCGAGTTGCAACCCGGGGTTGGCTTGGAACGTGACGGTGGTGGTGGCCGGCGTCGCCAGGCCGGTCAGTCGCCAGGTGAGGGTCGTGGCCGTCTCGCTGGTGGTGACCACCGGCTCACCGATCGCTGCAGGCGCGGTGACGCTTGATGAGAACGGCACGTAGCGGGACCCGGCGGGCAGGACAGCGATCGCGGTGCCGACGATGGGCGCCGAGCCGCCGGCGACGGCAGCGGAGACGGTGTAGGTCACGACCGGAGCGTCCGGATCGAGTGCTTGGACGCCCGAGGTGATCAGGTTCAACTGCTCCCACGGGAAGTCGGCGCCTTCGAGGAAGCCGATCAGCACATCGTTGACATCGAGGTCGATCGGCAACGCCGCAGCGATGTCGTCGAGCGTCAACCCGGCAAGTTGTGAGCCGAGGTCGGCGAGGCGGGCTTGCGGGAAGATGGCCCCTCCGGCGAGCGCCTGTGCCATCGTGAACGTGGCGCAGTTGAATCCGGGGAATCCACATGCCACGGTGCCGGGCTGCCCAGCCGTCGTCTGGGCAGACCGTGCTGCGAGTACGGAACTGATTGCCACGGCGGACTTCAACGGCACCGCACCGACCCGACTGACGTCGAGCCCCGACTGATCGAGCGGCGCATTCAGGATCGGGGCGCTGTTCGAGCGGAGGAGCGCCAGGTTTCGGTTGAGGGGCGGGTTGCGCAAGATGGGGTGCCGCTCGAGGACGACAGCGGCATCGGCACGCATGTCGAGTTGGATCAGCGTCGTGGCTCCGTCGATGCCGAGCGATGTGCAGGTGGTGGCGCCCGCGGTCTCGGCAGCGAGTTTCTGGCACCAGGTGACGTTCGACGCGTAGAGCAAGCTGGCCACCGGCGTCTTGCCGAGTTGCATGGCGGCGGGCGACAGGTTGACGAGCGCAGAGCTGGTGAAGTCGAGGTCGGAGATGGTGAGCGCCTGCAAGGCGGGCGGTGCCTGACCGTTGATGATCAGGTCGAGGACCTGTCCGAATGTGACAGATTGCAAGGGGCGGCCGTCGAGAACGGATCCCTGGAGCGGACCCGTCCATCCGCCGTCCACCGCGATGAGCGCGAGCGGCGAGTTGCGCAGTGTGGGGCTGTTGCGCAGCGTCGGTGCGACCGACGAGATCGGACTGTTGCGCAGCGTGGGCGAGTTGCGCAGGGTCGGCGAGTTTCGCAATGTGGGGCTGTTGCGCAGTGTGGGTGAGTTGCGCAAGGTGGGTGCGCTGGCAACGTCGAAGTCGAAGTTGCGAAGAGCGGTCACGGGAATGTTGGTGATGGGAATCACGTCGGCACCCGGAGGAGTCGACGTGAGATCGACCGACGTGCTGACGGACAGCGACGACACGGGCGCTCCAGTGAGCGAGGCCAGGTAGACGTCAACGCGGGCGTTCGTGTCGTTCGGAACGAGCGTTGCGTTGGCGGAGTCGAACGCAATTGCCGTTCCGTCGCCGCTCAGTGCCGCCGTCGTCTGAAAGTTCGCATCGACGACGATTGGGTCCTGCCCGTCGTAGCGAACGACGAGGGAGTTGCCTCCGGCTGCCGACGCTCCGTAGGCGATGCTGCGGCCATCCTTCGAGAGAGTCGGGGAGTACACAGATGCCGAGCTTTCGCGAATCAGCGTGTACCCGACGGTGCCCGGTTCGTCGAACAACAGGTCCTGATCCATGTCTCGGTCGATGACGTAGATGTCGAACTGGTTGTTGGTGTCGGCCGGGGACAATTGCGCCTGCGTCTGAAGGATGACACGGCGGCCGGTGCGGTCTGCTTCGAAGTCCAGCGTCTGGGGTGACCCGGAGGTGGCCGGCGCCAGCAGGCGTGTGGCGATCGCTGCTGGCTCGTCGAAGATGCCGTCGACATCGGCGTCGCGATCGTGCACGAAGTAGTTCTGTCCGGCCGTGGGAGCCGGGAGGAGGTTGGTGAACGTGGAGGTGAAGAAGACGAACCGCCCGTCGCCGCTGATGATCGGATCAACGGCGCCGGTGGCATCGGTGCTGCCACACGATGCCGCCGTGCCCTGCGTGCCTGACGATGACACGCTGACCCGATTCGTGGCGGTCCGTGCCGGCTCGTCGTAGATGCCGTTGCCATCCGGATCACGATCGTGGACGAAGACATCGATACAGCCGTTGGTGTCCCCCGGTACGAGGTTCGTTGCGTTCGAGTCGAACGCAACGAACCGTCCGCTGCCGGATATGGATGGTGCCCCGCGACCGAACAGCGTCTGGTTGCTCTGTGTGCCGTCGACGACGCCGACTGCAGCGGGCCTGCTCACGATGACAGCGCGCGTCGTGCCTGATTCGTCGAAGACCCCGTTCGCGTCGGAGTCGCGGTCGATGACGAAGACGTCGGTTGCGCCATTCGTGTCGCCGGCGACGATGTCGCTGGACGAACTCAGCATTGCGACGAAGCGACCGGAGGCGTTGATCGAAGGGAACATGCTGTCGCCGTTCGACAGCGCACCCGCCGGCGTCAGCGACAACTCGACCAGCGCACCACGCTTGTTGTCTCGAACGTAGAGGTGTTGCCGCTCGGTACTCGCCTGCAACAGCGGAAACAAGTGGGTGAACGCGACCTGTGTCCCGTCCTCGTTGATTGCCGGAGCGCCGATGATGGTCTGGGCTGTGGCTTCACCACCTGATGCCGTGACGTTGATTCGCTCGATCGACGCGACGAGTGGAGCTGCGTCAACCCGCCCGGCGGGGGCCAACGTGATCAGAGTTGCCGACAACGTCACGGAGAGTGCTATCGCCATTGCTCCCGTGGTACGAGTGTTCCTCATCTCCCAGCCTCCACGTCGCGCCAGCAATTGCCCCCGCCTGCACGGCAACCTCGGCGGAAGCCTAAGCGACGAGTTGCCGCTCGGCAAGGAGTCTTGGCTCAGTGCTCGCGCCTGCGGCGCGAGCACGCCCACTTTTAGTGAGCATTCTCACGAATCGGGTGACGGTTCCGAGCCGGTGGGCGACGGCACCGGGGGAAGCTGCTCGATACCGAGTTGGGCGCAGATCGATTCCAACGTTGCATGATCGGCCGGGGTCACGTCGCTCCCGGTTGCGATCAGCACTGCGATCAGCTGGGCCGATTCAAACAGGGCGTGCCGCTCTCCGCTGTTGTGGAGTAAAGCTCGGATGGCACCGGCAGCGCCGTCGTCACCCTGGACGAAGCGCAGCGTGACCTCCAGCCGCAACACGCTCGCTTCCGCCGCGGTGGCGTCATGCATGCCGCCCAGGAGAGCCCGTGCGTCGCGCAGAGTTCGCGCGGTCTCGAGCACGTTCCCGGAGAGCAACTCGTTCTCGGCTTGGCGAATGCTCGCGTCCAGTTCGAGTTGTACTGACCGGATGAGGGCGAACTCTGTGCGTGCTTCACCGAGCCAGCGTCGAGCGACATCATGCTGGCCCTGGCGTGCCTCGATGGTGCCGAGCGAGCTGGCGGTCGCAGCCGCCCCCAAACGATGGCCTGCCGAACGGAAGATGCGCCGCGCCTCGATGAACTCTCGGCGAGCCTCGTCCAGCCGACCTTGGTCGAGCAGTACCTCGGCGAGGTTGTTGACCGAGAACGCTCTGCCCACGACGTCTCCGACGCGTCCATAGGCTGCCGCGCTGTCGCGATAGAACGTCACCGCTTCGTCCCAATGATCAGCATCCTTCGCAGACGCACCGAGATTGAGCAGTGCGTGGCCGAGGTTGCGATGGTCACCCAAGCGGTGCAGCAACTCCACAGCTGCGCTGCCATGCTCGCTGGCAGCTGGCTCGCCGAGCTCGCCACCGACCATCTGCAGTCGCAGTAGTGCCTGCGAAGCCCGCCGATCGTCGGCGCCGGCACGGGCAAGTGCGAGTGCGAGTGCGTCAATGGCTGCATCCCATGCGTCGCGCAGACTGCCGCGGCGACTGTCGACCGAACTCGAGCGCAGCAGTCGATCGATGTCGTCGTCGACCGTTGCCGACGGGTCGCGAGCGGCTTCGTCCAGGCTGGCACGTGCCCCCAAGAGATCGCCTGCCCGCTCGCGCAGCGTGGCGTCGCGCAATCGAAGGGGAGCGTCCCAACCCGAGCACTCCACGGCGAGTTGCAATGCTGCCGCAGCATCGGCATATCGCCCGACGGTCTCGTTCGCATCGACTGCTTGGATCGCCACCGCGGTCAATCGCTCGTGCTTGGACAGCTGGCCGAGGTGCGCCGATTCGAGGGCACGGCGATACAGCGCGGCTGCGTCGCGTACAGCGCCTTCACGACGTGCTGTCGCCGCTGCGTCCGCAGCCAACTCGAAGGCCTCCAAGTAGCGACTCGCCTCGTGGAGGTGGAGCGCGACCATCGGAGCTGAAATCGTGGGCTGCGCCAGCATTGCGTCGGCAGTGCGACCGTGAATCGTTTGTCGGCTCCGGCGCGCCAGACCCGAGTAGGCACTTCGGCGATATAGCTCGCTGACGAACGCGATCTCCTTCCCATTGGTCAAGGTAACGAAGTCGGACAGCGCCTGCCATCGATCGGGCGAGCGCAGTGTTTCGTCGTCCAGTGCTTCCGCAAGCAGGTTGAGGCGAGCCGCCCCACCGACCACCGACGCCCCGCGCAGCAGCGCGAGGTCTCCCGGATCGAGCTCGTCCAACCGTGCAGCGATGACTTCCTCGGCGGACTCCGGGAGTTCATCGGCCTCAGCAGTGGGCGATCGACCGAGCTCTGCCAGGTACAGCGGCACGCCCTTGCCCTCCTCGACCACACGATCGAGGTACTCGTCAGTCAACGCGCGCTCACCCGCTGCAGCCAACACGAGATCGCGAGCGTGCTGGTCGTTGAGCGGCTGGAGCTCGACATCGGACCAGCCGGCGACACGTTCGCCCGACGGGCGCGCCTCGCGTGCTGCGATCAGGACCCCGAACGATGCAGGATGTCCGCACACGATGGTGTCCAACAAGCTCCAGCTCGCGCGGTCGATCAGGTGACCGTCGTCGATGATCAACAGCACAGGTCGCTCGTCCCTTGCAAGGAGCGCGAGCAGCAGCTCGTTTCGCCTCGGCTCGACGAACTCGTCGACGAGAGTCGCCGACTCTTCAGTGGGCTCGATGTCCAGGCCCAACGGCAGAGCGAGGAGTGGTGCTAGGCCGCCCATGCCGACGTCGTGACAGCGCTGCGCAAGGTCCGCGACGTCATCGCCGACCAGTTCCCGGAGCGCCGTTCGCAGGACGCCGTAGGGCGTATGGCGCTCGTACTCGGATCCATTCGCTTTGAGGACGGCGATGGTCGGATCGGCGCGCTGCTCTGCGGCTGCGAGAAGCCGCGACTTGCCCGACCCGGGCCCGCCCCGCACGATGACGCCGCCGGGCTCAACACGGGCGGAAACCAGAGCGACGAACTCGTGCACAGCACGCAGCTCGTCCTCGCGACCGATCAGCGGAACGTCGTGGATCTGACGCCGGCGGCCGGATTGAACCCTCGGGCCGAGAATCGCTGCCTGAACGGGTACGTGCTTGCCCTTGACCGCAAACGACTCCAGCCACTCGACTTCGTGAGTCGGCCCTGCCCGCTCGATCACCGTCGAGCTCACGTACACCGCCCCGGCAGCCGCACGCGCCATCAGCCGGGCAGCAAGGTTGGTCGTATCGCCGATGATCGCATAGGTGCGGCGATGCTGGGACCCGATGTCTGCGGCGAAGACCCGGCCACTGCTGACGCCGATGTGAATGTCGAGATGGGCGCAGCGTTCGATGATGTGGCGGCACGCATGCAGCATCCGCTCGTCGTCACCCTCGCGGCTCACAGGCGCTCCAGCGAACAACAGGTAGATCACACCGTCGCTGGCGACGTCGGTCGCTGTCCACACGACCTTGAACTGGTTCCTCGCGCTCTCGACCGCCTCTGTCACGGCCTCGAGCCGGGCGGCCGCGATGCCGGATTCAACGGCTCGGTCCATCCCTGCGACGAAGATGAACCCGACAGCAGCACGTCGATGTTCACCGGCGGGCGGTCCGATCACTTCGACTGCGAGTATCTCCGGTGGTATGAAGTCGCGCGAATCGGCGAACACGTCGTCGTCGCTGTCCTCGGTGTCGAGATTGGAACCGGCGTGACCCGGCGCCCGGGTGCTGCGACCCGCGCTCCCGACGGGATCGCTGACAAGTCGATGCGCGTGCTCGGAGTGACGGCACACGTGTTCGAACCCGATCGCAACAGCGGTGCTCTCATCGACCAGCACGCTGCTGGCCGTCGCCTGGTGCTCCAAGTCGATCATTCGGCCCGCAACCTCTCCGAGGACGACGAGCTCGCGGTGACTCGTTCCTGTGATGAAGAACGTCACCTCACCAGTTGCGATACCGGCCGACATCTCCAGCCGCGGGGCGTGTGTGCCAACGCGCCGCCTGCTCATCGCCTGCTGTTGCAGCCAGGTCGAGGTGGCCGCTCGTCGAGCATGGTCGGCGCCCTCGTACCAGATCACGAGAGCGTCGCCGCCGAACTGCAGGACGTCACCTTCGAGCCCAGCGGCGATGTCGATCAGATTGCCGAACACATCGTTGAGCAACTCGTTCAAGTCCTCCGCGCCCGTCCGACTGGTCAGCGCAAGCTGTTCGGAGATCTGGGTGAATCCCGACAGGTCGAGCTTGACGATCGAGCCCGTCAGACGGGCGGAGCGCTCATCGCCGAATCGCCGTCGCCAGCCGCTGCCCAACTGCGCTGCGTACGGAAGCATCGATCGACTCACCGTCCAAGTCTGCCCCACCGTCGAGATGAGCAGCGGACGGTCGGCTGTGCGGCGCTGGCGGTCGCAGCGCGGCTGCGTGCGCTGCAGGCGCATGTCCATGGCTCTACTGACCGGGTCCGGCAGTAGCACGTTGCTGAGTGCATCGACGAACACGTTGGCGGGGATGACCATCAGCTCGCAGGGTTCCAGCGCATCGACGCTGGCGGTCCGCGGGATCGATTGCAGCAGACCGATCTCGCCGAACCACTCGCCCCCACCCATCTGACGAATGACGCCGTCGGCCTCCGTGCTCGCCTCCACACGCCCGCTGACGATGACGAACAGGTCGCCGGGCGCGTCGCCCTGCGTGATCGTTCCCGCTCAACGGCCGATCGAACGCTTCGACCATGTGCCGGGCATTCATTGCGTCGAAAACGTCTGCCAACAACCTCATCGCCTGGGTCGACACTTCCCATGGGGTGCTTGCTGTACCAGCCTTCGTCGAAAGCGCGAGCCCAAGCAGGTACTCGATCTTCGCCGCCCAGATGTGAGTTTCCGCTCCGTCGTCAAGGAGGTCATCGCGGGCGACGAGTCCCACGGATGTCGGGATTGCGATGGAGTTGACGAACGCCGTGGCGGCGGCGAATCAGAACTCGCGGCGCTCGCGCAGCGCCTCGTTGACATCACTGACGATGGCAGTATCGGACGGTCTGTCGCCGTAGAGGTACAGCCTGCTCCCTTCGGTCGGTCGAAGTTCGGCGAGGCGATCGCCGTACGTGGACCGCAGGATTCGGGCGACGACTCGGAAGCGTTGCGCGCCCTCGTAGTAGGCGGGCTCGCGCCAGAGCTCGGTCGACTCGTGGGAGAGCAGGGTCCAGGAGTTGAGTCCATCGTCGTCGAAGTCCCAGTCGATGACGAATGAGTCGCCGTCGATGGCCGGCAGTGTTGCCGAGGTGGTGAGCTCGAATTGTTCTCGGAGGTGGCTCAGATCTGACCGCACCCCGAGGTGAACCAGTTCGGCGTTTGCCCTGGGGTTGCCAGCTGCAGCAGCGAGCCGTGTCTCCTCATCGGTCGCGTAGGTGACCACGAGCAGGATGCACTCGCACTCGGGGCACTTCACGTCGAAGAGGCCGGTGAACAACTCCTCGAGACCCTCACCGGGGCCTTGCCAGCCGCATGACGGGCATCGCAGTGGGGCCTGCGGGTCGTACTCCCAGTACGAGAGGTGCCCCGCCCGAGTGAGAGAAAATGCATCACTTCGCGACAGAGACCTGTCGGCGGTGTTCGGAGAGTCGTTCAGGTACGTGTCGTTGGTCATCTCAATCGATTCGTGACGTCGGTGCGGGTCCACACTGTGTAGAGAACTCAACTATCGACGCGCAGTGTGACATCGTCCGTCGAAGTGGGGCTACGTCGCGGCCGTGAGGTGAAGGTCGGTCAGTGTGGTCTCGCCGCTCCATCGGTAGGCCACCAGCGGCCCACCGTTGCCGGCGCTGTAGTCGACGCACACCGAGTTGGGGCTGGTGAGTTGCAGTGTTCCCGTTTGCCAGTAGTGGCCATAGATCACCGGTGGCCCTTGATAGGAGGCGACGGGGAGCGGTGTGGGCAGGTCGACGTCGGGGAACCCTGGGTGCGGTCGCCTGTTCAGATCGAGGGCATCGGAGGGCAGGTGAGCGCGGTGGCGATACGTCGGGGTTCATCACTCCACCACCGGCAGCGGGCATGTTCTCGCGGGTATTCCGTTTTGTCGAAGTAACCGAGTTCGCTCGGTCGACAGACATCCGCGGACATGCGACAGACGTTCCGAGATCCGTCGAAAACGTTCCGAGCGGCTCGCTAGCAAGGACGCTTACCAGCATGAACGAGGTTTCCTACCGGCCCCAGAGGGGCGGGACCGGAAGACAACATGGGAGAAAGACCCGTGTCGTCGGGTGGGTGCGCGGGCTGAGAGCGTATCGGCTCCTCCTCTCGACCCAATCGGCAGTTGCCGGTCACGCGACGCAAGTGAGTCTGCTGCTGCGCTGGTGACCATCGACCGGTGGTCAGTATCCGTACATCGTCGAGGGGTGCAGCACGGCGCCGGCCCGGAGGCGCTGACGATCCACGGTGGTGAGCCCGGCCGCGTCGCAGACGTCGTGCCATGACGTCTCGATGGTGTCGATCTGCTCGTCGATGACGGCCCGCGCGCCGGCTGCATCGAGGTGGTACACGTTGGCCGCCTCGACGCACACCGCCAGCCGACTGTTGCGGCTGCCTGCACGATCGATGGTCATGGCCTGGGTGGTCTCGCCGCCCGAACGCAACCACGGGCACACGTCGTACGCGGGGGTGAGCGACAGGTCGTGGCCGTTCCAGAACGCAGCATGGTTGCGCGCATGGTCGTCGGTGTTGCCGATGAGCACGTTGAGGGTCAGCCGTCCGAACAACTCGCGAAGGGTGGCATCGGGGTCGGTGAACCGAGCCCGAATCTGGTCGGCCAGGTCGGCGTAGCTGGCGTACCTGGCACCGTGCTCGTCGAGGCCGAGAACAGTGAGCGCCGACACCATCGATCGCCGCGTGCCGTCGCCGGGCCGATCGAATCGTTCGACCAACAGCACCTGGCGCCCGTGTACATCGACCAGTTCCACGGGCGCGACGGTGAGCCCGCACCTGCGCGCCAGCTCCATCCCCACGTACTCGAACTGCACCAGCGGAACCGTGTCGGCCTGGGCCGAGAACTTCGCGATGAGGTCGCGGTTTCCGTCGCGCAGCACCGCCTTGGGCCGTGCGCCGCCGATGGAGGTGCCGTGCAGCAACGCCTGGTCGAGTTCGGGAGACAGTGGGATGCCGGCGAGCACTTTGTCAGCGGATGCCATCAGCTCGTCGACGGTGCCGGTGCCGGTGCCGGTGCCGGTGCCGGGGTCGCGAGGGGCGTAGTCGGTGGCCGACAACTGGAAATCGAGCGCTCCGATGCGATTCGAGCCTGACTGCAGCAGGTAGGTGAGCAACCCGAGTTCACCTTCGCCGGCCGGGGAGGCGAGCAGCCGGTTCTCGATGACGCGCTGGCCCCACCCGTCGGGGGCCGCGTCGCGGATGCACCCGGCGACCGTGCCGACGAGCGGAAGCTGCGGGCCACCGACCAGGGGCAGCTCGGGCAGGTACAGCGGCGTGGCCGCTTCTGTTGCGAGGTAGCGACGACCGTAGGCGAACACCAGGCTGTCGCCCTCTTGGTCGAGCCGGCCGACCACCACCGGGTCGCGGGTGCCCGGCAGCCACCACCAGACGAACGCTGTCTCGGGTGGGACCGTGTGGTCGTCAGAAGTCATCGTCGCGTCCGGTGAGGCGCACTGACTCGGGCAGCAGCGCCAGCATGTCGTCGACACGAGCTGCCTCGAGCCGCCGCCGGTCGGGGTCGGAGTGGAAGAGGGTGACACCGAGAAGAGTGGCAGCTTCGAACGCAGTGCCGAGGGCGACGCCGGGATCGCCGCGTTCGATCTTTTGGATGGTCGTTCGGCTGACGCCCACCCGCTCGGCGAGCTGAGCGACGGTCAGGCGCCGGCGTTGCCGGGCCAGACGCACGCGTGCACCGAACAGTCGCAGGGCTTCAGTCGTGGTGGGGGAGTGAGTGATGACAGCCATCGGTGACTACTTTACTGGTCACAACGGTGCGCAATGATCATATTTACCGGCAGAGGACGTAACGGGGATCTACGCCAGGCGGTGGCGGCTACGACATGCCGGTGATCATCCGCACGATGTCGAGGAGCTGTTCGGTGACGACGGGGCCGACATTGCCTGTTGGTGCACTGCAGCGTTCAACCGCCACTGCCCGAAGCTGCTCGACCAGCGCCCAGCTTGTCTGCTGCAACCCGTTCGTCGGGTCGGTGGCGATCTCGACATGGCTGGGGAAGGTTCGGCGGGTCGACGTGACTGGCACCACGAACACTGTCGTTGGACGAAAGCGGAGGAACGCATCGGCCGTCACAACAACACCCGGTCTCCGAAACCCGGTCTCCGACCCGATCGGAATGCCGAAGTCGACCATGATCACATCACCGGAGTTCATTCGCGGGCCACGTCGGAATTCAGCCAAGCCTCGCGCTCGGCGCTGTACTGGGTCCAGGCCT
>Ga0335397_10005890_pt1 | contig 15929 bp, 10 predicted proteins | sample MAT04_FD_205740 | JGI IMG/M metagenome (GOLD analysis project Ga0335397, IMG submission 205740) | Freshwater microbial communities from Lake Fryxell liftoff mats and glacier meltwater in Antarctica - MAT-04 (spades assembly) (version 2) ... | reverse complement strand
TGGGTCGATCTGATCGCCGCGGCCAGCCTGCAGAACCTCGCCGGTGTCGGGATCGGTACCGCATGGGATGCCACCAACCGGCTGGCTTTGGCGGGGGCTGCCACGCTGTTCTCGCATGCCGGGGCGGGGCATCAGGTGAAGATCAACAAGGCGGGGGTTTCCAACACCGCCAGCCTCCTGTTCCAGTCCGGCTTTTCGGGCCGCGCCGAGATCGGGCTGGCGGGCAACGATGCCCTGTCGGTCAAGGTCAGCGCCACGGGGAGCAGCTTTGCCACGGCCCTGACGGCGGATGGCGCGACGGGGCGGGTCAGCCTGCCCTCCGGGCTGGACGTGACGGGCGGGCTGGACGTGACGGGCGGGCTCGCACTGGGCGGGCAAACCCTCGATCCGGCGGGTCCGGTCGAGGGGGCGGTCTGGCACAACAGCACGACGGGGCAGATTCGCGCCCGGATCGGCGGGGCGGTACGCGCCTTGGGCAGCCGGGATGTGCCCTGGCTGCTGCCGCCCGCGGGCGAGCATGTGATGACCGGCACCGGCACCGGCGGCGCGCCCACCACGACGGCGGCCGGCACCGCCAACCGGATGGATCTGTTTCCCTTCATCCCGCGCGGCGATCTGGTTCTGAACGGGCTGGCGCTGAACGTGACCACGGCTGCGGCCGGATCGCTGGGGCGCGGGGTGATCTATGCGGCCGACGCCAGCGGGCGGCCCGACGCGCTCATCCTCGAAACGGCGGATCTCGATTTCGCCAGCAGCGGGGTCAGGACCGCAACGCTGAGCAGCCTGACGCTGTTTGGCGGGGCGACCTACTGGATCGGGGTGCGGCATTCCGCAACCGCCACCATCTCGTCCTGGCCGACCGGGGCCAGCCCGGACCTGAACGGCGGCCCGGTCAGCACGGCGGCGCGCAAAATCCTGCGGCGCACGCTGGCCTTTGCCACTGCGGCCCCGGCAAGCTGGGGGTATCTGTCGTCCGAGATCTCGTCCGGGCTGGCCCCGGCGATCTGGCTGCGGGTGGCCTGAGGGCGGGGCGCGGCAAGGATCGCGCGCCAGTGTCGGGCGCCAGTGTCGGGCGCCAGTGTCGGGCGCCAGTGTCGGGCGCCAGTGTCGGGCGCCAGTGTCGGGCGCCAGTGTCGAGCGGCGGTGGGCCCGGCCCAGCCCCGGCCCAGCCCCGGCCCAGCCCCGGCCCAGCCCCGGCCCAACCCCGGCCCAACCCCGGCCTAGTCCCGGGCGAGCCGTCCGCGCAGCCAGGCAAGATAGGCCCTGTCGGGCGCGCGCAGGCGGGGCCGCCCGGTGGCGGCCCAGAAACCGCGCCATTCCGCCTCGAGCGCATGGATATCCCAGCCGGGGGCGAGGGCGCGCGCCGCCTCCTGCACCTCGGGGGTCAGGAACGGTCCCGGCGCGCTGTCGGCGGCAACCGCGCGCCGGGTGACGCGGATCATGTCGCAGGGCTCCTCGGTCAAGGTATAATCGGGCAGCAGATCCGCCGCGATCATCCGGCGGATCGCGGCGCGGAACACCCGCAGCGGTGCTGCGGACCCCGCCTTGGCCTGCAGCAGCGCGAGCCCGATCTGCCAGTCGCGCTGTGCGCCGCAATGCTTGCGGGCCAGCTCGTACACCCGGCGTTCCAGCGGCTTGCGCAACCCGAAATAGTCGCGGCTGAGGGTCAGGACCGATTTGGTCAGCACCGCGCGGAACAGCCAGTCGCTCAGCGTCACGCTGACGCTGACCATCCGCCCGCCGCGGGTCTTGCGCACCACCTCCCACGCCTCGATCAGCCCGAAACCGGCGGTCGTCTCCACCCCCCCCGACGCGAGATTGGTGGTGATCCTGGTCCCCGCCAGCCGCTCGAACGCCTCGCAGAGCCGGGCATAGCTGTCGCCGCTGGTCTCGCGCCGGGTCGCCACCAGCAGGTCGCGGGCGGTCAGGCGCAGGGTGCGGCTGAGGCTGCGCCCGGCGTTCAGCGCCGCCATCAGCTGACTGATGCAATAGATCACGATGTCCTTGTCATGGATCGTGGCCCGCCCGCGCACCGAAGGTGTCACCGTGATCGCGACACCGTTGTGGGCATAGCGGCGGATCGCCAGATCAGGCCGGGTCGAGAGGGTGAACATCGGGTGTTCCATGCTGCCCAGATCGTCCTTGGGGCTGGCATCGAAGATGTCGCAGACGAAGAAATCGCGCATCGCGGGCGGCCCCGCCCCGATGATCGCGCCCCTCGTTCGATCGGTCATTGCCTGCGCCATCCTGCCCCCGACCCTCGGCCGACCCCTGCCCGACCCCTGCCCGACCCCCCGCCTTCTGCTTCGGGGTTTCAGTGACACCACTCTAAAGTTATCCACAGGAGGCGTCCAGTCTCTGCACCGACCCGAACGGGGGATCGGAGTCGGACCTGCGGGGGATCGGAGTCGCCGCAACGGGGGTTCGGAATCGCCCCCGGTCGAAAAACCGCCGGTTTGGCCAATGTTTTCCGTTGTTTGAAAAAGTCCGGCCAGGGCTTAACCATTTGATAACATCATTTAACAGGCCGATGCCGGTGTCAGGCGTGTCCGACCTGCCACAGATCAACGGCCCGCGCCGCCCGAAGGGCAGAATCGGCTGGGGAAAATGCCGCCAGATGCGGGGTTTGGTTGCATATGCCGCCTTTTCAGGTATCTTGTGCGAAACAAGGCATATCCGGAAAAACCCATGCGCAGCCCGCCCTATTTCGGCATCGCCCCGGAGGCCGCCCTGGCCGAGCTTGGCCCGGCCAGCACCACCACCGATCTGGCGGCCATCGCCCGCGCCTGTGCGGCGGGGCGGGCCGATCTGACCTCGCGGGGCTTGCAGAAAGACGGGCGGCGGCATCTGCGGCTGTTCTCGACCTGGGAGATCACCCGCTATCTGATCCCGATCGCCTCGGCCCATTTCCGCCGGGTACTGAAGGCGCATCCCGACCTGCCGCAGGGCCGGTCGGAAACCGAATCCGGCGCCAAGTGGTTCACGCTGGACGAGGTGCTGCGGCTGCGGGCGCATTTCGGGGCCGAAGGCTCGAAGGCCAAGGAATACCGGCCCTACCGCCCCGAAGGCCTGCCGGCCAAGATCGTCGCTGTGGCCAATTTCAAGGGCGGGGTCGGCAAGACCTCGACGGCGGCACATCTGGCGATGTCGGCCGCGCTGGACGGCTACAAGGTGCTGGTGATCGATCTGGACAGCCAGGGCTCGATGACCTCGATCTTTGGCGGCCGGGTGGCGGATGAATGGCAAACGGTGTTCCCGCTGCTGGCGCGGCATTATGCGCTGCATCTGCGGGGGGAAAACCAGCGCCGGCTGGACCGGGGCGACGCGCCGATCCCGCAGGACGACACGCTGACCGAGGCGCTGGCGCTGACCAGCGCCGATCTGATCCAGAAGACGCACTGGCCCAACATCGACCTGATCGGGGCGCAGCTGAACCTCTACTGGGCCGAGTTTCAGGTGCCGGTCTGGCGGATGGCCGGGCGCGGCTGGAAGCTGTGGGATGCGCTGGCCGACACGCTGGCCGCCGACGGCGTGCTCGACCGCTATGACCTGGTGTTTCTCGACACGCCGCCCGCACTTGGCTATCTGACGATCAACGGTCTGGCGGCGGCCGATATCGTGCTGGTGCCGGTGGGCGCCTCGTTTCTGGAGTTCGACAGCACGGGGCGGTTCTTCGATATGCTGCACACCACGTTCCGCTCGATCGAGGACGGCGAAAATCTGGCGGCCCGCGCGCTTGGCCGCCCCGAGATGGCGTTCGAATGGGATGCGGTGCGCGCCGTGGTCACCCGCTATGATGCGGGCCAGCAGGCCGAGATGGCCGGGCTGATGCAGGCCTATCTCGGCCTCACGCTGTCGCCGCACCGGCAGGATTTCACCGCGCTGATCGGGCAGGCGGGCGAGCAGGTGCACGGCATCTACGAGGCCGACTACCGCGATTTCAACCGCGAAACCTATGCGCGGGGGCGCGAGACGTTCGACGCCACCTATGCCGCGTTCAAGAAGCTGCTGGTTGGCACTTGGCGGCGGATGGAGCGGGCGCGTGCAGCCGGGGAGTGAGGCGGCGATGTTTCGCGCGCGAAACATCGGGGGCCGCGGAACTCTGGCGCGAAAGGAGAGGCCATGGCCAAACGCAAACGCCTGACCTTGCCGGGAGAGGGCCTGCCGCCGGTACCGGCGGATCCGGGAGCCCCTCCGGAGGCCGGGGCTTTGGCCAACGGGCTGGAGGCTGCGTCGATGTTCGCAGACTTTGGCGGCGCGGCCCCTTCCGAGCCGTCGTTGGCGCCCCCGGCCCGCCCGCCCATCGCGGCGGTGACTTCGGAGGCAGCGCTGTCGGCGGCGCTGGCCGAGGTGACGCAGACCCTGCAGCAGGCCCGCCGCGAGGGGCGTCTGGTGCAGGTGCTGCCGCTGGCCGCGGTGCGCACCGATCATCTGGTCCGCGACCGGCTGGCGGTCGAGGACGAGGCGATGGCCGCGCTGCGGGCCAGTCTGCGCGACCGTGGCCAGCAGACCCCGATCGACGTGGTCGCACTGCCCGACGGCGGCTATGGCCTGATCTCGGGCTTCCGGCGCGTCGCGGCCTTGCAGGCGCTGGCCGTGGAACAGGGCGCGCCCGGCACGGTGCTGGCAGTGCTGCGCCACCCGGCCGAGGCGTCGGACGCCTATCTCGCCATGGTCGAGGAAAACGAGATCCGCGCGGGTCTCAGCCATTACGAACGGGCGCGGATCGCGGTGAAAGCGGTGGAGCAGGGGGTCTATCCCGGCCAGAAAGCGGCGCTGCTCGATCTCTTCCGCAATGTTTCGCGCGCGAAACGGTCCAAGATCGGCTCGTTCATGCTGCTGGTGACGCATCTCGACAGCGTGCTGCGCTTTCCGGGCCAGATCGGCGAACGGCTGGGGCTGCGGCTGTCGCAGGCCCTGGAGCGGCCGGGCTTTGCTGGCGTGCTGCGGGAAGCGTTGCAGTCGGCGGGTCCGATGGCGGGTCCGATGGCGGGTCCGGACACCCCGCAAGCCGAACAGGCGGTGATCGGGGCGGTCCTGCGCGGGGGGCGGGCCGCGCCTGTTGCAGCCGACCCCGAGAACGTTCCGGGCCAAGGTGGTCCGGGCCAGATAGCCCCCGGCCTCTGCCTGCATCCCCATCCCGGCGGCGGGCTGGTGCTGTCAGGCCCGGGGGTGGATGCCGGGTTCCGCCTGCGGCTGGAGGCGTGGTTGCGCGCGCATGGCTGACGCGAGGGCCGCACGCGCACGCGGGCGCTACCCGGCAGACCCGCGCGCCGCCGCGATCGCCGCCAGCACCCGCTCTCCCAGATCGCGCGGGCAGAACATGTCCGCCAGCCAGTCCGGATCGGGCGCGCGCACCACGCCGTGCAACACCTCGTCAAGGCTTGCCACCAGCCCGCTGGCCCCGAACAGCCGCCGCATCGGCGGCATCAACGGGTCGAGGTAGTTTTCCACATAGTCGACGTAGATCTGGGTGGGCACCCCCGCCTGCACCAGATCGGCGGCGGCGGTCGAGGTGCAGGTGATCCCGCGCGCCGCCCCGGCCATCGCCTCGGCCATCGGGCAGGCGGTCAGCGCCAGATTGGGCGGGGCATCGGCCAACCCGGCCAACAGCCCCGGATAGTCATGCCGTTCGCGGTGCAGATGGTCTGCGTTCTCGCCCGGCAGATGGCGCAGCTTGATCCAGACCGTCCGGTCGGGATGCCGGCGGGCGAGGGCTGCCAGCACCTCGACGATGTGCCGCCGGCTGGCCCGGGTCAGCGGCGAGATCGCTTGTGCGAAGAAGTAGATGTCGCGCGGGGGTTCAAGGGCCTGGGCGACGTCCCGCTGCAGGATCTGGGGGGCCAGAAAGGCCGGATGACCGAAGTCCACGATTTGCGGACCGGCCCCGACCCGGCGACGCCAGGTGCGACAGGCGGCGACCTGGCCGCGGGGCACCACAAACACCGCATCGGCGGCGTGGCGGTGGGCAAAGCCACGTTCGGGGGTGAAATCGAGCCCGCCCTGAAACGACACCACGACCGGGCGAGCGGGCGGCCGCGACACGGGGCGCAGCGGCGCATCGGGGCCATCATATCCCAGCAGCGCCTGCAGCGGCGGGAACATCCTGGCGGTGACAATCGCATCCACCCCCGCCAGCGCCGGCCCGCTCGCCAGATCGCCGCCGCTTCTGCCTGTCAGATCGCCGCCGCTCCCGCCCGCCAGATCGCCGCCGCTCCCGCCCGCCAGATCGCCGCCGTTCAGGGTCAGATCCGGGCCGTGCGGCAGGGCGGCCAACTGACGGGGCGACAAGGCAGCACCCTCGGTCAACAGGGCGAGGCGGGTCCGGCAAGGCAGGGGGGCCAACAGGGCCCGCATGGCCTGAGCAAAGAACAGCGTGGAATCGTCGCTGAACGGCAGCAGGATGTCGGGGGGGGTGGGGCCGGTCATCCGGCCAGTTACCAGAGGGCCGGTCGTCTGGCCAGTCCTGGCGCGGTCCCGAAGTCCGGCGCTGCGCTGCGGGTCTCGGCTTCGAAGGCGGCCAGCCGGGCGCGAACGGCCGCATCATGGCGGCGATGGGCGGGCAGGCGGCGCAGCGCTGCCCATTCGGCACTGCGCACCGCCGCGGTCAGCACCCCCACGCCCCCCCCCAGCCAGGACCGGCGGTGGCTTTGGGTCCACAGCCATTGGCCGAACCGCGTCCTGCCGAGCATCTTCAGAACGCCGGCCATGACACCCTCCCTTGTCGCAGGACCCGTTTCTGGCAGGACCCGTTTCTGGCAGGACCCGTTTCTGGCAGGGCCCGGCCCCGGTTACGCCAGCACCTGCCGCAGGGCGGCGATCACTGCGGCCTGATCGGCCTCGGTCAGCCGGGCATACATCGGAATGGCGAGCATGCGGTTGTAATAGTCCTCGGCCTGCGGAAAGTCGGCGGGATCATACCCCATCGCGGCATGATAGGGCTGCCGGTAGACCGGGATATACAGCACGTTCACCCCGATGCCCGCCGCGCGCAACGCCGCAAAGGCGGCGGCCCGGTCCAGCGGGGCCTCTTCGCGGATCAGCACCGGATACAGATGCAGCGCCGAGCGTTGATAGTCGGGCTGGAACGGCAGGGTCAGCGGCAGATCGGCGAGTTCGGCATCATAGACCGCGCGGATCCGGTGGCGGGCGTCGATGTAGTCCCCCAGCCGGGTCATCTGGCTGGCCCCCAGAGCGGCCTGAATATCGGTCATCCGGTAGTTGAAGCCCAGGTCCAGTTGCTCGTAATACCACGGGCCATCGGGGGTCTTCGACATGGCGGCGACATCGCGGGTGATGCCATGGCTGCGCAGCATCTGCATCCGGCGCGCAAGGGTGTCGTCGTTGGTGGTGGCCGCCCCGCCCTCGGCCGTGGTGATGATCTTCACCGGATGGAACGAGAAGACGCAGATGTCGCTGTACCGGCAGTTGCCGACCGGGGCATTGCCATAGCTGCCGCCGATCGCGTGGCTCGCATCCTCGATGATCCGGAAGCCATGGCGGTCGCGCAAAGCCCCCAGCCGGGCCATGTCGCACGATTGCCCCGCGAAATGCACCGGGATCACGATTTTCGGCAAGGTTCCCGCGCGCGCGGCCACGTCCAGTTTCGCCTCCAGCGCATCGAGGCACATGTTGTAGGTCGCAGGATCGGTATCGACGAAATCGACGCGGGCACCGCAATAAAGCCCGGCATTGGCCGAGGCCACAAAGGTGTTGGGCGAGGTCCACAGCGCGTCGCCCGGTCCCAGATCCAGCGCCAGACAGGCGATGTGCAGGGCCGCGGTGGCCGAACTGGCCACGACCGTGTGCACAGCGCCGCATTGCGCGGTCAGCGCCGCCTCGAAAGCGGGGATCGCCGGGCCCTGCGTGATGAAATCGCTTTGCAGCACCGCAGTGACTGCGGCGATGTCGGCGGGCGTGATGTCCTGACGGCCGTAGGGGATCACAGCATGGCCCTGCGGTTGAATTCCAGGATCTCGTCCACGGCCAGGAAATGCGTGTTGCGCCCCGAGTTGAACTCGAAACCCTGCTCGACCGGGGTTCCGACCTCGCCATTGGCACTGGTGGCAAACGAGGTGTCGCGGTCGAAGAACCTGATCGTCGGGCAGATCACATAATGATGCTCGAACTCCAGCGTCAGGTGGCTGTCATCGGCGGGGCACATGATTTCATGCAGCTTTTCGCCCGGGCGGATGCCGATCACGTGCTGGCCCAGATCGGGGGCCATGGCGCGGGCCAGATCGGGGATGCGCACCGAGGGGATCTTGGGCACAAAGATCTCGCCGCCATGCATCCGCTCGAAGTTCTTCAGCACGAAATCGACGCCATCCTGCAGCGAGATCCAGAAGCGCGTCATGTTCAGGTCGGTGATCGGCAGGCTGTTGGCGCCCTGCGCCATCAGGCCTTCGAAAAACGGCACCACCGACCCGCGCGAGCCCACCACATTGCCGTAACGCGTCACCGCAAAGCGGGTGCGTTTCGACCCGGTCATGTTGTTGGCCGCGACGAACAGCTTGTCCGAGCACAGCTTGGTCGCGCCATAGAGGTTGATCGGGTTGGCGGCCTTGTCGGTCGACAGCGCGATGACCTTGATCACGTTGTTATGCAGCGCCGCATGGATGACGTTCTGCGCCCCGTCGATGTTGGTCTTGATGCATTCCATCGGATTGTATTCGGCGGCCGGCACCTGTTTCAGGGCCGCGGCATGGATCACGTAATCCACGTTCTCCATCGCCATGATCAGCCGCTCGCGGTCGCGCACGTCGCCGATCAGATAGCGCATCTGCGGCGCATTGTAGGTCTGCGCCATGTCGAACTGCTTCAACTCGTCGCGCGAATAGACGATGACTTTCCGGGGCTTGTAGCGGCTCAGCAGAGTGCTGACATACTTTTTACCAAAACTGCCGGTTCCGCCGGTGATGAGGATGGTCTTGTCGTCAAACATACGGTCCGCCGATTCTGGTCGTCAAATTTCAAATCGGTCTAGCGGCTCCCTTGGGGCAAGGCAAGTCTGGACGTGGGGGGCGGGCTTGGGCTTTCCGCCGGGGGTCCTGCGGCGCAGAGCCCGGCCCAGCCCACGGAATTTGCAGGGATATCGTGGATCTCCCCCGGGCCTGCGCCCTGTTTGTTCAGACCCGGCGGATGGTCTTGGTGCTGACCGCGAACAGGGCGGCGATCTCGGCCAGCGGGCGCCTTTCGTCGTCGCGCATCCGGCGGACCTCGGCCGCCTGGGCGGGTGACAGGGCCGGGGGCCGCCCCCCCACCCGGCCGCGCCGCCGCGCCGCCGCGAGCCCTTCGCGGGTGCGCTCGACGATGCGGTCGCGCTCGAACTGGGCGATCGAGGCGAAGACGTGAAAGATCAGCCGCCCCGCCGGGGTCGTGGTGTCGATGTCCTCGGCCAGCGACCGGAAGCCCGCGCCGCGCCGCTCGACCTCTTCGACGAGGCCGAGCAGGTCCTTCAGGCTGCGGGCGAGCCGGTCGTATTTCGTCACCATCAGCACATCGCCCGGGCGCAGATGGTCCAGCAGCCGGTCGAATTCGGGCCGCGCCCGCGCAGTCCCCGAAATCCGGTCGGCATAGAGCCGCTCCGCCCCGGCCCCGGTCAGGGCATCGGTCTGGCTGTCGAGCGTCTGCTCGGCGGTCGAGACGCGGGCATAGCCCAGGATCACGGACAGAACCCTCCCGAAACCTCCCCGGTTCTGGGACGGGGTTTTGTCCCTGTCAAGCCTCTGACCCGACGCGGGGCGGGGGTGCGGGACAGAAACGACCGTTTCTGGGACGCAGGTCTGGCGATGTTGGGCTGCCATGTGGGGGGGCCGTCAGGGAATGGCGTCGATCATCGCGCGCAGGTGTTGCAAAGTGGCGTCCATGTCGCGCAGATCGCGCGGGGGGTCGGTGGCGATCCCGAGGTGGTTCTCGCGGAACCCGGGCGCCGGCGCGATCACCTCCGACCAGGGATTGCCCCAGAGCGCCTGGGCCAGCCGGTCGTTCCGCGGCTGGTACCGGGCGACGATCCGCGCGGCCAGCGCATCGTTCAGCCCGCAATAGGGGTCGTCGGTCCAGCGCCGCGCGCGGTAGGTCTGCTTGAACTGCCCGTAAAGATCGCGGTGCGCCCGCGGGTTCAGGCCGCGGGCGGCCAAGAGGTCCGCAACCGTCCGGCCGACATGCACCGCCTTGACCCCGGCATTCGGATTGGCCCGCGCGGCCTCGATCAGCCCGATCAGCCCGGCCAGCCCGGCCAGCCCGGACAGCCCGGCCAGCGGCGGCAGCCCTTCGGCGGCGGTCACGGCCGCAAGAAAGGCGTCCAGCAGGCCGCTGCGGGTCGCGGGCTCGAACGGGATCGCGGTCAGCATCGCCGCCGGGTTGCCCGAGACATGCCGCAGCAACGCGCCATAGTCGAACCGCGCCCGGCCAAAGGCCGCCTCGATATAGGGCTCGAACGCCAGCGCCGTATAGAACCGCTTGGTTTCCTGCACATACAGAGAATTCAGCCAGGCGGGATTATCGCGGATATAATAGATAAAATGCGCCCGGTAGCCGAGCATGTGCAGAAAGCCGGTCACGGCATTCACCGTGGCCTCCTTGAGAAAATGCAGCGAAAAGATTTCCGACGACAGCAGCGGCACGGCCGACCCGCCCTGCAACTGGCGGGCGAGCCGGGTCCAGGCCGGTGGTCGGTCGGTCAGTCGGCCGGTCGGGCCCGCAGCAAGCTGCGGCAGCTCGCCCGCCAGCAAAAGATGCGAGTCCACCGCGAAACGGGTGTCCGACACGGCGGGAACGACAAAGCCCCGCGCCGCTAGATATAGACGGTTGACCTGCAGGCTGCGCTGCAGGCTGCTGGAGCCGGTCTTGTGCGGGCCGCAATGAATATGGCAGAGTCGCATCGCGGGGCCTCCGGCCGGCGCGGTCGGCGCCTGTGGAGATCATTTTATCCGATGCGGGCGAAATGTCAAAGTGCCGAATGCGCGCCTGACCGACTTTGGTCTTAATTCGGCCATAAAATCAGAAACCTTATTTCCCCGACTCAGGGGCCCACACCGAAGCCGGGGCTGGCCGTAAAACCACAGTCGGTGAAATACTGCAGTGCTGCCGACGGTCAGGCTTGACGTGGGAACTGCGGCCCCCTAGCACAGGCGAAGTTGAATAAGGAGGGCAGGCGCTGGTCACCGAGATCGTGTTCATCGGCATTCTTCTCAACGCCGGAACGCCTTGCCCGCAGGTGCGCGCGCAGGATGGCCGCGTGGTGCAGACCGTCGGTCTGTCAAACGCGCTCGCCTCCGGCGACCTGCTCCGGATCACCGGGATCATGCGCTATTCGCTGTCCTGTCAGACCGAGGTTCTGGCCGTGCTCACTGCCGAAAAAGTGACCGAATGATCCCCCGGGTGGCCTCCCGCCCTCCCCCAGCGTCGCCGTCTCCGCGTCGCCGTCTCCGCGTCGCCGTCTCCGCGTCGCCGTCTCCGCGTCGCCGTCTCCGCGTCGCCGTCTCTGTGGGCCTCCCTCCCGGCGGCCTGCCGCCGCAGGGTCCCCTCCGGACCCCCGCCATCAACCCCCCGCCCGACATGCCCTCTGCCGCAGCCGGCAGCGCGCCCCTTTTGACCGCCCCGCAAGGCAAGGAGATTTGACGTGACCGCAACAGGATCGCAGGCCCCCCGTGAGGCCGCCGCCTCGACCAGCCGCCTTTCCAGCTCGTTTTCGCAGGTGCCCCCCACCGATCCGGTGTTCGCCCAGCAGTGGCATCTCGACAACCCGGTCAACGGGCTTCTCGACCTGAACGTGCTGACGGCCTGGGACGATTATACCGGGGCGGGCGTCGAGGTCTGGGTGTTCGATGACGGGTTCGACTACCTGCACCCCGATCTGGTGGCGAACTATGATGCCACGCGCGATATCGACCTTGAAAGCGGCGACAGCGATGCCGCCCCGGCATTGCCCTTCGACAACCACGGCACCGCCTGCATGGGCATCATCGGGGCGGCGCGCAACGGCACCGGCGCCGTAGGTGTGGCCTATGACGCGACCCTGGTCGGCATCCGCGGCTATACCGACGATGCCAGCGCCCCGACGTCGATCGATGACTACGTCATCAACCTCGGCACCGGCATCACCGGTGCGGCGGCGGGCGGCGGCGACGTGATCAGCATGAGCAACGGCGTTGCCGGTGGCATGAACTATTTCAACCAGAACCTGGACGCCGTCATCGTGGGCCAGACCGTGGCCGACATCATCGACGCCGCAGCCACCGGGCGCGACGGGCTCGGGCTGAACATGGTGAAATCGGCGGGCAACTCGCGCGTCACCAACTGGGACACCAACATGTCGGCGGTCGACAACATGGCCGAGATCATCTCGGTCGCGGCAGTCGATCAGGACGGGTTCGTCAGTTCCTATTCCAGCTTTGGCGCGGCGATTCTGGTGTCGGGGTTCGGCACGCCGGGCGAAGTGGTGACCACCGACCGCACCGGGCCGGACGGCTATGATCTGGCCGATTTCACCAGCACGTTCAACGGCACCTCGGCGGCGGCGCCGATGGTGGCGGGGGTGGTGGCGCTGATGCTGGAGGCCAACGCGGATCTCGGCTGGCGCGACGTGCAGGACATTCTGGCCAGTTCGGCAGTGACGGTCGGCTCGGGCACGAACGGCGCGGGCAACGCGGTGGCGGGCGACGAGCGCTATCAGTGGCTGGCCAACGGGGCCGAACGCTGGAACGGCGGCGGCATGGTGTTTTCCAACGACTACGGCTTTGGTCTGGTCGATGCGACGGCGGCGGTGCGGCTGGCGGAGACCTGGTTCACCGGCGGGCAGGGGGCGCGCACCTCTGCCAACCAGGACGTGCTGGCCTCGGACATGCTGAACGCGCCGCTGGCGATCCCGGACAACAACCTCACCGGGGCTGCGGTCAACGGCAGCTTCACCGCCGGATCGGGCTTCGAGATCGAATACACCACGGTCACCGTGACGATGAGCCCGAACCATACGTTCATGGGCGATCTGCGCATCGTGATCACCTCGGCCTCGGGGCTGCAAAGCATCCTGCACGACCGGGGCGGCGAGACTGCCGACTTCCCCGGCACCTGGACCTTCATGACCCGCGCCTTCCGCGGTGAAACCGCAGGGGGCATCTGGTCGGTGCAGTTCACCGATCTGGCGGGCGGCGATACCGGCACGCTGACCGATGTGGCGGTCGAGCATCACGGCCAGGCGGCGCTGACCGACAACGTGCATGTCTTTACCAACCAGTATTCGAATTTCGCCAGCGCCAGCGGGCGCGACGCGGTCACCGACACCAATAGCGGCATCGACACCATCAACGCGGCCGCCGTCACCACGGCGTCGGTCATCCGCCTCAACGGCGGCACGTCGACCATCGACGGGGTGTCGGTGACGATCTCGAGCAATTTCGAGAATGCGATCGGCGGCGACGGCAACGACACGCTGACCGGCAACAACGGCAGCAACGTCCTGCACGGCGGGCGCGGCAATGACGGGCTGTCCGGCGGGTCGACCGGCGGATCCGACACGCTGATCGGCGGGGCGGGCAATGACACCTATACCGTGTTCAACGGGGCCGACATCCTGACCGAAACCGCAGGCCAGGGCATGGCCGACGAGGTGCTGGCGGATGTGGCCTTCGTTCTGGCGGCCGATGACGACATCGAGATCCTGTCCACCATCCTGATCTCGGGCACCGCGACGATCAACCTCACTGGCAACGCGCTGGCGCAGCAGATCTTCGGCAATGCCGGGGCGAACGTGCTGTCGGACGGCGGCGGGGCCGGGGCCGACACGATCACCGGGGCGGCCGGCAGCGACACCTATGTCATCGGCAACTCCGGCACCGTGATCGTCGAGGCGGCCACGTTCGGCACCAATGACCGGGTGCAGACCTCGGTCAGCTTTGCGCTGGCGGCCGATGACGATATCGAGCGGATGAGCACGACCCTGGCGTCGGGCACCACCGCGATCGACCTGACCGGCAACGCAGTGGCACAGGACATCACCGGCAACGCCGGGGCGAACGTGCTGTCGGACGGCGGCGGGGCGGGGGCGGACACCCTGACCGGGCTTGCCGGCAACGACAATTACATCGTGCGCAACGCCGGCACCCTGATCGTCGAGGCGGCCGGCGGCGGCACCGCCGACCGGGTGTCGGCCGCGGTCAGCTTCGTTCTGGCCGCCAATGACGACATCGAGACCATGACCACCACCTCGGCGGGCGGCACCACCGCGATCAACCTGACCGGCAACGCAGCGGTCCAGGCCATCACCGGCAACGCCGGGATCAACGTGCTGTCCGACGGCGGCGGCACCGGGGCGGATACCCTGACCGGGCTTGCCGGCAACGACACCTACATCGTGCGCAACGCCGGCACCCTGATCGTCGAGGGCGCCGGGCAGGGCACCGCCGACCGGGTGGCTGTGGCGCTGTCCTTTGCGCTGGCGGCCGATGACGACATCGAGACCCTCGACACCACGTCCGCGGCGGGCACCACCACGATCAACCTGACCGGCAACGCAGCGGCGCAGGGCATCACCGGCAACGCCGGGGTCAACGTGCTGTCGGATGGCGGCGGGGCCGGGGCGGACACCCTGACCGGGCTTGCGGGCAACGACACCTATGTCGTGGGCAACGCAGGCACCCTGATCGTCGAGGGCGCAGGCCAGGGCACCGCCGACCGGGTGCAGGCTTCGCTCAGCTTTGCGCTGGCGGGCGACGACGACATCGAGATCCTGGAAACCACATCCGCCGCGGGCAGCACGGCGATCGACCTGACCGGCAACGCAGTGGCGCAGACCATCACCGGCAACGCCGGGGTCAACACGCTGTCGGATGGCGGCGGGGCAGGGGCGGACACCCTGACCGGGATTGCGGGCAACGACACCTATATCGTGGGCAACTCGGGCACCGTGCTCGTCGAGGCCGCAGCCCAGGGCACCGCCGACCGGGTGCAGGCCTCGGTCAGCTTTGCGCTGGCGTCCGACGACGACATCGAGATCATCGAGACCACGTCCGCCGCGGGCACCACCGCGATCAACCTGACCGGCAACGCGGTGGCGCAGACCATCACCGGCAACGCGGGCGTGAACGCGCTGTCGGACGGCGGCGGCGCGGGGGTCGATACGCTGACCGGGTTTGCCGGCAGCGACACCTACATCGTGGGCAACGCCGGCACCGTGATCGTCGAGGCGGCCACGTTCGGCACCGCCGACCGGGTGCAGGCCTCGGTCAGTTTCACGCTGGCGGCCGATGACGATATCGAGCTGATGAGCACGACCCTGGCGTCGGGCACCACCGCGATCAACCTGACCGGCAACGCAGCGGCGCAGGACATCACCGGCAATGCCGGGGCGAACGTGCTGTCGGACGGCGGCGGGGCGGGGGTGGACACGCTGACGGGTCTTGCCGGCAACGACACCTACATCGTGCGCAACGCGGGCGCCCTGATCGTGGAGGGCGCAGGCCAGGGCACCGCCGACCGGGTGGCGGCGGCCGTGTCGTTCGTGCTGGACGCCGATGACGACATCGAGATCCTGACCACCACCTCGTCGGGCGGCACCACCGCGATCGACCTGACCGGCAACGCGGTGGCGCAGGCCATCACCGGCAACGCCGGGGTCAACACGCTGTCGGATGGCGGCGGGGCGGGGGCGGACACCCTGACCGGGCTGGCGGGCAACGACATCTATGTCGTGGGCAACTCGGGCACCGTGCTCGTCGAGGGCACAGGCCAGGGCACCGCCGACCGGGTGCAGGCCTCGGTCAGCTTTGCGCTGGCGTCCGACGACGACATCGAGATCATCGAGACCACAGCCGCCGCGGGCACCACCGCGATCAACCTCACCGGCAACGCGGTGGCGCAGGCGATCACCGGCAACGCCGGGGTCAACCAGCTGTCGGATGGCGGCGGCGCGGGGGCGGACACGCTGACCG
>Ga0335397_10005889_pt1 | contig 15938 bp, 13 predicted proteins | sample MAT04_FD_205740 | JGI IMG/M metagenome (GOLD analysis project Ga0335397, IMG submission 205740) | Freshwater microbial communities from Lake Fryxell liftoff mats and glacier meltwater in Antarctica - MAT-04 (spades assembly) (version 2) ... | reverse complement strand
GTCATTAGTCATTAGTCATTAGTCATTCTTTAGCATAGCTGCCTTATGATGATTTTTCTAGGATGCCGATCGCACTAAAATAACTGTACAGTCGCACCCGCGCGCCACAGCTTCCGGGATGTTCCCGTGAATTACCTGTTTCAGTAGCCCTTCGCGACTTGCTCCCAGCACGATCGCATCACACTGATCATTCTGAGCCAAATCAATTAAAGCATCAGAAACCGATTTAGCGCAAACCGTAGTCGCGATTACCGAACAGCTAACCCTGCGCTTGATAAAATCCGCAGCTTGCTTTAATTCTAGGCGATCGGGTTCTGCAACAGAAGGCTGATAAACTTGGCATAATCTAATCTCCGGTACTTCACTCGCCGCCACGAAAGCAGGTAGCAGTCGCAAAGCCGCGGCTTGTTTGTAACTGCCGCGAATTGGTACTAACCAGCGCTGTAAACCCATCAGCGTATGCAATCCCAATTCCTCGGTGTGAATGTTGGAATATGGTGCGGGAGATTCTGCTATTTGGGATTCGGGATTTTCTGGGAGGTTGTTGTCGATCGAATCAGCAGACTCTTTCCTCAATGCTTCGCCCCTAACTTGTGCCTTTTGTCCCCAGTCACCTGTCTTACCTTTGAGTAATAACTTGTCACTCCACTTCACCAAAATTACCTCGCAGCCAGCTTGCCGAATTACAGTATCTACCACATCGCCAAAAATGCGTCCAGTTGTGGATAATTCGCCTTGCCAGCCCATCAAAATTAAGTCAATGTGGCGCTCCCTAATTGTCTCCAAAATCGCGTTAGGCACGTCGTGAGCTACCCGTATTTGGGTGTGTACTGGCAAATTCCAAGTGCGAATAATTCGCTCGGCTTGTTGCAGGAGACGACGGCTTTTTGTAGTCCGCACTGCGCTTTCTGAGGGGGAACTGTTGCGCGGTACTATGATGATTTGCAGGCATTCTAATTCGTAATTGCGATCGCGCGCAATGGCCGCCGCCAGCCGCAGCAAAGCGGGTGCTGTTTGCGGGTTGGAAAGCGGCACTAATAAGCGGCCGTTGCCGACTTGGGGAGCTTTGGTTTGATACACTACATAGGAAGGTTCTGGATGCGGGCCTTGGGTGGTTTGTCCGCTGAGGCGATCGGATTCAACTCGGATAATGTCGCTGCGGGTAATAATTCCCACCAAATGGCGGCCTTCTACTACCGGCAATCGGCTGAGATGGTAGTTGTTGAGCCTGTACAAAACCTCGCTTAAAGTATCGGTTGCTTTTACAGTAATTGGCTGTACAGTCATAAATTCTTTTAGCAGGGAGTTGCCGGAAAAATTGCGATTGCTGGCATTGGCTAAATCGGTTTGACTGACAATTCCCACTAATTTACCGCCGTCTACTACTGGAAATCCTCGGTGGTGCGATCGCGAAAATGCCTGCATCACTTCATCGAAAGTCAGCAGGCTCGAAAGAGTTTCAACTCGCCGCTGCATAACATTAGCTGCGATCAAGTCGCTCAGAGTATCAGTTGCAGGTTTGGCCTTGGTTAGTTGAATGCCGTTAAACTCCAAAAGGTGACTGTACAACGAGCCGCTGTCTACCTTTTCTGCGACTAAATAAGCAACAACAGAACAGATCATCAAAGGTAGCACTAATTTGAAATCCGCCGTAATTTCAAACACAATTACTACCGCAGTAATCGGAGCCCTCGAAACCGCGCAAAAAAAACCTCCCATTCCCGCCAAAGCATAGGTTGTTGGCAAACCGACACCAAGGGAATTTGCTTGCAAAATCCCCACTAGCTGACCTAGTGCAGAACCCATAACTAAGGAAGGAGAAAACAATCCTCCCGGAGCTCCAGAAGCAGCGGAAATAATTGTTAGAAAAAAATGAGCGGTAAAAGCAGTTAAACTCGTTATAGCGTTGGCTTCGCCAGTCAGCAAAAACTCCCGCAAACCTGTATTGTTCCGAAAAGTTTCTGGCAAAAAAGCTATTACTGAACCGCAGATTATGCCCGCTAGAGCAATTCGCACTGGTAAGGACAATTTGAGGGTTCGCTTGTTAAAATTCAAGCTAGCAATAATCCCTTTGCTAAACAAAGCTCCGAAAATTCCTGCTAAAACTCCTAACAGTATGTAAAACGGAATTTCGGGAACTTGAAAACTTATTGGGTACTCGCGCAGGTTCAAATTTAAATTATCGCCGCCCAAAAGTTGCGAGACAACTGCACCGATAAATGAAGCGATAATTGCAGTCCCTAAAGTCAATCCCGAAACATCCTGCAAAAGTTCTTCAACTACAAACAAAACTCCTGCAATGGGAGCATTGAAACCCGCAGCTAATCCCGCCGCTGCACCGCAAGCAATCAATTGTCGGCGGTAGTCTGGGGAAGTAGGCATTAAGTGACCGATCCAGCCTGCTAAAGATGCTCCTATTTGCACGGTGGGGCCTTGTCTTCCTAAAGATAAACCGGAACCAACTGCTAAAATAGTGGTGATAAGTTTGGCGATAGCTACTCGCAAATCTAAGGAAAGATTGACACCGCCGAGAGCAGCTTTGACGTGAGGAATGCCGCTCCCAGCAGTTTCGGGAGCAAAACGCTCAACCAAGAAACCTGTTAGCAATCCGCCCAATAAACCGACGCTGGGAAGTAAGATCCAAGCTGGAATTACTGTGGAGGTAGCAACTCGCCAACTGCCGAGCCATCCGACTCCTGATTTGAGTAAAACGCCTGCTAGTCCGGCGACTAAGCCAATCAGACAAGCTTCAAAAATGGCGAGGCGTTTCGGTCGTAAAAACAGTTGAGATTCGATGACCCTGGAAGGTTCCCTAAATTGTTTAGGGATGGAAATGTATGGCATAAATCAATAGGGTTTAGATCAGACGGCGGTTGAAACCGCGCCTATACAAACGATGTCCGCCGACGCGGACGGTCGAGAATTTTGATTCCCTTTGGTTCATCGCCCAAAACTATTTAGATTAATTTAACTTTTGGAAGGGCGATCGCCCAAAATGTACTTTTTTAATCTTTGACAATTGTACCGGAATATGGTGCACAGCGCGATCGCCCGCCAGTAATTTTATGTGGCAAATCCGTCGGGCAGCCGTTCTCAACTATAATCTGCATCTGTGCTGTGGGGGATGCTTTTACTCGCCCCTGCGGGTAAGTCAAGATGGGCGAAAGCGCGATCGCCCTGCTGTTGAAAAGAGGATTAAGTCGCTACAAGTTGAACGATCGCACTAGATTGAGCTTCTGTCCGGTTAAACAAGCAACAAGCATAATTTTGTCTGGCGGGTGCGCCAATATTTCTAACATCAAAGCTGTGAACTTGCGTAATCGGCACTCGCCCCGGAGTTGTATAAATTTACTGGATTCTTCTAAGGATGTTTAATGTTTTTTCGTAGCTATCTGTATTTCCTTGTTGCTGATACAAGTTGGCGGCTTTTTGGAAATCTTCTATCGCACCAGGCTTGTCTCCTAAGTCATAGCGGATAACTCCCCGATTGTAGTAAGCACGAGCATTGTTGGGGTTAATTTTCACGGCTTGGTTGTAATCTTCGATCGCACCCTGCTTGTCTCCTAAGCTCGATCGGGTAACACCCCGATTGTAGTAGGTATTATCACTATTGGGGTCAATTTTTAAGGATCGATCGTAATCGGCGAGAGCACCCTGCTTGTCTCCTAAGTCATCGCGAGCATTACCCCGGTTGGTGTAAGCAGACGCATAGTTGGGGTTAATTTTCAAGGCTTCGTTGAAATCGGCGAGAGCAGCCTGCTTGTCTCCTAATATGTAGCGAGAATTACCCCGCTCGTTGTAGGCCCAGCCATCGTTGGGCTTAATTTTCAGGGCTGCGCTGTAATCGGCGATCGCACCTTGATTGTCTCCTAACCTCGTTCGGATAACACCCCGGTGGTAGTAGGCCCAGCCATTGTTGGGGTTAATTTTCAGGGCTGCGCTGTAATCGGCGATCGCACCTTCATAGTCTCTTAACCTCGATCTGGTAACACCCCGGTTGTAGTAGGCCCAGCCATTGTTGGGGTCAATTTTTAGGGCTGCGCTGTAATCGGCGATCGCACCCTGTCTGTCTCCTGAGTCATCGCGGGCATTACCCCGGTTAACGTAGGCATCCACATAATTAGGATTAAGCTTAATTGCTCGATCGAAAGCCTCTATAGCACCTTGAAAATCTCCTTTGTTGTACTTCTCCCCAGCCTGATTATAAAAATCCTCGGCTGTGGGTTCTACCGCCACAAGCTCCCTCGCAACATCAACTCCAAAATCCACCTTTTCTGAAGCCAACAATTGCAAATTTGAATTAATCGGAATCCCCCTTAAAAATTGGTTTTTTTTCGCATAGCTTGGTTGACAATCGATCAAACTTGCGGTAGTCGAAACAACTAATCCCGTCAACAATCCGGTCAATATTTGGCAATTCATAGTAATCTCCACATTTTGATAATTTTAAACAACTATTTTGACATCAATCTGCGGTTATTTAGGCGATCGCCTCCAGCAACCTTTTTAAATCCGGCACTTCTCAAATTGCGCGATCGCTGAAATCGAGTTCGCTGCCCGACAGCAATTGTCTCAAGACTGGCAATATGCCGCTTTCCCAATTTATGAGAGTACCGTACCAATCAAAACTCACAACTTCAAATTGATTAAAATCTAACATCTGTCATTGCTCCTATTGTATCGAGAACGATCCGCTCCGTCTAGAAACCGGATTTTTATATCGTGTCCGATCGATTAACCGATAGCGCGTAAGGTTCGTAGTGCGGACTTCACTCCGCTCTTAAACCGAGGACTCCAAAACCAACTACAACCGGACATAATATTACAGATATTAAAAATTATAAACCCGTTTTTCGCCAAAGTCGCAGCTTTCCGATGGGAGCATCTCATTTTTGTAAAAAGCATTTTTTCTTTGAGTGTGAGCGTCCCCGCTCGCGTATTGTACAATACGCGAGCGGGGACAGCACTATAAATACAAAAATGAGATGCTCCCGTTTCTAATTACTCATGTCTAAGTCCTATTTATCCTATTTTACGGTTGATATTCAGTCAAAATTTCAATTTTTCCGACAATATTGCGATTGAATTGCGCCAACTCTTCAGCAGGAATCCAATACTCTTGATGGCTCGAACTGCCGACAGTTTGCACGGGATATTTTTTTAAGAAGTCAGCCAAAACTCGAAACCGGGTTACATAGCCAAAATATCCCGATGCTGCATCTTTTGTATTCCAGTCTCGCGCAATTTGTATCGCGTATAGTTTGTCAAGTACGGGATAAAAAATAGGCTGAAAAGACAGCCGCGGTGGAAATGCCATGAAATCGCTTTCTTTAATCAATTCCATTTCTTTTTTGCCCACGGCTCGGAACAGCGTTACTGTTTCTTGATCGGATATATTGATATTTTTAAACCAAGCTTTCCAACCGTCCCAATTGTGAACTATTTTCGCCAACTCCGCATAACCAGCGGCGCGGGGATGGGAACCGTCATTTTGGGCAAGTTCTTGCAGCCAAACTTCTGATTTTTGCAGCGGGGTACAAATATCTAAATAAGGTACGTTTAACTCGCTGCAAACTTGGGAAAACTGTTCCGATAAATTCGCTATTCTGATTGTGCGTTCGACATCAATAACTGGCGGCGGCCCAATCATTAAAACTGGTACTGTTTCTCGGGCAGAGTTGAGAAGATAGCGCAGATTTTCAATGGATTTTTCGAGTGGGACGCGAGTTTTGCCGTTTTCAAAGTGAGTGTCGTTAACGCCAAAGGCAAAGACTATTCTACCATCGCAGTAGTGAGGTAAGCGGCAAGAAACTTCGCTGAACCAGCGAGTTTTTATATCGGTACTGGTTTCTCCCCGCACTCCTAAATTATAGTAAGTAATATCGTGTCTTTGCCCGCAAGCTGCCGCGCAAATTCGTCCTGTCCAACCTAAACATTTTGGATCGCAAGTACCGTTTACGAAAGAATCGCCGATAAAACAAATACGCATAAAAATTTGAGATTTTTGATGGTGCGGGACTTAGCCGGAACTTCTATAGACAAGATTCCATAAGTCCTCAATTAATAGATAAACCGCAGGTGAAAGGCGGATGCAACACAGATGCAACGCAGATGCTTTTCAGATCAGAGAGTGAATGAGTGCAAGAGGTATTATCTGTAGGGTGCGCGGGCTGTCCAGCTTACCAGTTGTAGCAATAGACAATTGGGCTGGGGAATTCATAATTTACTACGCTAGAATTGGATTGTCATTTCGTTGGCGGCTGCATCGATTTTATTCAATAGTTTTATCTAACAATTATTGTGAATCTGGCGCGAAAAGTCTGTTCAAGACTTGCTTTGCGAGGAGATGTCTAATGGGAGTATCTCCTGCATTGCATTTGTAGTGCGAGCGTCACCGCTCGCGTGCTTACACAGCTCGCGAGCGGGGACGCTCGCACTGTAAAAAAACATCGTTTTTGCGAAAATGAGATGCTCCCTGTCTAATCGTTGGGGCGGTGCATTAAAGTCTATAGTCTCATAGTTTGGATTTGAATTAGGAGTTACGCATCAATATCAAAGAAACCGGGTTTTTCACAGATATTAAAGGCTTTGATGCACTATTTTTGCCAAAAATTGGGTTTATCGGTGCCGGTGCGTAAGTCCTGTGAATATTTGTCACTTTCACGCACCCGGAGAGAGTTGGATTACCGATTACCGATTAGTTTTTGCCGGTGACGGACAATCCTTCTACAATTACAGAGGGTGTGTGGCAAGAACCGTTCCACTCGGAGTCTCCTCCCAATTCTACTAATTGTTTGAGGACGCTGTAGACGTTTCCGGCTACCATTGTGTCTTTGATTCTGCCGATTATTTGACCTTTTTTGACTCGGTAGCCGAGATCGACGTTAATCGAAAAATCGCCGGAAATTCCGGGACTGCCGCCGAGCATTTGATCGACTACAATTCCGTCGTCTAATTGAGTGATTAAGTCAATTAACGATCGCTCTCCTGGTTTAATTAAAACATTAAACAAACTCGGCGTGGGATAGCTGCCCAAACCGGGGCGAAATCCGTTGCCGGTGGTGCCGCTTCCCAAGGCTCGACCGGTGGTGCGATCGGTATAAAATAGCTGCAATACTCCGCTGTTGATAAAGACGATCGCCCGAGTGGGAGTACCTTCGTCATCAAAAGGACAGCTATAGGGCCCGATATCCGGCTGCTGCGAGAGGGTGACAAGGGGTGAAGTCACTTGTTCGCCCAATCGATCGCTCCAAGGCGAAGCGCCTTCGAGTACCTGTTTGCCGTTTAATGCCGCACAAACAGTCCCCCACAGCAAATCGGCGGCTTTGGCTGTAAACAGCACCGGCACGCGCCCCGTGGCGGGGGCTACATTTTCTTTCGCCCATTCCAATCGCTGCAAAACCCGCTTGGCGCTGGTGGTTAAATCGAGGGTGCCGCGTTCGGTTTCGCCATCCCAAATGTTGAGGAAATCTTCGCCACGCACTAATTCTGCTGACAAGTAACCGCTGAGGGTGGTGTCGGTGTGGCTAGAATCCAAGCCTCTGGTATTCAGCAAGCGGGTGCTTTCGATTTCGCAGTCTAGTTCGGCGGTACAGAGGCTTTCGGGATAGGCTTCGCGGACGATCGCGATCGCCTCTTTTCCCCAGTTTACTAGCTGTTCGGCCGGCACTGACACTCCGCGATCGGGATAAACAACTTTCTCACCGGTGCCGAGTTCGATGGTTTCCGGTTCGTTGAGTTGCGAAAGCGCGATCGCGCGATCGACCAAAATCTGCGGTTCCACGGGCCCGTAAGCCACCGCCAAACCCGGCCGCCCGTCCCGCCACAGCCGCAGCGCAATGCCTTCTGCTTGGGCTGTTTCTAGCTGTTTGAGGCGGTTTGCTTCAAAAAAGACCGGCCGCGAGAGCGATTGCGATTCCAATACCTCAGCAGCTTCGGCACCTGCTTTGGTGGCTAATTCTAACAGTTGTTCTGCTGATTGGTGATTGGTCATTATAGTAGTTGACAGTTGACAGTTGACAGTTGGCAGTTGGTAGTTGGCAGTTGGCAGTTGACAGTTGACAGTTGAGAGTTGACAGTTGACAGTTGACAGTTGACAGTTGGTAGTTGGCAGTTGACAGTTGGTAGTTGTCATTGGAAGTAATTACCAATTTACCGATTACCGATTACCAATTCACCAATTACCAATTACCAATTTTTTGCGATCGATGCCAGAGCGGTTATTCCCCAGCGATCGACTAAATAGTTAGTTCGTGCAGCAGCCAAAATCCGGCGAAGGATTCCGATTGTGGATTCAACTGAATTGCTAAGAAATGTACTTTTTTCGCTTGCTTTTTCGCCTCTTCAAATCCTTTCGCTTCTCTCTCAGTTGCTGCATCTCTGAGATTCGCTAAAATCCAGCGATCGTTAGCTCCCGTATCTAACACCAGCCTAGCTGGCGGGCCGCTCTCAAATTTGATAAAAGCCAACTCCAAACCGGACATCCAACCAGCCAAAGCTATTGCTCTCGACGAATAGACGATCAGCCCTGGAATTTGCGTTTCTGGGGCCAGCTTTGTCATCGGTAGCCCGAAAGCTTCGCCAAATCCGATATCCCACTCGGACATTTCATCAAAAGCTGCGATCGGCAAACTCACAAACGCCCATTTTTCGCCGATTAAAGCGTCCGGCAACGCTACGGGCGTTTCGGGTACAAATTGAACGCTCTGGATCACAACCGGCTGATAGCCCGGTTCTGAGGGATAAACGTCTTGCATCCGTTCTTCCAGCCACAGGCTGAGGGCGAGGGTGCGGCGGCTGGAGGCTGCGGGAATATCCAACTCCTCGCAGGCTTTGGTAATCATGTTCGCCATTTGGCGGCGGAAAAAGCGGATTTTTTCGGGGCGTTTCGGTGCCGAGGCGATCGCATCTTTAATCGCGCCAGCCAGCCACAGGGAATTCACGGTTGTACTCGGGCAAAATTGCGAGTAGCGAAACAGAGATTCTGCCTTGTCGCCTACATTCATCGGGCTTTCGCAAATCAACACTTCCCATTTTTTTTTCTCTCGCTCGTCTATAATTGGACGGCTGTAAAAGTCGAGTTCCCAAATAGTAGCCATGCCGCGCTGTTAAAAATTAATCCTTTCTCATACTACCCGACAGCGGGCTCGTTTCTGATTAGCGATAATTTAAGACTGATTTTCTCGCAGCGGGCGATCGGACTTTCCCAAAAATTGCCACTCTCGCTTGCAGCTTCCCCTATAATTTTCCGCAGCACACAATCGGACACATTAGCAATGTCTAGCACAACTATGCCACAGCAATCTCCACCCGCAATATTTGTTAAACTTGTGGAACCAGGGTAAAACCAACAGTATAGCTTGATTCCATGAGACAAATCATTCTCGAAAAGATTGTTTCAACTTTACAACCTTTAGATTTTGTTTTAGCTTTGTGGCAAGGAGGTTCAGCAGCCCACGGATACACCGACGAATGGTCAGACATCGATATTGCAGTTGTCGTTGCAGATAACTGCGTCGAAGAAACCTTTGAAATTGTGGAAAAAGCCCTCACAGAAATTAGCGAAATCGAACTCAAATATCGAGTTCCAGAACCTGCCTGCACCGCTTTTCTGCATTACCAATCTCGAAGATTTAGCAGCAAAACACCAAACTGCAAAGGCTATTTTTGCCGAAACCTTACCGATTGCCGAAAAGCTGCTTCACAACTATTCAAATCAACCCAATTAACAGGCGACAAAAAAATCAATCCGCCTGCATCAGCGTTCATTAGCGTTCATCAGCGGTTAAAATGAAAAATCAACAAACATCCGCAATTTCCCATTCCATGACAAAACTCAGCGTCAACATCAACAGAATCGCCCTCCTGAGAAACTCCCGAAACATCGGTATCCCCAGCGTTACCGAAGCCGCAAAAACAGTCATCGCCGCCGGAGCTCACGGCGTTACAGTCCATCCCCGCCCCGACGAAAGACATATCAAAGCTGCCGATGTTTACGACTTAGCTAAAATGCTAACCGTTGAGTTCAACATCGAAGGAAATCCGTTTCAGTCGCCATTTATGGATATAGTTTGCGATGTCAAACCGGCTCAGTGTACCTTAGTGCCGGACGCTCCCGACGTGCTAACATCCGATAGCGGTTGGAATATTCCCGAAAATCGCGATCGGCTGTTACCAATTATTCAAAAATTAAAAGACAACGGCATCAGAGTCAGCCTGTTTATGGACGCAGATGCTGCTCTTATGCCCCTAGCAAAAGAAGTTGGAGCCGATCGCGTAGAACTGTACACAGAACCCTACGCAACAGCTTTTCGCGAAGGTAAAGTAGAATCAGTTGTGCAACAATATGCCTTAGCAGCTAAAGCGGCTCAATCAGTAGGTTTGGGAGTGAATGCCGGACACGATTTAAATTTGCAAAATCTAGCTAAATTTTGCTCAATTCCTGATATCATAGAAGTATCGATCGGTCACGCTTTAATTGCGGAAGCCCTAGAAATGGGCTTGTCCAACACAGTACAAGCTTACCTAAAAATTCTCTCGAATTTGTAGTAGGAATAAACCTCGCGTGGGAGGGCGGGTTTGGCACGAAAATCGTAACTAAATCCGCCCCTTGTATCTACAAACCCTACAAGCCTCTAATTTGAGACTGCCCGATTATTCGCTAAGTAATAGCGAAGGTGCGCAGTGCGCACCCTACATAATAGGGGTAAGGTGCGCGACAGAAGAGATCCCTACAAGCCGATCGCCCAAAACAGCTAACAGTAGAGGCCGCAACCCCCAGCGGGTGAAGGGCAGTTTTCTGGTAGCAAGGCTCATCCAGCAGCCCCGACACCGCGTTTTTTTGGTGCGGGCATTTTTTTAGCAATATCCTTGGAAAAAACTTTAATTTTCCTTGACCAAATTACTCAAATTATCGATGATATTATGCGTAGGGAGTATGATTGAAATGTCTAGAAAAACTCAGGCTATTACTTAGCTCCCATACTGCCAATCTGCTACCAGTAGGTTTTGTGCAAGTACGAAATATTTACCTGTATCCTCTATGCTGATGAAGCCGATCGCGATTGCCAGATTTGATCCGGTGAAAGCAGCCAAACACAAGTAAACATATACAACTGATTACCCCCCTTGGAAGTTCTACATGAAAAAACTAATTTTACTGACTGGAATGCTACTCATGATGATGGCAAAATCAGTATTTGCCAGCCCTGTAGCCCCAAAAATTGCACCGAGCGAGCGGATGGCTGCCTCGGAAATTACACAAACCGTTAATAAACTCGCTACTTCTGCCCTAGTTGCCAACCTAGAACCGATCGAGCCAACGTCAGCTACACCTGCCACACTTCCAAAGCTCGAACCCATCGAGCGAATGTCAACCTCGGAAATTCGAGCCACCATCAACAAACCCACCACCTATATTTTTGAAGGTGTCAAAGGGCGAGAACTCACTCTCTCGCTGTGGGCGGGACAACTAACAGCCGAACTGTACAGCCCCAACGGTGAGAATATGGGAGTTATTGAAAAAAGCGACAATCAGTGGATCGGCCAATTACCAGAATCCGGCATCTACCGGGTGCGTGTCACCCCGAAAGGTGAGACTAGCAGCTTCGTAATCGGACGCGACTTTAACGCCAAGTGGACTTATAGGCCCGATCGCGCAATGCCGATCGCCTTCGGGGAAAACGAAGCCACAGTCAAACTCAAAATGTCCGGCTACCAAATCCAACCCCTGACAGTTCCAGGAAAACAGGGACAGACAATCAGGGTGAGTGCTAGCAACAAAAATCTCGATGTGGCGATCGAATCTCCGTCGGGACAACTCCTAGATCAAGGCGAAGGTCAAACTTTTGCTCAACTCCCCGAGTCCGGCACCTACAAAGTGCTGATAGTTGCCAACAGGCCGATCAAATCCTCCATCAGAGTTTCTGTGCAATAGATTGAGATAGCAAAAACACTGTTGAGGGCGATCGAATTTCCCTCCGCCAACCACAAAAGCTCGCCCGAAACGCGAGCTTTTTTTTGCGTAGAAAAGCCGCCAATAATATCAGTTAGGACGTTCCTTAATTGCTTCTTTTTCCCTGGGACTGACCTCCGCCACACAATCCGTTGCCGAACATCCGCTACATCCGCTACATAATCCGTTGCCGAACATCCGCTACATCCGCTACATAATCCGTTGCCGAACTTCCTTCTCAACCTTGGATCAGATCTGCAAAACGTTCTTGTTTCCAAATGCAGCTTAAATCCGAGTCAGCTAAAGCGAGCTCTCGGTATAAAATAGGCATGAACTCCACAGCCCGCTGCAAATTGTCAAGGGCCAAATCAACAAAACCCAGCAGCGCATAACAGCAAGCTTGATTGTAAAAAGCATTAGCAAAATCAGGATTAATTTCTAAGGTAGTTTCGTAGCAAGCGATCGCCTCTGAATAGCTACCTTGTCGCGCCAATTCCACACCCCGGTTGTACCAAATCAAATAATCCTCAAAAATACACTCTGATGTGGGAGTGAACTTGCTATTTTTATGATTGAAACCGACTAATTTCCCCAAAGCAACTCGACGCTCGCCCACAGCTTCGGCTCTGCCCGGTTTCAGAACGAGCGATCGGCTAAAACTAGCCACTGCTTGTTTGTAAAGTCCCATTGAGTTAGCAGCTAGACCGCGATTGTACCAAGCGTTCGCATCATCTGGGTTAAACTCGATCGCGCGATCGAAACTATTAAGCGCCTGATAGTAAAGCTTGAGTTCCAACAAAGCATTACCTCGGTTGTACCATGCCCCAGCAACCTCCGGGTGCAAACTTAAAGAGCGATCGAAACTCAGAACCGCCTTATAGTAAAGCCCCATATCGATCAGCGTCAGTCCCCGGTTGTGCCAAATACTCGCCGAGCATGGATTGAACTCCAGAGCCCTGTCAAAACTGTTGAGCGCCTCCAAAGAGCGGTTCAACTTTCCTAAAGCAATAGCCCGGTTGTGCCAGCCAAAGCTCGCATTCGGCTCCACAGCCAAGGCCTCATCAAAACTTTTCAGGGCATCTAAGTGCCGTTCTAAGTTCCCCAAAGCCATACCTCGCCCGAACCAAGCCTTATAATGATCCGATTGCAACTTCACAGCTCTGTCAAAATTCGCCAGAGCACTATCATGATCGTTGGCTTCGAGGTGACGCGAACCCAGATGGTAATACCAAGCCGCTTCCAAGTTTTGAATTAAGTTCATAATATTCTGCATCTATCTTAGGAATGATTCTACACAAACAATGCCCGGAGTTAAACTGTAATTTCACTAAAAATCTGAAAATTTTGATACAGGGCGATCGCCCGTACAAACTGCCAGCAACAACCTCAACAATTTGAGATCGCCACTAACTATTTTCCTCTCATGAAATGCTCTTTCAGCTAACCGCACTCATCGCACTCTTGGATCTGCTGCGAATCTCAGGCTGTGCGTGACAGACACTCCAACTTCTGCTGACTTTCTTCAAGCAACCACAACCGCTGTTTGAGCATGATCGCTCAACAGCAACCTGCCAGAAGCATCAATACTAAAATCCTTCCCCAGCACAAAACCCTTGCCCATCAACCGCTTGCAAACAACCAGCGCCGTAATCCGGCGAATTTCTTCCATCACGTCAGCAGGAATCAAATAAGTCAAACTCCAGATCACCGACTCGGAGTCAGACCAAATCAAGCGTTCAATACTGACAATCATCAAAGCAGCTACACTGTCAACAGACAGCCGCCCTCTGAGATCGGCAATCAAATCTTTACCAATTAAGCTATTGCGAGTCATCATCGCCCTAGCCATCTTGCCAATTTCTTGTTCGAGTTCTAAATGATTCATGCTTGGCACTGGCTGTTATGTTTTTCAAGCGCTAATCGGAGTAAAAACAGTGACTGCTACCAGGCTCAGCCCGATCGCCTAGTTGACGCAGGCTCTACCCCAACTCCTTTTAATAAAGTATACCTAAAGAAAGAGAAAAAATGTATCTAAAGGCAGATACTAAAATTTATTTATTTTGACATAAATGGATGAACCAATTGCCACAAGAGTTTTTCTAAGTAGTAAATTGAGTATTTGTACTCGCTCAGGCAGGCGAGTCAAGTAAAATATTGGTAAATTCGCTACATAATAAGGAAGTAGTTACTTCGGAGAAAAAACAGCAATGGCTGCAAAAGGGCCAGATATCGATATTGCCCTCTATATAGACCACGCCTTGATCGACCCAAGCGCCACCCCAGAGCGAGTAGAAAACTGCTGCCAAGAAGCAGAAAGATTTGGGTTTGCCACAGTTTGCGTGTATCCCGCCTACGTGCGACAAGCGGTAAGTCTTCTGCACGGCAGAAAGCCAAAAGTCTCGACTGTTATAGGTTTTCCCACAGGAGCAACCACATCAGCAGTAAAACTGTACGAAGCCCTAGAAGCCGCAGACAATGGAGCCGTGGAGTTAGATGTCTGCGTGAACTTAGGATTGTTGAAAGCTGGAAAAAGTGACGAATTTCACCGGGAATTGGCCGAAATTTGCGAAGAAACTGGACTAACTATCAAAGCGATTATCGAATGCTCGATGCTTTCTGATGAGGAAAAACAATTAGCGGCTGAGCTTTGCATGGAGGCGGGCGCGGCTTACATCAAAACGAACACCGGCTTTTTTGGCGCGGCGACTGTTGAAGACGTGCGGTTGCTGAAGGAAATTACTAAGGGAAGGGTTGGTATTAAAGCCGCTGGAGGAATTCGCACTCACGAACAAGCTATAGATTTGATCGTGGCTGGTGCAACTCGTTTGGGGACTTCTCGTGGCCCAGAATTAATCCGTCAGCGAGATAATTTAGATAATCGTTGACTGTTGACTGTTGACTGTTGACTGTTGACTGTTAACTGTTGACTGTTGACTGTTGACTGTTGAGTGTTGACTGTTGAGTGTTGACTGTTGAGTGTTGACTGTTGAGTGTTGACTGTTGAGTGTTGACTGTTGACTGTTGAGTGTTGACTGTTGACTGTTTAGTGTTGACTGTTTAGTGTTGACTGTTGAGTGTTGATTTGTATTTATTGGTGATTAATTGTTTAAAGGAGTTGATATGGAGAACTTCCAACAGCTACAAGTATATCAATTAGCCGAAAAAATATCAAATGAAATATGGTTTATTGTTAAAAAATGGGACTACTTTACGAAGGATACGATGGGCAAACAAATCGTCAGATCTGCTGATAGTGTTGGTGCTAATATTGCAGAAGGACATGGACGGCATAGCTATCAGGATAATCAGCGTTTTGTGAAAATTGCACGAGGTTCATTAAACGAAACAAGGCACTGGTTAAGACTTGCCTATGCTCGTAATCTTTTAACTCAAGAACAGAGCGATCGATTGCATCCGTTATTGAATGAACTTTCACCAAAACTTAATGCCTATCTTAACTCACTCAAACAAAAAGCCAACAGCCAACCGTCAACAGTCAACCGTCAACAGCCAACCGTCAACAGCCAACCGTCAACAGCCAACAGCCAACCGTCAACAGTCAACAGCCAACAGCCAACCGTCAACAGTCAACCGTCAACAGCCAACAGTCAACCGTCAACTAACAAATGACTCGAACTTACAAAGCAACTGGTATTAATCTGAAGAGTGCGCCGATCGGCGAATCCGATCGCCTGCTGACAGTTTTGACACGAGAATTCGGCTTAATTAAAGCCGTAGCACCGGGTGTTCGCAAACAGCGATCGAGCATTGGCGGTAGAAGCGAGTTATTTGTCGTCAACGAATTGCTAATCGCTAAAGGCCGATCGCTCGACAAAATTACCCAAGCCTCCACCGTCGAATCCTATCCGGGTTTGAGCCGCAACTTGGGAAAACTCGCAGCCGCGCAATATCTGGCCGAATTGGCGATCGCCAGCGCCCTTTCCGACGAACCGCAAGAATCACTTTTCTTTTTGCTGGGCGAACA
>Ga0335397_10005887_pt1 | contig 15940 bp, 15 predicted proteins | sample MAT04_FD_205740 | JGI IMG/M metagenome (GOLD analysis project Ga0335397, IMG submission 205740) | Freshwater microbial communities from Lake Fryxell liftoff mats and glacier meltwater in Antarctica - MAT-04 (spades assembly) (version 2) ... | reverse complement strand
CAAGGATGGAAAGGCGCTGATGACCCGAAGCGATATGCACGCTTTCGCGCCCATCACGGATGGGTAGCGGCGCATCATGGAACTTGATACCTGTGTGATCAGGGCCACGATGCTGCATGGAGGCAAGCGCTGCGACGAAACGGTCGCGTTCGATGGGGCGGTTTCTGGAGAAAACCTGGAAGATGCCACACATTATTTTTTGCTCCCTGCCGCTAACATGCCGCACAACAGCAGCAACAGGATTGGGAACCACCAACCGATGAACAAGCCGTGGTTTGAATTCAGCGGGAACAAGGCAATGAACAGGGCATAGGCATAAGGCGACGCTTGTTCCTTTTGCTGTGGCGCCAGACCCCGGTACCAGCGATAGCCGATGGCGATGGCGAGAAAGAGGCCGATCAGGCCGATGACGCCTGTCTCGGCGGCTGCAGCTACGTATAGCTGATGGGCATGTTGCACACCGAACTGATAACTGCCGCCACTGCGGAACGGGTCTTCGGGGCGTGAGGAATAGTGGTCGTACATGTTGTCGAAAGCGCCTGCGCCAACGCCGACCCAGGGACGATCACTCAGCATGTTCCAGGCTGTTTCCCAGATTGTCAGGCGGCCGCTGAGGATCAGGTCGAATTGTTGAAACGTTGAAAATTTTGGCGTGGCCAGTTCCGGCTCGACGGGCTGCGGATTTTCAGGTGGGGCGATGTCCGGCTGGCCGAAAGCGGCTTGGCCGGGCATGGTCAGCGGGGCATAGCCGCGTTCGACCATGCGTTCCTTCAGCGGCGGAGAAAGCAAGGTGACGGCGACGAGCACCGTTGGAGCCAGTGTTGCCAGGGCGATGCGCTGCGGCCAGGTGGGTAATCGCAGGAACAAACCGGCTCCGGCCAGTCCCGCATAGACCAGGCTGCTGCGAGAGCCGCCCAGTCCGATGATGAAAATAGCCAAGAGTATGGCGCCGATCACCTGGCGCGGATATTGACGGACCCAAGGCCAGAGCATGACCGGTAACATGACGCCGGTGATGTAGCCGAGCCGCTGGTTGTCGCCGAAAGGGCCAAAAATACGGCCATCGGCACCCAAGCCGAAGCCGAACAGGTCGCTGCCATGGAAGCGCTGGATCAAACCGTCGACGGCCCAGAAAGCCAGGGTCAGGGCGATGCCGATCGATAACTTCAGTGGCGGACGCGTGCTGAGGCCGAAAATAATCGCCAGGCCGGCCCAGAAGTGCAGGACGAGGACCACTGCGATCAGCAGACTTTCGTCGACTGCCAGCGAAAAAGGTGTCGTCATCAGGATCGGGATCAGCAGCGAAAGGAAGATCGCGCCCAGCACGCGTGCGCCAGGCAGGGTGTTGATCAGATTGCGGTCCTTCAAATGCAGCCAGAAGCCGATGAGCAACAGCAGCATGCTCGGAATGCGCTGCTCGCCGAAGAACGGCGCCCAGAAAACGAGCATGAAGCTTACCCACCAGGCAAGCGTCTTGAGGGTGCGTTGAGAAGCTTCAGCCATGCAAGCTGCGCCGGCCGGTGCGCATCCGCAGACGGAAGGCGAACATGCCTTCTGTGCCGCTTACCTTGACCCGCGGCCAGTGCATGGGGTCGTCCTGCTCGGGTGAAACGATGCTCGGTTCAGTGGTCACCGCAGTGGTATAGCCGCAATCGCGCAGCAGTTGCGGATCTTTGGCGGTGAACAGGCCGAATGGGTAGCAAAAGCTGTGGACCGGGACGCCGAACAGCGTTTCCAGCCGGGTTCTCGATTCGCAGAGTTCGATCTGTCTGCGTCTGTCGTCGATCTTGGTCAAGTCGGCGTGGGTCATGCTGTGTGCGCCGAGTTCGACGCGCCCGGAGGCGATCATTTCTCTCACTTCATCGTCGTTCAGACGTGTCTCGCCGGACAGATCGCTGCCCGCGCGCGCTGCCTTGCGCTGGGCTGGCCAATCGGGAGCGGCATCACGGTCGGCCACCAGGTACAGCGTCATGCAGGCATCGTGGCGCTTGAGGATGGGCAGGGCCTGGAGCAGATTGTCGCGGTAACCATCATCAAATGTGATGGCGACGGTCTTGTCGCCGCGGGGCTTGTTCGCCAGTTGGGAAACCGTGACAAAACGCCAGCCGTTGCGGCGCAACCAGACTACTTGCTGCTCGAACAGGCCCGGCGCGACCCGCAGCTTGTTGTATCGAGAGCCTGCGATTGCTTCGCGCACCATGTGGTACATCAGGATACGCGGGTGATCCAGAGGGATGCCTCGACGCCACCAGGCATAGCGGAAAGATATCCAGACGAAAACCAGCCCCGCGAGGAGGGCGGCCGCCCCGAGCAGTTCGACGCTGAGGTTCATGCCGGTGGTCTCCGCGTGTCGCGGTGGCTTGTCTCCATGAATGGCGTGAGGCGCATCGTACGGTCTTGGTTTGTTACTAACGATTGTCGGTTTGATGCGCGGGGGGCCAGCCGAGGCGCTCGCCTATGGCGGCCGCAGCCTCGGCCGCGACATCTCCAGGATACCCCCGGGCATGCCGGGAAATTTCACTCCAGGCGCGAGTATCGCCCAGGGACAGGCGGGCAAGCCAGCTCTCGTGCTCGGCATGACGCACATAACTCAGGTAGTAGTCGGGCGGGGTCGCCCCATGCGGGCGGATGCTGACTACCGGCCGGTGGCTGGCCAAGGCCTCGTGGATCATTGACATGCTGTCCTCGCCGACAACGATGGTGCCGGCACCGTGCAGATAGGCTGCCACCACACGCCGCGAGTCGCCATCGCCGGCCCAGCAGGCGTCGGCAAAAAGATCTGGCGGCAGACGGCGGCGCAAAGTTTCTTCCAGTCTTGTCGGCGTGCGTCGCGATGTGGTGAGCAGCAGTCGCGCCCCGGTTTCACGGGTCGCCGCCAGCAATATGGCGACCAGTTTGTCGGCATCGGCTTGCGACCAAGTGTAGCCGCTGCCATCGCCACCTATCAGGCAAGCCAGATAACGTCCTGCGGCATTGATGCCGCGCTCCTGGCACAGGGTTTCCCAAGCGGTTTTTCCGGCGGTGTCATTGATCGGACCCGGGAGTACGGCCAGGCGCAGGTATCCCTCGCGTTCCAGGTGTGGATCGTAGTGGACGAAAAAACTGAGCGCATTCATGGGCAGCTTGCGGCGGGTGCCGATGAATATCGCCGGACAGCGCCAGAGCCGACCGAGGGCGGCGGTGACCCAGAGGCTGTTGCCTCCGGAACCGATGATGAGATCCGGCGGGGCGTTGGTCTGGCCGGTGGGGTGCAGGCGCCGCAGCAAACCGATCCCCAGGGGCCAGAGCGGTTGCAGGAACTTGCCCAACGGCGTCGTCCAGCGCGGCGGCTGGATTGCGCTGGACTCGACCGGATAGTGGGCGGCCAGAGCCAGAGCCATGCCTTGGACGATACTGCGATGTCCCGCTTTTCGATCCAGCACGCACCAGATCTGTTTGGCCTCAATGCCTGTTTTCATGGTGTAGCAGCTACCTGGGCAATGCTGGCAAACAAGGCCTGATAGCGCGTTTCGGCCTGCGTCAGGAAGGTCTCTAGCGCAGTGCGTTCGCTAGGCGAGAAATCCGGCACCGACTGAACCTCGGCTAGTTGTTCCGGCTCGATGATGCGTCGCGCCGGGTCCAGGCCCGCATCCCGGATCAGATCCTGGATCTTGGGGATGTTCGAGGCTATCGCCAGAAACGGGATGCCTAATCCGAGGCAAAAACAGACCGTATGGAAGCGCCCGGTCACGACACTGCCATGCGCGGACAGCGCCTTGGAATAGGACGCGATGTCCGGAAGCCCGTCCAGGTGCGAGCGGTAACGTTCGGAGACCAGCGCACGACCCAGCGGTCCCAAGGCGCGCGCCCAGCGATAGCGGCGCCGAATCTTCGCCGCCTTGGCACCGGGCTTGACCTCGATGGCTGGCATCAGAATCGAAACTTGCGGCCAGCCACGCTGCTTCGCCAGGTCGCCTAGTCGTGCGGTCAGTTCCGTCCGGGTGGAATCCCCCACCAGAACACCAAGACCGCGAGCGGGGAGGGCGAATGCTTGCGCCGTCCGGATCGCAAAATCTGGCGCCCATATCGTTTTCGCGCCACCGGTCGCCATCTCACTGGCGCTCCGACTGTCACGCGCGGCCACCAGTGAGAAGGCGGTGAGCCGGGCCGCGTGGTTGGTGGAATTGGCAAACCAGGATGAGTTGACCAGCACGGTCTTGCGTCCCAGGCTGGCGCGTGCTTCACCCAGGCGCAGAACCTGCTCGACGCTGTCCCGGTCATGGTGCAGGCTGCCTTCGCCATTTACGACCAACAAGCCGGCTTCCAGGCAGAGGTCTCGCTCACGTGTCCAATCGAGTTCCTGGACGGTTTGGGTTATCGGCAGGTCGACGCTGGCAAGTCCATCGCTGAGTCCGGCCAGCACGGCTTCGCAGCCGTGGTGGTACAAGCCTCGCGTGTCTCCCAGGACGACAACGGATGGGCGGTTGGTGTTCATGTCGAAGAGTGTCGATAAGGACTGTGTGGCTGCATGATTCGTGTGGTCACTCGGATTCCGGCTTGTTTGCCAGTTGTGCGTAAAGTGCCAGCGTGCCTTGGAGCATGTTATTCAAAGTGAAAGCATGTTGTTTGGTCATCCTGGGCGGGGTATCGAGCCATTGCTTGATGCGGTCCGCCAGCGCCAACAGGTCACCGGGGGCGATGCAGCCCTCGGGCAGAAGCGCTTCGAGTTGTTCGCCAACGCCGCCATGAGCATATCCGATCACGGGAATCCCAAGGCTGTAGGCCTCCAGCACGGTGCGTCCGAAGGATTCGGGTTTGCTCGACAAGGACAGGACGATGTCGGAAACCGCCATGATCTCGCGCAGATCGCCGCGTTGGCCGGTAAATGTGATGGCAGCGTCCAGTCCCAAGTTGTGGGTGAGGTGGCGCAATTCGTCGAGGTAAGCCTGTTTGCCGGGCGCGGCGCCCCCGACGATGAGGCCGCGCACAGGTAGTCCACAGCTGCGAAGGTCGGCGATCAGCCGCAGGAAATCCTCGTGGCCCTTCAGCCGGGTGATGCGGCCGGGCAGCAGGAGAATGCGGCCGCTCTGCAAGTCCGGGTATTCCCGACGCCAGTCTGCCAGCCAGGCCGTGGAGGGACGAAAGTCAGGTGAAAATTCGGCTGGATCCACGCCCCGGTTGATTACCACAATGCTCCCGGGCGCCACCTTGGGGTAATTGTTCCGGATGTAATTGAGCACCGTACTGGAAACAGCGATCACACGCTCCCCCTTGACCATAACGGCACTGTAGTTGTTGACCGAGTAAAGACCATGCACGGTGGTCACGAACCGCGGCCTGCGCTTCGGATCCATGCCGCGCCAGGCGAGATACCCAACCCAGGCCGGCATGCGTGAGCGGACATGCAAAATATCGACATTTTCATCGCGCAGAAAACGCCGCAGTCGGCCAACATAACGCAGCAGCGTGTACGGCGATTTTCGGCCCACTTCCCAGGTGAAATGCTCGCTGCCTTCGCGTTGCAGTTGCTCCACCAATCGCCCACCCGCCGAAATGACGATGGAACGGTGACCCTGTTCGACCAGATATTTTCCGACTTCCAGCGTGCCACGCTCGACACCGCCGGATTCCAGCGCGGGCAGGATTTGCACCACGGTCAGGCGGTGTTTTGAATCAGGTAATGGCATGGTTTTCCAGACTTGTCAAAATCTGTTCAGCAACCTGTTTGGCTTCATTGAACTCACGTTGCTGGAGGGGGAGTGGTTCGCCGCTACGCCAGACTTCGAACGGCGTAACCCAGTCATTTTCGATCAATTTCCGCACGCCCCGACGCACGCGTGTGTCGCGTGCTGCAGGCAAGCGCAGCAGCCCGACGCCGGCGCCGGCGGTGAGCGCTTCGTAGAGCATGGAAACGCTGTCTTCCGTCACCCAGACCTGTCCAGATTCAACCAACGCCTGTTCCAGCCAGCCGGGTCCGGTTGCGGTGTGGGGCACCAATTTCAGGTTGTCGGGCAAGGGCTGCGGCAGCGCCGCCAGAAATGCCGCCGGCGTGCGTCGCGAGGTGGTCAGTTGCCAACTGACTTGTGGTGTGGATCGGGCGATTTCCATCACCGCTGCGCCGACGGCGCTGTCGTCCCAGCCATAGTGGTTGGAAACGCCACCGATTAGGAACAGGCCGCGATCGGGCGAGGCGGATGGACTGGCTTGCACGTCGTTCAACACGCCTTGTACTCGGATGACATTGCGATGCGGGGACGGGTTGTCATGTTCCGGAATCACACAAAGATCGAAACAGGACAGCGGCAGGCTGGGTTTCATCAACACCACGGTCTTGCCACCGTAAGCGCGACGTGCCGCCAGCAAGGCGAAATGCGTGGCATGGCCGGCGGCGAGCAGGATATCCGGCGCAGGGAGATGGATTCCTTCGGGGAAACGGCCTTGCACCCATTGCATCAACGAGGCTGCGCGTGAAGGTGCAGCCAGATCGAAGCATTCGCCATCCCGATTTCTCAGCAGCGCGTGCGCCAGGCCGAGTGTCTGTTTCTCGTGACCGGGCTTTCCGTCAGTGAGTCGCCAGATAACCAAAGGACAGGTTAAAACGGAATGTCGTCGTCGATGTCGTTCATGCTGCTGGGCGCATTGCCAGCGGCGGGTTTGCTGCTGCTGCGGGTGGGTGCTGAAGCCACGCCTTCAGGCGGGGGCGAATCGTAGTCGGCCATGCCGCCACCGCCACCGCTTCGTCCGCCCAGCATCTGCATGCGATCACCGCGGATTTCCGTGGTGTAGCGGTCGTTGCCGTCTTTGTCTTGCCATTTGCGCGTGCGCAGGCTGCCTTCAACGTAAACCTGGCTGCCTTTCTTCAGATATTGACCGCAGACCTCGGCGGTCTTGCCGAAGAAGGCAACCGAGTGCCATTCGGTAGATTCCTGCATCTCGCCGTTGCGATCCTTGTATTTCTCGGCGGTGGCGATGCGCAGGTTGGCGATGGCATCGCCGCTGGGCATGTAGCGCATTTCCGGGTCGCGCCCGAGATTGCCGATGATGGTGACCTTGTTGACTGAAGCCATTTAGTTTCCTCCTTGAAGTAGATGTCGAATGCCTTCCTCGTCCCAGCCGGTTTGCGCGACTTTCAGCAAAACGGAGCCCTCCTCGGGCAGCACGGTGACCGCTTCGACGCCGGTGAACACGGTGAGTCGGGTGGCGAGACGCTGCGCTTCTTCGGCCGAAATTTTGCCGATATGGAACATCTGGGTTTTAACCCGAGGCGGTGGTGTCATGCGCACGGCCAGGACCAACCAAACGGCGATCAAACCGGCGCAGAACGCGAACACCATGCTGAAGCCTTGATTTTGCGCCAGCCAACCGCCGGCCGCGCCACCGAAGAACAGGCCGAGCGCCTGAGAGGTGTTGTAGACACCCATCGCCGTGCCCTTGGCTTCCGGCGGCGCGATTTTGGAAACCAGCGATGGCAGGCTGGCTTCGAGAATATTGAAAGCGATGAAGTAGGCGAACAGCGCGGCGACGACGCCCCAGAACGCATGCATCGAGTGTGACAAAACCGCGAATGCCAGTCCAATCTGCGCCACCAGCATCAGAGCGATGGCGGCGACGAAGACTTTTTTCAGGCCGCCGTGCTTTTCACCATAAATGATGGCCGGTACCAGAATCACCAGTGATCCGAGCAGGACTGGCAGATACACCTGCCAGTGATGTTCGGCATCCAGGCCGCCATCGACCAGCGCGAACGGCACGATGATGAACATCGCCATCTGCGCCGCGTGCAGCGCGAAGATGCCCCAGTTCAGTCGCAGCAGTTCGGGTTGGCGCAACACATCTTTCAGACGAGCCGGGTTGGTTTCGGCATCGGAATGGAAGGCGGTCTTGCCTGGGTTCGGCGTGACGAACTTGACCACCAGAATCGCCAGCAACGCCAGTACGCCGGTCAGCGCAAACATGCCGGGCACGCCGATCCAGCGGTAGAACACCGGGCTGGCCGCAAGTGAAAAGGCGAAGGCGAGGCCGATGGTGCTGCCGATCATGGCCATCGCCTGGGTGCGTTTTTCTTCCCGCGTCAGGTCGGCCAGGAGTGCGGTGACTGCTGCCGAGATGGCGCCGGCGCCTTGCAAAGCGCGGCCAAACAGCACCCCCCAGAGGTCGTCGGCCGAGGCGGCGAGGAAGCTGCCGAGGGCGAAAATCAGCAAGCCGGCAATGATCACCGGTTTGCGGCCGAAGCGGTCCGATGCGATGCCGAACGGAATCATCAATACGGCTTGGGTCAGTCCGTACATGCCAAGCGCCAGACCGACCATGGTGTGGTTGTCGCCGCCCGGCAGTGTTGCCGCGTAAAGTGCGAAGACCGGCAGAATCAGGAACATGCCCAACATGCGCAAGCCGAAGATGCCGGCCAGCGAGAACGCTGCGCGGCGTTCAGTGGCGGTCATCGGGTTGGCGTCGGTGCGGGACATGTTTAAAAGTGCTCTGCGGGTTAGATGAGACGTCATCAGGCGACGTTATTTGGCGTTGAAGCATCGCCAAAGGCCCGACATATTAGCCGTTTTCACGCTTCAGCCTGCACCCGGAAGAAGGGCTTGGTTTCGACGTGTGAAGCAAGTCATTGATTTGTTGCGATAGATGCAAATTCGATGCGGAATTGTGGACTTATCCGATACGCTTCCGGCACAATCGCCGCCGTTTCCACAACTGACAGTCTGTTAGAAGCTGTCGAGTTGAATACTGATGAATCGCAAGCGATCGCCCAAAACCCCGGCCGCGGAGGCTGTTGCCGACGCTTCCACCGACGCTTCCAGTAAAAGCCCGCCAAAGGCGATTCTGGTATTGCACGGCCCCAATCTGAACCTGCTTGGTGTACGCGAGCCTGATCACTATGGTGACCAGACGCTGGCCGATATCGATGCCGCATTGATTGAGCAGGGAGCGGCGATCGGCATCAATGTGACGTGTTTTCAGAGCAACGCCGAACATCTTCTGGTTGAGCGCGTGCACGCAGCGCGGCTCGACAATACCGCTTTCATCATCATCAACCCCGCTGCCTTTACGCACACCAGCGTGGCTTTGCGCGATGCGCTGGCGGCGGTGGCCATCCCTTTCATCGAAGTGCATTTGTCCAACGTCCACGCACGCGAAGCCTTCCGCCAGCATTCGTATTTTTCCGACAAGGCGGTCGGCGTCATTTCCGGACTTGGGGCGAGCGGTTATCTGTTCGCCCTGGGCTATGCCCTTCACGCCTTGGAGGATTGAATTCATGGATTTACGCAAGCTGAAGAAACTGATCGACCTGGTGCAAGACTCCGGCATCGCCGAACTTGAAATTACCGAGGGCGAAGAAAAAGTCCGCATCACCAGCAAGCTGGCCGGCCAGATGATTTACTCCTCGCCGCAAATGATGGCTGCACCGATGCAGCCCGCCGCCCCGGTGGCGGCCGTTGTCGTGGTCGATGCCGAACCGGCACAACCGGAAGGCCATGTCGTCAAGTCTCCGATGGTCGGCACCTTCTATCGCACGCCTTCGCCCACGGCCAAGGCCTTTGTCGAGGTGGGGCAGACGGTCAAGGATGGTGAGACCTTGTGCATCATCGAGGCGATGAAGTTGATGAACGAGATCGAATCGGATGTCGCCGGCGTCGTCAAAGCCATCCTGATCGAAAACGGTCAGCCTGTGGAATATGGTCAGCCGCTGTTCATCATCGGGTGAAAAGTGAAAGGTGACTCGCCGCTGCGCGACTTCAGTGAAACGTGACCTGTCTTCACATTTCACTTTTCACCAGCGGCGCAGCCGATTTTCCTTCCACCCTTTACAGGGGTTAAAGCATGTTTGAAAAAGTTCTCATAGCCAACCGAGGCGAAATCGCCCTGCGTATCCAGCGCGCTTGCCGAGAGATGGGCATCAAGACGGTGGCGGTGCATTCCGAAGCCGATGCCGAAGCCAAATACGTGCGTCTGGCCGACGAATCGGTCTGCATCGGCCCGGCGCCTTCCGCCAAGAGCTATCTGCACGTGCCGTCGATCATCGCCGCCGCCGAAGTCACTGACGCGGAAGCCATCCACCCCGGCTATGGCTTTCTGTCCGAAAACGCCGATTTCGCGGAACGGGTGGAAAATTCCGGCTTCGTATTCATTGGCCCGCGCCCGGAAACCATCCGACTGATGGGCGACAAGGTTTCCGCCAAAGATGCGATGAGGGCTTCTGGCGTGCCCTGCGTGCCGGGTTCAGAAGGTGCTCTCGGCGAAGACCAGGATGAATGGATGCGGATGGCCAAGGATGTCGGCTATCCGATCATCATCAAGGCGGCCGGCGGCGGCGGCGGGCGCGGCATGCGCGTGGTGCATACCGAGGCGGCGCTGATCCAGTCCGTGCAGATGACCCAGAACGAAGCCGGCGCGGCGTTCAACAATCCCACCGTTTACATGGAGAAGTATCTCGGCAACCCGCGCCATATCGAGATTCAGGTGCTGTCCGATACGCATGGCAACGCAATCCATCTCGGCGAACGTGATTGCTCGATGCAACGCCGCCACCAGAAAGTACTGGAGGAAGCGCCGGCGCCGGGTCTGGATACCAAACTGCGCAACAAGATCGGCGAACGCTGTGCCGAAGCCTGCCGCAAGATCGGCTATCGCGGCGCCGGCACGTTCGAGTTTCTGTACGAGAACGGCGAATTCTTCTTCATCGAGATGAACACCCGCGTGCAGGTCGAACATCCGGTAACCGAATTCATTACCGGCGTCGATATCGTGCAGGAAAGCATCCGCATTGCCGCCGGGTTGCCGCTGGCCAACACGCAGAAGGAAATTCACTTCAAGGGTCATGCGCTGGAATGCCGCATCAACGCGGAAGACCCGCACACCTTCGTGCCGTCACCTGGTCGCATCACGCTTTACCACGCGCCCGGCGGTCCTGGCGTGCGCGTCGATTCGCACGTTTTCCAGAACTACTACGTGCCGCCGCATTACGACTCGATGATCGGCAAGCTGATCACCTACGGCGCCACGCGAGAACAGGCGATCGCCCGTATGCGCATCGCGCTGTCCGAGATGATCGTGGAAGGTATCAAGACCAACATTCCACTGCATCAGGAGTTGTTGGTCGATCAGGTGGTGCTGGAAGGCGGTTTCAGCATCCATTACCTGGAAAACAAACTTGGCTTGAACAAGCACTGATGAGCGCCTTGAATTCAGCCCGCGATACGAATTCAGTCCGTCATCCCGGCGTATGCCGGGATCCAGGTAGCGTGCCAAAAGCACTGGACACCGGCATTCGCCGGTGTGACTGGACTAGTTGACAACAATGTCCTGGGTCTCCCTGAAACTGGCCGCCGATGGCGAAGGCGCCGAAACGCTGGCCGATGCCCTGATGGAGGCTGGCGCGTTGTCGGTCTCGATCGAGGATCGCGATGCCGGCACTGCGGCGGAGCGGGCCCAGTTCGGCGAGCCCGGTCTGGATGATCCGAAAGCCTGGCAGCGTAATTGGGTCGTGGCTTTGCTGGCAGCGGATGCCGATGTCGATGGTCTGATTGCCGGCCTGAATCTGCCGGCTGATATTGAACGCGAAATTGAAGCCGTACCCGAGCAAGACTGGGTGCGCCTGACGCAATCCCAGTTCGAACCGATCTCGATCTCGGATCGGCTCTGGATCGTGCCTTCATGGCATGACGCCGCCGATTTTGTCGATTCGCCGGACGCCATCGTGCTGGTGCTCGACCCCGGCCTCGCCTTTGGTACCGGCAGTCATCCCACCACGCGTTTGTGCCTGAAATGGCTGGAACAGAACCTGCTGGCCGGCGCGTGTGAAACAACCAGCGTGCTCGATTACGGTTGTGGCTCCGGCATCCTGGCGATTGCCGCCAGGAAGCTGGGTGCGAGTCCGGTTGTGGGCACTGATGTCGATGCGCAAGCGATCACCGCCTCGCGCGACAATGCCGAGCGCAATCAGGTCGAGGCCGCGTTCTTTGCGTCGGATGCGCTGCCCACCGGGACGTTCGACGTACTGGTCGCCAATATCCTGACCAATCCGCTGAAGGCGTTGATGCCGCTGCTCGCCGGACGTGTAAACGCGGGTGGTCGCATCGCCTTGTCCGGCATCCTTGCCGAGCAGGCGGATGAAGTGCTGGCGATCTACAGCCAGTATTTCGACATGCGGCTGTGGGCCACCGAAGATGGCTGGGTATGCCTGACGGGCATAAAGCGCTGATCGCCCGGCGCTAGATTCGCAGTATGCAAACCACCTGTCCCGAGTGTCACACCACCTTCCGGGTCAGCCAGGATCATCTCGGCGCGCGGCGCGGCCTGGTGCGTTGCGGAACCTGCAACGCCGTCTTCAACGCCTACGACACGCTGCTGCCGGAACTTGAGTCGCCGCCTGATGAAGACGGTCTGGGTGGCGTCAGCAAGGGGCGGGAAACAGCGGTGGAGTTGGTGGCGGAGGTGGCTACAGAAGCTGCTGCAGAAGTCTCTGCTGACGCCGCATTTTTGGATTTTGCTGTCGAAGCTGGTACCGGGTCGGATGTCTTCCTGTCGCAACAGACGCTGGCCGATTACGCTATTCAGACAAATGCTATTCAGACAACGGGTTCCGGTGAACTTGCGTCTGAATCAGCCGAAACCGAAGCGTCTGCAGTGTTTACCTCGGGCAACCTGTCTCCGCCCGAGGCTGAGACCGCTGCTTTGCCGGCAGTTGCCCAGAGTGAAGACAAGATCGAACGCAAAACCGAACCGGATATCCTGCTCGAACCGCTCTGGAAGCAAGTCGAAAAGAAGCCAAGAACCTGGAAGTTCTGGCTTTATTTCATTCTGGCGCTGCTGCTTGCTGGCTTGCTTGGGCTACAAATCGCGTATTTCCTGCGTGCCGAGCTGGTTGCCGCTTTGCCGTCCGCTCGCCCGGCGCTGCAAGCTTTATGCCTTCCGCTGAATTGCAGCGTGCCATTGCCGCGCCAACTGACCCAGGCGGCAATCGCCGCTTCATCGCTGGAACACGATCCGGAAAACAAGTCGCGCGTCAGCCTGACGCTATTGTTGACCAATCGTACCGGACACCCCCAGGCCTGGCCGCAGATCATGCTGACATTGAGTGATGTCCGCCAAGCGCCAGTGGCGAAGCAAGTATTTCGCCCGCAAACCTACTTGCCGAAAGAGGTGAATGTTGTGGCTGGCATGGCGGCGGACGCGGAGCGCGAGATTCGGCTTGACCTCGATATCGGCAATCTGGTTGCCTCCGGCTATACGCTCAGTTTGGCTTACCGTTAACAGGGTGTTGAAAAACGTGAAAACCCTCAAAAACCCCGTCATACCGGCGCAGGCCGGCATCCAGAAGCGGTTGAATTTATTGAGCCTGTTGAACTGGACCCCGGCCTTCGCCGAGGTGACGGTGCGTTTTTCAACACCTTGTTAAAACTGTCAATCGGATTGTCCGGACTCGGTGCGCCCGGTATAGTCCGCCCCGCTATCGTTCTCGCGGGAGAGCGCCGGAAGTAAGCTGCCGGCCGCCGAAGGCGCAACGCCACCCGCAACCGCTCAGGCAAAATGGACCGCGAGAATTGGGCAACTCTGGAGAGCGCCGCGCATTCGCCATGTTGCGGACACCGATGGGGCAAATCTCTCAGGTAAACCGGACAGAGGGGTGAACGTGCTTGCGAAATCACGTTCACCTTTTTTATTTCTGGAGCTTGGTTTGCAAACTGATTCACCCACCCAGCCGCGAAATGCCGCGCGCATGCCGATCTGGATTCGCTTGAACCTGGGCCGCGATGCACAAAACCCCAGGCAATTTCCGGAAACCGCGCAAGCCGTGCATGGTCGCGGCCTGCATACCGTCTGCGAAGAGGCGCGCTGCCCGAACCGCGGCGAATGCTGGAGCCGCGGCACCGCCACTTTCATGCTGCTGGGCGACACCTGCACCCGTGCCTGCGCATTCTGTTCAGTGAAAACCGGCCGCCCGACCTGGGCCGACGCCGACGAACCGCGCCGCGTTGCTGAATCTTGCATCGAACTGGGCCTGAATTTCGTTGTGCTGACTTCGGTCAATCGCGACGATCTGCCGGATGGCGGCGCTGGCTGCTTTGCCGAGACCTTGCGTCAACTGCGCCTGCGACGCCCGGATATCGGCGTCGAATTCCTCACTCCCGATTTCCGACAGGTGCAGGAAGCCGCTGCCGATCTGTTTACTGAAACGCTGAACGCGCTGCCGACCGGGAGTGAGATCAAAACGCGGCGCGATCTGATCTGGGGCCACAACATCGAAACCGTGCCGCGCCTGTACAAGGAAGCGCGCAAGGGCGCGAAGTACGAACGTTCACTGCGTCTGTTGGAAATGGCGGCGCACTTGCCGAATATGGAAGCGAAATCTGCTTTGATGCTTGGCCTGGGCGAGACGCAAGCAGAAGTGTTCGATGTGCTGCGCGATCTGCGTGCGGCCGGCGTGCAGCGTCTGTCATTGGGGCAATATCTGCGTCCGACGCTGGAAAACCTGCCAGTGGCGCGCTATGTCCCGCCGGAGGAATTCACCGAATACGAAACCGCCGCGCGCGAAATTGGATTTGGCTGGGTCAAAGCCGGGCCATTGGTGCGCAGTTCTTACTATGCCGAGGAAGTTCAACAAGGAAACCGCCATGGCTGATCTGAAACAAACCCCGCTTAACGCAAAACATCGTGAAGCCAACGCCAAGCTGGTCGATTTTTCCGGTTGGGAAATGCCGATCCACTACGGCTCGCAAATCGAAGAACACCACATCGTGCGGCGTGACGCCGGCATGTTCGATGTTTCGCACATGCTGCCGGTTGACCTGAAAGGTGAGGGCACGCGTGATTTTTTGAGGAAGCTGGTCGCCAACAACGTCGACAAACTGCAAACCACCGGCAAGGCGCTGTACAGCTGCATGCTGCATGAAGGCGGCGGCGTGGTGGACGATCTGATCATCTACTTCCTCAACGAGTCCTGGTTCCGCATCGTGGTCAACGCCGGTTGCGCCGACAAAGACATCGCCTGGATGGAAGTGCAGATGGCCAAACACGCGGCCAATCTGACCCTGACGCCACGTCGCGATCTGGCGATGATCGCCGTGCAAGGGCCGAATGCGGCCGCCAAGCTCTGGCAAGCGATGCCCGGCATGCAGGATCTGGCCGAACCGATGAAACCATTCAATGCCGTGGTGGTGGGTGACATGTTTGTCGCTCGCACTGGCTATACCGGTGAAGATGGCTTCGAAATCATGCTGCCGGCAAAAGCTGCGCCATTCTTCTGGCAGGCTTTGCTGGAGGCCGGCGTCAAACCCTGCGGCCTTGGCGCGCGCGATACCTTGCGTTTGGAAGCCGGCATGAATCTGTATGGCCAGGACATGACCGAAGCCACCTCGCCACTCGAATCCGGTCTGGCCTGGACGGTCGATCTGAAATCGGAACGCGACTTCATCGGTCGCGAATCGTTGCTGCGTCTGCCACGCGCCCGGCAACTGGTCGGCCTCAAACTGATTGAGCGCGGCGTGCTGCGCAATCATCAATCGGTGTTCACCGAACACGGCGAGGGTGAAATCACCAGCGGTTCGTTTTCACCCACGCTGAATGGCTCGATCGCCTTGGCGCGCGTGCCGGTCGGCGTCAACATTGGCGACACGGTCGAGGTGGAGGTACGCGACAAACTGATGCGGGCGCTGGTGGTGAAATATCCGTTCGTCCGCAACGGCCAGGCGCTGGTTTGAATGCCTTTCATGTCTATAATCGACTCAACTTATAGACATGAGTGAGGTCGCCATGAACTGGAATATCGCTGAAGCCAAACAGCGTTTCTCGGAGGTCGTGAAGCAAGCCCACACCGAGCCGCAATGGATCTACAACCGTAAAACGCCGGTTGCGGCGCTGATTGCGGCGGAAGAGATGGTCGAATATCTGGCCTGGAAAGCGTCGCAAAAGCAGCCGAAAACTCTGGGTGAGGAGTTTGCCGAGTTGCGGCAGT